>Ga0070741_10013115_pt1 | contig 14746 bp, 7 predicted proteins | sample Coa_R1_4_FD_66440 | JGI IMG/M metagenome (GOLD analysis project Ga0070741, IMG submission 66440) | Surface soil microbial communities from Centralia Pennsylvania, which are recovering from an underground coalmine fire - Coalmine... | ecosystem: Environmental > Terrestrial > Soil > Unclassified ...
CAGTTTTCTGCGTGGCTCTTCCCGCAGGATCGCGATGCCGGACTGAAGGCGCTCGATCCTCTCACACAGTCAGCATTCGATTTTTATAGCAGCCATATTGGTGCGTACGTTTATGAAAAACTTGCGCACGTAGAGGCAGCCGGGAGTGGCGGCGCCACTGAACCGGCAACGACCATCTTTTATTACTCCGGATTCGGCGCGGCTGCGCATGAGATGGCGCATCAGTGGTTCGGCAATTCAGTCACGGAAGCCGACTGGGACGATGTCTGGTTGAGCGAAGGCTTTGCCACCTATTTCAATCTGCTCTACATCGAGCATCAGAATGGCCGTGATGCATTCCTGAACGGCGTTCGTCGCACGCGGACGGCAGCAGTGAATTACGCGCTCACGCACCCTACGGATACCGTGGTCCATAACAATCTGCAGAATGACAGCGAGGTCTTCTCCAACTCAACGCAGATCTATCAAGGCGGCGCGATGGTGTTGCACACCTTACGCGGCGTGGTTGGGGACCAAAATTTCTGGGCGGGCATTCGTCTGTACTCGAGCCGATTTCGCAATGCGAGCGCGAGTACCGACGACTTTCGTCATGCGATGGAAGAAGCCTGCTACTCTTCGGGCGATTGCCCCCGAGATGATGAAGATCTTTCCTGGTTTTTCCACGAATGGTTGAATCGAGGCGGCATTCTTCAATTGAAGGGAAGCTGGCATTACGATGCGCAGACGAAGCACGTGCTGGTTGCGCTTGATCAGATGCAGAATCAGGGCTTATACCGCATGCCGATTCAAGTTGGCATCACGCTGCCCACTTCGTCGCAGCCGGAAACAGCTAGAGGTCAGCCTGGACAAAGCCATTCTTCACAGGGTCGCATTGCCGTGATGGTGATCGACAAGCAGCACAACGAGCTCTCCATTCCGCTAGAGGCCGAACCAACGGACGTGCAGGTTGATCCTGATTTATGGGTGCCGCTGATGCAGGTCACGTTCGGGAAACAGTGAGAATCGCGTGTAAGCGCCCAGAGGTAGGCAAGGTTCGTGCGTCCATTCCGGGTTGACATTGGATATTTTATCCATAGAATGACCCCACGTTCCCAGATAGCCATGCATCCAGCTTTAAACGCCAAAGAGGGACTCCGACTTACCCACAGTTCTGTTACTGCTGGTTTGAAAATGCTCGCTCCGTCACTACTTCCCTGCTCCTTCCAATTTGAATCGAGAGCCTGATGAATACTTCGCGTTTCAGAAAAGCAAGTTGGTGTTCTTCTTTTCTAATTAGCGCTTTTGCAGCGCTGAGTTACGTCGCTGCTCAACAGCGCACGCCACCGCCGCCGCCCACCCCTGGACCAATGTTGAGCGACGGGACGATGGGCTTGCATACTCCCGAACTCGAATTGAGCCTGGTGCGCTCGTCGCAAACCGTAGCTGCGCTGCATCCGACGCAGGACAAGACCTTTGATTTCACTCCTGGCGACTTGCTGGTCGAGCGTTCGCGCGACGGCTACTACCATTTAGGCGACATTGACCTGCGCTTGCGCCAAGGGACCTCCGGCGAATGGAAAAGCTACTCGACTGCGCTTGCGCGTACGCCGGTAACTGCGCTTCCCGCTTCAGGAAATGTTCTCGCCGCCGCCGATCTCTCTCCAACTTTGCCCGCGGATATCCCTCTCGATATCACGCGAAGCTGGCAGGTCGAAGATGGAAAGTTGGTTCTGCGGTTTGCTCTGAAAAACAAGCTGTCGCAGCCGGTCCAGATCGGGTCGCTGGGCATCCCGATGGTGTTCGACAACGTACTCAATAACCGAGCCCTCGAACAGGCACACGCGATCTGCTCCTTCTATGACCCGTACGTTGGAATGGACGCGGGCTATCTCCAGGTCACGCGCCTGAACGGCCATGGGCCGGCGCTACTCGTGGTTCCCTACGGCAAGACTCCGTTTGAGGCTTATAGTCCTATTTTGGGACCTCACCGGGCTCGAGGATCGAATGGGCCGCCGCCTCAGATCTTTACCGATCCGACACCTCGCGGTATGACCTTCGAGGGCTTCTATGACTGGATGGTTCACACCACCGCCTTCGCCGAGAACGAATGGAAAAAAGCACAGGAGTGGAATCCGCCGACGGAATTGACGCTCGCACCCGGTGAGTCGAAGACTTATGGTCTCAAGTTCTTGGTTTCCGATTCCATTCGCGATATCGAAACGACGCTCGCGGCGAATCGGCGACCGGTCGCGGTGGGAATTCCAGGATATGTGGTACCCACCGATCTCGAGGTTCGCCTGTTCCTCAAATACGGCCAGCCAGTCCGTTCCATTTCGGTCGAGCCTGCTGGAGCACTGACCTGGCACAGCGATGCTCCTACGAAAGATGGATGGAAGGGCTTCACACTGAAAGGACACACGTGGGGCCGAGCGCGACTGGTTGTGACCTATGAAGACGGGCTCGTTCAGGCGATTCACTATGATGTCATCAAGCCTGAGCGCGAGGCGGTCGCCGATCTCGGTCGCTTCCTCACTACGAAACAATGGTTGGTCGACCCCAACGATCCATTCCATCGCGCTCCGGCGGCCATCAGTTATGACCGCGAAGCAAATCAGATCGTCAAGCAAGACAGTCGTGTCTGGATCGCGGGATTGAGCGATGAAGCCGGGGCGGGTTCGTGGCTCGCGCTTGTGATGAAGGAATTCGGGCAGCCCGACAAGCAGGAGCTTGCCAAAGTTCAGCAGTTCGTCGACGGAGTGCTCTGGGGACATCTGCAATACAGCGACGGCGAGAAGCAGTATGGAGTGCGCAAGAGTCTTTTCTACTACCAGCCTGACGAACTGCCGCCGAACTACTACCGCGACGACCTGAACTGGCACAGCTGGACGAGCTGGAGCAAGAAAGCTTCCGAGCAGGTGGACCGCTCGTTCGATTATCCGCATGTCGCCGCCGCGTACTGGGTGATGTATCGGCTGGCTCGTGATCGCCAGGGCTTGGTCACGAACCATGACTGGCGCTGGTATCTGTCCCATGCCTATGAAACCTCTATGGCGATGACGAAGTTTGCCGCCGGGTATGCCCGATTTGGGCAGATGGAGGGCGACATCTTCGTGAAGATTCTCGACGATCTTCGCCGCGAGGGCATGACGACGGAAGCTCAGAGTCTCGAAGCAAAGATGCGTGAACGCGCTGATCGCTGGAAGCAAGAGCCGTATCCGTTTGGCAGCGAGATGCCGTGGGATTCTACCGGCCAGGAAGAGGTCGATGCCTGGACCAAATTCTTTGGCTTCGAGGAAAAAGCCGAAGTTACGCTCGATGCCATTTTGGGATACATGCCCACCGTTCCGCATTGGGGCTACAACGGCAGCGCCCGCCGTTTCTGGGATTTCCTGTATGCAGGAAAGGATCCGCGATTAGAGCGGCAACTCCATCATTACGGCTCCGGACTCAATGCCATTCCCGTGCTCGCAGCGTATCGCGAGCACCCTGATGATTTTTATCTGCTGCGCGTCGGATACGGAGGCACGATGGGTGCCCTCACCAACATCGATCAGGACGGCTTTGCCTCCTGCGCGTTCCACGCGTTTCCAGACATGCTCAAGTTTGATCCCTATTCGGGAGACTATGGCCCGAACTTCTTTGGCCACGCGCTGAACACGGCGACGTACATTGTCGATCATCCGGAGTTCGGCTGGGTCGCATTTGGCGCAAACGTAACGTCCCGGAATGGGATCATCAAAGCCAGGCCGCTCGATTCATTTCGGAACAGGATCTATCTCGCGCCGGTCGGACTGTGGCTGACGCTCGACTCGGGAGAGTTCTCCGACGTCGAATTCGACCCGCACACCAAACAGCTGCGAGTCGGGCTGGCTCCTCGCACCGACGGAACCCAAAGGGCTCGGCTGCGAATCGAGCAACCGGCAAAGCCGAACTCGACCAAAGCATACGAACTCACAAAATCATTCCCCACTGAACGCGGCGCATATGTTGTTCCGCTTGGGGCTTCGGTTACGTGGTTGGAGCTGCGAGAGAAATGAGCGAACCCTCGGCAACTAGGCTGACGTTGGGCCGGTTGATTCGCGCACCACGAGCTCAGGATCGATAAGCAGTTCGCGAGCATTCGACTTCGTCTCTTCTGAGACCAGCCTTTCGAACGCGATATGCCCAATCCGGTCCCTGGGAATGTGTACCGAGGTGAGTGAAGGTGAGCAGAATTCAGCCAAGCGAATGTTGTCAAAGCCTGTGACTGATATTTCCTGGGGCACGCGAACGCCGCGCTCGCGCAAATAACGCAGCACTCCAACTGCCATAAAATCGTTTACGCAGACGATAGCTGTAGGCCGCTCAGAGAAGTTCAACAGTTCATACGCCGCGTGACGACCACCTTCGAGGCCATCATCAGCGGCAACGGTTCGTACTGCCTGACAGCCAAATTCCCGAACAGTTTCCAGGAACGACTGACGGCGGTCGCCAATTGGCCTTAACGTGGAGTGGTGACCGGCAAATGCCATACGTCGATGTCCTATGCTGTGCAGATAGTGCACGATCCGGTGCATGCCTTTGCGGTAATCGACTCGTACATTCGTGATGTTTTCGGCGGTCGAGCCAACATCGTAGAACACAGTGGGAATGTGGCTATCCATGATCAGGCGAATGAGATCGCCGTGCATCTCCGAAACAATCGCCGCGAGTCCAGCGACGCGCCATCCGATCATCAGGCGGATGCTCGAGAGCAACTGCTCGGGACTGTAGTCAGTGTTGGCAACAACGACTTCATAGCCGCGAGCGTGCGCATCCGATTGCAGCGTACGGAAAATGTCGAGGAAGAAGGGATTGTCCATGTTGGACACAATGATCCCTAACGTTCGACTGCTTCCTCGCGCGAGAGAACGCGCGTGCAGGTTGGGCTGGTACTTGAGCTCAGCGGCGGCCTTCATGACGCGAGCGCGCGTCGTGTTCTTTACCACCGACAGATTGTTCAGAACGCGGGAAACAGTGGCGACGGAAACTCCCGCCTTCTTTGCCACAGCTTGCAAATTCATATTTCCCGTTTTTAGCTTGATGGTTGTGAACCTGCCTGGCACTCGGATTGTAAGTGCGCATTCCTCTCGTGCTCAAGCAGGTTCTGTTAAAAAACGTATATCCACGGGTTCAGTGCACATTACTGAAATCCGCCACTCCAACTTTGACCAAAGTGTTACGCGGACGCCTGCCTTCCGCTGCGCGTGCGGCTGGATCCGTCGCCGTAGGCGCGGGCTTCTCCGTCCAGACGCCATACACGCGATTGTTAAGGGCTGCGATTCCCGTGTAGTCGCCCATGAAGGCCTCATAAGCGCGAAATGGCTCAGTGGTCCAGGCGTAATTCTTGAAGGAACGACCTCCATCACTTGAGCGTGCCAGGGTCACGGTCTGCTGCTCGTTGTTCTTGGAATCGCGACGGTCATAGAAAATGACATAGGCATCGCTGGTTGCGGGATCAACTGCGAGCCACTGGAAGTACTGGTCGGCGCCGTCGTGTTGCGCGTCATCGTTCACGCGCACAGGTGCGGACCATGACCGGCCTTCGTCGTCGGAGGTTGCGCAGAAAACGTCCACATCGCCATTGCGGTAGTCGCTCCAGGTCACGTATAACCGGCCGTGCTTCCCCGCCTTCGGGGCAAGAGCGATCTGCGGAAAGCCGTTTGCGCGTGCTACATCCTGAACCTTGAACATGATCGGCGCCGTCTGGACGATCTTTCGCGGCTTATCGAAGCTCTGACCACCGTCATGGGAAATCGCGAGCATCATGTCATTTCCATCGTTCCACACCACATAGAGCGTTCCGTCCGGCGCTACTACGCCGTCGAAGCCCTCAAGTGCGCCGTTGTCGTCGCGCGGCAACCCGCGATGCTTGTCGATCTCAATCGGTTTTGACCACGTGTCGCCACCGTCGATGGAGCGGGTGAACAGGATTTCCGAATCCTGCAGTGTCCAACGGGTCCAGCCAACGTAGAGATTCCCCGCGTATTTGCTTTGTGTCGTGTCCGAAACGATGTATGGCTTGTCTTCCCATGGAGGATTTTCTTCGCTGCTGTCGTGCGCGATGATGGGAACATCGTTCGCTTCCCAGGTTTTCCCGCCATCGAGCGACCTGCGCACGTAAAGACCGTTACGCGAGGAGTTGTGTCCCCAGTAGTTGTAGGTGCCGAGCTTGTCGAAAGCCATGTAGGAGATGATGGCGTGGCCCCGCGTATCAAACACGACCGACACATCTCCGGAGACCCTGTAGCGCGTTGACTCTACACCGTTGGCGACTTGCCAGTGGTTGCCGCTATCGCTGGAGTAAGCGGCGTGCGCGTTGTCCTGGAAGACGGCAACTACCTGCTCAGGATTTTTTGGATTGATCGCAACCCCCGGTTCCGTGAAATATCCGGGTTCCGGGGTCAGCGCTGAAACGGATGACCCCGGCGCGGTGGGAAGTTCTTGAGCGTAAGAAAGCGCCAGTTGCAGGCAAGTGAACAACGAGAAAACAAGGAGCTTCGACAAGACACGTTCGAAAGCAGTCATGGTCCTCCAACATCTTTTTTTTGAGGGCAAATCGCCGTTTGCACGCGAAGCGGCATTGTATACAATATCCATATCAGCAGCACAGAAACTGTGAGCCTAAAAAGCCTGCCTCGCCGGAATGCGCTGAAGTTGTTGGGCGGTGCAATTGCCGCAAGCTGCCTCGACTTGCCCACCCTGCTCTTTGCTCAGGAGCAAATTCAGATCGCCGGCCGGGAAGCCCGGATTTCCATCTCCACAATCAGCGCTCATACCGTTCGCATCCGTATCGCTGAAATTGGCACTGCGGCCGGAGCGCAGACCGATGATGGCGCAGTTCTTGAAGCCCAGCTGCGAGCGTCTGCAACCCGCAAGAGTGTCACTGGCCCGCACGTCTCGATTGACCATAATCCATTTGCGATTAGAGTTTTGGACAGCGCAGGCAAGCCGCTGCAGGAACTGCGAATCGACGAAGAGAGCGGCGCGGTAACTTTTCTGCTCGGCGACGGTCCTATTTTGGGAATGGGCGAAGGTGGACCGCAGTTCGACCGCCGCGGGAATCTCGATCCGATGCGCAGCGGCCAGGGAGGATATCGCCTCCGCACTCACGGCGGGCGCGTCCCCATCCAGTGGCTGATCGGGACTTCGGGTTGGGCGATGTTCGTGCACCAACCGCTCGCAACCTTTGACCTCACCGGTTCCGAAGGCAAGCTCACGGCGAATGATCCTAAAGCTACCCTGCCCATCGACATTTTCATCGTCAGCACGAAGGAGCCGGCAGAGGCAATGGCCGAATACGCGCGCATCACGGGGCATCCGGAGATGCCGCCGCTGTGGTCACTCGGTTATCAGCAGTCGCATCGAACCATTACCAGCCGCGACGAGATCCTTTCCGTAGCGCGAACCTTCCGCGAAAAGAAACTGCCATGCGATGCGCTGATCTATCTCGGGACCGGATTCTGTCCCTCGGGATGGAATACCGAAAATGGGTCGTTCCAATTCAATCGGCGGGTCTTTCCCGATCCCAAGGAAATCCTCGACGAATTCCATAGGATGAATTTTCGAGTAGTGCTGCACTCGGTGATTCTGACGCGCACGCTGCATGGAGCCGTGCATGACCCATGCAGTCTCCCGCGCTTCGATGAAACGGAAGTGAGTTGCTATTGGGACGCCCATCGCAAGGACTTCGCTCTAGGCGTAGATGGCTGGTGGCCGGACGAAGGCGACCCGCTCGACGCAGCTTCACGCCTCACTCGCAATCGCATGTACTACGAAGGGCCGCAGCTTGATCGTCCGAATCAGCGACCCTATGCTCTGCACCGCAATGGATATGCGGGAATGCAACGCTACGCTCCATTCTTGTGGTCGGGCGATGTGTACTCCACCTGGGAGACGCTGCGAAATCACATTCCGATCGGTATCAATACAGGATTGTCAGGAATCCCATTTTGGGGCACAGATACCGGTGGTTTCGTTCCGACCAAGGAATTTAACGGTGAGCTTTTCGTGCGCTGGTTTCAATTCAGCTCATTTTGTCCGCTGTTCCGCGGGCATGGCCGTGACTGGAAGCTGCGTTTACCCTGGCAATGGAATACGGGCGAGCTTGGGCCAAATGAAATCAGCAACTACGGTGAGGCCGCGAATCCCGATCCCAGTGAATTGCACAATCCGGATGTCGAGCCCATCTGCCGTAAGTACCTGGAGTTGCGCTATCGACTGCTTCCCTACCTCTACACCGCGGTGCGAGAGAGTCACGAAACCGGACTGCCGATCATGCGCGCACTCTGGCTGCATTACCCAGACGATGCTAAGGCAGTGAGTCGCGGCGATGAATATCTCTGGGGACGCGACATTCTCGTGGCGCCGGTCACAGAAAAGGGCGCAACGTCGAAGACGGTTTATCTGCCGCCCGGCGACTGGTACGACTTCTGGACCGAAGAGAAGGTTGAAGGTGGAGGCGAGGTAAATCGCCCAGTGGATCTGGCGACCATTCCGCTCTACGTACGGGCCGGAGCCATCCTTCCATTCGGACCGAATAAGCAATTCACGAGCGACAAATCCGAAGAGCCGCTGACGTTTGTCGTTTATCCCGGAGCGGAATCGGCAGGCACGATCTACGAAGATGATGGCAGCAGCTTCGATTATCGTCGCGGTGAATGGATGAAGGTGGGCGCGCGTTGGGACAGCACGCAACACAAGCTCAATGTCCGTTTGCTTCCGGGCTCGCGCATGCTTCCTCCATTGCGACGCAAGATGAAAGTCCGCCTGGTTTCCGAAAAGGGAGAGCGCGCGTTTGAGTTTGAGGGCCGCCCGCTGACGGTGTCGATCTGATGAGCGACTTACTTTTCGTCGAAGCTCTGCTGGCAATCGTTGCCGTAGGTAAACGAATGCAGCGTGAAGCCTCGGCTTTCGGGAGCAAGCGTCAGGAGATGCGATGCCAGCGCCGGATTCTTGATCACGTAGTACATTCGCGGCTCACTTACTTCAATGTAAGAACCGCTGGCGTCAGTCTTCACGTCCGCACCGGCAGCATCGCCGAGGCGTGCGCCATCCTGCAACAGATCGATACGAACGGGCTTTTTGGGATTTTCGACGCTCATCACCGCATAAACCGACCGGGCATGGTATCGCAGCGCTGCTTTATCATCTTGCTTGGCGGCGGAGGTCACTCCGTCGTGGTCGGTGCGCCAACTGCCGTCGAGGATCACGCGCCCGTCGTCCGGCTCTTGGTTAGCCTTGAAGTGAACGACGTATCCGTCCTCGTACTTCTCGCGGTTCTCGAGCGCGCCACGGCCGAACCAATCGCCGACATAAGTCTCTTCCGTAACGCGCCCGCACTGCGGTGCAAAAGTGTTCTCGTCGGGATCAAGCGGAATTTTCGCGATCTCAGGGTGCTGCGACAGCAGCAGTTCGCGAATCCTGGCTTCCATCGGAGCGTTGTTGCCCTCGCCTTCGATGTGCATAACGATGTCGCCGTTGGGGTCGACAAGGTAACGATTCGGCCACGATTCGGATTTGTAGGCTTTCCAGATAGAGCCATTCACGTCGGCGACAATCGGCCAAGGCAATTGGAATCGCTGGGCTGCACGGCGGACGTTCTCCGGCTTATATCCGATCGCGAACTCGCCGAAGTGCACACCGATGATCTCGAAGCCATACGGATGGTATTTCGCGTACCAGCGCTTGAGCACAGCAAAATCGCGGATGCAGCTAATGCAGGTGTACTCCCAGAAGTCGATGAGAACGACGCGTCCGCGATACGCCTTGATCGAATGCGGCACCTTTGCGCCGCTGTCAAGCCAAACCGCGTCGAAGGAGAAGTCCGGCGCTCGTTCCGCAGCGTTCGCTGCCGTGGCAAGGAGGATAACAAGAAAAAATGAGAGGAATCGCTGCATACTTCCTCACGAGCTTTTGTGAATTCTCTGCAATCGCTTTCATGGAGTAAGTTGAACGCGACTAACCTTATTTTACGATTGCGCGGTCTCGCAAGATGCGTACAATCTGTAAGCGATTACAGGGCAATCAGCGAATTTTTTGGAAGCTTAGCTTCCCACTTAATTCGCTGCGGATTTCTGAATCCGTAGCGCGGAGCAAATTGTAATGACACTCAGCAATGTTTCCCGTAGAAAGTTCATGGCCGGAGCCGCTGCTATTGCCGGCACGGCAGTTCTCCCTTCTTCAGCAAGCAACCTGTTCGCGCAAGATCCCGTGGTTAACTCGATCGATAGCACAGGCAAACCTGTAAACCGTGAACGGGTGCCCTGGGCCGCAGTTCCCTTTCCCATGAAGCAGGTTCGCCTGCTCGAAGGAACTTGCTCCCGCGTGCAGGAGAAGAATCGCCAATACCTGCATTCACTACCCAACGACCGGCTGGCGTACTCGTTCAATATCACTGCCGGCCTGCCCTCGTCCGCTGAGCCATTCGGCGGCTGGGAAAAACCAGATTCCGAGTTGCGCGGACACTTCAACGGCGGCCATTATCTCTCAGCCGTGGCCCTGATGTACGCGAGCACCGGCGATGAGGATCTCAAGAAGAAGGGCGACGCGCTCGTCTCTGATCTGCGCAAATGCCAGGTCGCCAATAAGAACGGATATCTCAGCGCATTTCCCGACGAGTTCTTCGACCGTCTGCGCGATCGCGTTCGCGTCTGGGCACCGTTCTATACCATCCACAAAATCATGGCCGGCATGCTCGACATGTACGTACACACCGGTAACACCGAAGCTCTTCAAGTCGCCGAAGACATGGCGGACTGGGTGGGAATGTGGACCGGACCGCTCAGCTACGAGCACATGCAGCGCGTGCTTGGCACCGAATACGGCGGTATGGGAGAAGTGCTCTGCAACCTATACGCGGTTACGGGAAAGTACCAGTACCTCGGCACGGCGCATCGCTTCGATAAGAAGGCCTTTTTCGAGCCGCTGGAGAACCATCGCGACGAATTGAAGGGATTGCACGTGAATACGCATATCCCGCAGGTGATTGCCGCCGCTCGTGCATACGAACTCACGCATGATTCGAAGTATCACGACATCGCCCAGTATTTCTGGGATGAAGTCGTCAGCGAGCGCTCATACTGCAACGGCGGTACCAGCAACGGAGAAGGCTGGCAGACGGATCCCGGCAAGCTCTCCACGCAACTTGGCCCGAGTACTACCGAAGATTGCTGCGCGTACAACATGCTGAAGCTCACGCGCCATCTGTTCGGCTGGTCGCCGGAGGCACGCTATATGGATTACTACGAGCGCGTCGTCTTCAATCACCGACTGGGCACCATGGATCCCGATACGGGAACGACGATGTACTACTATCCGATCGGAGTGAACCTCTGGAAGACCTACGCTACGCCGACAGACTCCTTCTGGTGCTGCAACGGAACCGGCGTCGAGGAATTCGGCAAGCTCAACGACACGATCTACTTCCATGATGACAACTCAATCTACGTAAACCTCTATGTACCGTCTGAAGTAAGCTGGCCGGAGAAGAAGCTGAGATTGCGGCAGGATACGGATTTTCCGCGGCAGCAAGGCACAAAGCTGACTATCACGGCACAGCAGCCGACGGATGTTGCCATTCGCTTGCGCATCCCATATTGGGCCAACGGTGGAAGCGTGAAGATCAACGGGCGTCCCCTGCCCGTCTTTTCCAGCCAAAGCAGCTATCTAACGCTGCGAGGTCCGTGGAAGAACAATGACACCATCGAGCTCAGCCTCCCGATGGATATTCACAGTTCGCAGATGCCGGATGACCGCACGGTTCAGGCCCCGATGTACGGACCACTCGTGCTCGCGGCAAAGCACGAAGAAGCTCCGCGCGATCGTTGGTACGGCGACACTGGTCCATTCGAGCATCGCGAGCGCGGATCAGGCCCGCGTCCCATTCCGGAACTACCTGGCGCAAAGGGCAAAGCAGACGATCCAGCAAGTTGGGTTCGTGCAGGAAACCTGCCGCTCACCTTCGACGCTGCCGGCGAGGCTGGCACGCAAACGCTTGTACCGATCAACGACATCGTGCACGAACGTTACGACGTGTACTGGAAGATAACCCCTACTGGTGAGAGGCCACGCACATCGACGTCATAACTGAACTGCCTAGTCAGTACCGTTTCCCGGTAGGGAATGGTCAGGTATGGAGCGGTACTGACAGGGCCCAGGCTCTTCGAGCTCAGCATCGTTCTAATCATTTCCACCTGGGGTTGTGCTTGTCGCTTTGGTTGGAGCTGCAATTCCGAGCGGCACCGCTCCATGTTCGAGCAGTGCACGATTGAATGCAGGAACATGCTGATCAACTAACTCTTTGTATTCTGCCTGAACTCCTGTGAGTTTCTGTTCGATTTCACTCAGCAAAGCGATGCTGGTGTCTGTCGGAGCAAAGTCCTCGCCACCGGCTACGTCGCCTGCTCCGGGACCAATCTCACCGTTTAACCACAGCAGGTTGTAGTAGATTTTGTACGCCTCGACGTAGTACTTGTCATCGCTCGTCGTAAGTGCTTTCGAAACGAGCTTGTACTCTACAGCCTGCATGCGGTGATCCATATCCTGGACCGACTTCACCATGTCCTCATTCTTACTTTCGGCATACATGCGCTCCAAGTCGCCCAATTGCTTGCGCGACCACTCCAAGTTGTTAATCATGTTGGCAGTCTTGGTCACATCGTCGCGGATGCGCAATTGCAACTTAACCGAACGCTGGATGTCTTCATCCGATGTTGAGATCTTCGGATCGCGTAGCACTTCGAGCGGCTGAGTAAGTGGTTGCCCATCGACAGTCAGCTTGACCGTGTACTTTCCAGGAGCGACCAGCGGGCCCGCGGGATTCGTTTCCATACCCCAGTGTGTGATGGGACGCCAATCGTGTCCGCGGAAGCGCGGCTCTTCCCAAATGTGTGGATTCTCCGGTGGAGTAGTGCGCAGTCGGACGGCAGTCGGACCTTCGTAGTGCAGATCCCAAAAGCTGCGATTCAGCCCAGCGTGCGCGGGAGGCTCCAGCGTGCGCACCACCTGTCCGGAAGAATCGAGGATCTCGAGTTGGAGGCGGCCTTTCGGCGCCGCCTTCAGTTCGAAATCAATGAGCGCTCGCGGATTGCGCGAGAACCGGTAAGCAGCTCGATTGGCGAAGAGTCGAACGGCGGCATCGCTGTCATTTCCCGCCTTCTGCTCAAGCGAACTAATGTCATCGAGGATGTAAAGGCCTCGACCATAGGTTGACACCACGAGATCATGAAATCTCTTTTGAACGACAATCCACGAAACGGTTGCGTGCGGCAGTCCGGTCTGCAGATTCGTCCAGTGCTCACCATCGTCCAATGAGTAATAGAGCGAGCTGCCGGTTCCGGCGAAGAGTAGTCCTTTCTTGTTTGGATCTTCGGCGACCGTACGAACGTAGGAAAGTGAGCCTTTCGGGATTCCTCCAGAAATGAGAGTCCATGACTTTCCGAAGTTAGTTGTCTTGTAGATGAACGGGTCGCGATTATCCATCAAGTGATAATCAACCGCGACATACGCAGTGCCGGCGTCGAAGAAGGAAGGTTGAATGCTGGTGACCGTTCCCCACGGCGGCGTCTGCATGCTGCTCGTGACGTCGTTCCAGTGGCTGCCGTCCCGCGTGTACCAGACCTTGCCATCGTTCGTTCCGGCCCAAACGAGATTCTTCTCAACGGTTGAAGGCGCAATCGCGAAGACTACCTCGCCATAAAACTGCCCGAGATTGTCGCCGACAATTCCACCGGAGGAGACGATTCGGCTGGGATCCTGAGTTGATAGATCCGGACTGATTACGCTCCAACTCTGTCCCGCGTCGGTAGTTTTGAAAATGACCTGGCAGCCGTAATACACGGTGTTGTGGTCGAAGGGATCGATCGCCAAAGGCGGGGTCCAATGGCAGCGATATTTGCTCTCGTTCGGAGCTGAATCGAGCGTATGCCGCCACGGACTTACCGAGCGCGCTTCCTTGATGCGGGCATCGTAGCGCGTAACCTCATCGCCGTAACATGACGCCCACACGATGTTCGTATCGGTCGGATCAGGAATTGTGAAGCCAGACTCGCAGCCGCCGAGACGGTGCTCCCATCCCACATCACCGTTGAATCCGAAGCCGGATGATGTGCTCGGTCCACGCATCGTGCCATCGTCCTGCATGTTGCTGTAAACGTAGTACGGAACCTGGTCATCCACGGCGACGTGATACATCTGTCCAATCGGAAGAGTCACGCGCTGAAAGCCGCGGCCATGCACCTGCGTGATGATGAGACCAGCGTCATTTGTTATTACGAAGCGGTCAGCATTTTGCGGATCAATCCAGATATCGTGATTGTCGCCTCCCCATGGGACGGTCTCGAAGGTCTCCCCTCCGTCTAGCGAACGATGAAAGCTGCTGTTGGAGATGAGCACCTCATTCTCGTTGCTGGGTGAAACCGCGATGCGGATGTAATAGCCGGCACGGCCGATCAACGATCGGTCCCAATTTGAAACTCGCCAGTTGCGGCCGCCATCGTCCGAGTGCCAAACTGATCCTTGATCCGCGGTCTGAATGAGCGCGTACACACGATTCGAATCGTTCGGAGCAACTGCTACATCGATCTTTCCCACGGGAGAATGTGGCAATCCGTGACCTTCGATCTTCTCCCACTTGCTGCCCCCATCACGTGAAACGTAAATGCCGCTGCCCGGTCCGCCACTGAATTCGCCATACGTATGCATGGCCACTTGCCACGTTCCGGCGAAGAGAACGCGGGGATTTTGTGGA
>Ga0070741_10013116_pt1 | contig 14746 bp, 14 predicted proteins | sample Coa_R1_4_FD_66440 | JGI IMG/M metagenome (GOLD analysis project Ga0070741, IMG submission 66440) | Surface soil microbial communities from Centralia Pennsylvania, which are recovering from an underground coalmine fire - Coalmine... | ecosystem: Environmental > Terrestrial > Soil > Unclassified ...
AGCAGGCCGACGGCGACCGCCTGACCCGTCGGCACGCCCAGCGCGTGGAAGAAGAATGCGAGGAGGCCCTCCCGGACGCCGAGCCCGCCCACGCTGATCGGCAGGACCTGCGCGATGGCGACCGCGGGCACGAACGCGAGGACGGCGCCGTTCGGGATGCGGAGCCCGATCACGTGGACGGCGCAGTAGACGGCCGCGATCACGGCGACCTGGTACGAGATCGCCGCGAAGAGCGCCGCGCACGCGTCGCGCGGGTCGCGCCGGAGCCGGTCGACCCCGACGTGCACGATGCCGACGTAGCGCATCCAGTTCTCGTGCTCCGCGAAGCGGCCGGCCAGCCGGGGGCTGGCAGCGAGGAGCATGATCACGAACAGGACGCCGACGGTCGAGCCCGCGATGACCACGGCCAGCCAGGCACGTCCGTGGAGCAGGTCGGGCCGGGCGACGAAGCCGACCACGGTCAGCAGCGGGAGCGCGACGAACCCCGTGAGTCGTTCGAGCACGACGGACGCGAAGGCGACGTCACGGGCGCCCACGTCCTTGCTCGACCGCGTGATGCGCAGCACGTCGCCGCCGATCGTCGACGGGAGGACGTTCCCGACGAACTGCCCGGCGAGGTAGTGCTTGAAGAGCGTGCGGAGCGGGACGTGGGCGCCGAAGACGGCGAGCACCAGCTGCCAGCGCCACGCCGCGAGCACGAAGCTGCCGGCCATCAGGAGCAGCCCGGCGACGAGGAACGCGAGCGTCCCCGCCGTCGGGTGCGAGGGGACGATGTGCTCGGAGCTGATCTTGACGACGAGGACGGCCAGGAGCACGGCGCTCACGCCCATCCGCAACCAGAGACGCCTGGCGTTGCGGCGCGTCGGGCCGGTCTCCGGGAGCGCCATCCCCTTAGATTACGGGCCGGCCAGCGGCGGTTGCTCGTCAACCGCCGACCGGCCTGCGCGCCGGCCGCGGTGCGAGACCGGATGTGGGAGCGTGGTGGAGGAGTTCCGGATGGGAGTGTCGTGAGCACCGAGACCGCCCCGACGGTGACCGGGGGTGTCGTCGCGGCGCGCACCCTGGCCGTCCACGGCGTCGACACCGTCTTCTCGCTCAACGGCGGCCACGTGTGGCCGCTGTACGACGGCTGCGTCCGGGAGGGGATCCGCCTCGTCGACACCCGCCACGAGCAGACGGCCACGTTCGCGGCGGAGGCATGGGCGAAGGTGACCCGCCGCGTGGGGGTCGCCGCGCTCACCGCGGGCCCCGGCGTCACCAACGGGATGAGCGCGATCACGACGGCGTGGCTGAACGGCTCGCCCCTCTTCGTCGTCGGTGGCCGTGCCCCGCAGGCGCGCTGGGGCCAGGGGTCGCTCCAGGAGCTCGACCACGTGCCGCTCGTCGCGCCGGTCACGAAGCACGCCGCGACCTGTCTCGAGCCGGCGCGGCTCGCGGCCGCGTTCGACGCCGCGCTCGTCGCCGCCCGCACGCCGCACCGCGGTCCGACGTTCCTCGACGTTCCGCTCGACGGTTGGGACCCGGTCGAGCCCGAGGTGCCGGGCCCCCCGAGCGGGGCCGCCCTGGCCGGCGCCGCCCCCGACCCGGACGCGGTCGCCCGGGTGGCCGACCTCGTGGCGACGGCCCGGCGACCGGTCCTGATGGTGGGCGGCGACGTCTACTGGGCGGGCGCCGAGGCCGAGGTGCGCACCTTCGTGGAGGCGCTCGCCGTCCCGGCGTTCGCGAACGACATGGGGCGGGGCGTGCTGCCGGCCGACCACGCCCTCGCGTTCGCCCGTACCCGGGCCACGGCCTTCGGCGGCGCCGACCTGGTCGTGGTGGCCGGGACCCCGCTCGACTTCCGGCTCGGTTTCGGCCGGTTCGGCGATGCCGCCGTCGTGCACCTCGCCGACAGCCCGGAAGGGGTCGCGTCCAACGTCGAGCTCGCGGCGTCGGCGGCCGGCGACCTCAAGGCGATGTTCGCGGCACTCGCCGACGCGGCCTCCCGCGCCGGGACGGTCGCGGCGCGCACCGAACGGGCCGACTGGGTCGCTCGCCTGCGCGACGAGGAGGACGCCCGCCGCGCCGCCGAGGTCGCCGGGCTCACGTCGGAAGCCGATCCGGTCGCGCCCATGCGCGTGTACGGCGAGCTGCGTTCACGTCTCGAGCGCGACGCGATCGTGGTCGGTGACGGCGGCGACTTCGTCTCCTATGCGGGGAAGTACGTCGACACCTTCGTGCCGGGCGCGTTCCTCGGCCCCGGACCGTACGGCTGTCTGGGGCTCGGGCTCGGGTACGCGCTCGGCGCCGCGTTCGCCGCGCCGTCGCGCCAGGTGGTCGCGCTGCTCGGCGACGGTGCGATCGGGTTCTCGATCGGCGACCTCGACACGCTCGCCCGTCACGGCTCGAACGTGACCCTCGTCGTCGGCAACAACGGGATCTGGGGGCTCGAGAAGCACCCGATGGTCAAGCTCTACGGCTACGACGTGATCTGCGACCTCGCGCCCGGGACGCGCTACGACAAGGTGGCCGAGGACCTCGGGTGCCACGGCGAGCTCGTCGCCCATCCCGAGGAGCTCGGCCCCGCACTCGACCGGGCGCTCGCCTACGACGGCCCCGCGCTCGTCAACGTCCTCACCGACCCCGACGACACCTACCCCCGCACCAGCAACCTCGCCTAGCACCTCCGCGTCTGTTGGAAAACCTGCGCTCAGGGCAGAAAAAGGAACAATCGCGGGAGGGCGCCGGTCACACGCCGGACGCGCGCTCCATGAAGCGGTCGCGCTCGACGACGACGCGGGTGATGCGGCCGGCACCGACGAGGCCGCGAGCATCCGTCAGGGACACGCGGAACGTGAGGCGGCGACCCTCGACCGATTCGAGCGTCGCTTCGGCGTTGACCCGGTCGCCGACGGGGACGGGCGCGAGGTGGTCGACCTGGACCCGGTACCCGACCGTGGTGGTGCCGGCGGCGAGGTGACCCTCGACGGCCCGCAGGGTCGCCTGCTCGGCCAGCCGGATGAGGCGCGGCGTCGCCAGGACGGGAACGTCGCCGGTCTCCAGCGCGAGCGCGGTGTCGCCCGGCTCGACGTCGAGTGAGACGACGGCACACAGCCCCGGTTGCAACGGCACGGCGTACGAGCCTATTCAGCACTCGGGCGCGCGGCGTCGTCGGAGGGAATACCCGGCCCCCGAGGGGTGGTAGGAACGTGACGTGATCGAAGCCGACGTCCTCGAGCGGACCCTCGCCGCGGCGCTGCGCGGCGGCGGCGACTTCGCCGAGGTGTTCGCCGAGGACCGGCGGGCGACGACGGCGCGCCTCGACGACGGGCGCGTGGAGGAGCTCGTCTCGGGACGCGAGCGCGGCGCCGGGATCCGCGTCGTCCGGGGCGAGACGACCGGGTACGCCCACACGGCCGACCTGTCGGAGCGCGGGTTGCTCGCGGCCGCCGACGCGGCGGCGGCTGCGGCCCGCGGCGGCGACGGGCAGACCCGCGTCGTGGCGCTGGAGCGCCGGCCCACGCAGCCGCCCCACGACGTGCTCGTCATGCCCGAGACCGTCGACAAGGCGCGCAAGGTCGAGGTCCTCGAGCGCGCCGACGCGGCCGCTCGGTCGCGTTCCGGTTCGATCCGTCAGGTCAGCGCGGCCTACGCGGACTCGCACCGGCGCATCCTCGTCGCCAACTCCGACGGGGTTTTGGCCGAGGACGACCAGGTGCGCACGCGGTTCATGGTGCAGTGCGTCGCGGCCGGCGACACCGGCATGCAGACGGGCCTCGAGGCGCCCGGCCGCACGATCGGCTTCGAGCTCTTCGACGACATCGACCCGGAGTCGGTCGCGCACACGGCCGCCGACCGCGCACTGGCGATGCTCCAGGCTCGCCCGGCGCCGTCGGGGAAGCTGCCCGTGGTCCTGAAGCGCGGCGCGGGCGGCGTGCTGTTCCACGAGGCGTGCGGCCACGGCCTCGAGGCCGATCTCGTCGCGCGCGACGCGTCGGTGTTCCGGGGCCGGCGGGGCGAGCAGGTCGCGTCCCCGCTCGTGACACTCGTCGACGATGGCACGTTCGCGCGCGAATGGGGTGCGTACGCGATCGACGACGAGGGCGCGGCGGCGCGTCGCAACGTCCTCATCGAGAACGGCGTGCTGACCGACTACATGTGGGACCTCGTCCGGGCCCGCAAGGAAGGTCGTGCCAGCAGCGGCAACGGCCGGCGCGAGACCTACCAGCACCTCCCGATGGTACGGATGACGAACACCTATCTCCTCGAGGGTGACGAGGATCCCGACGACATCATCGGCCGCACGGCGCACGGGCTCTACTGCGTCGCGCTCGGCGGCGGGCAGGTGAACACCGCGACCGGGGACTTCGTGTTCGGCGTCACCGAGGCCTACCTGATCGAGAACGGCGAGATCACGGAGCCCGTCCGCGCCGCGCAGCTCATCGGGAACGGCCCCGAGGTCCTGCGCCGGGTCGACGCGGTCGGCTCCGACTTCGACACGTGGGCCGGTACGTGCGGCAAGGACGGTCAGGGTGTCCCGGTCTCGTCCGGTCAGCCGACGCTGCGCGTCGCCGAGCTGACCGTCGGCGGGACCGCCCAGTGACCGAGCAGTGAGCGAGCAGTGAGCGGGGTGACGCGGGCCGACGCGCTGCTCGAGGTCGCGCGGGGGATCGCGTGTCGCGCCGGCGCGGGTGAGCAGATCGAGGCGTACGTGGCCCACTCGGTCGACACCGAGGTGAAGGTCTTCGGTGGTGAGGTGGAGTCGCTGTCGGTCGCGGAGGTCGACGGGGTCGGCGTGCGCGTGCTCGTCGACGGCCGCCAGGGGTACGCGTGGGCCGGCTCGCTCGAACCCGACGTCGTCGCCGACACGCTCGCCGAGGCGCGCGACAACGCCGCGTTCGGTGCACCCGACGAGTGGCAAGCCCTTGCGACTCCGGACGACGTCGCCGCGGTCGCGGCGCCCGACCTCGATCTCTTCCGCGACGACCTCCTCACGGTGCCGACCGACGACAAGGTCACGCTGACCCTCGAGCTCGAGCGGGCGACACGAGCCGGCGATCCGCGCGTCCGGGGTGTCGAGGCGGCGTCGTACGGGGACGCCGCGATCGAGACCGCGGTCGCGAACTCGCTCGGAGTCGAGGCCGTCACACGGCGCACGACGAGCTCGTGCGCCTCGGTCGCGCTGGCGGGCGACGGCGCGGCGACGCAGACGGGCTACGGCTTCTCGGCGGGGCGGACGTTCGCCGATCTCGACCTCGAGGTGGCGGCGCGCGACGCGGTGGAGCGCGCGGTGCGCATGCTGGGCGCGACGCAGCCGAAGTCGGAGCGGCTCCCGGTGATCCTCGATCCGCTGGTGACCCGGTCGTTGCTGGCGATCCTCGGCTCCGCCCTGAGCGGCGAGTCCGTGCTGAAGGGCCGGTCGATGTTCGTCGACCGCGCGGGCGAGGTCGTCGCGGCGCCCGGGGTGACGCTCGTCGACGATCCGACCGTCGCCGACGCGTTCGGTGCGTCGACGCACGACTCCGAGGGCGTGCCGACGCGCCGGACGGTCCTGGTCGACGCGGGGGTGCTCCGGGGCTTCCTGCACAACGTGTACACAGGCCGCCGTTCGGGCTCCGGCACCACGGGATCGGCGGTGCGCGGGGTGAAGTCGACGCCCGGCGTCGGCGCCCGGGCCCTCGCCCTCACTCCCGGCACCCGGACGCCCGACGAGATCGTGGCCGGCGCCGACCGGACGCTCTACGTCCAGTCGGTGAGCGGCCTCCATTCCGGCACGAACCCTGTCAGCGGCGACTTCTCCGTGGGCGCCGAAGGACTGATGGTGCGCGGCGGCGCCCTGGCCGAGCCCGTCCGCGAGGTCACGATCGCGTCCACCCTGCCCCGCATGCTCCAGGAGGTCGCCGAGGTCGGCAGCGACCTCACCTGGCTCCCGGGCGGCGCGGCCGGGATGACCGTCGTCCTCGGCGAGATGACCCTCAGCGGAAGCTGAGCGCCCGCGCCGCCCGGAGCGTGAGCCGGGGCCGGCGCAGTGAGCCGGATCAGCGGAGCGTGCGCCTCATCGGGGCTTGACGCCGCGGCGGGCGAGGAGGGCGTCGAGCTCGGCGAGGGCCGCGAACGGGTCGGCGCCGACGTGGACCGTCTCGATGCCGAGGCGCTCGGCGGCGGTGACGTTGTCGGCGTTGTCGTCGAGGAAGACGGCCGCTTCGGGGTCGGCGCCCGCGAGGTCGCACGTCAGCCGGTAGATGCGCGGGTCGGGCTTGCGCATGCCGACCTCGCTCGAGTCGACGACGACCGGGAAGAGATCGACGGGGAACGTCCTCCGCCACGTGTCGCCGAACTCCCGGACGTTGTTCGTCAGCAGCGCGAGCCCGACGCCCGCGTCGTGCAGGCTGCGGATGCGGTGGACCACCGCCCAGTGGATGCTCACCGAGGTGCTCCCGGTGAACTCGCGGTACGCCTCGACGTCGAGGGGCCGGCCCAGCACCGCGGGCGCGCGCTCCACCAGCCGCGTCATGTACTCGGCGAGCCCGAGACGGCCCATCTCGAGCAGGTGGAAGTCGTGCAGGCGGCCGTCAGCAGGGTCGCCGTCGCACGGGTCGCCGCCGCCGTCGGGGTCGGCGCCGAGGTGCGACTGGGAGTCCCCGAACATGAGACGCGTGACAGAGCCGGGCGGGTAGCCCATCGCCTCCTCGAAGCGTTCGATGCCGTCGAGGAGGCGGACCGAGATGACGCCGCCGTAGTCGAAGATGACGAGCTCGACCGGTCGCACGGAGCAGGAGGGTAACGGCCGGTCACGACGGCGCGGGGACACGGGCGTCCTCCGGCGGGTCGAGCGCGAGCGCGACCGTCCCGGTCGCGGCGGCTGCCGCGAGGTCGCGCGCCTGGCGGGGCGTGACGAGGAGCGTGACACCGAGCGCGGGGCCGCCGCCGGCGGAGCGGCCGGCGTCATCGGTCGCCAGCACCAGCACGCCGCCGGCCACGACCCGGGCGGACGACGCGGGCGCGGACCCGTCGCCGATCGCGTCGGCGCCGGCGCGACCATCCGTCGCGAGCACGTCGACGGCCGCGCCCGGGCGCGGGCGCAGCGCGTCGTCGACGACGAGGCGGAAGGCGCGGGTGCCGGCCGGCAGCGCGCCGTCGGTCCCGGTGCGGCGGCGGGGCGCCAGGTTACGATCGGTCACGTAGCCGCCGCGCAGCACCGGGGTCACGATCACCCGCCCCAGCGCGCCCGCGGTCGAGGTCAGGACGCCCGCCGGCAGCTGGGAGCGGTGGACGGCGCGGGTGGAGAGGTCGTCGGGCGTGACCGTCACGCCCATCGCGAGGTCGTGGCGGGCGACGACGGCGTGGAGCTCGGGGCCGAGCTCGTGGGCACGCCGGTGCAGCGCCGCCAGGTCGGCGGCGACGACCGCGCCGGTCCCGACCGCGACGACGGCCGCCGCCGCCCAGAGGAGCAGCGCGCGAGGTGAGCGGTGGAGCATGCGGTCCCCCGAGGGGTCGAGGCGTCCGCGCGGCGGCGCGCACGCCGGGAGCCGGGGGAAGTGGCGGGGAAGCGGGCCGGTCGGGGTGGCCGACCGCCGGTCAGGAACCGGTCGCCGAGGTTGCCTTGCTGGTGCCCTTGGAGGAGTCGCCCGACGGCTTCGTGCCGTTGGATCCGGTGGAGGGGGAGGACGAGTCGCCCGACTTCTTCTCGGAGCCGCCGCCCGAGTCGGAGCTGCCGCCCGACTTGCGGTTGTCGGTCTTGTAGAAGCCCGAACCCTTCAGGACGATGCCTGCCGGGCTCAGCACCTTCGCCAGCTTGCCACCGCAGCCGCCGTTGTGGCGCGACAGCGGCTTCTCGGAGAAGGACTGCCAGACCTCGAGCTCGTCACCGCACTTGGCGCAGCGGTAGCGGTAGGTGGGCATCGTGGACCCCTTGCCTCGGACGCGTGGAAGGCCCGAAGCGCTTAGCACTCGAACCTGCCGACTGCTAAGGATAACGCACCGGAGGGCCCGACGCTTCCCGGGCGACCATGATGCGACGGAGGCGGCGGATGGCCGACAATGGGCGCCGCCATGGTCGTCGTCCTCTGCCTGATCCCGGTGGCCTATCTCGTGGGCACCTTCCCGAGCGCCGCGCTCGTCGCCCGGACCCGCGGGATCGACATCCTGTCGGCCGGGTCCGGCAACCCGGGCGCGTCGAACACGACCCGGCTCCTCGGCTGGCGGCTCGGCCTCGTGGTCCTGCTCGCCGACATCGGCAAGGGCGCGGCGGCGGCGGGCGCCGGGAGCGCGCTCGACGGCCACCGCGGGGCGTACATCCTCGGCGTCGCCGCGGTGCTCGGCCACGTCTTCCCGGTGACGCGCCGCTTCAAGGGAGGGCGGGGCGTCGCCACCGCGGCGGGCGCGGTCGCGGTCGTGTTCCCGCTCGTGATCCTGGTGCTCGGCGTCGTGTGGTTCGTCATCGCGCGCGGCCTGCGCCGGGCGTCGATCGCGTCCCTCGTGTGCGCGGTCCTCTTCCCGACGGTGGTCGCGGTGCGTGGTTCGTCGTGGGGTGACATCGCGGTCGCGTCGGGGCTCGGTCTGCTCGTCATCGCGCGCCACCTCTCCAACCTGCGGCGCCTGATCCGCGGCGAGGAGCACCGTCTCGGGGGATCGGCCGACGGCGGGGGTAGCGTCGCGGCGTGAGCACCTCATCCGCGGACAGGGTCACGAAGGCCGTCATCCCCGCCGCCGGGTTGGGCACCCGGTTCCTCCCCGCGACGAAGAGCCAGCCGAAGGAGATGCTCCCGGTCGTCGACAAGCCGTCGATCCAGTACGTGGTCGAGGAAGCCGTCCGCGCCGGGTTGTCGGACGTCCTGGTGATCACGGGCCGCGGCAAGCGCGCGATCGAGGACCACTTCGACCGCAACTTCGAGCTCGAGTTCTACCTGGAGCAGGACGGCAAGCACGACCTCCTCGTGGAGGTGCAGGCGGCGACCGAGCTCGCCGACATGCACTACATCCGCCAGAGAGATCCGAAGGGACTCGGTCACGCGGTCTCCTTCGCACGCGAGCACGTCGGCGACCAGGCGTTCGCGGTCATGCTCGGTGACGACATCATGGTCGACGACGCGCGGCTCTTGCGCCGCATGCTCGACGTCCGAGCCGAGCGTGGTGGGTCGGTGCTGGCGCTGATGGAGGTCGAACCCGAGGAGATCTCGGCCTACGGATGCGCGGAGGCCGACGTCGTGCACGACGACGTCCGCTGGGTGCGTTCGATCGTCGAGAAGCCGAAGCCCGAGGTCGCGCCGTCGAACCTCGCGGTCATCGGCCGCTACGTGTTCGGACCGGAGATCTTCGACGCGCTCGACCGCATCCAGCCTGGTGTCGGCGGCGAGCTCCAGCTGACCGACGCGATCGGGATGCTGCTCGGCGAGTATCCGGTGCACGGTGTGGTGTTCTCGCAGGGCCGCTACGACATCGGCAAGAAGGTCGACTTCCTGCGGGCGAACATCGAGCTCGCGCTCGACCGGCCCGACCTGGGGCCGGAGCTGGCGAAGTTCCTCGTCGAGCTCGTGCGCGAGCGTGGCCTCGGGTAGGAAGCCGGCATGGCCCTGATCCCGCTGGAGGACGTCCGCCGCGAGATCCTCGACACCGTCGAGCCGCTCGCGCCCATCGACTGGCCGAGCCGCGACGCGCTGGGGCTCGCGCTGGCCGCGGCCGTCGCCACCGCCGAGGCCGTCCCGCCGTTCGCGAACACCGCGATGGACGGCTACGCCGTGCGGGCCGCCGACACCGCGGGGGCTGGGCCGGGAGCGGGCGTACGCCTCCGCGTCGTCGGCGAACTGCCGGCCGGGCACCCACCGACGGTTCCGGTCGGAGCCGGCGAGGCGATCCGCATCATGACGGGCGCGCCCGTCCCCGAGGGTGCCGACGCGATCGTGATGGTCGAACGGACGCGCCGCGACGGCGACGACGGTGTCGTCGTCGAGCACGAGGCGTCCATCGGCGACCACGTGCGTCCGGCGGGCGGCGACCTGCAGGCCGGCCAGCGCGCCTTCCCCGCCGGGACCGTGCTGCGCCCGGCCCACGTGGGCCTGCTCGCGAGCATCGGCGTGTCGACGGTGCAGGTCCATCCTCGACCGCGCGTGGGCGTGCTGTCGACGGGCGACGAGCTCGTCGAGTCGGGCCCGCTGACCCCGGGCCAGATCCGTGACTCGAACCGGCCGATGCTGCTCGCCCTGTTGCGCGACGCCGACGTCGAGCCGGTCGACCTCGGCATCGCGCGCGACGACGAGGCGCACATCGTCGCGACCTTGGAGGACGCGTTCGCACGGTGCGACGCGGTGATCACGAGCGGCGGCGTGTCGGTCGGCGACTACGACTACGTGAAGGCGGCACTCGACCGCTTCGGCGCCCTCGAGTGGCGGCAGGTTGCGATCAAGCCGGCCAAGCCGCTCGCGTTCGGCGTCGTCGAGGGCACGCCGGTGTTCGGTCTGCCGGGGAACCCGGTGTCGTCCCTCGTGAGCTTCGAGCTGTTCGCACGCCCCGCGCTGCTGCAGATGATGGGCCACCCGTACCGGTTCCGCCCCGAGGTCCTCGCGCGCGCCGAGCACGACTTCCGCCGCCGTCCCGACGGCAAGCTCCACCTCGACCGCGTCCGCGTGCGCTGGAGCGGCGAGGGCTACGTCGCCTCCAGCACCGGCGCCCAGGAGAGCAACGTCCTGTCCGCCACCGCGGCGGCCAACGGTCTCGCGCTCGTCCCCGACGGCGACGGCATCCCCGAGGGCGCGCCCCTCACCGTCATGCTCCTCGACGCCCCGGCGGATCACTAACCGCCGCGGCACCGAAGCGAAGCGAGGGTCGGCACGGAGGATTCGCGCCCGGGAGGCACATATCCCGCCGCCGGGCGGATCCGACCTGAGAGGTGCGGGCAGTGGCCGGGAACTCCCACTCCCGACCACTGCCCTCTTTTGCCCCCACCCACTGTCCGAGCGCTCCGGCCCGCCCCAAGAAGGCCGGAGCTGGAAAGCGGCGAATGGGGAGCGATCCGGTCCCGGCTCAGCCCTCCGTGCAGCCGGACGGTACGGTCGGCGCGGCGCCGTCGGGAACGCGCACCACGACGAGCGACGAGGTCGACACGTCGCCCTGGTGCACGATCCCGGAGTCGCAGACGACGACCCGGTCGGTCGGTGCCGACACCGGGCGTCCGCCGAAGGAGGAGGCGCCGGCGAGCGCAGCGGGAACCGCGATCGCGGCCGTGAAGGCCAGGAGCGCGACGCCCTCGGCCACCGCGCCGAACTGGCGGCGGCGCCGGGGAACGGATCGGTCGCTGCGAGGCATACGGCTGGTGTCCTCTCGGGCGGTTCGGGTCCAGAGACGAAAACAACCGGCACCCAGTTGGCTGGGGCCGGTTTCGCCTGGCTCCCCGCAAGCCCAAGCGACCAGTTACGGCCTGCGGATCGACGCCTCCCCGAGAGGAGTTTCGGTTGTCTCGCCTCCGCACCGTGGTGTTGGTGTCGGAGTGTGATCAGTAAACCACTCGGAGTAGCAGATGTCAACTCTCCGTGGTTACCTGGTGGCGATTCTGCCACATAGAGTGACAGGCGGGGCGCGGCGAGGCGGCGCATAGGCTGTGGGGAATGCGGAGGCGCCTGCCCATCCCCGTTTCCTCCCGGACGCCCCTGATCGACCCGTTCGCGCGGCGCGTGAAGGACCTGCGCATCTCCATCACCGACCGCTGCAACTTCCGCTGCTCCTACTGCATGCCGGAGGAGGGCATGCATTGGCTCGGGCGCGAGGCGCTCCTGACCTACGAGGAGCAGGCGCGCGTCGCGCGGGTCTGCGTCGAGCGCTACGGATTCGAGGCGATCCGGGTCACCGGTGGCGAGCCGACCGTGCGCGCGCACCTCCCCCGACTGTTCCAGCTGCTGTCACCGCTCGGCGTCGACCTGGCGATGACGACGAACGGCGTCCGCCTTCCCGAGCTCGCGCACGATCTGGCCCACGCCGGCCTGCAACGGGTCAACGTGTCGCTCGATTCACTCCGGCGCGAGACGTTCCTCGAGCTGACCCGGCGCGACGAGCTCGACCGGGTAATCGCGGGGATCGACGCCGCGATCGACGCGGGGCTGCATCCGGTGAAGGTGAACGCGGTCGTGATCCGAGGTGTCAACGACGACGAGGTCGTCGATCTCGCGGCGTTCGGTCGTGAGCGCGGCGTGGGCATGCGCTTCATCGAGTTCATGCCGCTCGACGCGACCGGTGAGTGGACGATGGACCGCGTCGTCCCGGCGCGCGAGATCCTCGAACGCATCGACGCCGTCTTCCCGCTCGAGCGTGTACCGGCGACCGCGGCGGCGACCGCGGGTGCGAACGGTCATGCGCACGTCGAGCCGGCCGAGCGCTACCGCTACGCCGACGGGATCGGAGACGTCGGCGTCATCGCCAGCGTCACCGAGCCGTTCTGCGAGAGCTGCGACCGGGTCCGCATCACCGCGGAGGGCAAGTTCCGGACGTGCCTGTTCGCGCTGGAGGAGTTCGACCTGCGCGCACTGCTGCGCGGCGGCGCGACCGACGACGACCTCGCCGAGGCGATCGCCGGGGCCGTCGGCACGAAGTGGGCCGGGCACCGTATCGGCCAGGTGAACTTCGTCCGGCCCGAACGCTCGATGAGCCAGATCGGCGGCTGAACGCGGCTCCCGCGCGGGATGGTCAGAATGATCCGTCGTGGGGAGCCTGGCCGTCGCGATGGCGCTGGCCTACGCGCTGACGAACGGCCTGCACGACGCCGCGAACTCGATCGCGGCCCTGGTCGCGACCGGCGGCGCCCGGCCGTCCCAGGCCATCGTGCTCGCGACGGTCGGCAACGTGCTCGGCCCGCTCGTGCTGGGGACGGCGGTGGCGGACACGATCGCGGGCATCGTCACGGTGAGCCGCGGCGACGTCATCGCGGTGGTCGGGGCCGGCCTGACCGGCGCCGTCGCGTGGAACTTCTTCACGTGGTCGCGGGGCCTGCCGTCGAGCTCCGGCCATGCGCTGGTGGGTGGCCTGGCCGGGGCCGCGCTCGTCGACGCCGGCGTGCACGCCGTCCGGTGGGGCGGCGTCACGAGTGGGCTCCGGCCGGTCGGCGTGATCGGTTCGCTCGTCGCGCTCGCGGTGGCGCCGGTCGCCGGCTTCGTCGCCGGCTTCGCCGTCGAACGGCTCTTGCGGCGATCGCTCGCGCGTGCGACCGACCGCGTCCGCCCCGGTGTGCACGCCGGGCAGTGGCTCATGTCGGGGCTGCTCGCGTTCGGCCACGGCGCGAACGACGCGTCGAAGTCGGTCGGCGTCGTCGCGGTCGTCCTCCTGGCGGACGGGAGCATCGACACGCTGCACGCACCGACGTGGACGAAGGTCGCGTGCGCGCTCTCGCTGTCGTTCGGCACGATGCTCGGTGGTTGGCCGATCGTGCGCACGATCGGGCGGCGGATCTTCCGGCTCCGCCCGGTCGACGGTCTCGCGCTCGAGACCGGCTCGTCGTTGGTGCTCCTCGTCTCGACGGTCGCGGGCGCGCCGGTGAGCACCACGCAGGTCGTGTCGACCGCCGTGATCGGTGTGGGGGCGGGCCGTCACCGCTGGCGGCGGATCCGGTGGCCGGTCGTCCGCGAGATCGCGGTCACGTGGCTCACTACGCTCCCGATCAGCGCCGGCCTGGCCGCGGTCGCGCTCCTGCCGTGGAGGTGGTTGAGCTGAGGAAACGCTGGTTCCTCCCGCAGTCGACCGACCTGCTCGGCATGCTCCGTGACCAGATGGCGGTCACGTGCGATGGCCTGGACGCGTTCGTGCGCTGGGCCGGCGGCGAGGCGACGGCCGAGCAGGAGGTTCGAGACGCCGAGCACCGCGCCGACGACCGCAAACGCGCGCTCTGGCGGGCCCTGCGCGATGCGTTCACCACGCCCATCGACGCCGAGGACCTCTACACCCTGTCGGCGCAGCTCGACACGGTGCTCAACGGCGTCAAGGACATCGTGCGGGAGTCGGAGGTCCTCGACCTCGCGCCCGACGGCGCGAGCGCGGAGATGGCGGTCCAGCTACGTGACGGCGTCCGCCATCTCGCCGAGGCGTTCGAGCGCCTGGCGGCGCACGAGGAGACCGCGACCGACGCCGCCGATGCCGCGATCAAGTCGGACCGCGGCCTCGAGCGCGTGTACCGCCGGGCGATGTCGGCGCTGCTCGACGAGGTCGACCTTCGGGCGGTGGTGGGCCGGCGGGAGATCTACCGGCGCTTCGCCCGGGTCGGCGACCGCCTGGTCGAGACGGCCGACCGGGTCTGGTACTCGGTCGTCAAGGAGGCCTGAACGCAAGCTGTCGGATCGGCAGGTCTGCGGGGATGCCCTGTGGAGAGCGGCCGGCCGTCGCCCTAGACTTGGCCGTCGTGACGGCCGAGTTCACCCACCTCGATCCGCTCGGCCGGGCGCGGATGGTGGACGTGACGGCCAAGGAACCGTCGCACCGGCGTGCCGTCGCCCGATGCAAGGTCCACATGGACTCCGAGACGGCGTCGAAGATCGCCAGCGGCGCCATCACGAAGGGCGACGTCCTGGCGGTGGCCCGGGTGGCGGGTATCCAGGCGGCCAAGCAGACGCCCAGCCTGCTCCCGTTGTGCCACCCCCTCCTGGTCGGCTCCGTCTACCTCAACTTCCGCATCGAGGACGCCCACGTCGAGGTGGAGGCCCAGGTCGACACGGTCGACCGGACCGGCGTCGAGATGGAGGCGCTCACGGCCGCCGCGGTCGCCGCGCTCACGATCTACGACATGTGCAAGTCG
>Ga0070741_10013117_pt1 | contig 14745 bp, 16 predicted proteins | sample Coa_R1_4_FD_66440 | JGI IMG/M metagenome (GOLD analysis project Ga0070741, IMG submission 66440) | Surface soil microbial communities from Centralia Pennsylvania, which are recovering from an underground coalmine fire - Coalmine... | ecosystem: Environmental > Terrestrial > Soil > Unclassified ...
AGCGCCGCCACCAGCGCAGCGACGAGACCGTGCTCACGGCCGCTCGGGCGGTTCGGCTCCTCCCCGTGGCCGGCGACCGTACGATGAGCGGCCGATGCGCCAGATCCTGCTCCTTCGCGGCATCAATCTCGGGCCGCACAGGCGCATCGCGATGCCGAAGCTGCGGGACGCCCTGCGCGACGCCGGCTTCGGCGACGTGCGGACGTACCTGCAGAGCGGCAACGTCGTGCTCTCTAGCGACGCCGCTCCGGCCGAGCTCGCGGCCGCGTGCCAGCGGCTGCTCGCCGACTGCTTCGGGCACGAGGTCGACGTGCTCGTGCGCACGCGAGACGAGCTCGCCGCCGTGGTGCAGCTCGACCCCCTCCGCAGCGTGGTCGCCGACCCGAAGCGCTACCAGGTCACCTTCCTGCGCGAGCAGCCGAGCGCCGAGCTGGTGCAGGCGCTCGTCGCGCTCGCGTCGCCCGGAGAGCGTCTCGCCGCAGCCGGCCGGGAGCTGTACGCGTGGCACCCCGACGGGATCGCCCGCTCGCGGCTCTGGGCGCGCCTCGCCAGCCCCGCGCTCGGGATCGTGGCCACGGCGCGCAACTGGACGACGGTGACGAACCTGCTCGCGTTGGCCGACTCGTGACCGCAGCCGACCCGCCGCCGTGCAGGCGCAGCCGGGCGAGCCGCCCCTTGACGCCGCCGTGGCGGGCATGTCGACTCGATCGAGGTCTGCTTCACGCCGGGCGGCTGAGCCGACGGAGCGCGCCCGCCGGGCTGGTCAGCCGAGCCCGGCGGGCGCGTCTGCGTGCGCCGCGGCTGCCGTTCGCGGACGCCTCCTATCGACGTCGTCCTGCCGGCGCTCGGGGCGATGCTCGCGCCCGGGCAGCTGGCCGCTCTCGGCGGCGGGCGACGCCCGCGTGGTACGCTCGCCGCCACCGCTCTCTCCTTCCGCTTCCGCGCCCACGTGGGGTCGCGCTGGGTCTGAGCCAACCGGAGGAGGTCCTCGATGGGCGACGACGTGGGTGGCCTCGACCGAGTCGCTGCGAACGAGCGACGCTTCATCGGCTTCGTCAAGTCCCACCGGCTCGAGTGGCCGGTGGAGCTCGAGTGCGAATGCACCGGCGCCGTCTGCGACCGGCGCATCCAGTTGACGGCCGCCGCCTACCGTCCGCTCCATTCGAGCGCCGCGTGGTTCGCGATCTATCCCAGCGACCTCCACGTGGACGGGCAGCTCGACCGGGTGATCGACCGCCAGCCGCGCTACTGGGTCGTCGAGCGTCGAGCGAGCGCCGAGGCGCTCGAGCTGCTCGGCTCGCGCACCCGAACGACGGAGCTGGAGGCGCCCACGGGCGTCGACGGCGGCACGGGCGAATCGGCATGAACGTCCCGCACCCCCACGGGGACGACGTGGAGACGCCAGCGCCCGTCCCCACGCCCAGCGCTGCCGCGAGGTCGTCGTGGAAGCGCGCGGTGCCTTCGCCCTGGCTCGACTGCGCCCGCTGCGGCTGGCGACACTATCCGGACGTCGCGCAGCGCCGGGGACCGCAGCTCCCGAGCGCCTGCACCAACTGCGGCAGCCGGCTCGAACCGTCGGCTCCGAGCCGCTCGGCGCCCTGACGGCGTGGAGCGCATGCGCCACCGCCCGGCGGCTTCTCCATCCAGAACGCGGATCGAAGGCGCCCGACCCACCGGCGGGTGGGCGCGTTAACGGGCCGGGCGGAAGGAGCCACACCGACGAAGCGGATCTTTCACTTCCTGCGCAGCCGCGACGCCCGCATGCCCTGCCCCTTCTGCGGTCACGAGGAGTGGCGGGGCTGGGACGAGCGGATCGCTCTCCCGCACGTGGCCGGCAGCGACACCGTCGACAGAGGGACCGAAGCGCTGCCGCTCACGTGCGCGCACTGCGGCTTCATCCGGCTGCAGTCGGCACACGTCCTCGACGACCCGCGCACGCCGAGGCCCGGCCCTGCGGGAGCGTGAGGTCTCGGTCGTCGCGCCAGGTGCGAACCAGCCCTGCGGCGATCTCCGCTGGTTGCGCGCCCGGGAGAGAGTGCGTAGGCTCGCCGCCGAGGCGCCTCCCGACACGTGAGCGGACCCGACGACGATCACAGCCGTGCTCCCGCGCAGCGCCCTCGGGCGCCTCGTGCAGGCCGGATCGACACGCCCCCGCCGAGCAAGCCCAGGCTCCGAGGGGTGTTTCACGAGCTCGGCTTCTACGCCGCGCTCGGGCTCGGCGTCCCGCTGGTCGTGACCGCCGAGCCCGGCCGCGGCCGCGCCGCCGCAGCGGTGTTCGCGGGCTCGGTTGTTGCCTGTTTCGGCGCCAGCGCGCTCTACCATCGGCCCACCTGGACGCCGAGCGTTCGCCGGTGGCTCGCGCGGCTCGACCACGCTGGCATCTACGTGCTGATCGCGGGGACGTACACGCCCGTGGGTCTGCTCGTGCTCCCTTCCACCTGGGCGGTGCCGGTGCTGTCGGTGGTCTGGGCCGGCGCCCTCGCAGCGACCCTCGTCAAGCTGGTCTGGGTGCGCGCGCCGAAGTGGCTGTCCGCCGCAATCGGCATCGGGCTCGGCTGGTGCGGCGTCGCGGCCTTCCCCGAGCTGCTCGCCGTCCCCGTGGCGGGCTTGGCGCTCCTGCTCGCCGGCGGCGCCCTCTACACCGCAGGCGCCGTCGTCTACGTTCGGCGTTTGCCGAACCCCGTCCCCACGGCGTTCGGCTACCACGAGCTCTTCCACGTGCTGACGCTCGCAGCAGCCGGCTGCCAGTACGCGTCGATCGCCTTCTTCGTGCTGCCGCGGGCGTAGCACGCCGACGTCTCCGCTCGGCGCCCGCCCGCTCAGGCCCGCTGCCTCCGCCGCGTCGCGACGAGCGCAAGGCCGGCTCGCCAGGCAACGGCGGCCAGCAGGACCGCTGTCCCGGCGAGGACGCCGAGCCCGCCCACGGCCAGCGTCACGGCGAGAGCCTGCGAGGCCCCGACGCCCGAGGCAATCAGGGCGGCGGCGCCGCCGCCGACCTGCGTGGCCGTGCCCGCGGGGCCGATCGGCAGTGCGGCGGCCGCCGCGCCGGCGCACAGCAACAGCAGCGCGAGCGGGACGGAGAAGCCGACCCCGAGCGTTCCCAGGAGCAGAACGAGGGCAACTGCCCGGACGATCCAGCACGCCGAGACGAGCGCCCACGCTTCCGACGCGGCGCGCCGGGAGATCGTGCGCGGGCTCAACCACCGTCCCAGCCGCAAGCGCAAGGCGCGCCTGCTGGCGGCCAGCCGCGGCAGCGCGAGGATCACGCCGGCGGCTGCGACGCCGCCGAGAGCGACGACGATCAGGCCCGCTCGCACTCCCATGGCGCCATCCCGAGCCGCGACCGCCGCGACGGCGAGCGGGGCGAGCGCCACGCTGTCGATCAGGCCGAGCATGACCAGGGACAAGCACAGCGTCCGCACCCCCGCGGGACAGCCCGGGTAGCGGCGCACGACCGCGATCCGCATCGCATCGTCGAAGCGGCCGGGGAGCACCACCCCGATCAACGCCGCGCCACCGTTGCCTGCCGCCAAGGCGAGCGCGCGCGGTCGCTCGCCCGGCAGGAACAGCCGACTCCACCCGTACGCCTTGAAGCCCTGGGCGAGAACGAGCAGCGCGCCGACGGCTACGAGCACGCCCGGCTCTCCGCCCGCGAGCGGCCAGGAGGTCGTCGCCAGATGGTGCACGGTGAGCGCGGCGAGCAGGAGCAGCGCACCGCCGGACGCCGTCGCCATCGTCCAACGGCCGCGCCGTGAGCGACGCAGACCGAGGACGCGCTCGGCGAACCAGCGCGACCGGCGCTCGAGCACGCTCAGCGCCTCGGCGAGGAGAGCCGCGCGAGGCACGGTCGAGCATGCTTCCCGGGCAGTCACGGGCGCCACGTCGGAGGGGCGGGCGGCGCCCGCGCTCGGGCTGTGCTGGGGCCCGCTCATCTCCACCTCCGATCCCCGGCCGACGACACTGAGAGCACGGCTCCGGCCCGCGGCCTCGAGGACCGATACCGCGGGCCCCGTGACGTCTCCCGGCGGCGGTGACTCTGCCGCGCCGGATGCTTGGGCGCGGCACGACCGAGTCTAGCGCGGATCCCCGCACACAGCCGCGCCGCGTCGCGCTCTCGGCCGCGGCCCCGCAGCGGTCGGCGGCGCGACTCGACGGCCAGGCCAGTTGCGCTACGCTGTGCCCAGCGTCCCCGTGCCCTGACTCCCGCACGAGCCCGCCGTTGTGCCGTTTCGGGGGAGTCGCGAGAGGGAGCCAGATCATGAAGAAGCGCCTGAAGCGGCTTCTCGACCGGCTGCGCACGGTGACGGAGGGCAGGTTCCGCAAGCCGACGGCAACTCGTGAGGGCCTGCAGCAGCCGCAGCGGCTGGACGCGCTGCCTGCGCGCCGGCGCGTCTAGGCACGTGCGCACCGCGATCGTCTCGACGTTCCCCCCGCGCGCCTGCGGTATCGGGACGTTCACGGCCGACCTGCGCCGGACGCTGTTCGCCGTGCCCGGCGTCGACGGTGTCGACCTGGTCGCAGTGGTCAACGAGCCGTCCAGCCCACAGCGGCGCGGCCTGCTCGCGACGATCGCACAGACGGTGCGCGGTGACTACGTCCGCACCGCCCGGATGATCGGCCGCCTCGATGTCGACGTGGTGCTGCTCCAGCATGAGTACGGGATCTTCGGCGGCCGCGACGGGGAGTACGTGCTGTCGTTCGCGCAGGAGCTGGCTCAGCCGCTCGTCGTGACGCTACACACCGTGCTCTCCGAGCCGGCGCCGCATCAGGCGGAGGTGTTGACAGAGCTGTGCGCCGAAGCGGAGCTCGTGATCGTGATGACCGACACCGCCCTCCGGCTGCTCGTGGGCTCGGGCGCGTGCCCGGAGGAGAAGGTACGCGTCGTACCGCACGGAGCTCCCGCGTGCCTCACGGCCCGTGCGGCGCTCGGGCGCGACGAGCCCGCACCCGGGCCGGCTTCCCGCGGGGAGGGGCTGCGGCTGTGCACGTTCGGTCTGCTCTCTCCCGGCAAGGAGCTGGAGACGGCGCTCGACGCGCTACCGGCCGTGATCGAACGGCATCCGCAGACCGTCTACACCATTGCCGGGCGCACGCACCCGGATGTCGCGCGCCGGGAAGGCGAGCGCTACCGCCTCCTGCTCGAACGGCGGGTGGTCGAGCTCGGGTTGAGCGAGCATGTCGAGTTCGACGATCGGTTCCTCGCCATCGACGAGCTCTCGGACCTGCTCGCCGCGACCGATGTCTTCCTGACGCCCTACGGCAATCGGGAGCAGATCGCCTCCGGCGCGCTGACGTTCGCGATCGCCGCCGGCTGCGCCGTCGTCTCGACACCGTTCTGGTACGCCCAGGACATGCTCGCCTCGGGCGCCGGGCTGCTCGTGCCGTTCCACGACCCCGACGCTCTCGCCGAGGCAGTCTGCAGCTTCCTCGAGCGGCCCGAGACGCTTGCGGCGGCACGGGCCGAGGCGCAGAGGATCGGCTCCACGCTCGCGTGGCCAGCCGTCGCGCATGCCACGGCGTCCGTCCTCCACGAAGCCGGCGGGCTTGCGCCTCGACGACGGCCCGCAGGCGTCGCCGACCTGCACTTGACCAGCTTGCGCGTCGACCATCTGCTCACGCTCGCCGACGACGTCGGGATCGTGCAGCACGCCCACGGGATCATTCCCAACCGCGACAGCGGTTACTGCGTCGACGACATCGCCCGTCTCGCCGTCGTCTCGCTCGCGCTTGCACAACGCGACGACGAGCACGTGTGGACGTCCAGCCTCTACCGCGCCCTCGCCTTCCTGCATGCGGCCGCCGGCGACGGGGGGATGCGCAACTTCATGAGCTACGACCGGCGCTGGCTCGACGAGCCGCACGTCGGCGATCACGTCGGTCGGTCGATCTGGGCGCTCGGAGACATCCTGACCACGGCGTGGATCCCCGCGGTCGTGCGACCGGCCAGCGACCTGCTCGACCGCCTCGTCGGCACGCTCGCCGCTGACGTCCCCCTACGAACGGCCGCGTATGCGGTGCTCGGCCTCTCTCGACTCGACGCCGACCGGCTGGCGCCGGCGGCCGGCCGGCTCCTGGAGCGCTTCGTCGGGCAGCTCGCCGACACGTACGAGCGCACCGTCTCGGCGGAGTGGCGCTGGTTCGAGGACGAGCTCAGCTACGACAACGCGCGACTCTCGCAGGCGCTGCTCGCGGGCGCCACCGCACTCGGCCGGCCCGATCTGGCCGAGCTCGGCCTCGAGTCCCTGCAGTGGCTCGGGAACGAGTGTGGGCTCGGCGGAGCTTCGCTCCGGCTCCCGGGCCACCACGGACGGCGCAGAGGCGAAGCTACGCCGGGCGCCGGGGACGAGCAGCCGCTCGACGCTGCCGCGCTCGTCGAGGCCGAGCTCAGCGCCTTCGCCGTCACTCGCGAGGCCGAGCACGGTATCCGGGCGATACGGGCATTCGAGTGGTTCCTCGGCCGCAACCGCCTCGAGCGGCCGCTCTACGACTTTGCGACGGGCGGCTGCTGCGACGGCATCGGCAGCGACGCCCTCAACGACAACGAGGGCGCGGAGTCGACGCTCGCCTTCCACCACGCAGCGCTTCTGCTCGATGCTGCCGGTGTTCGCGCGGGCGCTCGCACGCGCCTCTCCGAACCAGTCCCGGCGTGAGCCCGAGGGAGCTCTTCGAGCGCCATCCCCACAACCCGATCCTGACGGCGGGTGACTGGCCCTATCCGGTCAACGCCGTCTTCAACCCGGGGGCGGCCGCGCTCGGGGACCAGACCATCCTGCTGGCGCGCGTCGAAGACCGCAGGGGGATCTCACACCTCGCAGTTGCACGTTCTGCGAACGGCGTCGACGGCTGGTCGATCGACCCGGCGCCACTGCTCGCAGCCGATGAAGGCGTCGCCAGCGAGCAATGGGGTTTCGAGGATCCCCGCCTGGTCTGGGTGGACGAGCTGTCGCGGTGGGTGATCACCTGCACGGCCTACGGCCCGGCGGGACCCGCCGTCTTCCTCGCCACCACGAAGGACTTCGACACCGTCGAGCGCTACGGCGTCGTCCGGCACCCCGAGGACAAGAACGCCGCCCTCCTGCCGCACCGGATCGGAGGCCGCTGGGTGCTCCTGCACCGCCCGAAGACCCAGTTCGGAGGAGCCCACGGAGAGATCCTCCTTTCCCGGTCGACAGACCTCGTCAGCTGGACCGCGCCCGAACAGGTCCTCCAGCCGCGCGCCGGCGCGTGGTGGGACTGCCTGCGCATCGGCATCGGGCCTCCGCCGCTCCGCACCGAGCACGGCTGGCTGCTCGTCTACCACGGCGTCAAGGACACCGTCGCCGGCGACATCTACCGCGTCGGGCTCGCCCTGCTCGACCTCGACGAACCGACCCGGGTCCTGCGACGACTGCCCAACTGGGTCCTCGCGCCGCTCGCAGGCTACGAGCGATCAGGCGACGCGCCGAACGTGGTCTTTCCCTGCGGCCTTCTCCACGATTCCGGCAGCGACCAGATCCGGCTCTACTACGGCGCCGCCGACACCTCCATCTGCCTCGCTGTCGCGCAGCTCGGCGATCTCGTCGAAGCGGTGCTCGCCGCGCCAGGCGAGGCCTGAGAGGGCACGCCTCACCTGCTTCGGGCCTGGTGCAGCGCGACCACCCGCGTGTAGAGGGCAAGGTAATCGTCCACCATGCGGCCGGCCTCGAAGCGGCCTGCCACCGACGCCCGCACGGCCGCCCGGTCGAGCGCCTCCGTCGCGCGAACGGCGGCAACGGCCTCGTCGAGGGTGTCGACGAGGAAGCCGTTCTCGGCTTGCCGGACGATCTCGCTCATCGAGCCGCGCCGTCGTGCCACGACAGGGGTCCCGCACGCCATCGCCTCGACGACGCTGTAGCCGAACGGCTCGTCGAAGTCGATCAGGTGGAGGAGCGCCCGCGCGCCGCCGAGCAGGTCCGAGCGGCGGTCGGGCCCGACGGCGCCGACGTAGGTCACGCGGGCGCCGTCGAGACGCGGTTCGACGAGTCGCTCGAAGTAGCCTCGATCCTGGACGATCCCGGCGATCGTGAGCGGCAAGCCTACGCGCGCGGCGACGTCGATCGCCTCCGCGGTTCCCTTGTCTGGATGAATCCGGCCGAAGAACAGGAGGTACTCGCCCGGCTCGCACCGTAGCTCGAACTCGTCGAGGTCGATCCCGTGGTGGATGGTGGCGAGGTAGTCCAGGCCCTCGCGCCGGTCGGCGTCGCTGATGGCGACGTAGTAGCCACGTCCGTTGTACTTCTCGAAGACCGGCAGGATCTGCTCGGACGAGAAGCCGTGGATCGTGGTCACCACCGGCGTGTCGACGAGGCCGCTGTACGTGAGCGGCAGGAAGTCGAAGCTGTTGTGGATCACGTCGAACGCGCCTGCTCGCTCGAACACGGCAGAGACGTGCAGCGCCTCCCACGCCTTCGCGTGCAGCGAAGCGTCCTCGGAGTACCCGGTCGGCGCCGTGCCGACGAGCCGAGCGGTCGTGACGGAGTCCGCGGTGGCGAACAGCGTGACGTCGACTCCCCGCCTGACCAGGCCCTCGGTCAAGAGCGACGCGAACTGCTCCCACGGACCGTAGCCACGGGGCGGAACGCGCCAGGAGATGGGCGCCAGCACCCCGACCCGAAGCGCCGCGGGCGCGGCAGACGGGAGGCCCTCGGCGCCGCCACGCTCAGCCGTCGTCGCGCTCAACGGCGCCTCCCTCGGACTCCCAGCCGAGCAGCGAGGACGACGACGGAGGCATCGCTCCTGCGTGCTCTCGCGCCGCCGCTCGGTCGAGGGCCTCCCGGTACGCCTCGTATGCGGCGAGCGCCTGGAAATCGTGTCGCCTGCGCGCCGGGAAGAAGCGCATCGCGAAGCGCGACCAGCCGAGCGCGCGCCGACCCTCGCGATCGTGCTCGAGCTCCCAGACCGGAGGCGCACTCGTCGCCCGCACCGGATAGCGGAAATCGAACGGGCCGTGCTTGCGCCCCGAATCGGCCATGACCGTCTCTCCTCTCGCGGCGGCGCGGGCGTGCGCGCCACGGTGACAGACCCGCGAGCGCAGGTGCTCCCCGGGGTCGGCGGTGGCTGAGAGCTACGCGTCGTACTCGCCGCCGAGCTCGGCCGCCTGAGGCCGCCCCTTGTGCCCGGCTTCTTGCAGGATGGCCGGGACCTCCGGATCGGACACGAAGCTCCGCCAGCCCTCGGCATCCCAGTCGAAGATCGCCCAGACCCGGTCTTCTTCGTTCGGATCGCGAAAGACGACCGAGCCCTTCGATCCGTGCTGCTTGCGCTTCTCAGCGCCCTTGGTCGAGAAGACGCTCAGGAAGCGGTCGAAATCCTCCACCTTCGTCGTTGCCAGGATCATCTCGTTTCCTCCTCGCTGGTGCCATGGCGCCGACACGCCGCCGATCGCCCGGCGCGCGGGCGGCGACGCAGAGACCGTGCGCTAGCGGGCCGTCAGGTAGTTGTGCACGTCGTAGACGTGAATCGTCGGCTCGTGCTCGATCCCGGCTTGCTTGGAGAGCGGGCCGATCTTCTCCCGCGCGAACCGGTCGAACTGCTCCTTCGTCTCCCAGACGTCGACGACCCGCAGTCCGTCGTCGGTCTTGGCCACCCAGTGCGAGATCGCACCGCGGGGCACCGCACCGCCGGGGGACAGGCCCATCTGCTCGAGTATCTGGTCGTACTGCGCGAGAGTCGCGCCACCGAAGCTCATCTCGACGGCGACCGCCGTGCGACGCGCTGTCGTGGCCATCACAAGGCCTCCTTCGTGTGCCGCTCCTGACCGAGCCGCCCTTCGGACCGAGCATCGAGCCGCTGCGCTCGTCCCGCGGGCGAGGAATCTGAGCCAGGAAACCTAGCGTCACCCTACCAGCTTCCCGACAACGCGGCTGCACGGCCCTCGGGGGGAGAAGGGGCCCGCCGGGCGAGCCGCTCCTCCCCCCGCCGCGAAGCGGTCTCAGGCGGCGACGGCCACCGCCGCCGACTCCTCGGGCAGCGGCGTCCCGACGACGCGCCTGCCCGCCGGCATGAGGGGATCGTCGAAGACGCTCACGACGATGCCGCTGGAGAAGAAGCCGACGACGCGCACGGTCTCGTCGCCCACGTTGCGGACGTCGTGGGGGACCAGGGCGGGCACCAGGCCGAGCCCGCCCGCGGTGAGCTCACCGCGCTCGTCGCCGACGGTCGCCTCCACGGTTCCCGAGAGGATCAGGATGATCTCCTCGGCGCTGTCGGTGTGCATGCCCGTGTGCTCGCCGGGCTCGAGCTCGAAGTAGACGACGGCGGTGCTCGCCGCTCCCGCCACGCTGGAGATGGGGAAGTCGACGCGGATGCGGCGGCTCTCGTCCGTCTCGGACGAGATCTGGACGAGCTCCCGGTCGGCCAGCTGGACTGCGATCATGTTCGCTCCTTTCACTTTACGTGTATGTCAATCGATCTGCTATCCTAGAGTTCGCCTACAGTGATGTCAAGCGAATGAGGAAGTCGAGGACCTACGAGCTGAAGCGGCGCGCCGAGCGCCAGCAGGAGACGCGCCGCCGGATCGTCGAAGCGGCCGTCGAGCTGCACACGACGCTGGGTCCTGCCCGCACGACCGTGGCGGCGATCGCCGAGCGGGCGGGCGTGACGCGCCCGACGGTGTACGCGCACTTCCCGGACGCACGGTCGCTCTTCCAGGCCTGCTCGGGGCACGTGCGCGCGACGGTGCCGCCGCCGGACCCCGCCGCCTGGCGCTCGATCTCCGATCCGGCCGCGCGTCTGGAGACGGCGCTGCGCGAGCTCTACGGCTACTACGAGCGCCTCGAGCCGCTGCTCGAGAACGTGCAGCGCGACGCGGCCGTGCTGCCGATCGTGGCCGAGATGAACGAGTACCGCGTCCGCTCCCTGGAGCAGATTCGCGAGCTGCTCCGGGAGGGCTGGCCCGCGCGCGGCCCGGCAAGAGCGCGCCTCGAATGCGCGATCGGTCACGCGCTCGAGTTCGGCACCTGGCAGTCGCTCGTGCGCCGCCAGGGCTGCAGCCCGAGCGAGGCTGCGCGGCTGATGCTCGTCTTCGTGCGCGCGACGGCGTCGGAGGGGGCGGACGCGAAGGACACCGGCTCGCGCCGCGGGTAGCCGCCGCTGAGCCGACACGCCCGGACGGCCCGCCTCGGCCGTCGAGCAGTGCCAGGCAGTTCCCGGTCGTCGGGGACGGCGGCGCGCCTCGTCCGGGCGGCGACGCCGCTACGACCGCTCGCAGGCGCCCTCGTCGACGGCGTCGCGCGCCTGGTCGAGCTCGCCGCCCTTCGTCCAGTGCGTGCTCCTCGGGTCGAGCGTGTACGAGTGGTTGAGCGCCTGGTAGGCGGCGCACAGGTCGCGCGTCCAGAGGAACTCGAACAGGCCCAGCCGGTACCAGGTGGCGGCGTTGCCGGGCTGGAGCCGGGTCGCCGCAGCGTACGCCTCCCGCGCCGACAGGAGGGCCTCGTCGCGCGCGCTGCCGGTGCGCTGTGCGGCGGCCGTCTCGTACGCGGCCGCCAGCGCGTACAGCGGCTCCGGCGAGAGCGGGTCGAGCGAGCGCGCGTCGCGGGCGCGCTGCACCGCGAGCGAGACGCGGCCGGCCTCGGCAGCGGCGTTCGCCTCGTCGGCGAGGTCGGCTGCGAGCCGCGGCAGGACGAGCGAGCCGACCGCCGTGGCGGCCACGGCCACCACGGCGAGCGCGTGGAGCGCGGGGAGCGGCCCCGCCCGCACGCGGACGGGAGGGCGTCCGGCGCCGAGCAGCACCCCCGTCGCGAACAGGGCCGGACCGGTGACGGCGAGGAAGTCGACGTCGTAGTCGACGAGCGCGTGCACCGCGTAGGCGAGCGGCAGCGCGAGGAGCGCGAGCGCCGCGGCACGCTCCTCGTCGCGGAGCGTGCGCAGGGCGCGCCGGATCGCCACCGCGGTCGCGACCGCGAGCAGGGCGAGGAGCGCGCCCCCCGGCACGCCCGTGCCCGCGAGCACCTGCAGCGGCACCGAGTGCGGCTCCTTCACGTCGTCCCCCGCCTTGCGGTAGCGCGTCCGCGCCACGTCGAAGGTGCCCGCGCCGGTCCCCCCGGCCGGGTGGGCGGCGAAGATGCGGGCGGCCTCGCGCCACCACTGCAGCCGGTTGTTCGCGCACAGCTTCCCCAGCCGGCCGGGCGTGTTGACGCACTCCCCCTGCGAGAAGGCGTCCGTCGCCCGGGTGACGGGGTTGCCGACGGCGACCGCCGTCGCGGACACGCCGGCGACGAGCGCGAGCGCGGCGGCGAGGACGAGCGCGCGGGCGGCGACCCGCTCGCGCCCGGGCAGCAGACGGCGGCCGGCCTCGGCGGCCCCGAGCGCGACCACGGCGCCGGCGACGACGAGCGCCGCGAGCACGGCGCCGTCGCGTGCGCGGTCGGCGCGCGTCTGGCCGGGATCGACGAGCGCGGGCCGGGTGAAGGCCCAGCCGGCGACCACCGCCGCGGGGACGCAGGCGGCGACCGCCGCGACCGCGCCCTCGACACGTCTGGGCGCCAGCGCGAGCCAGGTCGCGAGCACGAGCACGCCGGCGACCGCGCCCGCCCTGGAGGACGTCAGCAGGCCGGCGACGACGGCGAGGTAGGCGAGCAGCAGCCCCGCCGTCCGGCTCGACCTCCTCGCGCCCGCAGCGGCCCACAGCCCGAGCACGAGCGCCGCGTCCGCGAGCAGCGCGAGCGCGTTCGCGTAGCCGACCGGCGCGTGCAGCCGCGGCGCCCGCACGGCGTCGTCCGGCGCGAGAGCGGGTACGGCCTTGCCGGCCACGGCCCACGCGAGCACGAGGGCGAGCACGAGGGCGAGCAGGCCCGCCGCCCGCCGCGTCGTACTCGTGCCGAACGACGCAAGTCCCAGCCCCACGACGAGGAACCCCGCGTACGCGATGCCCTTGTTCAGCGCCGACCAGGTCTGGTCGCCCGCCACCGACCAGACGATCGTCACGCCCGTCCACGCCGCGAGCGCGAGGAGCGACGCGACGGCGAGCGCCGCGGGGCGCTCCAGCGCCGGCAGGGGAGCGATCCCGAGCGCGAACGCTGCCAGCAGCGCGGCGGCGAGGGCGACGGCGCCGCCGCCGATCCACGGCACCCTGGCGTCGCCCGAGGCCCCACCGAGGAACGCCGCCGCGCCGAGCAGCGCTCCCGTCGCCCCGAGCAGCAGCCCCGAGAGCGACGAGCCGGCCGCGGCCGCGACGGCCCGTCGGCTCGGCTGGACGCCCTCCATCGCGCGCCACCGTACCACTCCTCCGGGGCGGGACCTGCGCGCCGCCGCGCGTCGGCGCCCCGCCGGACTCACAAATCCTTTAACCTCCTCGAATCACCGCCTCAATGGCAGCCGGGAGACTGTCCACAATCCCGGTAGCCACCGGCCTCCGACGCTGTCGTGACCGTTCCTCGCTCCCCCGCCCTCCGTCCCGCCGCGCTCTTCGTGGCCGCGGGGCTCGTGCTGGCAGTCGCCCTGATCGCCGCGGCGCCTGCTGCGGCGGCGGGCGCCAAGAGCTGCGGCGAGCAGGTGATCGACGACTGGTACGACAACCAGCGCGTCGACAAGCTCTATCCCATCCACTGCTACCGCGACGCGATCGACCGGCTGCCGCCCGACATCCGCGACTACACGGGCGCCGCCGACGCGATCAGCCGCGCGCTCCAGTACCGCCGCGCCGGCGAGCCCGATCCCGGCCCCGGGGCGGAGGCACCGGGCGGCGGCAGCGCCGCGAGGGAGTACAAGCCGATCGCCTTCCGCAACACCGCGGAGGACCTCGTCGCGCTCGACCCGCAGACGACCGCCACGAAGGACTCGCCCAGCACCTCCGGGCCCTCCTCGGTCCCCATCCCGCTGATCGTGCTCGCCGGGCTGGCGGGCGTGCTGCTCGTGGCAGGGGGCGCCGGCTACGTCGCCCGGCGCGTGCAGGCGCGTCGCGGCGGGCCTCCGGCCGGCTCGTAGCCGCCGCGCACCTCCCTGCGCAGCCGCGCCGCCGCGGCGGGGAGCGCCGAGCAGCTACAATGCTCCTCACGATCTCCAGAGAAAATCCCTGCATATAGCCGACTTTTTCTCTAGCCGACACACGCCCTACCTTGAGCGACCCTGCTCACATGGGAACCGGGCGCGACCGGCGCGCGGGAGAAGGGCGACGGAACGTCGTTCCCACAGGATCACCGGCTCGGGAGGGACGAGATGGCAGCAACGAAGGACGCGACGGGCACGATCGGCAAGGAGACGGCGGACGTCGAGGAGGTCGAGAACGTCGTCGTCGACGCGAGCGCGCACGTCGCGCCGCCGCGCTTCTTCACGATTCCGGGCCGCGACCCCTTCGACGAGATCGAGTGGGAGACGCGCGACGCGCTCATCCCGGGCAAGGGCGGCCCGGCGTTCGAGCAGCGCGGCGTCGAGTTCCCCAAGTTCTGGTCGCAGACGGCGACGAACATCGTCGCCCAGAAGTACTTCCGGGGAAGGCTCTCGTCGCCCGAGCGCGAGCGCTCGGTGAAGCAGATGATCGGCCGCGTCGTCGACACGATCGGCGGCTGGGGGCGCCGGGGCGGCTACTTCGCCGACGAGGAGGAGGCGCAGACGTTCGAGGCGGAGCTGAAGGCGATCCTCGTCAACCAGCTCGCGTCCTTCAACTCCCCGGTCTGGTTCAACGTCGGCTTCGAGGAGAAGCCGCAGTGCTCGGCGTGCTTCATCCTCTCGATCGAGGACTCGATGGAGTCGATCCTCGACTGGATCCGCCGCGAGGGGATCATCTTCCGC
>Ga0070741_10013118_pt1 | contig 14743 bp, 12 predicted proteins | sample Coa_R1_4_FD_66440 | JGI IMG/M metagenome (GOLD analysis project Ga0070741, IMG submission 66440) | Surface soil microbial communities from Centralia Pennsylvania, which are recovering from an underground coalmine fire - Coalmine... | ecosystem: Environmental > Terrestrial > Soil > Unclassified ...
GGATTTGGATCGGGAACCTGAGCAATAATACTCGAAACCCCCCGGACGACGGCTGCGTGGAAACCAAGGACTTAAGGAACGCCGGGCTCAAGGTCACGCTGCCGCGCGTGAAGATCCTCGAGATGCTGGAGTCGAATCCCGCGCAGCATCTGTCGGCGGAGGACATCTACCGGCGGATGATGGAGCTCGGCGAGGACGTCGGGCTCGCGACGGTCTATCGCGTGCTGACGCAGTTCGAAGCAGCCGGACTGGTACGCCGCCATCACTTCGAAGGCGGCCATGCCGTGTTCGAGCTGGAGCGCGGCCATCACCACGATCACATGGTGTGCATCAAGTGCGGGCACGTCGTGGAGTTCGAGGACGAGATCATCGAGAAGCGCCAGCGCGCGCGCGCCGAGGAGCTCGGCTTCAAGCTGACCGAGCACAGCTTGATCATGTATGGTGAGTGCACGCGGCAGGGCTGCCCGAACCTCCGGACGGCGCCGCGCAAATCTTGAACAGGGGAAGGGTCATGAAACACGTTTCCACGATTGCCGCTGCGCTGTGTCTCGCCGCGTCGGCGGCCTGGGCGGCTGACGAAGGCGGCACGACCGTCGGCCAGGACATCCATCAGGGCGCCGTCGACGTCGGCCACGGTGTGAAGGAAGGCGCGCACGAAGTCGGCCACGGCGTGAAGAGCGGAGCGCACAAGGCCGCGCGGGCGACGAAGAAAGCCGCCAAGGCGACCGGTCACGCCGTCGCGGACACCGCGCGCACGGTCGGCCACGGCATCAAGGAAGGCGCGACGGAAGTCGGTCACACCGTGAAGGAAGCGGTGACCGGCAAGCCGGCCGAACCGCCCGCGACGGCACCGGCGCAGCAGTAGCCCGCTAGCCCGATCGCGCGCGCTCGAGCAGCTCGCGCGCGTGATCGAGCGCGGTGCTGGTGACTTCCACGCCCGCCTGCATCCGGGCGAGCTCCTCGACCCGTTCCTTGCGCGCGAGCTTGCGCATGTTCGTGAACGTCTGCTTGCCGCGCACTTCCTTGCCGATCGCGTAGTGCTGCTCGCCTTGGGCCGCGACCTGCGGCAGATGCGTCACTGACAGCACCTGCCGACCCGCCGCGAGCTCGCGCAGCTTGCGGCCGACGATCTCGGCCACCCCACCGCCGATGCCGGCGTCGACTTCGTCGAAGATCAGCGTCGCTGCGGCATCGCGCCGGTTCGCGACGAGCTGGATCGCGAGCGACAGGCGCGACAGCTCGCCACCCGACGCCGTCTTCGCGAGCGATCGCGCCGGCTGTCCCGGATTCGCGCTGAAGTCGAAGCGTACGTCGTCGTCGCCCTGAAGCGACGGCGTTTCTCTCGAAGCATTCTCGATCGCGACGACGAGCTGCGCCTTCGGCATGCCGAGCTCGCGCGCGATCGCGCTGACTTTCTTCGCGAGCGCCTCGCCGGATTTCTTCCGTGCCGCTGTGAGCGCGCCGGCGGCCTTTCGATAGGCCGTGAGCGCCGCCGCGATCCGCGCGTCGATCTTCGACAGGCGCTCCGAGGCGTCGGCCGACGCGTCGACGGCCCTGCGCAGCTCATCGAGGCGCGCCGGCAATTGCTCGTGACGCACGCGATGCTTGCGCGCGACGTCGTGGATCGCGGCGATGCGACGCTCGACTTCCGCGAGGCGCTGCGGATCGAGGTCCATGCGGTCGAGCTCGCCGCGGATCGCTCGCGCGGCCTCCTGCGCGCGCACCTGCGCATCGGTGATCGTGGCTTCGATCTCGACGAATCCTTCGTGCAGCGGCGAGAGTCGCGCGACCAGGTTGCGCACCTGCGAGAGCTGATCGTGCACGCTCGCTTCGCCGCCATAGAGCATCGCTTCGGCGGCGGCGCCGTCCTCGAGGATCTTCCCGGCGTGCGCGAGACGCTTCTGCTCGGCGTCGAGACGCTCGAGCTCGCCGTCCTCCAGCGCGAGCGCTTCGAGCTCGCGCAGCTGATGCTTCGAGAGATCGATCTCCGCCGGATCGCGACCGGCGGCCGCCCGGAGCTGATCGCGCTCCTCAGTCGCCGAGCGCCACTCGCGCACCGCCGAGGCGACTGCCTCGAGCTCCTTGCGATGGCTGCCGAATTCGTCGAGCAGCGCGCGCTGCGCGTCGCCTCGCAGCAGCGACTGGTGCTCGTTCTGGCCGTGGATCTCCACGAGCCGCTCGCCGAGGTCGCGCAATGCCGCGGCAGTCGCAGCGGCGCCGTTGATCGTCGCGCGCGTGCGGCCTTCGCTCATCACGACGCGACGGACGAGACACGTATCGCGATCGTCAGGGTTCTCCATCGCCTGATCGGCGAGCCATGCGCGCGCGGCGGCGATGTCCTTGACGTCGAACTCGGCGGAGACTTCAGCCTGGGTCGCGCCGGCCCGCACCAGCGCCGCATCCGCGCGATCGCCGAGCAGCAGCCCGAGCGCATCGATCAGGATCGACTTGCCGGCGCCGGTCTCGCCGGTCAAGACGGAGAAGCCGCCGTCGAAATCGAGCGCGAGCTCTTCGATGACCGCGAGGTTGCGGATCGACAGTTGTCGCAGCATCGCGTGCTACGCCCGCTCGGTGGGCGTCTGCCCGCGACCCCAGCGCAGCTTGTCGCGCAGGATGGCGAAGTAGTCGAAGCCGCGCGGATGGATGAGCCGAAGCGGGAAGGGCGCGCGCTGGATCTCGACCGAATCGCCCGGCAGCAGGTTTTCGTCGTACTGGCCGTCGAACGTCGCCGTCGCGCTGATGCGCTCGGAGCCGCCCATCACGAGGCGTACGGTGCGATCGCCGCTGACCACGATCGGGCGATCCGACAGCGTGTGCGGGCAGATCGGCACGAGCGAGATCGCCGACAGGCTCGGATGCAGGATCGGCCCGCCACCGGACAACGCGTACGCAGTCGATCCCGTCGGTGAGGAGACGATCATGCCGTCGGCGCGGTGCAGGCTGATGAACTGCTGGTCGAGCCAGGTCTCGAACTCGAGCATGCGGATCGTCGCCTGATTGCGGAACACGACGTCGTTGATGGCGATGTAGGGTCCGCCCTGGTTGCCCGCGGCGCGGCGCACGCGCGCGGACAGGATGGTGCGATCGTCGACCTCGTATTCGCCGTTCATCACGGCGGCGAGCGTCTCGCGCATCGAATCGGGAGCGACGTCGACCATGAAGCCGAGCCGGCCCTGATTGATGCCGAGCACCGGCACGCCGGCCGGCGCGAGCGAGCGCCCTGCGTTGAGCAGCGTGCCGTCGCCGCCGACGACGATCGCCAGCTTGGCGCGCTTGGCGAGCTCGTCGCGGCTCACGCGCGCGCCGGGCAATCCGGTCGGCATGTGATCGCCGTCTTCGATCAGCACTTCGGCGCCGAGCTCGCGCAGGAGCGGGCAGAGCACCCAGAGCGTGTCCTTGGCGCTCGCCGAAGTTCTCTTGCCGATGACGCCGACGACGGGGAATTTCGTCATTGCACGGTGGGGTTCCGACGCGGTCGAGGCTAAGTTAGCATGCCGCCATGACCTCGATTCAGATCGATCGCCGCGCCGCCGACCTGTTGCGGCTGCTCATCGAGCGCTACGTCCGCGACGGTGCGCCGGTGGGCTCGCGCACGCTGTCGCGCGCCGCGAAGCTCGATCTGTCGCCGGCCACGATCCGCAACGTCATGGCCGACCTCGAGGACTTAGGCTTCGTGGTTTCGCCGCACACCTCCGCCGGCCGCATCCCGACCAATCGCGGCTACCGCTATTTCGTCGACGCGCTGCTGGCACCGGAGCCGATCCGTGAGGAAGCGCGCAACCGCATGGTCGAAGAGCTCTCGGGCACGCGATCGGCGAACGATCTCGTGCAGGCGGCCTCGTCGCTGCTGTCGCAGATGACGCGGATGGCTGGCGTGGTCACCGTGCCGCGGCGCAATCTCGCCGTGCTGCGGCGGATCGAGTTCCTGCCGATCTCCGACAACCGCGTGCTCGCGATCCTCGTGGTCAATCAGCACGAAGTGCAGAACCGCGTGCTGCAGATGGATCGCGCCTACGGCGCCGACGAGCTCGAGCGCTATGCGAACGCCATCAACGAGCAGTTCGCCGGACGCGATCTCGTCAGCCTGCGCCGCGCGCTGATGGAAGAAGCCGCAGCCGCGCAGAATCGCGTGAGCACGCTGTTGAGCGACGCTGCGGCGATGGCGAGCCGTGCGCTCGGCGAAGAAGCCGGCGGCAAGGATTTCGTCGTGGCCGGGGGTCACAACCTGCTCGCGTTCCAGGAGCTCGCGGACGTCCAGCGCCTGCGCGGCTTGTTCGACGCGCTCGATCGCAAGCGCGAGCTGCTCGAATTGTTCGACCAGTGCCTGAACGCGGACGGCGTCCAGCTCTTCATCGGCGACGAGTCGGGCTATCGCGTGCTCGATGAATGCAGCGTGGTGACGGCTCCCTACTACGTGGATGGCGAGGTCGCCGGGGTGCTCGGCGTCATCGGCCCGACCCGCATGGCCTACAGCCGGATCATCCCGCTGGTCTCGGAAACCGCCCGGATTCTCTCGAAAGGCTTGAAACCAGAGTCCTGAGGCCTCATCTAACAGGGGTCAGGGCGCGCGGGGTTCCTTATACTGCGCGGCCTTCGTGTTTCCGACAGTTCAAGAAGATCGATGAACGACACGCCCGAGACCGACCCGGCAGCTGAAGCCCAAGACCCCATCGCGGTCCTGCAGGCCCAGCTCGCCGACGCCGAGGCCCGCGCGGCCACGGCCCGCGACGCGCAGCTGCGCGCCGTCGCCGAGCTCGACAACATCCGGCGCCGGCTCGAGCGCGACAAGGATGCGGCGGTCAAATTCGCCAACGAGAACCTGCTGCGCGAGCTCACCAACATCAGCGACAGCCTCGAGCTCGGCCTCAAGGCCGCGGAGAGCGCGGATGTGAAGGACCAGGCCAAGGCGCTGATCGAGGGCAAGCAGCTCACCTACAAGCAGCTCATGGCCTTGCTCGAGAAGTACGGCGTCAAGCAGATCGACCCGACCGGCAAGCCGTTCAATCCCGACCTGCACCAGGCCATGTCGATGGTTCCCTCCGACGACGTCCCGGCCAACCACGTTCTCAGCGTCATGCAGAAGGGCTACACGCTGCATGATCGCCTGCTGCGACCCGCCACCGTCGTCGTGGCGAAAGCCCCCGCTTGAAACCGCGCGGCGCGACCTTAGATATCGCTTCGATTCGGCCTTAACCAGATTCGCGGAGAGAAACCCATGTCCAACATCATCGGCATCGACCTCGGCACCACCAACAGCTGCGTCGCCATCACCGAAGGCGGCAACGTCAAGGTCATCGAGAACTCGGAAGGCGAGCGCACCACGCCGTCGATCGTCGCCTACACCGATGATGGCCAGACCATCGCCGGCCGCAGCGCCAAGCGCCAGGCGGTCACCAATCCGCACAACACGCTCTACGCGGTGAAGCGCCTCATCGGCCGCCGCTTCGAGGACGCCGAAGTGCAGAAGGCGATCAAGGTCTCGCCGTTCAAGATCATCAAGGCCGACAATGGCGACGCGTGGGTCGAGGTCAAGGGCAAGAAGATCGCGCCCCAGCAGGTTTCCGCGGAAGTGCTCCGCAAGATGAAGAAGACCGCCGAGGATTACCTCGGCCATCCGGTCACCGAAGCGGTGATCACCGTTCCCGCCTACTTCAACGACTCGCAGCGCCAGGCGACCAAGGACGCCGGCCGCATCGCGGGCCTGGAAGTGAAACGCATCATCAACGAGCCGACGGCGGCCGCGCTCGCGTTCGGCCTCGACAAGGGCGGCAAGAAGGATCAGAAGATCGCGGTGTATGACCTCGGCGGCGGCACCTTCGACATCTCGATCATCGAGATCGCCGACGTCGACGGCGAGAAGCAGTTCGAAGTGCTCGCGACCAACGGCGACACGTTCCTCGGCGGCGAGGACTTCGACCAGCGCGTGATGGATTACATCGTCGACGAGTTCAAGAAGGACCAGGGCATCGACCTGCGCAAGGATCCGCTCGCGCTGCAGCGCCTCAAGGAGGCGGCCGAGAAGGCGAAGATCGAGCTGTCGTCGACCACGCAGACCGAGATCAACCTGCCGTACATCACGGCCGACCAGACCGGTCCGAAGCATCTCAACATGAAGCTCACGCGCGCGAAGCTCGAGGCGCTCGTCGAGGACTTCATCCAGAAGTCGCTCGAGCCGTGCAAGATCGCGCTGAAGGACGCGGGCCTGAAGGCCTCCGAGATCCAGGAAGTCATCCTGGTCGGCGGCCAGACGCGCATGCCGAAGGTCCAGGAAGCGGTGAAGAACTTCTTCGGGCGTGAGCCGCGCAAGGACATCAATCCGGACGAAGCGGTCGCCGTCGGCGCTGCCGTTCAGGGCGCTGTTCTGTCGGGCGATCGCAAGGACGTGCTGCTGCTCGACGTGACGCCGCTGTCGCTCGGCATCGAGACGCTCGGCGGCAAGTTCACCAAGCTCATCGAGAAGAACACGACGATCCCGACCAAGAAGTCGGAGACGTTCACGACGGCGGACGACAGCCAGACTGCGGTGACGATCCAGGTCTATCAGGGCGAGCGCGAGATCGCGTCGGCGAACAAGCTGCTCGGCCGCTTCGACCTCACTGGCCTGCCGCCCGCGCCGCGCGGCGTGCCGCAGATCGAGGTCGCGTTCGACATCGACGCCAACGGCATCCTGCACGTGCACGCAAAGGACAAGGCGACGGGCAAGGAGCAGTCGATCCGCATCACCGCCAACTCGGGTCTGTCGGAAGACGAGATCAAGAAGATGGTGAAGGACGCGGAGACGCACGCCGAGGAAGACAAGAAGTTCAACGAGCTCATCACGGCGCGCAACCAGGCGGACCAGATGGTGCACGCGGTCGAGAAGTCGATGAAGGATCTCGGCGAGCAGGTGCAGGCCGACGAGAAGAAGTCGATCGAGGAAGCCACTGCTGCGCTGCGCGAAGCGCTCAAGGGTGACGACAAGGCCGACATCGAAGCCAAGACGCAGGCGCTGATGCAGGCGTCGTCGAAGCTGATGGAGCGCGTCTACGCCGCGAAGGGTGCGCAAGCTGGTGCGCCGGGTGCGGAAGGCGCAGCCGGTCAGCAGCAGCCTGGCGCTGGCGCGGCGAAGCCGGAAGGCGACGTCGTGGACGCAGAGTTCACCGAGGTAAAAGACAAGAAGTAGTCGGTGGCTTCGATCGGCGCGTTCGAGCCGACTTCGTGCAAAGCGAAAAACGAAGTCGGCTCAACGCGCCATTTGTTGTACGCAGCAGAACCAGCGAACCAGGCGACAACTTCGTCGTCGCCTAATTCGCGGCGGCATGGGATAAAGGGCGCATGGGGAAGGGGCGGCTAGAAGCCTTCAGTGATGGCGTAATCGCCGTCATCATCACGATCATGGTGCTCGAGATGAAGGTGCCGCACGGCGCCGATCTCGAAGCGCTGCGGCACGTGCTGCCCACGTTCTTCAGCTACGTGCTGTCGTTCGTCTACGTCGGCATCTACTGGAACAATCACCATCACCTCATGCACACGGTGAAGCGCGTCGCCGGCGCGATCATGTGGGCGAATCTCCACCTGCTGTTCTGGCTGTCGCTGATCCCGTTCACCACCGGCTGGGCCGGAGAAAACCATTTCGCCGCGTGGCCGACGGCGCTGTATGGCTTCGTGCTGTTCATGGCCGGCGTCGCCTACATGCTGCTCGAGCGCGCGATCATCGCGTGTCACGGCGGCGAAGCATCGATGCTCGCATCGGCCGTGGGCAGTGACCGCAAGGCCACGATTTCCGCGGTCGGTTATGCCGCCGGCGTGCTGGTCGCATTTGCGCAGCCGCTGGTCTCCAACGCAATCTATGCGGGAATCGCGCTGATGTGGCTCATCCCGGATCGGCGTATCCAGTCCCGAATCGAAGAATGAGCAAGCGCGACTACTACGAAGTCCTCGGCGTTGCCAAGGACGCCAGCGAAGACGACCTGAAGAAGGCGTATCGCCGATTGGCGATGAAGTACCACCCGGATCGCAATCCGGGCAATCACGACGCCGAGCACCACTTCAAGGAAGTCGGCGAGGCCTACGACGTCCTCACCGATCCGCAGAAGCGCGCCGTCTACGACAAGTACGGCCATGAAGGGCTGTCGCGAACCGGCGGCGCCGGCGCGGGCTTCGGCGATTTCGGGGGCAGCTTCGCCGATGTCTTCGGCGACATGTTCGCCGACATCTTCGGCGGCGCGCGCGGCGGGCCGCGGCGCGGCGCCGATCTGCGCTATCTGCTCGAGCTCACGCTGGAGCAGGCTGCGTTCGGCACCGTCGAGACGATTCGCATCCCGAAAGCGGAGGAGTGCGAGACCTGTCATGGCACCGGCACCGCCAGCGGCAAGGCGGCGTCGAAATGCCCGACCTGCGCGGGCAAAGGCCAGGTGCGCGTGCAGCAGGGTTTCTTCGTGCTGCAGCAGACCTGCCCGCAGTGCCGCGGCCGCGGCATGACCATCACCGATCCGTGCCGCACGTGCCGCGGCGTCGGCAAGGTGCGTCGCGAGAAGTCGCTCGAGGTGAAGATCCCCGCCGGCATCGACACCGGCGATCGCATCCGGCTCAACGGCGAGGGCGAGCCCGGCGACGTCGGTGCTCCCGCCGGAGATCTCTACGTCCAGATCAACGTGAAGCCGCATGCGCTGTTCGAGCGCGACGGCAACGATCTGTATTGCACGGTGCCGATCTCGGTCGTCACCGCGGCGCTCGGCGGCGAGCAGACCGTGCCGACGCTGAAGGACAAGGCGACGCTGAAGATCCCCGAGGAGACGCAGAGCGGTACCTTGTTCCGCCTGCGCGGACAGGGCGTGAAATCCGTTCGCGGCTCCACGGTCGGCGATCTCATCTGCACCGTCATCGTCGAGACGCCGGTGAAGCTCTCGAAGAAGCAGCGCGACCTCTTGAAGGAATTCGGGTCGACGCTCGATGCGGACGGCGCCAAGCACCATCCCGAGACCAGCTCCTGGCTCGGCAAGGCACGCAAGTTCTTCGGCGCCGAAGAGGACTAGCGCCGCGGGCGCGGTAAGATTCGCGCCCTATGGCTTCCACACCACGCATCGCGATCCACGGCGCCGCCGGCAAGATGGGCCGCGCGCTGATCCAGGCCGTGCAGTCCCGCAGCGAGCTCAGGCTCGGCGCGGCGATCGACCGCTCCGACGCCCCTGAGCTCGGCAAGGACGCAGGCTCGATCTCGGGCGGCAAGTACGCGGGCGTCACCGTCAGCGGCAATCTCGACACGGCCGCGCCGCAGTTCGACGTGCTGATCGACTTCACCCGGCCGGAAGGTACGCTCGTCGCGCTCGATGCATGCGTGAAGCATCGCAAGGCGATGGTCATCGGAACCACCGGCTTCACGCCGGAGCAGAAGGCGCGCATCGACACGGCGGCCAAGTCGATCGCGATCTGCCAGGCCGCGAACTTCAGCCTCGGCGTCAATCTCTGCCTGCAGCTGCTCGAGCAGGCCGGGCGCGCGCTCGGCGACTCGTTCGACATCGAGATCGTCGAAGCGCATCACCGCGCGAAGGTCGATGCGCCGAGCGGCACCGCGCTCGCGATGGGCGATGCGGTGGCACGCGGCGCGGGGCGTGATCTCGAGGAAGTCGCGGTGTATGAGCGCTCCGGTCACACCGGCGCGCGCGATCGCAAGACCATCGGCTTCTCCACCATCCGCGGCGGCGACGTCGTCGGCGATCACACGGTCATGTTCCTCGGCGACGGCGAGCGCGTGGAGATCTCGCATCGCGCGACCAGCCGCATGAATTTCGCGAACGGCGCCGTGCGCGCGGCAGGCTGGATCGCGGAGCAGAAGCCCGGACTCTATTCGATGCTCGACGTGCTGAAGGGGAACGCATGAAAAAGATGCTTGCTGCGCTGTCGCTGCTCGTGACGGTTCCTGCCGCCGCAGCCGATTCGCTCGACGCTCAGATCGACAAGCTCGCCGACCAAGTGCAGCCGCACGTGGTGACCTACCGCCGCTACATCCACCAGCATCCCGAGCTGTCGAATCAGGAGGTCGAGACCGCGAAGTACGTCGCCGAGCACCTGAAGCAGCTCGGCATCGACGTGCAGACCGGCGTCGCGAAGACCGGCGTCGTCGGCGTGCTCAAGGGCGGCAAGCCCGGTCCCGTCGTCGCGCTGCGTGCGGACATGGACGCGCTGCCGGTGACCGAAGACGTCGATCTGCCGTTCAAGTCGACGGTGAAGTCGACGTTCGACGGCAAGGAAGTCGGCGTGATGCACGCGTGCGGCCACGATGCGCACACGAGCATGCTGCTCGGCGTCGCCGAAGTGATCGCGCAGCTGAAGGATCAATGGCCCGGCACCGTGAAGTTCATCTTCCAGCCCGCCGAGGAGTCGCCGCCGTACGGCGAGAAGGGCGGCGCGGAAGAGATGGTGAAGGAGGGCGTGCTGAGCCAGGGCCCCAAGCCCGAAGTGATCTTCGGCCAGCACGTCCTGTCCGAGTGGGCGGCCGGCCAGGTCGCCTACAAGCCGGGCGCCGCGATGGCGAGTGCCGACGATTTCATCGTGACCGTCGAAGGCAAGGGCTCGCACGGTGCGGCTCCGTGGCGCGGTATCGATCCGATCGTGGTCGCCGCGCAGATCGTGCTCGGATTGCAGACGATCGCAAGCCGCCAGATGGAGGTGACCAAGGCGCCGGTGATCGTGTCCGTCGGCAAGATCGAAGGCGGCACGCGCGACAACATCATTCCGGATTCCGTCGAGATGAAGGGCACGCTGCGCGCGCTCGACGCCGGCATGCGCAAGGAGCTGCAGGAACGCGTGAAGCGCACGGCGGAGAACATCGCAGAGAGCGCCGGCGCCAAAGCCAAGGTCGTGTTCGGAAGTCACAACCACTATCCCGTGACCTACAACGATCCGAAGCTCACCGCGCGGATGGTGCCGACGCTGCAACGCGTCGCCGGCGAGAAGAACGTCAGCGAAGTGCCCGCTCTGCTCGGCGCCGAAGACTTCTCGTACTTCGCCGAAAAGATCCCGGGCTTCTACGTGTTCCTCGGCTCGCGCCCGCCGAAGGAGCCGAAGGATGGCTTCCCGACCAACCACTCGCCGCGCTTCCGCATTGACGAAGCGGTCCTCCCGCTGGGGGTGAAGACGCTCACGCATCTCGCGTACGACTACGCGAGCGGGGCTGGCGGGCAGTAGTGTAAATATATACACTGGTCTCGACTTCCGAGGTCGAGACGATGGGCGATTTCCTCAAGCGCACCGTGGCCAAAGGGCGCGGCGCCGACATCAATCCGCCGGGCCGATTCGAGTCCGGCACCACGGTGGGGTTCCACGACGGCTGGGAGCGCGACGAAGAAGCGCCACCGAATCCGGAAACGCAGTTCTTCGCGGAGACTGCGCGCTCGATCATCTCCGGCAACGATTCGCCGGACATCGCGTTCAGCCAGTCGATCAATCCGTATCGCGGCTGCGAGCACGGCTGCAGCTATTGCTTCGCGCGCCCGAGCCACGCTTACGTGAATCTCTCGCCGGGTCTCGATTTCGAGACGAAGATCTTCTACAAGCCGAACGCCGCTGCGCTCCTCGAGAAGGAGCTCTCCCATCCGCGCTACGCGTGCCAGCAGATCGCGCTCGGCACCAACACGGATCCCTATCAGCCCGCGGAGCGCAGGTTCGGGATCATGCGCAGCCTGCTCCAAGTCATGCAGCGCTATCGGCAGCCGTGCTCGATCGTGACCAAGGGCGCCGCCCTGATCGAGCGCGATCTCGACATCCTCGCCGAGATGGGTCGCGCGCACCTTGCCAACGTGGCGATCTCGATCACCAGCCTTCGCGACGAGATCAAGCGAACGCTCGAGCCGCGCGCCGCATCACCGCGCAGCCGGTTGCGTATGGTGCGCAAGCTGTCGGAAGCCGGCGTGCCGGTGATGGTGATGGTTGCGCCGATCATTCCCGTCATCACCGATGGCGAGCTCGAGGACATCCTCGCCGCCGCAAAGGACGCCGGCGCGCTTGCGGCGGGCTACGTGATGCTTCGCCTGCCTTGGGAAGTGAAGGACGTGTTCGAGGCGTGGCTCAACACGCACCATCCGGGCAAGGCTGCACATGTCATGAGCCTGATGCGTCAGATGCATGGCGGAGCGCCGCAGCATCGGGCGGCGGAGGGCTCGGCGCAGCCGGTCGACGAGAACATCCAGCAGCCCGAAGAGCCGCACGTATCCACGCCGGCGCCGACGCCGTACCGGCCGAATCAGTACTACTCGAGCGAGTGGGGCGTTCGCCAGCGCGGATCAGGGCCGTTCGCGAGACTCTTCGAGCAGCGCTTCAAGCTCGCCGCCTCCCGGCTCGGCCTCGATCGATGGCGTGACTTGCGTCTCGACACCTCCCAATTCCGCGTGCCGCCGAAGTGCGGCGATCAAATTTCACTTTTTTCGTAGACGCGCCGAAAGAACGAAAGTAAAATGCGCGCCTAATCCACGGGGGCAGTGATCGCCCCCGTTCTTGTACCCGCCACCAGGATTAGAAAGACGCGATGACGTCCCGACCGCCGGCCCTTCTCGCACTCGCCGACGGTTCCATTTTCCAAGGCGTTTCCATCGGCGCCGACGGCTCGACGGTCGGCGAGGTCGTGTTCAACACGGCGATGTCGGGCTACCAGGAGATCCTCACCGATCCCTCGTACCGCCAGCAGATCGTCACGCTGACCTATCCGCACATCGGCAACGTCGGCACCAATCCCGAGGACGCGGAGTCCGATGCGGTCCACATCGCCGGCCTCGTGCTCCGCGAAGTGCCGCGACCCGCGAGCAACTTCCGCTCGACGGTTGGCTTCACCGACTACCTGCGCGACAACAACGTCGTCGGCATCGCCGGCATCGACACGCGGCGCCTGACGCGCCTGCTGCGCGACAAGGGCGCCCAGAACGGCTGCGTCATCGCCGGCAAGAAGATCTCCGAGGAGAAGGCGCTCGCCGAGGCGCGCGCGTTCGGCGGCCTGAAGGGCGCCGACCTCGCGAAGGTCGTCAGTGTGAAGAAGGCCTACGAATTCACGCGCGGAACGTGGCGCCTCGACACGAACAAGGAAACCGAGCTCGACGTGCCGCGCTTCCACGTCGTCGCTTACGACTTCGGCGTGAAGCGCAACATCCTGCGCATGCTGATTGATCGCCGCTGCCGCGTCACCGTCGTGCCGGCGCAAACCTCCGCAGCCGACGTATTCAAGCTGCGTCCCGATGGCGTTCTCCTTGCGAACGGTCCCGGCGATCCCGAGCCGTGCACCTATGCGATCAACGCCGCGCGCGAGTTCATGGCGAAGAAGCTGCCGGTGTTCGGCATCTGTCTCGGCCACCAGATCCTCGGGCTCGCGGTCGGCGGCAAGACGCTCAAGATGAAATTCGGACATCACGGCGCGAACCATCCGGTGCAGGATCTCGAATCCGGCCGCGTGATGATCACCTCGCAGAACCACGGCTTCGCGGTCGACGAAGCGACGTTGCCGGGCAACGCGAAGGTCACGCATCGCTCGCTGTTCGATGGCAGCAACCAGGGCATCCGCGTGCTCGATGCGCCGGCGTTCTCGTTCCAGGGCCATCCGGAAGCGAGCCCCGGGCCGCACGACGTCGGCGTGCTCTTCGATCGCTTCGTGCAGATGCTGGAGCAGAGCCTTGCCTAAGCGTCAGGATCTCAAGTCCATCCTGATCATCGGCGCCGGCCCGATCGTCATCGGCCAGGCGTGCGAGTTCGATTACTCGGGTGCGCAGGCCTGCAAGGCGCTGCGACAGGAAGGCTATCGAGTCATTCTCGTGAACTCGAATCCGGCGACGATCATGACCGACCCGGAGATGGCCGACGCGACCTACATCGAGCCGATCCGCTGGCAGACCATCGAGCGGATCATCGAGAAGGAGAAGCCCGACGCGCTCCTGCCGACGATGGGCGGGCAGACCGCACTGAACTGCGCGCTCGATCTCGAGCGGCAGGGCGTGCTGAAGAAGCACGGCGTCGAGCTGATCGGCGCGAACGCGCACGCGATCGATCTCGCCGAAGATCGCCTGAAGTTCCGCAACGCGATGTCGGAGATCGGGCTCGAGTCCGCGCGATCGGGCGTCGCGCACACGCTCGCGGAAGCGCGCGAGGTTCAGGAGAAGATCGGCTTCCCTGTGATCATCCGGCCGTCGTTCACCCTCGGCGGCTCGGGCGGCGGCGTCGCCTACAACATCGAGGAGTTCGAGGAGATCGTCGCGCGCGGCCTCGATCTGTCGCCGACCACCGAAGTCCTCATCGAGGAGTCGCTGCTCGGCTGGAAAGAGTTCGAGATGGAAGTGGTCCGCGATCGCAAGGACAACTGCATCATCGTCTGCTCGATCGAGAACCTCGACCCGATGGGCGTGCACACCGGCGACTCGATCACCGTCGCGCCGGCGCAGACGCTCACCGACAAGGAATACCAGATCATGCGCAACGCGAGCATCGCGGTGCTGCGCAAGATCGGCGTCGACACCGGCGGCAGCAACGTGCAGTTCGCAGTCGACCCGCGCAGCGGCCGCATGATCATCATCGAGATGAATCCGCGCGTGTCGCGCTCCTCTGCGCTTGCGTCGAAGGCCACTGGCTTCCCGATCGCGAAAGTCGCGGCGAAGCTCGCGGTCGGCTACACGCTCGACGAATTGCGCAACGAGATCACCGGCGGCATCACGCCGGCCTCGTTCGAGCCGTCGATCGATTACGTCGTCACCAAGATCCCGCGCTTCACCTTCGAGAAATTCCCGCAGGC
>Ga0070741_10013119_pt1 | contig 14742 bp, 17 predicted proteins | sample Coa_R1_4_FD_66440 | JGI IMG/M metagenome (GOLD analysis project Ga0070741, IMG submission 66440) | Surface soil microbial communities from Centralia Pennsylvania, which are recovering from an underground coalmine fire - Coalmine... | ecosystem: Environmental > Terrestrial > Soil > Unclassified ...
CTCGAGAACATCCCGAAGGCGCCGTTCATCATCGCGGCGAACCACCAGGCGTGGTACGACCCGGCGTTCATCATCCCGTTCTTTCCGACGACGCAGATGGTCTACACGATGGCCAAGCGCGAGACGGTCTTCAACCGCGGTTGGAAGCGCAGGCTGCTTCCACTGATCGGCGTCTTCCCGATCTCGCCGGCGCGCGGCGAGCTGGACGAGGCGGGCATTCGAACCGTCTATCAGATCCTCGACCGCGGCGGCGTGATGCTGATGTTCCCGGAGGGCCGTTACTCGCGTGGGCGGGCGATCCGGCAGCTCAAGGTCGGGATCGGCTACTTCGCGTTGCAGGCCGGCGTCCCGGTGGTGCCCGTCGCGGTGCGCGGCACCGATTTCCTGTGGCCGTTCCGGCGCATCGAGGTGACCATCGGGCCGCCGGTGATGCCGGATCCGCCCGCGTGGTGGGCGCTGAGCCGGCGGGTCGCGAGCGTCGTCCAGCGGGTGGGGGACGCTCTGACCCTCGCGCTGCAGCGCCGGCGCAAGCACCCGGCCGATACCAGCTGAGCGCCGATTCCGTTCCGTTTGTTTAGGATCGCCGCCTAATGCATCTCGTCATCGGCGCGGGAGAGTTTCTCGGTGACGCGGTCTCCCAGGCGCTCGCGCCCGAGGTGCCGCTCATCGAGCTTCGCGCGGACTCCGACGTCGAGACGTTGACTGACGCGATGCAGGGCGTCGACGTGGTGCACGTCTGCGCGCAGGCGTGGTCTCCGGCGCGCCGGCTGCGCTATCGCAAGGCGCCGCCTCCGTTCCTCGTGCGCGTGGTCGACGCGGCGCGCCGAGCGGGGGTACGCCGGCTCGTCCATGTCTCGACGGCCGACGTCTACGGCCCCGATTACTTCACCCGCATCAACGAGAAGGCGGAGCTCAAGCCCGTCCATCCCTACGAGCGGCTGAAGCTCTTTGAGGAGGCGTGGCTCAAGTCGGAGGCGAACGACATGGAGGTCGTCGTCGTGCGCCCGGCGCGCGTGTTCGGGCCGGGCGAGGACTTCGTGACCCCGCACCTCATCGGGGGGCTCGGCACGCACCGGCTGTGGCTGCCGGGCGCGGGACGGGTCCCGCAGACGTTCATCGCCGCGTCGGACGTCGGGCGCGCGTGCCTGGCCGCCGCGGAACGGGGCCGGCCGGGACGGAGCTACCTCGTGGGCGGCTTCGACTCGAGCTGGCGGGAGCTCGTCGAGCTGGCCGCCGCCACGCTCGAGGTCCAGGCCAGCGTCGGCGGGCTGCCGTACGACCTCGCCTACATCCGGGGGCTGAGCGAGCAGGCGGTCACGGCGCATGGCGCGCCGCTCTGGCCGGGCGTCTACGCTGTCGATGTCATCGGCAAGCCGCACCTCTACGACGACTCGCAGTCGCGGCGCGACCTGACGTGGTCGCCCTCCGTCGGCAGCTTCGACCAGGAGATGCCGCGGATGGTCGACTGGCTCGACGAGCTGGTCGGCGCCCGCCGCCGCGCGACCCTGCGCGCGTGAAGGCGCTCGTCAAGGCCGAGGCCGCGCCCGGCCTCTCGCTGCGCGACGTGCCCGAGCCGGTGCCCGGCCCGGGCGAGGTCCTCATCCGCGTCCTGCGCACTGGCATCTGCGGCACCGACCTCCACATCGACGCGTGGAACGAGTGGGCGCAGCACACGATCCGGCCTCCGCTGATCGTCGGGCATGAGTTCGTGGGCGAGGTCGCCGCGCTGGGCGAGGGCGTCGAGTCCGTGTTCGTGGGCGAGATCGTCGGCGCCGAGGGGCACATCGTGTGCGGCAAGTGCCGCAACTGCATGGCCGGCCGCCGTGCGCTGTGCGCGAACACCGTGGGGATCGGAGTCCAGCGGGACGGGGCGTTCGCGGAGTACATCGTCATGCCGGCCGGCAACCTGTGGCCGCACCTGTCGAAGATCGACCTCGACGTCGCCTCGATCTTCGACCCGTTCGGCAACGCGGTGCACACCGCAACGCAGTACCGGCTCACCGCCGAGGACGTGATCATCACCGGCGCCGGGCCGATCGGATTGATGGCCGCGATCGTCGCGCGCCACAACGGAGCGCGGTTCATCGTCGTGACCGACGTCAGCGAGTACCGGCTGGAGCTGGCGCGGAAGATCGGCGTCACGATGGCGGTCGACGTGAGCAAGATGCGGCTCAGCGACGCGCAGGACGAGCTCGGGATGAAGGAGGGCTTCGACGTCGGCTTCGAGATGTCCGGCGTCCCGAGCGCGATGCGCGAGATGATCGCAAACATGGCGCACGGCGGCCGGATCGCCGTCCTCGGGCTGCCCGAGCACGAGTTCGCGATCGACTGGTCGCAGGTCGTCTTCAAGATGCTGACCGTGCGCGGCGTCTACGGCCGCCAGATCTTCGAGACGTGGTACCAGATGTCGGTGTTCGTGCAGACCGGCCTCGACATCACGCCGGTGATCACGCACCGCTTCCCGTACCAGGAATACAAGGAGGCGTTCGCTGTGGGGCACTCTGGATTGTGCGGAAAGATCGTTCTCGACTGGAGCGCGTGACCGATGTTCGAACGCATGCGGTCCGACCTGGTCGAGCAACTGCAGCAGATCCGCGACGCCGGGCTCTGGAAGCCCGAGCGCGTGATCGAATCACCGCAGGGCGCGAACGTCGCCGTGCTGGAACGTGACGTGCTCAACCTGTGCGCCAACAACTACCTCGGCTTGGCCGACGACTCGCGCATCATCGCCGCGGCGAAGGAGGCGCTCGACCGCTGGGGTTACGGGATGGCGTCGGTGCGCTTCATCTGCGGCACGCAGGAGGTGCACAAGGAGCTCGAGGGCGCGCTCACCGAGTTCCTCGGCACCGAGGACACGATCCTCTACTCATCGTGCTTCGACGCGAACGGCGGCATCTTCGAGGCGCTGTTCGACGAGCGCGACGCGATCGTCTCGGACGCGCTGAACCACGCGAGCATCATCGACGGAGTCCGGCTGTCGAAAGCGCGGCGATATCGCTACGCAAATCGCGACATGGACGACCTCGAGAAGCAGCTCAAGGAGTGCGTCGACGCGCGCTACCGGATCATCGTCACCGACGGCGTGTTCTCGATGGACGGCTACCTCGCGCCGCTGCCGCAGATCTGCGACCTGGCTGCCGCATACGACTGCCTCGTGATGGTCGACGACTCGCACGCGGTGGGGTTCACCGGTGCGAACGGGCGCGGGACGCACGAGCACTGGGACGTGATGGGGCGTATCGACGCGATCACGGGCACGCTGGGCAAGGCGCTCGGCGGGGCGAGCGGCGGGTATGTGTCGGGCCGGCGCGAGCTGGTCGCGATGCTGCGCCAGCGCTCGCGCCCCTACCTCTTCTCGAACTCGGTTGCGCCGTCGATCGTCGCGGCGAGCCTGAAGGTGCTGGAGCTCATGCGCTCGGCCTCGGACCTGCGCGACCGGCTGCGGGAGAACACCGCGTACTTCCGCAAGCGGATGACGGACGAGGGGTTCGACATCCTGCCCGGCGAGCACCCGATCGTGCCGGTCATGATCGGCGACGCCGCTCGGGCGTCGCGCCTCGCGGAACTGATGCTCGAGCGCGGCGTCTACGTGGTCGGGTTCTCGTTCCCGGTCGTGCCGAAGGACAAGGCCAGGATCCGCTGCCAGGTCTCGGCCGCGCACTCGCGCGATGACCTGGAGCGTGCGGTCAAGGCGTTCGTGGAGTCACGCGCCGCCCTCAACTAGCTCGAGTGCCGGCCCTCGCACAAAGACGGAGGGCCGAGGGTGGTGCGAATGCCGGCACTCGGCCTTACTTCACCGCCAGGCAGGTCACCGTCTTGAAGACGCCGTCGATCTTCTGGATCTTGTCCACGATCAGCGACCCGATCGAGTTCACGTCCGGCGCCTCGCACACGGCGATGACGTCGTACTCGCCCGTGATCGCGTCCGCGGCGGTGATGCCGTTGACGCCCTCCATCTTCTTGGCCACTTCGAGCGCCCGCCCGGGCGACGCATTGATGAGGACGTAAGCCTTCATCCACCTACCCCCAAGACGCTGGCCGGAATGCTGACCAATCTACTCCCGTCAGCGCTTCTTGGTCTTCTTGCGCGTCCGCTTCTCCGCAAGGTGGAGGGCGAGGTTGCGAAGCCCGGGATTGACGGCCACGACCTTCGGCTTGCGGACCTTCCGGTCACGGGCCCGGGCGTGGGCGCCTTCCTTCGGCGACACGCGGTCCAGGTCGTCGCTCATCGGGGCGGCGCCGGGGGCGGGTAGGCGAGTGGTTGCGCTGGCGGGTAGTCGATGTCGAGACGCCGGAAGGCCAGCGTCCAGTAGGTGCTGTTCTGGGCCGCGACGAAGCTCGATGCGACGATCACGACGGCGACGAGCAACAAGATGTAGACGGCGAAGACGACCCACAGCACCGCGGATTTCGCAGCCACCGCAGTCAATGCAAGCGCCACGGCCGGGATGGCCACGGCGAGGGACGCGATGCCAAGTGCGACGCCGGCGACGGCCGCGACCGCGATAGAGATCAGCCAGACGAGGAGCGTTCGCCCCAGCCGCTTGCGCAGCAGCCGGTGGCCGCGCACGATCGACGGCCAGCCCTGCAATTGCTCCAGTACCAGCGCCCGGGACCCAAGGCGGCCGAGAAAGCCGAGGTAGATTCCATAGGGAATGGCCGCGAGCAGCACGAACCCGGCCAGGATGCCGACGCTCACGGCGGCACCGGTCTGTCCGCGGATAGCCGCCAGCGCAACGATCGCGATGAGGCCGCCCACGACCAGGACGATTGGGAGGCCAAGAAGGAGGATGAGGAGCCTGAACCTGATCACGGCGCCCATCCGGTTGACCCCGGTGCGCCAGGCCGGACCGAGGCTGAACGGTCGTTCAGCGTCGTGCTCGGCCGCCGCGCGCACCACAGCGGCCTCGCAGACGGCGGCAAGGATGAAGAAGAGGATCGCCAGCATCAGCCAGGCGACCGCGATGGCGACGATCAGGCCGAGGTGGTCCTGCAACCACGTGCCGACCTGCTGGGCGATGGCGGCGGGGTCTGGAACATTGGCGCCGGTCGCGCCGGTCGGTGAGCGGTAGGTGTTGCCCGAGCTGAAGTTGAAGCTGCCGCTGCTCGCACCCTCCCCGGCGAAGATGGCCAGCAACCACAGGTAGCGATGCCTCCAAGGGATCCGGAACGAGGCGGTGACGATCTGCCAGTACGGCATCGGCCTAGAAGTTCGCAGGGACGATCGCGCGCTTATGCGTCCCCGTCCCGATGAGGGTGTCGCCCAGGTAGCAGGTCACCTCGAAGAGCAGCTTGTTGCCGTTCACCTCGGTGAGCTTCGCGGTCACGACCACGGTGCTCCCCGGAGGCGCCGGCGCCAGGTGGCGGACGTGGACCTCGTAGCCCACGGACGTCTTACCGTCGGGCAGCAGCGGATCGACCGCCTCGTGGCTCGCCCACTCCATCAGCCCGATCATCGCCGGCGTCGCGAAGACGCCCTTTCCGCCGACGTGCATGGTGACGAGGCGCTCGTCGACGACCCGCTCGAGGGTGTGCTCGAGGCCCGGCTCGATGCGGACTTCAGTCGACAACAGATAGATTGTCCGCGATGACCGTTCGCAAGGCGATCTTTCCCGCGGCCGGTCTCGGGACGCGGTTTCTCCCGGTCACCAAGGCGCAGCCGAAGGAGATGCTGCCGCTCGTCGACAAGCCGACCATCCAGTACGGCGTCGAGGAGGCGATCGCGAGCGGCATCGAGGAAGTGATCATGGTGACCGGCGGCGGCAAGCGCGCCATCGTCGACCACTTCGACCGCTCCGTCGAGCTCGAGCACTACCTGCGCGAGCGCGGCAAGGACGACCTCCTCGCGATCCTCGCGAGCGTTGAGGAGCTGAGCGACAAGGTCGACATCACCTACATCCAGCAGAAGGTGCCGCTCGGCCTCGGCCACGCGGTCTGGACGGCGCGGCGCCTGGTCGACGGGGAGGCGTGCGCGGTGCTCCTCGCGGACGACGTTCTCATCTGCGAATCCCGCCCGGTCCTGAGGCAGCTGATCGACGCCCATGAGAAGACCGGCGCGACGGTGCTCGCGGTGCGCCGGGTGCCGAAGAACCAGGTGAGCCGGTACGGCATCATCGCGACCAGCGGTTCGCGCGACGGCGTGCTCGAGGTCACCGACCTGGTCGAGAAGCCGGAGGCGTCCGAGGCGCCGTCCGACTTCGCCGCCCTCGGGCGCTACGTGCTGCATCCCGCTGTCTTCGAGGAGCTGGGCACGATCGACCCGGGGGCCGGGAAGGAGATCCAGCTCACCGACGCGATCAAGAGCACGATCGGCCGCGAGCGCGTGGTGGCGGTCGAGTTCGAGGGCGATTACTACGACACGGGCACGGTTCCGGGCTATCTCCGGGCCAACCTGATGATGGCCATGAAGCGGGAGGAGCTTCGCGACGAGCTCGCCCCGCTCGTACGGGAGCTCCTGGCCGACTGAATCCCGGACAGGGGGGTCCGGCGATCGGGGCTTATAATCGAGGACGCGCTCAATGAGCCGATTTCCCGAACGAGTGATTTACCTATGGCTGTTTCAGGACGAAGTAGACGATTCGACGACGACAAGGTCGTGCGCTACGAGACCGCGGAGAAGGACTTCGAGGTCGAAGTTTCGCGCACCCTCAACAAGTGGTGCGTCACCGTCTACCAGCAGCCGGATCGGACGATCGTGGTCCAGGACTTCTACCCGGAGCGCTGGAAGGCCCTCGCGCGCGCCCAGGACTTCATCCGGCTCCTGAACCAGCGCAAGAAGAAAGAGGAAGAAGGGCTCGGCAACACCGACGACGACTTCTGAATCGCGGTCGGTTTCGGGAACTCTTTAGACTCTTCCCCTCGTGAACTGGGATTTCGTGCGCCGCGAATGGGGCGCGGTGACCTTCATCCTCACCGTCGTGGTGGGCATCATCATCGTCCCGCTGGCGCTCTACTTCGCCAACCAGGGGCCGGGGCCGCTGGTCGTGCCGCCGTCCAACACGTCGTCGCAGGCGGCCAGCTCTTCGGCCTCGGGCGCGCGCTAGGAGCGGTCGGGCGCTAGCCGGCGACCTGCCAGAGCAGGCGGTCGCCGTTCGAAGGGACGATCTCGCCGACGGGAAGCGCCATCGCCGCGATGGTCTCGTTGTCCGCGGTCAGCCGCATCTCGATGACGTTGGCGAGACGCAGGTGCGCGATGGCGGCGCAGTCGTGGAGAAACGGGAACACCACCGGGCGGATGAGGTTCGCGACGTAGTCCTGCAGCGACTTTGCACCCGCCGCGACGTCCTTCAGGCTGCGGTCGCGGAAGGCGAGAAGCATGATCTCGTCGCTCACGAGAATCGGGTCGGTCCACGAGTAGCTCGACTCGCTCGACTCGGTGAGCGCGCGCAGCAGATCAGCGAGGCGGTGGATGGCCGGCGGCGGGCCCTCGATCACGAGCGGCACGTCGCGCATCGGCTGGCTGAGGGGCTGCGCGCGGTACTGCGTCGTGAAGCCGAGGTCCGATACTCCGGCGAACGGGCCGGGCACCTTGATGGAGAACTCTCTCAGTTGGGGCTGGGTGTGACGCATGCTGGGATCCGGGTCGTGCATGTTCTATTAACGCACCCTCGCCACAATTTGTCTCCTACGAATGGCTGAGTCACCGCTCTCGGGAATACGAATTCTCGATCTGACGCGGCTTCTGCCCGGCGCCTTCTGCACGATGCTGCTGGCCGCGATGGGGGCCGAGGTCGTGAAGATCGAGGAGCCGTCGGGCGGCGATTACATGCGCTGGACGCCGCCGCTGGTGGACGGTCAGAGCGCGCTGTTCACCGCTTTGAACCGCAACAAGCGGAGCGTCGCGCTGAACCTCAAGGACGCGCGGGGACGCGACCTGATGCTGCAGCTCGTCGAGAAGGCCGACGTGCTCGTCGAGGGCAACCGGCCGGGCGTGATGGAGCGGCTCGGCCTCGGCTGGCCGGTGCTGCACGCGCGCAACGAGAGGCTAGTGATGTGCTCGATCACGGGCTACGGCCAGGACGGGCCGTTCGCTTCGCGCGCGGGCCACGACATCAATTACGTCGCGACCGCGGGCGTGCTCGGGCTGAACGGTTCGCGCAACGGTCCCCCGGTGCCGCTTGCGGTGCAGGTCGCGGACATCGGAGGCGGAGGGCTGCAGCCGGCGGTTGCGATCCTCGGCGCGCTCGTCGGCGTGATGCGCGGCGGAAAGGGCAAGTGGATCGACGCGTCGATGACGGACGGCGCCGCGAGCTGGCTGTCGCTCGTCTTCGCCGCGCATGGCGCGGGCGAGGAGGTCGCGCGGGGCGATCAGCGGCTCGCGGGCCGCTACCCGTGCTACCGCGTGTATCGCTGCGGTGACGGGCGCTACTACAGCGTCGGCGCGCTCGAGCCGAAGTTCTGGGCGGCGCTCTGCTCGGCGCTCGAGCGCCCCGACCTTGTCGATGAGCAGCTCTCCGAGGACCCTGCGGCGCACGAATCGGTCGAGCAGATCTTCCTGACCCGGACGCGCGACGAATGGCAGGCCGTCCTGGGTCCGCTCGACGCATGCTGCGAGCCGGTGCTCGACATCGACGAGGTCGCGTCGCACCCGCAGATCGCGGCCCGTCGCGTGCTCGAGAAGCTCGAGGAGGGTCCGGACGCGCCGCGACTCGGCGAGCATTCGGCGCAGGTCCTTGCGGACGTCGGCGTCGACGCCGCGGGCTTCGAGGAACTCCGCGCGGCGGGCGTTACAACCTGATTCTCAGCGGCCCGACATCTGCGCCCACATCTCCTCGACCTGGGCCCGCGTCTGCTCGACCGTGCCGCTGTTGTCGATGACGTGGTGGGCCCGGCGCCGCTTCTCGTCGATCGGCTTCTGGGCCGCGATCATCGCCCGCGCCCGCTCGGGAGGTAGGCCGCGGCCTTGGACCAGCCGCTCGAGCTGCACCTCGGCCGGGGTCCAGACCAGGACGACGCTCGAAAAGAGCGACTCGAGGCCGCTCTCGAAGAGCAGGGGCACGTCCTGGACCACGACCTGGGCGCCGGCGTCGAACGCCTCGCGCGTCCGCTCGGCCATCCAGTCCCGGACCAGCGGGTGGACGATCGCGTTGAGCCGCAGGCGCGCCTCCTCGTCGGCGAAGACGAGACCGCCCAGCAGACCGCGGTCGATGACCCCGTCGCGCACGAAATCGGCGCCGAACTCGCGCACGACGGCGTCGAAGCCGGGCGTCCCTGAGGCATAGACCTCGTGCGCCGCCTGGTCGGCGTCGATGACCACCGCGCCCATGTCGCGGAGCATCTTCGTGACGGTGGACTTCCCCGAGCCCGCGCCGCCGGTCAACCCGATCAGCTTCAATTGATGATCACCAGTGGGTGACGAGGAGAAGTTCGACGCCGTTGTCGTCGGCGCCGGGCCGGCGGGCAGCGCGGCCGCCATCACGATGGCGAAGGCGGGGCTGCAGGTGGCCCTCCTCGAGCGCGGCACGAAGCCCGGCTCGAAGAACGTCATGGGCGGAATCCTCTACACGCACTATCTCGAGGAGATCGTAGGCGAGGCCTGGAAGGAAGCGCCGCTCGAGCGTCCGATCATCGAGGAGCGGCGCTGGATGATGACCGCCGAAGCCGCGATCGGAATCGACTACAAGAACCTGCGCAACCGCGAGCATCCGCACTCCTACTCGGTGCTCCGCGCGAAGTTCGACCCGTGGTTCGCCGAGCAGGCCGAGAAGGCGGGCGCGATGGTGGTGCCGGAAACGGTCGTCGACCGCCTCATCGTGAAGAACAACCGCGTCGTCGGCGTCGCGACGGGCAGGGGCGACGACCTCTACGCGAACGTCGTCGTGATCTGCGAGGGCGTCGGCCTCGGCGCCGGCCTGATGGAGAAGACGGTGATCGACGGCCGGCCGCTGCGGCGCAAGCTGCGCGCTAACGAGGTCGCCATGGCGGTGAAGGAGGACATGCAGCTCGACCCGCACCTGATCGAGGAGCGCTTCAACTGCGAGCCCGGCGAGGGCTGCACGGTCGAGTGCTTCGGCGATTCGACGATGGGGATGTCCGGCTTCATGTTCATCTACACGAACCGCGACACGCTCTCGGTCGGAGGCGGCGCGCTGTTGAGCGAGTTCAACAAGACGCTGCGCACGCCCAACGACCTGCTCGAGCACTTCAAGAACCACCCGGCCGTGAAGCCGCTGCTCCGCGGTGCGGAGACGGTCGAGTACCTCGCGCACCTCATTCCCGAAGGCGGTTACCGCGGCATCCCGCGCGTGCACGGGCCGGGATACCTGGTGTGTGGCGACGCCGCGATGCTGTCGAACCCGGTGCACCGCGAGGGCTCGAACCTCGCGATGGTGTCAGGCCGCCTCGCGGGGGAGACCGTGATCCACGCGAAGGAGTCCGAGGACTACTCCGACCGCAGGCTCGCGGAGTATCGAGGCAAGCTCGACCACTCCTGGATCATGGCCGACATGAAGAAGTACGACAAAGCGGTGCCGCTGCTCGAGCACAACCCGCAGATGCTGACGAAGTACCCGCAGGTCGCCGACCGCGCGCTCGACGAGTTCTTCCGCGTCGATGGCACGTCGAAGTGGGACAAGCAGCGAAACATCCTGAGGATGGTCCGCAAGGAGGGCATGTTCCGGATGGGCTGGGACACCTTCAAAGCCCTCTGGGCCATGAAATAGCCGCGATAGAGGACGGTCTCGAGTACGAGGACGGCGAGCTCGAGCTCGCCGATGGGCGCACCCTCGCGTGGCGGTGGTGGGGGCCGCGCGACGCGCGTCCCGTGCTCCGCCTGCAGGGCACGCCGGCCTCACGCCTCTACCGGCATCCGGATCCGTCGCTCCAGAAGCAGCTCGGCGTCTCCTACCTGATGGCGGACCGGCCCGGGTACGGCGGCTCGACGCGCCTGCCGCACCGCGGCATAGCGCAGTTCGCCGGCGACCTCGCGGCCCTGCTCGACGCGCACGGCCTCGAGCGGGTGCCCGTCATGGGGACCAGCGGCGGAGGGCCGCACGCCCTGGCGTTCGCCGCGCTGCAGCCTGAGCGCACCGCGGCGGCGTCGGTCGTCGTGGGCGGAGCCCCGCTCGAGCCTGACGAGGCTTCGCAGCTGGTCGGCGTGAACGCCGCGGGCTACCTGGCGTCCGAGAAGGGCTGGGACGCGCTGTTCGAGCTGCTGCGCGACGTGCGTGAGCGACTGCTCGGCCCCGAGGGCATGGCCGGAGTGCTGAGCGACGCCCCGGCCAAGGACCGCGAGATCATGAGCAATCCCGTCTGGCAGCGCATGAACCGCGCGAACACCAACGAGGCGCTCAAGCAGGGCGCCGAGGGCTGGACCGACGAGTCGATGGCCTTCCACCGCGAGTGGGACTTCGACCCGTCGACGATCGACGCGACCGTCACGTGGTGGCACGGCGACGACGACAGGAACGTGCCGCTTTCGGCGGCGCGTCGCGTCGCCGATCGCATTCCGCGCGTGAAGCTCAACGTGTGGCACGACGAGGGCCACTTCGCTTCGCTCGTGCACGAGCGCGAGATCGTCCAGGAGCTGCTCGGGAGGGCATAGGCGATGGAGTTCAGGGACGTGGTCAGGCGGCGCCGGATGGTTCGGCACTTCGAACCGAAACCGATCCCTGACGACGTTCTGCACCAGGTGCTCGAGGCCGCGCGCCACGCTCCATCGGGAGGTTTCAGCCAGGGCTTCGACTTCATCGTCCTCGCGAAACCCGAAGAGGTGGAGTGGTTCTGCCGCGCCACCGACGATCCAAGCGACCCCGAGGCCTTCATCGGCCGCGGCGAGGATCGCATGCCTGCATGCATCGTCCTTCCGTTCGCGAACAAGCGCATGTACCTCGAGCGCTACAGCCAGCCCGACAAGATCGAGTTCGGCATGGACCGGGAGGAGAACTGGCCGGTTCCGTTCTGGACTGTCGATGCGTCGATGGCGATCATGCTCATCCTTCTCGCGGCGGTCGACGCCGGTGTCGGGGCGTGGTACCTCGGCATCACGCGCGGCGAGGATGACGTGCGTCGCGAGCTCGGCGTCCCGGACGGCTGCGACCTGCTGGGCGTGATCGCGCTCGGCTACCCGTCAGCCTTGAGCAAACCAAACCCCGCCCGTTTCAACGCACGCCGCCGGGCGTTCGAGGACATGTTCCACTTCGGCCGCTGGTGATCGAAATCCCCTCTCCCGCTACGCGGGAGAGGGCTAGGGTGAGGGGCTCTCTATTTGGAGACGTCCACGTGCACTGTGTGGTAGCCCGACGAGCCGCTTGGGAAGCTCGGCGCGGTGCTCGATGACTGCGTGGACCCGGAGCCGTCCGTCGCGCGCACGACGAGCGTGTACGAGCCCTCGCCCTTCGGCGTCCACATCGCGCGCCACAGCACCCAGCTGAGGTCGGACAGCGGCGGGTCGACCGTCGCGGGCGTCCACGAGCGGCCGCCGTCCGTGCTGTACTCGACCTTGCTGATCGCGCGGATGCCCGCGAACGCGACGCCCGCGATCTCGATCGCCCCGAGCTTGTAGATCGTCCCGTCGCGCGGCACGTCGAACCGCGACGTCGTCTTGACGACCGCGTTGTGGTCCCAGCCCTGCTGCTCCCAGTAGCCGCCGGCCTCGGCCGTGACAACGTCGATCGACTGCAGCCACTTCGGTCCCTTCATCCCGTAGTGCCCGGGCACGAGCACGCGCGCCGGGAATCCATGACCGGTCGGGAGGGGCGCGCCGTTGAGCTCGTACGCGACGATGATCGAGGCCTGGCTGTTGATGAGACCCAGCGGCAGGCTCTCGCTGTAACCGTCGACCGCGTGGAACGCGGCCCACGAACCTGACGCTTGCGGCGACGCCAGCGCGATGAGGTCCGAGAGCTTCACGCCGGTGAACGATCCGGTGCTCATCTGCGGCCCGCCGACGTCGTTGCTGATGCACTCGAGCGTCACGACCTGCGTGACGCTCGGAAGCGCGCGAAGAGCCGCGAGCGTGAGGGTCTGCGGCTTGTCCACGAGCCCGCCGAGCGAGAGCTTCCAGGCGTCGCCGTCGACGACCGGGTCGCTGAAGTTCTTCGAGACGACGTAGAAGTTGCCGACCGGCGTGAGCGCGGGCGACGGTCCTGTGAGGCCGGCCTCGGGCGGGTTCGCGATCGCCGCGTACCAGTTCTGAACTCGCAGCATGCCGGTGAGCGCGAGGCCCACCGCGCCGATCCCGAGCGGCACGGCGCCGAGGACTCTCCGACGGCCCATGTCCGTACCGCCGGCCTGCGGCGCGACGCTTGCCTCGAGCACCATGCCGTACGCGACGAAGAGGACCGCCCACTCGATGGGCGTCGGGATGCCGTCGTTGAGCCCCAGGACTCCGACGCCGGCGACCGGAAGGAGGATGAGCACCACGACGAGCCAGCCGATGCCGGCGAACACGAGCGCGGAGTAGGGGAAGGGGCGGCGCGCCTGGACGGCGGACCACACCGCGCCGAGGACGCCGAGCGCGACCACCATCGCGACGATGAGGCCCACCTCCTCGACGACCTTGCCCGCGTGCTGAAGGGTGTCGATGAGGAAGCCGAAGACGAAGCCGGGCATGATCGAGAGCAGCGGCTCGTTGAGCGCCTGGGTCAGAGGGCGAAGTCCGAGGACGGCGCTCGCGAGGTACATCAGGCCGACGAGGACGAGGCCCCCGACGACTCCCCACGCGAACCCGGACTTCGCCGCGGCGGCGCGGTTCATCGAATCCATTTCACATTGTTTTACTGGCGCTGGGTACCGATTAGTTCGCGCGTGATCGGTGACGGCGACACTTCCCCGTACTTTGCTGCTTAAATCGGGGGACGCTTTGACTTCCCCGCTTCGTCCCGAGGACATCTATCACTTCAGGTGGCTCGACCACGTTCGGTTGAGCCGCGACGGTGACCGCGTCGCCTATCAGCTCGTGTGGGCGGACGCCGAGTCGCGCGCGAACCGCAGCCGGATCGTGGTCCGCCGCGTGCTGGACCCCGACCCGGTCGAAGCGACCGCGGGCCCGCGCCGCGATCACTCGCCCGAATGGTCGCCCGACGGCCGCCGCCTTGCCTTCGTCAGCAAGAAGGGGCCGACCGACCAGGTCTTCGTCCTCGACCTGCCCGGCAGCGAGTCCGTGCAGGTCAGCACGGTGCCGGAGGGCGCGTCGAGCCCGAAGTGGTCCCCCGACGGCAGCCACCTCGCGTTCATGGGCACCGTGCTCTCCGAGCCGGAGGGCGTCGTCGACGACCCGCGGCCGCCTGAGAGCAGCGACAACGTGCGCAGGACGCCGGTCGCGCGCATCGCGCGCACGCTGAACTACAAGCACGACGGCCCCGGCTACGTGGACGGACGCCACGACCACCTCTTTGTGGTGGGCGTGGACGGCGGCGACGCAACCCAGGTCACGAACGGCCCGTGGGACGTCACCGACTTCGCGTGGTCGGCCGACGGCCAGCGGCTCGTCATCGTCGGCAACGCCGACGAGAACGCCGACCTCTCACGCGAAACGCACCTCTACTGGGTCGACCTCAGCGGCTCGATGGAGAAGATCCACACCGGCTTCGACCTCACCGCGCCGGCGTGGTCGCCGACCGGTGACCACATCGCGTTCGTCGCCGTCAACAGCGACGAGGCCGGGCTGCTCGAGCGGATCTTCATCGTCTCGCCCAACGGCGGACAGGCGCGCAGCCTCACGTCCAACCTCGACCTCGGCGTCGGCGATGGGATCGTCACCGACATGCGCGCCGGCCACGGCATTCGCATCTGCTGGTCGCG
>Ga0070741_10013120_pt1 | contig 14740 bp, 14 predicted proteins | sample Coa_R1_4_FD_66440 | JGI IMG/M metagenome (GOLD analysis project Ga0070741, IMG submission 66440) | Surface soil microbial communities from Centralia Pennsylvania, which are recovering from an underground coalmine fire - Coalmine... | ecosystem: Environmental > Terrestrial > Soil > Unclassified ...
GGACCACAACCGGAGAGTGAGTACGCCGAAGACGAGCAGCGCGATCCCGGCGAGAATGGCGAGCCGAAAGGCCATCGTCGGCGTGAACAGGTATGGCTGCTCGACACTCGGATCCGGGGGGAGGAACCGACCACCCGAGACGCCGCGCTCTGACGCGACGCTTGCCGTCCCCCCGCCGCGTTGGTGTGGCCGACTTCGCGCGTCGCTGCGGCCGCTCCTCCGACTGTCGAGCCTGCTCAAATTCGGCTGGTGTCGAAGCGATCGGCGGCGTGCTGCACGCGTTTCTCGCCGGGAACGGCCGGCCGGGTGGCGAACGCCAGCCCTGCTTCGTGCTCCAGCAGCCGCACCTGCGCCGAGTGGAAGTGACGTGCCACCAACATGTGTTCCCATGTGGTCACCGCTGCCGGGTGCTCCCAGCGTCGGGCGAGGATGCGTGCGCCGTTGCGCGCAATCCGGACGAGGCCAGCGGGTCCCCGGCGCGCCAGCAGTCGCAGCTTGCTCCCGATCACGGAGAGGTCGTGCGCACGAAGCGAGAGCTCGAACATCATGTCGCAGATGACCAGGCGTCCCCCGGGAACGAGCACGCGGCGAACCTCGCTGAGCGCCAGTTCCTTGCCGGCGCCGTCCAGGTGATGGAAGGCGTAGTTCGACACCGCGAGAGTCACAGACTCGTCCGGGAGCGGCAGCGACCGGAGATCGGCTGCGCACGTCTCCAGGTTCGTGATGCCTTCGCCATGCGCGTTCTCTAGAAGCCGGCCGAGCATCGCCGGAGAGGCGTCCACGGCGACAACCGTGCTGACGAGGGGTGCTAGGGCCAGGCTGAGCAGTCCGGTGCCGCAACCGAGGTCGACGACACGATCAGCTTGTGTTGGTCTCGCGTCCGCCAGGACTTCGCGCGCCAGGCGCTTGAATGCCGGCGACTGCGAAACTTCTTCCCAGCTGTCGACGCGCTGGTCCCAGGTGGCACTGATGTCATCGTCGGCATAGGAAAGCGTCGAAACAGAGGTTGATGCAGGCATGAATCACTCCTTGATCGCAGGACAGGCAGGTCGGCGCGCCGTGCGGGCGCCGCGCCTGTCAGAGGCGAAGCGGCGTGGTGCGATCCAGTGCGAGCGTGCCGGAAACGGGCTGCGGCGGCTCGAGCGGGGGTGCCCGCGAGGGCGACCGGAGAACCGGATCGGGGTCGCTCTTCACTCGCCGCACAAGGCAGGTCGCGACGACGAGCGCCAGGGCGAAGCAGACGAGCAGTGGCGGGCCGCCATCCAGGGCAGCCTGCTTCTGGTCACCCGCCGAATGAAGGACGACCAGCGCGAGTAGCAGGGCAAGCAGGATGATCACGAGCGGCCGCAACCATGGGTTGCGCAGCCCGCGCTGAATCACAGCGCGCAAGCGAATCATGACTCCAGCATAACGATGATCGACGACAAACCGGTAGTAGTTGATACTCGGTGTGTTGCTAGCCGATCCGCGACACGTCAACTCTCGCGCAAGGGCGGAGCTGTCACTCCCAGGCTCCCGCCCTGCCGCGGCCCGCGGAACCGCCGTCAGAGGCCGAGCGCGCGGCGGCCGAGCAGCTGCCAGCGGCGCTCGAACAGCGCCACCGACCAGGACTGGCGCATACCCGTCAGCGGGTCGTTGACGCTGATGACGTCTCCGCGCTTGCCCGTCAGGACGACGACGTGCTCGCCGAAATTCGCGCTGATCGGCTTGCCGGCCGGTGTGCGCCAACGGCGGTACGGCCCCTCCGTCAGCCCGACCCAGACCATCACGGGGCGCCCGTCGGCAAGCCGGCGGTAGAGCTCCTCCGACGGTCGCCGACTCAGATCGTCGAGCACGACGCCGTATCTCGCGGCCAGGCGCCGGATCGGCCCTTGGTAGACGCCGAACCCGCCCGCGCGCCCACCCCCGGCGGCTCTCCCGACGAAGCCTTTGTCAGGGTCGCCCCAGATCGGCAGCGCGCTGCCCGGCTCGACGATGGGGTCGAGCGGGCCGCTACGGGGAAGCAGACCCTGAAGGTCGAGCTGCGACACCGGCACGCCTCCAGCGGCGAGCAGCATCGAAAGCGCCGCGGTCTCGCAGTTGTTCCGGAGGCGCTGCTTCACGAGCGGGATCGAGCGAGCTCCGCTCACGAGTGCCGCGTCGGCCGCGTTCGCGACCTGCGCCGCTGCGAACAGGGCCGAAACGGCGAGCACCGACGTGAGCCGCGGCATCGGACTCAGTATCCACGCCCCCCGACCGGAGCAGCCGCGGCCTGATAGCGGACGGCGAGACGGCGTTGCTCGCGCGCGTCAGGCCAGAGGGCGATCAGCGACCCGCCGACGAAGACGAACCCAGCCAGCCAGATCAGGTTGACGAGCGGCTTGACGAACGCTTTCAAGTAGATCCTCCCGCCGGGCTTGATGTCCTCGGTGACGAGGTAGAGGTCCTCCGCAGTCAGCCAGTCGCTGCGAATCGCGACCTCACTGGAGAAGAAGGCCTCCACCGGGTAGCGGTTTTTCCCCGGCTCGAGCGTGCCGAGGTGGTCTCCGCCCCGGCTGACGTCGACGACTGCGCGGTACTCGGTGCGGTTCGACGCCTGCCGCTGGATGAGCCTGCGATAGTCGAGCCGGTAGTCGCGGACGGTCAGTGACTGTCCGGGGCGCAGGCCCCGTTCGGCGTTCGACCCGTACGCGCTAGAGCCGGCGACGCCGATCGCGAGTAGGACGACCGCCGCATGCACGAGATAGCCGCCGTAGCGGCGCCGATTGCGGCTGACCAGCGCCGTGAACGCAAGCGGCCACGACTCGCCGGCCATGGCGCGCCGGGCGTGTGTGCCGCGAACGAACTCGAGCACGATCGCGGCGGCGACGAACGCCGCGAATGTGTACGCGAGCAGACCGGGGATCGAGGACCCGGCGCCTGCCGCAACCAGCGCGGCTCCCGCCGCAATCGAAATTGCGAGTGGCCAGAGGAAAGTCCGCCCCAGCGAGCGGAGCGACGCCCGCCGCCACGCGATCAGCGGCCCGATTCCCATCAGCAGCAGCAACGGCAGGCCGAAGACACGGAAGAAGAAGTTGTAGTACGGCCGCCCGACGGTCACCGGCTCGCCGCGGACGGCGTCGGAGAGAATCGGGAAGAGCACGCCCCAAAGGACGGTCAGGCAAAACGCGACCAGGAAGAGGTTGTTATAGAGAAACGCCGCCTCGCGCGAGACGAGCGATTCGAGCTTCGTTTTGGATCGGAGCAGCGGCAGCCGGACGAAGAAAACCGCGAGCGAGAACCCGACCACGGCGACGATGAAGCCCAGGAACCACGGCCCGATCGAGCTCTGCGTGAACGAGTGGATCGACTGGATCACCCCGGACCGCGTCAGGAACGTCCCGAACAGCGAGAGGCTGAAGGTGAGGATGACGAGGAGGACGTTCCAGACCTTCAGCATCCCCTTCTTCTCCTGGACCATCACCGAGTGGAGGTACGCGGTCGCGGCGAGCCACGGCATCAAGGCCGCGTTCTCGACCGGGTCCCAGCCGTAGTAGCCGCCCCAACCGATCTCCTCGTAGGCCCACTTCGCGCCGACGAGCTGGCCGATCCCGAGGAACATCCACGCCATCAGCGTCCAGCGACGCGTCGCGACGATCCAGAGCTCGTCCGTGCGGCCGGCGAGCAGTGACCCGATCGCAAACGCGAACGGAAGCGTCAACCCGACGTAGCCGAGGTAGAGCAGCGGCGGGTGGGCCATCATGTACGGGTTCTGGAGGCTGGGATTCAGCCCGAGGCCCTCTGTCGGAGCGAGCTGCGTCTCGAACGGGCTCGCCACCGCCACGAGCAGGAAGGCGAAGAAGAGCTGGACGGCGCCGAGGACCGGGACAACCCAGGCGATTAGCTCGCCGGCGCGGCGTCGTGCGAGCAGCACCGCGGCCGCCGAGTACGCGCTCAGTACGACGAGCCAGAAGAGCAGCGACCCCGCCTGGCCGCCCCAGAGCGCGGACATCGTGTATCGAAGCGGCAGCCGGGACGACGAGTAATCGGCGACGTACGTGAAGCTGAAATCGCGGCGCAGGAATGCCGCGACGAGCACCCCGCCGGCGACGAGGACCGACGCGCAGGACGCGAGCAGCGCGTTCTGTGCGGAGAGCGAGAGTCTGCGCTTGCCGCGGCGCGCCGCGTAACCGCCGGCGAGCAACGCGTACGAGGAGAGTCCGAGACAGATAATCAGCGCCGCGCGGCCGAGCTCAGCCACCGGTTACCTGCATCTCGCGGCGCCAGCTCACTGTCGGCCGAGGATAGCTGTGCGACGACCGGTGTGTAGTTGATCGCAGCCGATCGCTCTGTTACCGTAGTCGTCCCATGAACAACCGTCGGCGGCGCTGGCCGTCGATTCGTTGGTGGAGCCTCTTTGTGATCCGGCGCTCAGTGATAGCACTCGCCTTTGCTGTCGGCGGCCTCGTTGCCACGAGTCTGCCGGCGGGAGCCGAGCCGCCGCAGATCGCCTCCAAGCGAGCCGAGGCGCAACGCGTGCTGGCGGAGATCGAGTCGCTGGACGGCGAGTTGGAGCAAACGATCGAGGCATACAACGGTGCCACGGAGCAACTCGCTGCGATCGACCGAGAGCGCGCGGTCAACGCGCGGCATCTCACGCTGGCGCGAAGGAATCTCTCGGTTGCCCAGCGGCGCCTCGGCGATCGATTGCGAGCTCTCTACGTGTCCGGCGAGGAGGACTCGACGATCGCGATCCTGCTCGGCTCGCGAAGCCTTGGCGACTTGATCGATCGCGTCGAGACGGTCAGCACCGTCGCAGCTCAGGACTCTCAGGTGGTGACGGCAGTCACGCGGTTCAAGCGCGACGTGACGGTTCGCGGCCGGCAGTTGAAGGCTGCTCACTCCCGCCAGGAGAGGGTCGTTGCGCAGCGTGCTGCGGCGAAGCAACAGATCGAAGCCGGACTCGCCGAGCGCCGACGCCTGGTCGCGTCGATCAAGGACGAGATCGGGAGACTTCAGGCGGAGGAGCGCCGCCGCCAGGAGCGACTGAGGATCGAGGCCGAGCAGCGTCTGGCCGCCCAGCGCGCCGCGGCCCAGCGCGCAGCCGAGGCCGCGCGGCAGAGCGGCAACCACGACGCAACCGCCGCGACCGCCCCCACGACCGACGACGAGCCCGTCGTGGGCGCATCCGCAGTGACGCCGGAGGGGATCAGCGTTGCGCCGTCGAGCAAGTACCAGGGCGTGGTCGGGATCGCGATGCAGTATCTCGGGATTCCGTATCGATGGGGCGGCGCCTCCCCCGAGACCGGCTTCGACTGCTCCGGGTTCATCATGTACGTCTATGCGAAGCTCGGCGTGTCGCTGCCACACTATGCCGCTGCGCAGTACAACTACGGGGTGCCGGTCGGGAAGGAGGACTTGCAGCCGGGCGACCTGGTCTTCTTCGACGGTCTGGGCCACAACGGCATGTACATCGGCGGTGGCCAGTTCATCCACGCGCCGCACACCGGTGACGTCGTAAAGATCTCGGGCCTGTCCGAATCGTGGTACGCGTCGAACTGGGTCGGCGCGAGGCGGATTCTCTAAAAGTAGTACGGCGCGAGGCTCAGGGCGCCGAGCGAATACCAGATTCCGAACCCGAGGCTGACGAGCCCAAGCGCGGGCGCGAGCCGATCGAATGAGCGGCGGACGCGGATGCTCGAGAGCGTGCGGCCGAAGCCGGTCGAGAGGAACGCCATCGAGACGGCCGTGAACACCGCGAACACCGCTAGGGACGCGATTGCGAGCGTGTGGCTGGGGATCGAGGCGAGCAGGAGGATGCCGACGCCCGCGCTCCCGCCCATGCCGTGCACGACGCCGATCATGTAGGCAGTCAGTGGCGAGCGCGTCCGAATCGTGTGACCGTGCGCGTGCTCGGCGGCGGATTCCCGGGCGTGAAGATGGAGGTGCGCAGCGCCGTCATGCTCGTGCAGATGGGCGTGGAACAAGCCGCGCCGCCACCGCACGAGGAGCCAGACCGCGAGGCCGACGATCATCAGCCCGATCACCGACTCTGCGACCGTGAGCACCGACTGCGGCAGGTAGGCGCGGAAGAGCACGATCGGCAGGCCTAAGGCGAAGAGCGAGGTGGCGTGGCCGAGGCCCCAGGACAGACCCAGCCGGCCCGCGAGGCGCGCGCCGCGCTCCTTGCCGGAGGCGACGAGCGTGGTCACCGCAGCCAGGTGATCGGGGTCCGTCGCGTGGCGCAGTCCCAGGATGATCGCCACGAGCATCACGATCAGCAGTGTTTTTCCGTCGGAGGCCGAGGCGATCTTGTCGTCAAGCCCGAACACCTCAGGTCACCTTGGGAAGCGCCCGCACCGTCATTGCGACGCCGAGTCCGAGGACGACGAGCGCGCTCACGGCCGGCAGCAGCCGCATCGCCGGGCTTTCGAAGTTGACTCTGCCGAAGGCGCGTTTTGCTGTCACGGCCAGCAGCCCGATCGCCGTCATCGCAGCGGCGAGGCCAAAGCTGAAGGCCAGGATCAGGACGAGCCCGTAGCCGACACGGTGCAGCGAGATCGCTGCCAGCAGCACCACGAGCGCGGTCGGGCAGGGGATGATCCCGCCGGAGATCCCGATCGCGAGCAGGCGACGCAGGCCGAGCGAGGGATCCGGATGCTCGTGCCCATGCGAGTGCCCATGACAGTCGCAGTGGTCGTGCGAATGATGGCCGGCTCGGGCTCGGCGCCATTCGCGCACGCGCCAGCGGATGACGCTGACGCCGACCACGACGATCAGCAGCGCGGAGACGAGATTCAGCCACGGGTAGAGCTGGTCGGGGAGGACGAACGACGAGAGGCTGAGCGTGATCAGGCCGAGCGCGAAGACGCCGATGGTGTGCGTCACGGTGACGGTCAGGCCGAGCAGGAGTGCGTGGCGTGCGGTCCCGCGCGAGCCGACCAGGTATGCCGCCACGATCGACTTGCCGTGTCCGGGGCTGAACGCATGAGCGGCGCCCCAGAAGACCGCGATCAGGAGCGAAATAAGGACGAAGCCGACGGTCAGTTTGTCGCGCGCGATCAGCCTGGCGAAGCCGCCGTCGGAAACGGCGCGAACGCCGACCCGCCGCTCGAGCTCGGCCCGGGAGTGGAGAGTCGGGATCACGCCATCGCCGGTGCCGGCGATGAAGCGACCGCTGGCCTCAGTTACGTCGAGCGGGCTCTGGAGCAGATCCTTCGGGTACGAGCGGAGCTCGTCGCTGATCGTCTTCGCGGGCACCGTCGCGGACTCGGTGCGCGCATCGGCGCTCGCCTGAAGGACGATCTCCTTCCAGCCAATTCGGTTGGCGAAGTTCGCGTCGCCGTAGGCCAGCCGCCCCGTCTGCACGCGCAGCTCGGGCGACGCGAACGCGATCTCGAGCCGGGTGGTGTGCAGTCCCGCCTGACCGGGCGGGAACGCCAGCGCATGCCGAAGCGGCCGGAGGGCAACCCTGCGGCCGTCGACCGTCAACCGGATGCCCCTTGCGATGGTGTCGACAAGCTGCCGCGCGTACGCTTGCTCTCCTTCGTCCCGCACGGTCGACTGCGCCTGGAAGGTCGGGATCTCCGCCATGTCGAGCACGTAGCGGACGTAGATCCGGTCGCCGGAGGGCTGCACGAGCGAGTATCGGTTGATCGTGAAGTTGCCCAGCGGGTGCGCCCACGCCTCCGCGGGCGCGAGCGCCGCGCCGGCAACGAGGACGAGCACGACGAACAGCTTCTTCACGAGCGCCCAGTGACCGTTCGCGTCCACATGCCGCTTGTTCGTCGCCGCGGCGCGTTCGGTTCGGTCGGTGCGAACCGAGTCCGTACCGGCATTCCCGGCCGGCTCGTACAATCGAACGATGCTCGATCGACGCTCGCACCGGCAGCGGGAGAGCAGCGACCCTGTCGCTCGGTACCTCGGCGTATTCCAAGCCGAGGTGATGGAAATGATGTGGGCGAAGGAAAGCGCGACCGTTCGCGAGGCGCTCAAGGAGTTGAACAGGCGGCGCAAGCCGCCGCTCGCATATACGACCGTCCTGACGGTGATCACCCGCCTCAACACCCGCGGTTTCCTGCAGAGGACTCCCGAGGGTCGCGGGTTCCGGTATTCCCCGACCAAGTCGCGTGAAGACCTCCTCGCGGAGCTGTCGGATCAGCTCATCGATCGGCTACTGAACGACTTCGGCGAGATTGGAGTTGCGCGGCTCGGCGCGCGGATCGAGGCGCTCGACGCCGGCCGTCGGCGGAAGCTCGGCCGGGGACGAAAGACGTCGTGAGCGAGCGGCCGAACATGGTGCTCGGTGCCTTGCTTGCTGTTGCGGCGGTCCCTACCGGCTTGCTCGCCTCGGGCCTGCTCGCGCTGGGTGGCCACGGCATCGCCGACCTCGCTGCGACCGTAGTTCACGCCTTCTCGGCCTGCATTTTCTTCCTGATCGAGTTCCGGCACGTCCCGCTCACCTCCTCGATCGCGCTCGTGCTGGCCGGCGCATCAATGCTCGCGTTCGCCAGGACATTACGCACGTTCTTCGTCCACGATCGACTCCTACGCTCGCTGCCGCTCAAGCCGCTCGATGGTCCACACGCGCATGCATCACGCGCAGCGGACGTGGACGTTTTCGTCACGCCCGCGAATCGGCCGGCGGCGTTTTGCTTCGGTCTCTTCAAGCCTCGAGTCGTGGTGACGGAAGGCCTGCTCGCGCGCCTCGATGACGAGGAGCAAGCCGCCGCCGTCTACCACGAGCTCCACCACGCGCGCTCCTTCGAGCCGCTGAAATGCTTGATAGCGAGGCTGGCTGCGTCGACCTTCTTCTGGCTTCCGGTCCTTGCGGACCTCCTCGACCGATACCTGCTCGTGAAGGAGCTCGCCGCCGACCGCCTCGCCGCGCGCCAGACGAGCCTCCGCGCGCTTGCCGGGGCGCTGCACGAGGTCTCTGGTACATCTACGCCGGCCACCGCTGTAGGTCTGGCCGAGCATGCCGCTGCCCGGGTTGACCGTCTCTTCGACCCGCTCGCAGCGCTTCCGCCACTCTGGCGCGGATCGCGTCTCGTCCTGAGTGCCCTGGCGGCGGGCGCGGTCGTCTCTGTCGCGCTGGCTCCGGCAAGCGTCGCCGTCGGAGCGCCGGGTCACCTGCAGTCGATCATCTGGGGATCCGCTCATGGTTCAGCAGGCACGTGCCCCGGGTTCGTCTTCAACATCGCCGTCGTTCTCCTGGCGCTGACCGCGACGCTAGCGGTCGCATCGACTCGGAGAACTCGCAGGCGACGTCCAACTACCCACGGGTAGCAGCAAGTCCGGCACAGTTCCGAGACGCGACTTGCGGGCAGGCGCGCCGACCCGCAGGGACGTGCGGCCTAAGGCCGAAAGAGCGCATCATGGTTAGAAGTCGACCTCTGCTTGGCTGGATGCTGGCGGTCGCGATGTCAGTGCCGGTGACGGCGGCGGCGGCGGCGGGTTCAAGTGTCATCGGCGTACCCGCAGCGAATCCTCGCTCGACGCGGGTCATCACGCGGGCGTGTACTCCGAAGCATTACCGCGTGCGGCCAGGAGACACCCTGTCCTCCATTTCGCGGCACTTCGGCATCAGCATCGGACAGCTTGCCGCAACCAACGCGCTCGATCCCCAGGCAGTGCTCCCGATCGGGATCAAGCTCGTCATCGCCCGGCCCTGCACAAAGGCGCCTTCGGCGTTTCGACCGAAGCGGTCGATCACCAGCGACTTGGCAGCGGCGCTCGATCGCGCGATCGCGACGCCCGGGGTCTCGCGCGAACGGACGGGTGTCGTCGTCGTCGATCTGAATGCCGATCGAGTCGTCTACCGGCACAACCCCGAAACGCCGCTCGAGCCGGCATCGACCGAGAAACTCCCGCTCGCGATCACGGTCATGCAACGATTGGGCGTCGGCTTTCGTACCTCCACCGACGTGCTCGGCCAAGGGAAGCTCGTCGGTTCCGCCTGGCGCGGAGACCTCGTTCTCAAAGGCTACGGCGACCCGACGCTGACGAGCGACGACCTTCATGCTCTCGCCCATGCCGTGCGCAATCGCGGCATCACCGCGGTCACGGGTGGGATTACCGCAGACGAGTCCTACTTCGATAGCGCACGTGCAGCGCCCGGATGGAAACCCTCCTTCGCCAAGTCTGAGTCGCCGCTCCTGTCGGCACTGATCGTCAATCGGGGTGTCCTCGACGGGGTCGCCGTAGACGATCCCGCAAGAGCAGCCGCGGCACTCTTCAAGAGAGCGCTGCAGGGAGAGGGCGTCACGATTGTCGGCGAGCTCACGTCAGGGCGAGCTTCGTCCCGTGCGGTCTTGCTTGGCCGGCGAGCCTCTCCGCCGCTGATCACTCTCCTCGCCCAGATGGATACCTGGAGCGACAACTTCATCGCAGAGATGCTGCTGAAGCAGCTCGGCGCGCGGATCGCCGGACACGGCACTACAAGCGCAGGCGCTCGAGTCGTCGCATCGACGCTCACCGGCTACGGGATCCCGACAAACGGCGTCAGACTCGCAGATGGTTCCGGGCTCTCCACCCTCAACCGTCTGACGGCGCGCACCCTCGCGGCGACCCTGGAGACGATCGCGCATACGACCAGCCTCCATCCCCTCCTCGGTACATTCGCTATCGCGGGCGCTACCGGCACGCTTCGCCACCGTCTCCCGGGTGTGCCTAACCGCCAGCTCGTACGGGGGAAGACCGGCACCACGGACAGCTCATCGGCCCTCGCGGGCTTTGCCGGTTCGCGATACGCGTTTGCGATCCTCTGCAATGGTTCACCCGTCAACTGGACAGCCGCTCACCGGCTCCAGGACCGAATCGCCCAAGCCTTGCTTGCCGCGACGGCCTAGACGTCACAGCAGCGGATAATGGAGGGCGTGGCTCACTTCTCGCTGCGTCGACGACACGCGAAGCGAATCTACGAGCAGGACGGCGAAGCCGCCTACGTGCGCAGCGCCTTCGAGTTCGGCGCCCGGGCGTCCGACACCCTTCGCGAACGCGACCGCGAAGCGATCGAGCTCGCCGTCCGCCTCAGCGGCGGAGATGGCGCTGTGCCCGAGGTCGCCCATTCGCTGCTCGTCGCGGGCTGCTTGTGGACGATGTACGAGCGCTGGCCGCCACCGCCCGTCCTCGACGTCGCGCGTGACCCGGGCGGCCTCGGCCCTGTCGAGCTGAGCACCGCAGAGGTGGACACCCTCGCCGAGTTGCGCGCCATCAGCAGCGCCTTTGGATCATTCCTCCCGTCCGGGGACGCGTCGATGCTGGCACGGATGGAACGCGTGCGCGAGGCCGAGATCGACCGCCTGCTCACGCTCGCCGGGGAAGACCGTTCGGCCGACGACGCGACGATCGGCTGGATGCGCGAGCGCTTCCAGTGGGGCGTGGCGATCGGGTTGCGCAAACGGCTGTACGACGCCGGCGCCACCTATGCCCGCCATGCCCTCGCCGGCCGCGGTCGGAAACAGACCTGAGGCGACGACCGGTCGCAGCAGCACCGATCTCACAGATCGGGGCGGTTCCCGTGCTCATCGGATCCTCTCTTGGTGGCGAAGGTTCACGCGCGCCTGCAATCGCGTTCTCGACGTTTGTGATCAGGCCCGCTGATCACGGGGCATCATGCGGCCAGTTTGATACCCTCTGGGGGTATTCCAACCTAGGAGGCCACGGATGGAAACTCGCACCTACACCGTCCCGGACATGTCCTGCGGACACTGCAAGCAGGCCGTGACCGAGGAGGTCTCGAAGGTTCCCGGCGTCGCGACGGTCGACGTCGACCTCGAGACGAAGCTCGTGCTCGTGGGCGGGGAAGGCCTCGATGACGCAGCTCTTCGCGAGGCGATCGAAGAGGCGGGCTACGAGGCCGCCTGACGTGGCTTCGACCAATACCCGCCTGCCGATCGAAGGGATGACGTGCGCGTCCTGCGCGACGCGCATCCAGCGCAAGCTGAACAAGGTCGAGGGCGTCGAGGCGAGCGTCAACTACGCGACGGAGGAGGCGGCCGTCACTTACGACCCGGCCGTGGTCGGTGCCGACGATCTCGTCCACGCTGTAGAGGCCGCGGGCTACCGCGTCAGGGCAGAGCATCAGCAGCACGACGGGGTGGCCGTGTGGGTGCTCCAGCGCCGCCTGGCCGCGGCGATCACGCTGACGATCCCAGTTGCCTTGCTCGCCATGGTTCCACCGCTGCAGTTCGGCGGCTGGGAGTGGGTCGCCGGCGCGCTCGCCACCCCCGTCATCTTTTGGAGCGGCTGGCAATTCCACCGCGGCGCGGTGCAGAACCTCCGACACTGCGCCGCCTCGATGGACACGCTGATCTCGATCGGCACCCTTGCCGCCTGGTCATGGTCCGCCGTCGTCCTGGCCGCCAGCGTGGACGCGGACACCTACTTCGAGGTCGGGGCCGTGATCACCACGCTGATCCTTCTCGGTCGCTTCTTCGAAGCTCGAGCGCGGCGGCGCTCGAGCGACGCGATTCGCGCACTGCTCGAGCTCGGTGCGAAGGAGGCGCGCGTCCTCCGCGACGGAATCGAGGTCGTCGTCCCGGTCGCGGAGCTCGTCGCCGGAGATCGTTTCGTCGTTCGGCCGGGCGAGAAGATCGCAACCGACGGCTTCGTCGAGGACGGTGCGTCCGCGATCGACCAGTCGATGCTGACGGGAGAGCCCGTGCCGGTGGAGGTCGCCCCGGGCGCACAGGTCGCCGGCGCCACGATCAACACGTACGGGCGCCTGGTCGTGCGCGCGACGCGCGTCGGCGCGGAGACCGCTCTCGCCCAGATCGCTCGACTCGTCGCCGAAGCCCAGGCGGGGAAGGCGCCGATCGAGCGCCTCCTCGATCGCGTCTCGGCGGTCTTCGTCCCGGTGGTTATCCTTCTCTCGCTGGGAACGCTCGCCGGCTGGCTCGCATTCACCGGCGACGCCGCTGATGCCTTCACGGCGGCCGTCGCGGTTCTGATCATCGCCTGCCCCTGTGCGCTCGGTCTCGCGACGCCAACGGCGCTGATGGTCGGCACGGGCCGCGGGGCCCAGCTCGGCATCCTGATCAAGGGCCCCGAGGTCCTCGAGCAGACGCGGCGGATCACCACGGTCGTCCTCGACAAGACCGGCACCGTCACCGAGGGGAAGATGAAGCTCATCGACGTCGTCCCGCTGAACGGCGCGACTCGCGCCGATGTCCTGCGCCTCGCAGGCGCAGTCGAGCACGCAAGCGAGCACCCCATTGCGCAGGCGGTCGCGCGCGCGGCCGAGTCGGAAGTCGGCGCACTCCCCAGCGTCAGCGAGTTCCGGAACCTCCCCGGCGTCGGCGTCCGTGGAGTCGTCGACGGCGTCGAGGTCGAGGTTGCACGCCGCGGCGGCGCGATCACCGTCTCCTGGTCGGACCAACCGCGGGCGACCCTGGTCGTCCGTGACACGGTCAAGCCGACGAGCGCGGAGGCGCTGCGCGAGCTGGAGGAGCTCGGCCTGACGCCTGTGCTTCTCACCGGCGACAACGAGCACGCCGCCAAGCAGATCGCCGCCGAAGTCGGCGTTGAGCGCGTGATTGCCGAGGTGCTACCGGATCAGAAGGCTGCGATCGTGCGCGACCTCCAGGCGGAAGGAGAGGTCGTCGCGATGGTCGGAGACGGCATCAATGACGCGCCAGCACTCGCACAGGCTGACCTAGGCCTGGCGATCGGGACCGGAACCGACGTCGCAATCGAGGCGTCCGACCTGACGCTCGTCTCCGGCGACCTGCGCGCTGCGGCCGACGCGATCCGCCTGGCGCGGCGGACGCTGCGCACGATCAAGGGGAACCTGTTCTGGGCGTTCGCCTACAACGTCGCCGCGATTCCGCTCGCGGTCGCCGGCCTGCTCAACCCGATCATCGCCGCGGCCGCGATGGCCTGCTCCAGCCTGTTCGTCGTCTCGAACAGCCTGCGCCTACGACGCTTCCACAGCCGAAGGGAGACCGCGTGACCCACGGATACGTCGCCGAGAAGGACGCGCTAATCAAGCGCCTGCACCGCATAGAGGGCCAGGTGCGCGGCATCGAGCGGATGGTCGACGAAGAGCGCTACTGCATCGACATCCTCACGCAGATCAGCGCCGTCTCGACAGCCCTCGAGAGCGTCGCACTCAAGCTGCTCGAGGAGCACGTCAACCACTGCGTGGCCGGTGCGCTCCAGTCCGGTGACGCAGAAGCCGCAGGCGAGAAGGCGCGCGAGCTGCTCGCGGCGGTCGAGCGGTTCACGCGCACCCGCTGATGGCCGCCGAGCGCACCGTCCTCCACGTCGGCGGCCTGCACTACGCGACCGAGAAAACCGTCGTCGAGCGCGGGCTCGCGGCGCGGCCGGGCGTTCTCGAGGTCGAAGCCAACCCCGTCGCGCAGACCGCGACCGTCGAATTCGATTCTGAGACAACCTCCGTCGCGCAGCTGAGGGCCTGGGTCGAGGAATGCGGCTTCCACTGTTCAGGACGCTCGGTTCCCGGTCACGTCTGCAACCCGACGGCGCACGCGGGGCACGACGCCGGGCACGCCGCGCACGCCGCTCATGCGGACGACGCGCACGGCCACGGCCACGGCGGCCATGCGGGGATGTCGATGGCCGCGATGGTCGCCGACATGCGCAACCGCTTCATCGTCGCAGTCGCCTTCGCGATCCCGATCGCACTCTGGTCTCCGCTCGGAAAGAGCATCTTCGGGTCGAACCCGCCGACACCCGGGATGCGGGCGGAGATCTGGATGCTGATCCTCAGCCTGCCCGTCGTCTTCTACTCGTCCTGGATCTTCTTCCGCGGCGCCTA
>Ga0070741_10013121_pt1 | contig 14740 bp, 6 predicted proteins | sample Coa_R1_4_FD_66440 | JGI IMG/M metagenome (GOLD analysis project Ga0070741, IMG submission 66440) | Surface soil microbial communities from Centralia Pennsylvania, which are recovering from an underground coalmine fire - Coalmine... | ecosystem: Environmental > Terrestrial > Soil > Unclassified ...
CATAGGCCAGGTCCGGCGGAATCCCCGCCGCCCACAGAATCGTCGCGTGCAGGTCAACCACGGGTATCGGGTTCTCGACGATCCGCATGGGCCGGTCTTCCGCGGTCTTGCCATATGCGACCCCTGCCTTCATGCCGCCTCCGAAGATCAGTACGGTTTGGGCGCCGGTAAAGTGGCGGTGCATGCCGTAGTGGTTAGGTTCGGACATCCGTTCCGGCTGCCGAATCGTATTGTCCTCTTGAATGAACCGATCCGGGCGGCCTTCGGTCATCATGTCCCTGCCGAATTCGCTCGCCAGCACTACCAGCGTACGCTTGAGCAAACCCCGTTCCGCCAGATCGCGCACCAACTGCGCGATGGGTGCGTCGATCTCGCGCTTGAGCGCAGCCACCCGTTCGTGACCGTTGACGTGAGTGTCCCAACGCTGGAACGGAATGTATTCCGTGGTGACCTCGATGAAACGGACGCCCGCTTCCACCAGCCGGCGCGCCATCAGGCAGCCCTGGCCGAATCTCCCGGTATTATAGGCGTCGTAGCTGGCCTTCGGCTCACGCGAGATGTCGAACGCCTTCGCGGATGGCGATTCGAGCAGGCGGTGCGCTGTCTCCACCGACCGCAGCAACGACTCCTGGTGGTAATCGCTGCCGGCGGCCAGCACCGGATTGTTCTTCATCATCGTCCGGTAGCTCTCGTGACGGCGGCGGAAGCGTTGAGCGTCCATCGACGTTCCAGCCACCACCGTGGCGGCTGCCGCAGCCGGATCGGCAATCATGAACGGCGCCCATTCGTTTCCCAGAAATCCGGCTGCATGGAACGTCTTCAGCGTTTCCGCGTCCGGGTTGCCTTCGATGGTCTGGCCGATATCGACGAAGGCGGGAACATCGGGATTCCGGGAGCCCATGGTGCGGGCGATGATCGAGCCGAGGTGTGGAACCGCAACACTCTGCGGCGGCTCATAGCCCGTATGCCAATGGAATTGATGACGGCTGTGCAGCAGACGTCCCAGATCAGGAGGAAGCACGCTGCGGAGAACCGTTCCTTTATCCATCACTGCGGCGATCTTCTCGAGGCCTTGCGAAAGCTGAATCCCGTCCACGACTGTGGGGATCGGCGGGAACGTGCTCATCACGTCCGCCGAGCGAAGACCGGGAGCATAGGGCGTGTACGGCTTCGGGTCGAAGGTATCGGTCTGCGCCATGCCGCCGCCCATCCAGAGCAGAATGACCGCGTCGGCCGTGGGAGAAGGTTTTTCTGACGCTCCACAGAGAGAGCGCGGTTCACCCGACGCCAGCGTTGCCAGCGTCAGTCCGGCCGACCGCCGCAGGAAATCACGGCGGCTGGTCATTTGCGCGATTCGCTTTTCGATCGGCAACATCTTCCCCTTACCGAATGAACTGAAATTCCGGTGACATGACGAGGATCCAGAGCAGGTCCTCGACGCCTTCGGTTCCGCGGGTCAGCAGATCCCTGGCCACCTGCAATTCGGGCCGGCTGGGCTCGCGAGACACCGCATGCAGAAAAAGAGTCCTCACCAGAGCTTCACCGCTCTGCGGCTCGGGACGGCTCACCGGGGGCTCGCCGGTCGTGCGCACGTATTCACCCTTGCCAGGCTCGGTGGTGAAGACGAAGAACCGCACTTTGGCGGTGATCTCCGGCCGCAAGCCCGATTCATCCAGCCCCGCCAGCGCACGGAACTTCGTGAACCCTTTGCCACGGATATCGTAGACCAGCGTCGCCGGTGACTTGCTGACGATCGCGTCACGCGGGGTTTCGTCCTTCACCTGAATTTTCCCGAGCGAAGCGCCGGCCGAGAGCGGCATGTCGCGCAGCCGGACAATTCCTCCGGGGCCTTCGAATTCGGCATCCATCCAACCCGCCAACACCTTGTTCCGATCGTACGACCCGAAGTCGCTGAGGACCAGCCAGACGCGATCCACGCCTCGAACATCGGCCTCCATCGGGACACTCTTCAGTTTGACCTGTCCCGAATCGGCGGCGTTCCGCGGCGGCTCGCGATACGTGCCGGTCAGGCGGGCGGCGCCGCTGCGCAGTTCGGATCGGAGCTCTTCGCCGTTCACCAGCTCGAGCGCCTGCAGTGTGGTCGCATCCGGCGATCGTTCGGTCACCACCTGGATGCGCGACGGTCTGCCCAGCGCGCGCGTCAGCGGGTCGGAGCGGAATCGCCATTGCCGGGCGAACGGTGCGGGCTGTCCGCTCAAGTCGTCCAGCTGTTTCCACAATCCGGTAATGGCCGCCACCGCGTCGCAATACTGCTCGGCGGAAAGTCTTCGCCGGATGGGTCCGCGAAAGACATATGCTTCGCCGGCCCGGGCGGGAGCCGGTTCCAGCACGCTCTCCATCTGGTAGGCGCGAGACGTTACGATTCTCTTCAGAAGCAGTTGAATGTCGTAACGATTGGAGGCGAAATCGCCCGCCAGCCAGTTCAGCAGGTCGGTGTCCCAGGCGGACGCCTCGATGTCGTCTACCGGCTCCACGAGCGCGCGGCCGAACAGCAGTTTCCAGTAGCGATTGACCAGAGTCGCGGCAAATCGTCCGTTCTCCGGCGAGGTGAACATTCGGGCCACCTGCCGGCGGCGCTCCGCCAGATCCGACGCCGGCACGCCGTCCCGAAGCTCGGGAAAAAGGAAAGCGGGCACGGCAGAGGCGCCGGTCTTGATGTCGCAGCGGGCAATCTCCAGCCCGTCGGCGGTGAAGTAGGCGGCCAGTCCGAAAGTCTGGTTCAATTTCCAGCGGCTGACAAAGCTGTCGTGGCAGGAAGCGCAGCGCAGATTCGCACCGAGAAACACCTGCGCGCTGTTCTGGGCTGCCTGCATTGCCGGCGACTGGCTGGCGCTGACGTCGCCGCCCCAATTGATGCCGGCCAGGAACCCACGCGGCGCATTCGGACCTTCGGGCGCCAGCAACTCCCGCGCCATCCGGTCGTACGGCACGTTGTTCTTCAGAGCATCGAAGAGCCAACGCGTGATCCACTCCCGCTTCTCGCCGGGAAGGGCCACTCCATCCTCGTTGCGGAGTAGATCGTTCCAATACGTCATCCAATGCTCGGCGTAGGCTTCACGCCGGTTCAGAAGTTTGTCGATCAGCAGCGAACGCTTGTCGGGCTCTGTGCCGCTTAGGAAATCCTGCAATTCCCGCGGATCGGGCGGCAGCCCGATCAGGTCGAAGTAGACGCGGCGGGCGAACACAGCGTCGTCTGCCAAGGCCGGGCGCGGCACGCCCGCCGCACGCAAATCTCTTTCGATGAAAGCGTCGATCGGATTCGGATACGAGCTGTGCGGGACCGGGGGATGGGCTAATTTGACGCGCGTATTCACCGGCTCAGTCGTAGCTTCGGCCGCGCCGTTCCACTCCGCTCCTTCATCGATCCAGCGGCGCAAAACCCCGATCTCGCCGGCAGTCAGCGGTGATTGCCCCAGCGGCATCCTGGAACTGTCCGCGGTCACTCGCCGGATCAGGAGACTATCGCCGGCGGCGCCGGGTTTTACAGCCGGTCCGCTGATGCCGCCGGTCAACAGCGCCGTTCGGGTGAGCACGGACAGGTTGGCCTGCGGCTTCGGGCCGGAATGGCAGCTGGAGCATCGCGAGTGAAGTATGGGTTGGACCTCCCGCGCGAAGTCTACCTTGGGAGCGGCCGCCAGTCCGCCGCCGGAAATGAAGAGCAGTGCGACTGCCGGGAAGTGTCCCATTTTTGAAAACTCAGTGATCGGCTGCGATCGCAGCAGTGTTCTGGTTCCAGCGCGATGGCTGGTTTGCCAACGACAATCCAGCCGGTCCGGTGCTTCCGCGCACTTTCAATTCGACCGGCACCACCCTCCGTTCCGGTTCGGTGACCGGCGATTTCATCTTGCGCGCGAGGGTATTCGCCGCCAGTCTTCCGACTTCCACCAGGTCGACTTTTACTGTGGTGAGCGGGGGCGAAGTCATTTGTCCCAGATCGTCGAAGCCCACGATGCTGATCTGGTCCGGAATACGCACCCCGGCGATCGCAACTCCTTCCATGACGCCGAGCGCAACGAAGTCGTTGGTAACGAGCAAAGCTGAGGGCAGGCAGCGTACCGACACCATCCGCTGAACCGCTTGAAACCCCGCGAAGATCCCGGGCTGGAGATCCAACTCGTGCAGAAACTCCACGTAGCGCGGATCGTATCCCAGGCCCAGCTCTTGCAGAGACTGCCAATACCCGCGGTACTTTTCCGAACCCGAGAATCCAACATACCCGATACTCCGATGGCCCAGTCCGAACAGATGCTGCATCGCCATCCGCGCGCCCTGGGCGTAATCGATCGTCACCGAAGCGGGCGCGTCGTCGCTGATCAGCAGATCGACGAGCACCGTGGGAATGTTCTGATCGTGCAACAAGTCCACTACGTGGCGACGGACTCCGCCGACCACGACGCACCCGTCGAGTAAACGGTCCGGCTGGTTTCTGAGCGCCTGGAGCGCGGGATTATTCACGTCGTCTCCCACCGTGTGGAATTGGACTCGCCAACCCTCGGCGGCCGAAACCTCCTGCACGCCGCCCAGGATCTGGTTGTACCCGGTCTGCACGAAATGGAAGATGTTCTCGCTGATGATGAATGCGATACTCTTTGACGCAATCGCGGCTGCCCTCTCGCGGGCCGGCTTCGCGGGACAGAGCGACACGAAAGTGCCCCGGCCGACCGTGCGGAAAAGCAGTCCCGAGTTGAGCAACTCACTGATGGACTCGCGCACCGAAGCTCGCGAAATTCCGTATTTGGACGCAATCTCCCGTTCCGAGGGTATGCGGCACCCCGGCAGGAACCGGCCTTCCCGAATATCGCGAAGCAACAACTCCTTTAGCTGAGACCGAATTGGCGTCGGACTGTCGGAATGAATGGCGTTCCTGGGCATTGCGTGTCTGGTTGTTTGGTACGGTCTGGCCTGACCTGTGCTTTCCATCCTATCAGAATCAGCGCAATTCGGCGCCATTCGCCAATCCTGGAGCGGCACTGGAGGATCGAGCGGACTCAATATGGCGATCCGTAACCTGGTATGCCACAAACAAGAGCAGACCGACGGAAATATTCAGAACCAGCATTACGAAGATGAAAAACGGAAGTCCCAGGACAAAGGGATAGATCCGGTTCACCAGCACCAGTACCGGCCAGTTCGCGATCGCAACCAGAACGAAGCCGCACGCAAAAAGAATCCGCTTCGTGTTCCGTTCTTTCTCCACGAATTGCGCAGCCGGATGCGGAGCGGCCCGGGGATACAGGGCGGTTACGATCGACAGCACCGTCACATTTACAGCTAACCCCAGAATTCCCGGATGAATGTTGTATGGCGGCTGCACAATATGCAGCACAAAAATCAGGGCGGTTACGAATCCCGCCGCGAGCCCACAAAGAACCGGCGTTCCGGATCGGGCGCGGGTATAAAAGGCGACGATTGCCGCCGGGAACAACTGAGCCGTGAACGAGTACGCCATCAGGATGATGTAGACGATCAACGCCGGCTGCATCAGGGCGATCCCATAGGCCGCGCCGACGACAGCGAACACGAGCAATTGGATTACTCTCTTCAGCTTCCGATCGGGCCAGCGGAGGAAGGGTTGCAGGAGATCGTTTCCGATGGTGGCCGCGGCGGCCAGCGCGCAGGCGCCGCCCGTGACCATGCTCGCCGAGAGCGCACCGGCGCAGAACAGCCCGACCAGCCACAACGGGGCGACCCGCAGCAGCATTTCTACCATCACCGTGTCCGGCCGGATCCCTTTCAGCACCAGGATACCCGCGAACCCGACCAGAGTGAACGAGAGCGTGATGATGTTGTACATCGGGATGAACATGGCCTGCCGCCGGATGACGTTGGGGGAGCGCGCGCCGAAGAAGTTGGCGAACATATGCGGCCACATGTAGAACGCCACCAGGCTGTTCAACAGCGAGGTGGTATGAAAGGTGAATGTGGCGAAACCCTTAGGTCCGGGTAACGTCAACTGCGCGGGCGATGCCAGCGCGATCTGGTGGAACATCGCCGGAACGTCTCCATAGAACCGGTGAACCACCCGATAGACGACGTACAGGCCCACTGCCGCCATGAAACAACCCTTGAGCACGGCCACCCAACTGATGGCGCGAAGACCTCCGGCGTAGACATAAATGCCCACCACGCTGAAGGCCAGCAGCGCTCCGGCCCAATAAGGAACATGTCCATTGGTCGTGATATTGAAAACGTATCCCGCGCCGATCATCTGGATGGAAATGTATGGCACCATCGCGGCCATCCCCGTGATCGACGCAATCGCCCGCAAGCCTGGCGATTCGAATCGATTGCCGAAGAACTGCGCTTGGGTGACGCACCCCTGCTCTCGTCCGAACGCCCAGATCTTCGGACCGAGCCAGAACGCCATCATGCCGATGAAGATGCCGACATTGGCCAGGATCTGCACCCCGTGCTCGTATGCCCAGCCAGGCTGGCCGAGAAAGGCCACGGAGCTGTAGATCTCTCCGATACTCATGAAGAAAACCAGCAGCAGACCGAGGCTGCGTCCGCCGACCACGTGATCGGCGGTCGATTTGACCTGACCGCGACCGGCAAGCAGTCCGATGGCAAGATTCAGCGCGAGAAAAAGCACTACGAAGACGGGAACGATGACCCAGTGATTGAGCATGATGAAGTGAAATCTGGAATCAGTTACCGATGATGGACCCGTTCGCGGAGCGCCGGGGGCCGAAGTTTCCACCATCGAGCTGGCACGGAAACTTCGCGGCCTCTTTCTCGTTGATATCGATGCCCAGGCCGGACTCTTCGTTGACGTACAGGAAGCCGTTTTTGATCACCGGCGTTCCCGGAAAAACCTGACGGATCTGCTCGCCGTGAATGACCGATCCTTCCTGGATGCCAAAATTCGGCGACGCCAGATCCATGTGTGCATTGGCTGCGTGGCCGACCGGCGACAGGTCACCGGGAGCATGCCACGCGGTGCGGACCGCGAACCATTCACAAAGAGCCGTCAACTTCCGGGCTCTGGTGAGGCCGCCGATGGCTGGAATGTGCACGCGAATGAAATCGATCAGGCGGCCGGTGATGAGCGGTACGTACTCGTGCGGGTTGACAAACTTCTCGCCCAAAGCGATTGGCACGGTCGTCTGCCGCCGCAGAGTCTCCACATAGCCGACGTCCTCGGGATAGAAAGGGTCTTCCAGGAAGTACGGGCGGAAGGGCTCCAGCCGCTTTGCCAGTGCGATGGTGACGGCCGGCGGCAGTTCGCCGTGCAGATGCTGCATCAATTCCAACTTGTCGCCGGTCTTCTGCCGTACGTACTCCCAGATTTTGGGAATATTGCGGCCAAAGTCGTCCGGATCGATCACCGCGTTCAGGCCGGCGATTCCGGCGTGAGGACCATCGGGCAGAGGCATTCCGGAAGTTGCGGCCGACGGCGCCGCCGGTTCCGCGTAATTCAGGCGCACATGCCGATACCCGTTAGCGATTGCTTTCGCTACGCTCTCCGCCGTCTGCACGCCGTCGCTTCCCCCGGCATCGCCATAGACTTGCACGGCCGACCGCGTCCTGCCTCCAAAAAGCTGGTACAGCGGCATGTTCGCGCGCTTGGCTTTGATGTCCCAAAGCGCCATATCCACGCCACTGACGGCATAATTCTCCGTCGGACCCTGCCGCCAAAGCGAACTGGCGTTCATGGCGGCATACAGGTCTTCGATCATGTCCGGATCCCGCCCGGTGACGAAAGGCCGCAGATACTTGTCGATGGCCGACGCCACCGCCGCCGGACGGAATGGGAACGAAGAGCAGCCCAGGCCGTACAATCCAGGCTCGCTGGTCTCCACTTTTGCGATGACCAGCCTGCCCATGGAGGAAATCTGTCCCGATTGAGTGACGGGAGGATTGGTGAGGATGACCTTGACGCCGGTTATTTTGAGCGCCGGCAATCCGCGGGTTGCTCTGGCATACTGTTGCGCCGCGGCGGAGTCACCGCTTAGCAAGCCGGCGGCGGCAGCCGATCCCAGGGAACGAAAAAGCGAGCGGCGATTGGTCATAGTGAACTCCGCACATTTCAGGGCCTGACGAAGGTTCCGTCGATCTTCCGATCCGGAGGATAATACATCCCGCGCTTGTCGGATCCGCTTGCGAGCAGTTTCGCCGCCAGGCCCTCGTCGATATCGACGCCCAGCCCCGGCCGGGCGCTCGGATATAGATATCCGCGCTCGACTTTGGGCGCGCCCGGAAAGGCCTCCATCTCCTCCGGCGTGAAGTGATTCTCCTCCTGGATCCCGAAATTTACGATGGCTGCGTCCAAATGCATTGCCGCCGCGAAATTGACCGGATCGTTATCGCCTCCCTCCTGAAAGGCCGTCCTGACCCCGTAAAGCTCGGCCATGGCGGCAATCTTTCTCGCCGGGGTAATGCCACCGACCTTGGAAATCCGAAACCGGATGAAGTCCACCAGGCGCTCGGAAATCAGAGGCATATATTCCGCCGGACTGGTCAATTTTTCATGCGCCGCCTGTGGCGTGACGGTCACCTGCCGGAGGGAGCGGTACCACTGAAGCTGCTCCAGGTTGAGCACGTCCTCCAGGAAGAAGAGTCGCGACGGTTCCAGCAGTTTGGCCAGTTGGATCGCTTTGAGGGGAGTGAAATGCTCCTGGGCGTCGTGCAACAGCTTCGGCTCGAACCCCACTTTCTTGCGAACGTACTCGAAGAGCTTAGGGATGGTTTCGATATACAAATCCTCGTCGAAAACGCGGCCCTTCGGCCCGCCGGCCGGCCGTTCGCCTTTGCCGGGATCTATGAACCCACCGCCGCCATAGCCGCCCAATTGGATGCGAATGTGCGTGAAGCCGCGTTCCATGGAGGCGCGAACGCCTTCCACCACGCCATCGAAGGTGGTGTCTTCGCGGGCATGATCGTACACAGGAACCGCGGCCCGGCAGCGGCCGCCGAGCAACTGGTAAAGCGGCATGTTGGCGCGCTTCCCTTTGATATCCCAGAGCGCCATGTCCACGCCGCTGAGGGCCAGGTTCATGGTCGCGTTATTGCGCCAGAGCGAACTCATGTAGCTGCTCTGCCAGATATCTTCGATCTCGTCCGGGTCGCGGCCGATCAAGCCTTGCGCCAACACATCGACCGCCGGGGGGATGGTGCCCGGACGGAAGAAATCGCTGGCCGAACCGATCCCGTACAGTCCCGGCTGGCTGGTCTCGACTTTGACGATGGCCCAGCCTGCATTGCGCCGGGTCTGGATTGTGCGGATCCTGGTGATTTTGACCGGCGGAAGTCCTCGACGGGCGGCGATTTCCTGGGCAGTCAGGTTCTTCTCACCGACCGGGGAAAACGCCGCGCCTGCCAGGGCCATTGATTTCAAAAAATCGCGTCTCTTCATGGCAATCAGTCGTATGGTGGTTTGATGTGGTCTAACCATACCGCACGGGCCCGGCTCTGTCAAAAGCGGATAGAGCGTCCGGTGCGGCCTGGTCTAAAAATCCGAACGGAAGGCCACGTTGACGCGTGCCATTGCGCGTGTTACCATTGGCCCCATTCCGGCACTGTGGTCGATCCTGGTTATACCACTCTCAGAGGAGAATCGAAATGAGCTCGGCGGGCGTAGCTAATCGTTTGCTGTTTCTGATTGGTCTTGTGTGTCTGCTGAGAACGGCGGCGGTTGCACAGACCAACTTCGGGCAGATCAACGGCACTATCACGGACCCCAGCGGCACAGAGGTAGCGGGCGCGCGAGTTGTGCTGCAAAGCCTGGACACTTCCGCCGAGCGCCAGGCGGTGAGCACCTCGACGGGTACATACGTCATCCCAACGGTCGCTCCCGGACGGTACTCGCTGACGGTTACGGCTCCAGGGTTTCAGACGTTCAAGATTGCGGAGTTTCCGCTGCAATCGGCGGAAGCCCGGACGATAGACGCTCAGATGGTGCTGGGCACGGTCAACGACACCATCCAGGTGGTCGGCCAGGCAGTGGCGGTGGAGAAAACAGAGGCCACCATCAGTACGGTTATCCAGCAGCAGGAGATCGTCGAAATTCCGTTGAACGGACGCAATTTCTCACAGTTGATGCTGTTGTCGCCCGGCGTCGCTCCGGTCAAAGTAGGCCAGCAGGGCACGTTCCAGATCACCGGCGGTTACAGTCCCGCGGTGAACGGCATGCGGCACATGATGAACAACTACACTTTGGACGGAGTTGAGAACAATATGCGGTTCACCAACTCATTCGCAACCGCGCCGCCACCCGATGCGCTGGAGGAATTCAAGGTTGCATCGCATCAGTCCAACGCCGCTTCGTCGCTGGCCGCCGGCGCCAACGTGAACCTGGTGACGAAGTCGGGCACCAACGATATCCACGGAGCCGCCTGGGATTTTCTGCGCAACGACAAGCTCTCCGCGAACGGATTCTTCAACAACTACTTCGCCAATCAGAAGCTGCCGTATCGCCAAAACCAGTTCGGATTTTATCTGGGCGGTCCGATTTACATCCCGCATCTGCTGCACGGCCGGAAACAGTCGCTATACTTTTCCGCCTATTACGAAGGATTGCGGGTGAGACGTTCGAACGCCACCACGGCTACGGTTCCCGACCAGGCCCAACGCGGCGGCGATTTTTCCGGACTGCTGGGACCCGTCCTGAGCGCCCCGGATTGTCTGGGCCGCCAGGTTCGTCAAGGGCAGCTCTATGATCCGTTCACGACGCGTGCGGATGCGAATTGCCCGCAGGGAGTCGTCCGCGACCCCTATCCGAACAATGTAATTCCCACCGGCCAGCTCAACCCGGTGGCGCTGGCTTACCTTAAATACATTTATCCCCTGCCGAACCGCACGGGCATTCCCAACTTCGTGACCGCGCAAAGCACGCGGACGGACGAAGATCAATGGGGCGTGCGCGTGGATCACAATTTCTCGGATCGCCACATTCTATTCGGCCGTTTCTCCAAATATTATGTGACGCAAACCACCCCGGGCGGACTTCCGGCGGATCCCAGTTTTGCGTTGAACTCCGGTATCAACGTGGCGATCCATTACACGGAAGTGTTCAGCCCGAGCCTGGTGTACAACTTTACCGGCGGATACAACCGCGCCACCATCCCATTCGGCAATACGCCGCTGGGGAAAGATTTCAATACGGCGGTTGGCGACAATTTCGCCGTGCCGGTCGCGCTGGGATTTCTGCCGTCTAGCCAGACGCTGAACGGATCGCGCTTCAACTCGGCATCGTACGTCAGCTACGATCTGGCGAATCCCGACGACGCGTATCAGTTCAATAACGAGTTCCACAAGGTGAAAGGATCGCACTCGATTTCGTTCGGGTTCAACGTGCTGCACTGGCGGCATCACGTGGGCGTGCAAGGCACCTCCGGCTTTGCCTATTCGCCGCAGACGACGGGACTGCCAGGCATCACGGCGACGGGCGAATCGTTTGCGAGTTTCCTGGTGGGACTGCAAACCACCAGCAATTACGGCTTCGGCGTGCCGCAAAGCACGCACGGTAACATCTACGTGGGCTATGTGGGCGACAACTGGAAGATCTCGCCGAAGCTGACCGTGGACCTGGGACTGCAATACGTATATGCCAGCCCGCCGGTAGGCAATCAGACGTCGCTGATGGATATCAACCTGGCGCACACGCAGCCGCTGGCGACCGACTTCGCGTTCGCGTATCTGTGGGGAGAAAAGAATCCGATCACCGGGGCTGCGCCGAACACCTCGAGGGGAATCATTCACCCGGACAGGAACAACTTTGCGCCGCGCATCGGCCTCGCCTATGCGCCGGTATCGCGGACGGTGATCCGAACCGGTTTCGGGGTGTTCTACGACTACAACACGAACCTGATCCAGAACTCTATCCGCGGATTCCACTACCCGTTCGCGGTCACGCGGTCCATCGGCGGACAGAACCTGGGCGCTCCCGGGCCGTACAATCTGGGCAACAATCCGTACCCGCCGTTCTCGCCCGCCATCGCCAATCTGTCCGGGACCGTCGATCTGAACCGGCGCGATCCTTACGCGCTGGAGTGGAACTTCGGCATCCAGCAGATGCTCACGGGCAATCTGCTGCTCGAAGTGGACTACGTGGGCACCGGCGGTCGAAAGCTGGTTACGAACGTACAGCAGAACCAGGCCCCGGCCGGTCCCGGGCCGATCAACCCCCGGCGACCCTGGCCGAACGCGCCCACCAGCTTCTTCCTGATCGCGGACATCCAGAATTCGAACTACAACGCGCTGCAGACGAAGCTGGAGCGGCGGTTCGCGTCCGGACTGACCTTCCGGAATTCGTACACCTGGTCGAAATGCCTGGACATCGACAGCGATCCGAACTCGGCGGTGCTCGACTATAGCTACAACCTGAAGTATAGTTACGGTCCTTGCACCTTCAACATTCACCAGGTAGACACCGCGGACGTGGTTTATCAACTGCCTTTCGGAAAAGGAGGGAAATTCGCATCGAGCAGCCCGGCGATCGTGGACGGCATCATCGGCGGCTGGCAACTTTCCGGCGTAGCGACGATCCGTTCCGGGATCAACTACCATGTGCTTTCCGGGCAGGACAGCGAAAACACGGGGAATTTCATCGCTTCCTCGACGGAGCGCGCCAACATCGTCTCGCCCGCCGTGCCCTCCGGATTCCAGCAGAACCGGGATCACTGGATCGATCCCAAGGCGTTCCAAGTGCCGGCGTTCGGAACGTTGGGCAATTTATCGCGAGACGCGTTGACGGGTCCGGCGTTCCAGCAGTTCGACCTGGCTGCGATGAAGGACTTCCGGCTGAAGGAAACGGTCGGCCTGCAGTTCCGCGCGGAGTTCTTTAACGCTTTCAATCATACGAACTTCGCCAATCCGGTTGCGACGCTGGCCAGCCCCTTGCTCGGCCAGATCACGTCGTCGTTTGCCGCTCGCGACATACAGTTTGCATTGAAGCTTCACTGGTAGCTCGCGTTCCTCACAGTTTCCGTTATGGTGAAGTGGTATGCGTGCTGTTCTCGCCGGCGTCATTCTGGGTCTTTGTGTCCGAGCCTATGGCGCGCCGGGCGCCACGCCGATTATTCTGATCTCGGTAGATACGCTGCGGGCGGACGTCGTAAGCTGTTACTCCGCCCAGGGACGCAGCACGCCGCACATTGACGCGATCGCGAAGGGCGGCACCCGCTTTTCCCAGGTTTCCGCACAGATTCCGCTGACGCTGCCGTCGCACGCATCGCTGCTGAGCTCCACCTATCCATTCAGCAACGGGATGGAAGACAACGGCCAGACAGTGCCGGCGGGCATGGTGACTCTCGCCGGCGTATTGAAGGCGCACGGCTACAGGACGGCGGCATTCATTGGCGGGTTTTCCCTGGATCGCCGGTTCGGGCTCAACCGCGGTTTCGACGTTTACGACAGCCCGTTCCCCTTGTCGGCAGACAGCGAGGCGGATGCGGCAAGCCTCAAACGCCTGGGCGAAGAGGTCGCGCGCACCGCGACTGCCTGGATCGAGAAGAATGCGGGCAGCCCGTTTTTCGTCTTCCTGCACCTGTTCGACTTGCACACTCCGGAGAATCTGCCCAAAGCCATGCGGGCCAGATTTCCCGGTCCGCGCTACTCCGCGGAGCTGGGGTACGTAGACGAGGTGATCGGCAATTTCTGGAGTTTTCTGGGTAAACGTGGGCTGCTGGACAAGGCTCTCATTGTTTTCCTCTCGGATCACGGCGAGAGTTTGAGCGAACACGGCGAGAGCACACACGGATATTTTATCTATCAGAGCACCATCTCGGTGCCGCTGATCTTCCACTGGCCGTCCGGCGGCCGGCAACTTCCGGCGCGAGTGGACGAGCCGGTGAGCCTGCTGGGCGTCGCTCCCAGCATTCTACAATTCCTGCGCATCGCCGCCCCCCCGTCGTTCCAGGGGAAGCCGCTGCCCGGCCTGGGACCACGCGCGACGAATCCCGAAGGGCAGCCGGTCTATAGCGAGTCAGTTTACAGTCACAACCACTTCGGAACCAGCGGGCTTTTCAGTGTCAGAGTGGGCAATTACAAATACATCCACGCACCCAAGCCGGAGCTGTACGATCTTGCGGTGGATCCGGGTGAGCAGCACAATCTCTACTCCGCGCGTCCGCAATTGGCGGCTGAGTATAGCAAGCGTTTGGCCGACCTGCGCACCCGGTTTCGCTCGACTTCCCCTAAACCTGCGACAGTGACCACGCCCGAAGTGCTGGCGCGGTTGAAATCGCTCGGCTACGTTGGCGGACGGCCGCGGAATTCCGCGGGGCTCGCGTCCGGGCCCGATCCCAAAGACTTCATCGCCGATTACTCCAGGTATCGAAATGCGCTTTCGCTGGCGAGCGCGGGCAAACTGCGCGAATCCAACGGCCTGCTGGAGGCTATCCTGGCCGAGCATTCCACTCTGTTCGAGATCCGCAACATGCTGGCGCTGAACCAGCAGCGACTGGGCGACCACGAAGGCGCGGTGAAAAACTTCCGCGAGGTGTTGCAGGGCGATCCGCAAAACGCGGCCGTGCATCTGAGCCTGGCGAGCAGCTATTCGCGGCTCGACCGCCTCGGCGAAGCAATGGGCGAGGCGCATGCGGCGTTGGCGATCGCATCCGCCGCCGGTCCATCCCTGGAACACGTCGCCATTCCGGCAAAAGAGATGATCGGGGCCATCGAAATCCGGAATTCTCAATACGACAAGGCTCGCGCGGAGTACACGAGTCTGCTTGCGATGGACGAGGGCAATTATGAAGCGCACTACAATCTTGCCTGG
>Ga0070741_10013122_pt1 | contig 14739 bp, 11 predicted proteins | sample Coa_R1_4_FD_66440 | JGI IMG/M metagenome (GOLD analysis project Ga0070741, IMG submission 66440) | Surface soil microbial communities from Centralia Pennsylvania, which are recovering from an underground coalmine fire - Coalmine... | ecosystem: Environmental > Terrestrial > Soil > Unclassified ...
ATTGCAAGCCGCTGGAATCGAAGTTGCATAGGGGCGAGGCATTGCCCCAACTCTATGGAACTTGTGCGTTTTAGAAGCGCCAAAGCTCTGGGCAGGCTATTGAATTTGTGCAATGCCTCGCCCCTACAGGTATCGCCTTGTTAATCGCCCATCCGGAAACAATTCAAGAAGTTCTGGTCAGCGCGGTGCGTGCCCTTGGCGCGCGGAATGGCTATGCGGCCGCGCGCTTTGAAGCCGAATTATTGTTAGCACATACGTTGGGAATCTCGCGGGCGCTGCTGCTCGCGCGCCTCGCCGACCCTATTAGACCTGCCGATGCCGCGCAGTTTGCGGGAATGGTCGCGCGGCGCGCCCAGCGTGAACCGCTCGCTTATATTGTCGGGCACCAAGAATTTTATGGGCTGGATCTCGTCGTGGATCGTCGCGTGCTCATCCCGCGTCCTGAAACGGAGCATGTTGTCGAGCGCGCGCTGCTTGCGTTGAAAGAAATTCCCCATCCCGAGCCAGTGATTGCGGACGTGGGAACTGGTTCGGGCGCAATTGCGCTGGCGTTGGCGCATAACACCTTGCGTACAAAAATCATCGCTACTGATATTTCGCCGGAGGCGCTCAATGTCGCACAGCTGAATGCAACACGCCTTCATTTGGCGGACCGCATCGAATTTGTCAACACAGATTTGCTTGAAGGTATCGAAACGCCGATTGATATTTTGACGGCGAATCTGCCTTATATACCGCTCGAACGGTTGTCGCAGCTGCCACGCGAAATTCGGGATTACGAACCGCGCCTCGCCACGCTCGCGGGCTTGGATGGATTGAGCGTGATTCGGCGGTTGCTGAAGCAGGTCGAAGCGCATGTTGCGCGTTCTAGTTTTATCTTTCTGGAAATTAGCGAGGAAGAAGGTAGCGCGGCGCGGGAGCTCGTCCACGCGATTCTGCCGCGCGCCCGCGTTGAAATCCATCGTGATATTGAAGGCTTGGACCGCGTAGTAGAGATTCGTTTGCAGCGATAAATAGATAGACCTTCGAGGGTCTAACGGATGATTCATACTGAAATCCTCCCCGCCAACAATCCCACTGCGATTCAACGTGCGTTAGAGCTCGTTCGACGCGGCGAGGTTATTGCGCTGCCGACGGATACGGTGTACGGTATTGCGACGGATGGATTGAATGCGGCGGCAGTGGAAAAATTGTTCATTGCCAAAGACCGTCCAACGTCGAAAGCGATTATGCTGCTGCTTGGCGATATTGAGGATTTGAATCAAGTGGCTGCGAATATTCCACCCACCGCGCGCCGATTAGTAGAACGATTTTGGCCTGGCGGTTTGACGCTGGTTGTCCACGCGCGGCCCGAATTGCCCGCGAACCTCCGCGCCGAAACGGATACGATTGGGGTGCGCTTGCCGAATTCCAACCTCGTGCGTGAGTTTATTCGTTCGTTGGGACGACCGCTTGCGGCGACGAGCGCGAACCTTTCGGGGGGCGAAAACCCGCGCACGGCGCAAGATGTTCTGAATAGTCTTGGAGGACGGATTGCGCTGATCCTCGACGGCGGCGCAACGCCGGGCAATATCCCTTCGACGGTCGTGGATTGCACAAAAGATCCGCCGCGCGTTCTGCGGGCGGGCGCGATTTCAATAGAGGATATTGCGCGTGCATTACATATTCGGCTTGAAGATTTAAACAACGCGGGAAATGAATGACCGAACGCGATAAACAGCTGATCGAACTTGCGCGTCTCGCCTATACAGGTACGGAAACGCAAGACGCCCTCGACGAATTCTTTGCCGCGTGAATTCCCAGCGTGCTCGGCACCCCATCTTTGGCATTGACGCCAGCCGCGCGGTCACTGCTGCGCCGACGGGGACGGAATATTATTCGCGCGCACTGATTCGTACGCTCCTCCAACTTGCTACCCCATTTCATTTTCGCCTCTATACCCGAACGCTTCCTCCTGCCAATCTTTTTCCGCTAACGAACAACTACGATGTGCGGGTGATGCCCTTTCCGCGTTTGTGGACGCATCTGCGGCTGTCGTATGAAATGCTGACGCGACCGCCGGATGCTCTATTCGTCCCCGCGCATGTTCTGCCGCCGATTCACCCGCGCAATTCGCTGGTGACGGTTCACGACGTTGGATATAAGTATTTTCCCGCAACCCACTCTCGTTTGAGCCGCTTGTATCTCGACCTTTCGACTCGCTGGAATGTGCGTGATGCGCGTGTTGTCATCGCGGATTCGAGGACGACACGCGACGATATTGTGAAATTCTACGGCGCGCCTGTTGAGAAAATACGTGTGGTTTATCCAGCGTACAACACCGATGTGTTCAAGCCGATCCATGATGTGGGCGAAATTCAACGCGTCCGCAGTAAGTATGCGCTCCTCTCTCCCTACCTGATCAGCGTTGGCACGGTGCAGCCCCGTAAAAATTACGCGCGGCTCATCGAGGCAGCCGCGTCGCTGCCGAACGAGTATTCTTTGGTGATTGTGGGGAAAAAGAGTGAGGGGTTTGATGCGCTCGCCGTGCGGGTGCGCGAATTGAAGATGGAGGCGCGTGTAAAATTTCTCGATTACGTTCCGATTGATTATTTGCCCGCGTTGTATGCGGGCGCGGAACTCGCCGTGTTCCCTTCGCTATATGAAGGCTTTGGTTTTCCGGCGTTAGAAGCGCAGGCATGTGAGACACCGTTGGTCTGTTCCAATACATCCTCGCTCCCAGAAGTCGCGGGTGAGGGTGCAGCGTATTTTGGCCCACTCGACACAACGGACATGGCAAATGTGATTCATCATTATTTAGCAGATTCAAACGCGCGCGCGGCATTAGTGGAACAGGGACGCGCCAATCTCGAACGTTTTTCGTGGGAACGCGCCGCAAAGGATATTGTGGAAATTGTTATGGCACTTTAATTTCACGTTAAGCCCTTTACGTTTCAATCAAGCTTGTTTCACAATCTGACTTGCAAATGATTCTAACCCGCCGCGCGGGTTTATAAATACTAGCCGTCGGTGGCGATGTATTCTCATCGCACTAACCGATGGCGAACTTAGAGATTGCTATGACCAAGTGGCTTTTGGCTCTGTTGTTACTCGTGACAATCTTTGTCAGCGCGTGTGGCTCATCGGCTGTGCCGACCGTGACGGTTGCGCCGATGCCGCCCACACCGGCTTTCGTCAGCACCAGCAGCGTCACAGAAAACAATTCCGGTGTTCCCGCCGGACAGTTCGATGCCGCGCGTGCGTATGAAGATAATCGCAAATTGGCGGTGGATATTGGCAAGCGCGTCGCGGGAACGCCGGGCGGCGCGAGCGCGGCAGATTACATTGCAAGCGAGTTTGAGAAAAGTGGTCTGACGGTTACGCGGCAGCCATTCACCTTTCAGATGTGGGAAGATCGAGGCACAACGGTGCAAATTGTTGCGCCCACGACCGGGACGCTCGACGCGCAGCCGTTCCAGTATAGCCCCGCCGGTCAAGTGGAGGGAAAACTTGTACTCGTGCCGGGTATAGGCAGCCGTGATGATTTTTCCAAAGTGAATGTGCGCGGGCAAATCGCGCTGGTCAAGCGCGGTACGCTGACGTTTATTGCCAAAGCCAATAATGCACAGCAAGCGGGCGCGTCAGCCATCATTGTTTATAACGACATTCCCCAAGACTTTAGCGGGCGCGTGGATGAGAGTGTTTCGATTCCGGCGCTCGGCATCAATGGTATAGCTGGGGATGAACTCGTCCAGCAGCTTCGAAAGGGCGATGTGCGCGTGCAAATCAAAAGCGATACGGGCGTGAGCGAGAGCACGGGTTATAACGTGATTGGCACATTGCGCGGGGCGAGCGACGAGACGATTGTACTTGGCGGACATTACGATACCGTCCCCGCTGGACCCGGCGCGGGGGATAATGGTTCAGGCACGGCAACGCTCATTGAATTGGCGCGCATTGCGGGCCAAAGCAAAACAGCACCCCAGCATACGCTCGTCTTTATCGCGTTCGATGCGGAAGAATTAGGTCTGCTTGGTTCGGAAGCGTATGTCAAGAGTTTGACATCACAGCAAGTACAAAACATTCGCGCCATGTTGAATTTCGACATGCTGGGCGCAGGCAGCGGTCCATTACTTTTGATGGGTGATGGCTCGGTGGCACTCCTCGCGCGTTCCAGCGCGCAAGAGCTCGGCATTCAGGCGCATAATGCACAATTGCCATCGAACGCGGGCAGCGATCATTATTCGTTCGAGCGGCGCGGCGTGGACACGGTGTTCTTTATGCGCGATTATCGCCTACTCCACACGCCCGAAGATACAATTGATCAAGTGAAGCCAGAATATCTCGGCGAAGCGGGCCGCGTGGCTGAACGTTTACTGCAACGCCTCGACGCGACTCCCATTCATAAAGATTCGACCTCGTTCGCACCGACGCAGTAAAACGTTGGAGCGCGAAATGCGCCAAAAGACAGCGCGTGCGAAATGCGGCACAGGACGCCGCGGCGAAAACCGCGAAAGGGTGAAATGAAAAACCGACAGGGAAAATTTCCTGTCGGTTTTTCTTCGCGTCGTTCTTTGGTGCAACGCTCGCGGCTTTCGCGTCATTTCATTGATTTCGCGTTCCAAGCTCTTGTATGGAACTCTTTGCGCGTCCGTTGCGTCTCTACCACAGAAAACAAAATCAAGCGCGCTTGAAAAAATCAATATAGCTTGCCTCGGTACGATTGGAGGTTTCATCATGTCAACACTACGTGTGATCGCACTCGCGCTCACTGTGCTCGGCGCGCTGTTCCTCTTGCCTGTCTCGCGCGCATCGGCGGACGGGCTGGTCGTCATTGACTGCCCGACGATTCTGCCGCCACCGCCGCCGTGCCCACCGAACGCGAATTGTATTCGCCCCGAAATTCGCGGCGATTGTCCCGCTTACCTGCGAGTTAAAAATCACAATGTCACTGTCACGATTGATAATCAGGTCGCCAAAATGCATATTGACCAAACGTTTGTCAACGACAGCGAATATCAACTCGAAGGCACATACATTTTCCCCTTGCCGGAAGATGCCACCATTTCCGATTTTGCCATGTATGTGGATGGTCAGCGGTTAGAAGGCAAGGTGCTCGACCGCGACCAGGCAAAACAGATTTATGAAGATATTGTTCGGCGGCGGCGCGACCCTGCGTTGCTGCAATATATCGGACGCGGCGCGTTTCAGGCGCGCATCTTTCCGATTCTGCCCAAGACCGAAAAACGCATCGAAATAAGTTATTCCCAGGTGCTAAAAGCGGAAAATGGTCTGGTCAAATACATCTATCCGCTTTCGACGGAAAAGTTTTCGCCGCAGCCGCTCGGCAATGTCAGCATCAATGTCTCGCTGCAATCACCGCAGGCAATCAAAGCGATTTATTCGCCGACGCACAATGTTTCCGTCTCGCGCGAAAGCGATTTCAAAGCGAAAATTGGCTATGAAGAAAGCAACGTCAAGCCCGACCGCGACTTTGTGCTTTATTACAGCGTATCGTCCAACGAAATCGGCGCGACGCTGCTGACGTACAAACCCGATACAACCACCGATGGCTTCTTCTTGCTGCTTGTTACGCCGCAAGTGCAGGTGGACACGGCGCGCCGCGTTGTCAAAGATGTGATTCTCGTGCTGGACACGTCGGGTTCGATGCAAGGCGAAAAAATCGTGCAGGCGCGCAATGCGTTGAAATATATTTTGCAGCAGTTAAACCCAGAAGACCGTTTCAACGTCATCACATTTTCGACGGGGATTGTTTCGTACGCGACTACTTTGCAGCCCGCTTCGAAACGCGACGACGCAATTCGATTCGTCGAAAATATCGAAGCGAGCGGCTCGACCGACATTAACCGCGCCTTGCTGGAAGCGATGGCGGATGCGGACAAAGAACGTCCTACTATCGTCATATTCCTGACAGATGGCCTGCCGACGGTGGGCGAGACCGACATTCAGAAAATTATTTCGAATGTCGGCGCGGCGACACCCGATAACGTGCGGCTCTTTAACTTTGGCGTCGGCGATGATGTCAATACCGTGCTGCTGGATACGCTCGGCGAACAACATCGCGGTACAAGCGCGTATGTGCGCCCTGGTGAAAATATCGAAGAAACCGTTTCGGGTTTTTACGCCAAAGTTTCGACCCCCGTGCTTTCGGATGTCAAGATTGATTTCGGTGGCATTGAAACCTACGACGTATATCCCTATCCGCTGCCCGACCTGTTCGCGGGAACGCAGCTCGTGATGGCGGGACGTTACAAGAACAGCGGCGGCGCGACGATTACTTTAAATGGGAATCTGAACGGGCAGCCGCAGAAATTTGCGTTTGAAGATTTGAATTTCCAACAATCGGGTGGAGATGAAAATCTCGCGCCGCTATGGGCGACGCGCAAAATTGGATACTTGCTCGCGCAAATCCGCTTGCACGGGGAAAATAAAGAAGCGGTGGATGAAATTGTCGCGCTGGCGATTCGCTACGGCATCATCACGCCGTACACCTCGTTCTTGATTCAAGAAAATGATGTCTTGACCGAAAGCGGGCGAACGAATGCGACCAATTCCGTCCAACAAAATGCGCCTTCACCGACCAGCGCGCCTGCGTCGGGTGCGGATGCGGTTGGCAAGAGTCAGGCGAACAAGGCGCTGCAAGAAGCGAACAGTGCGCCGTCCTCCAGCGAGGGGAATCTGAAAAATGTCGGGGACAAGGCGTTCATCTTGCAAAATGGTGTTTGGACGGATACGACATTCCAGCCCGATAAAATGACGACAACGAAAATTGAATTCGGCACGGATGCGTATTTCAATCTACTGCAACAACATCCTGAATGGAGCAAGTATATTGCTGTTGGCACGCGTGTTATTTTTGTCGTAGATGGTGTTGCGTACGAAATAACCGCACAGAGTTGAACAAGTAGTGACAAATTTATTCGTAGAATTCAGTAAAGCGAGGTGGACGAATAAGGCGATGAACTAGATCGCACGTTACTATGAGGGTAAAACCTTCGAGTGTCACCTGCGACGAACTACGTCGCCGACCTCGAAGGTTTTACTATTTCACGCACACGCATCGTGCAAAAATGCGCGAAAAATAGGCATAGAACACCTGTGCGAATCATGCTTTATTTTGTGTGGGATAAGTGTGGGATAGTGTGGGATAATCAAAAAATGCTACTATTGCTACACGTTGCTCACTCTATTATCGTTTAATGTGATTTTTTCGGGGCAATTGAAATTGCGGCAACATGCGATGAACATCATCGCCGCCAATTCGACCTGCGTTGAATAGAAACCTACTTTAGAATGTAGTAAGTGCCCCTTCGGTCTCCCATCTTGAGCAATAATCCCGCTTCTACCAAGTCCGCTAAATCGCGGCGAATCGTTTCGTCGCTCACGTCGGGGTACAATTCGTGATAATCGCGATTGGTAATCCGATTATTTTGGTGCAAAAATTGCAGGGCGGCGTTTTGTCGCTCATTTAATGCGAGATGGCGATATTCGTCCCGTTCCTGCGGCGCGTTGACAAATTCTTCACCTGCGCCGCGTAATGTCACCATAAATCCGTTCGCGGTCTCGGCAAATTTGGGTTTCGGCAGTCCCGCGTCGCGCATTTGTCGCAAAATACGGTCAATTCCGTAGCCGAGTCGCTCGACAAAACCGAGATCGGTCAAGACCTGCACGATGACCTCGTTGCGGGCAAAGCGTTCTTCTACGATATTTTCAACCGTAATATGCCCCGGCAAACGCCCCGGCGAATAGACTTGAATACGGTCAGTGAACATCAGCACGCGAATTTCCTCGCCGCGAATTTGATAATCGCGGTGTGCGACGGCATTGACAATCACCTCGCGCACGGCGGGTAGGGGATATTCGGGCTTTTCTTCGCGCTTGAATTCAGCGATGCGCGCGCCTTTCCGCATATTCGCGACCAAAAACGTTTCGGCGGCGCGAATTTGTTCGGGCAAGGAACCGCGCGCCGTTTCCCGAATAAATGTATCGGACATTTCAGTGCCGGAATAACGCGCTAATAGAATTTCCGCGCTCGGCAATAAGCGCTGCGGCTCGCGTCCGAATAATAGCAAGCCCGCGACGGTTGGGCGAAAGGTGCTACTTTCCTTTGCCAAACAGCCGCGCCGATACATCAAATCGAGTGTCGCTTCATCCCAGCGATGCCGCGCACTATCCTCCGATAAAAAGAGCTTGGCATAGGCATATACACGTTCGCGGTCAAGGTCATCCAGCGTCGCGCCGGGTAACACCTGCGCTTCAAAATTGCCTTCGCCGCGATTTCGCAACAAGTCGCGCAGCTGGCGTGGACCCAGCGCATGATTTTTCTTGCCTTCACGCGAGGTATATTTCCCGCGCACGGCGTAGGCGTGCGGCAAGCCTGAAGGAACAGTTACAAGTAATATCGGTCTGCCTTGTAGCGTGACAACGGCGGGACGCGGCAAGACCAGCGGCGGTTCGCAGCGCAACCCTGCCGCCAGCGCCTTTTCGCGCGCTGCATCAATATCGCGCACGCCTTTGATTGCCTCGCTCGTCGGGTCAACGCCAATCAGCACCGTGCCGCCCTGCGTATTCGCCAGCGCGGAAAAGGTTTCGGCGAGGCGCAAAACGGGCGCGCCTTCGACTTCAAACGCCAGCGATTCGTTTTGCCCCTGATCGTAAATTTGTTGAATCTCAACTGTATCCATAATCAAGCCGCGAATTCACCGCAGAGGACGCGGAGAAAACCTCTAGTTTTCCAAAAATCCTCTGCGCTCTCTGCGTCCTCTGCGGTAAAATTTCCTGAACAAAATAATTATTCGTGTGGATTCGCGCCAATTCGCGCTTTCATTCCTTGAATTAGGATTCAAAAACCCGCTTTTTTCAAATCGTGCGAAAAAGACGGGTTTGTTGAATTTCTAGACCTTAAAATCATAAATGATTTGCCAGTGGAAACTTTCCGGCGTCGGTTCTTCGGGCGGTGGCTGCTCTTCATTCGGCGGCGGCGGGGGAGCGATGATTCCGGGAAGTTCAATGCCGACGACCACGCCGACGAGAAACGCGCAGCAGCTGCAAATCAAAATGGCGGCGGCGACGATAACGACGGGTAAAAAACGCGGTCCCTGGCGACCCGGCAGCCACGGCACATAGTCGGCATTCGGGTCATAACCAGCGTAGGGGTTGAACGGATTATAGGTACTGGGATTCTGCGGAGGCGGCTCGGGCGGATAATTGTTCAAGAAATCTCCGATGGTGCAAAGGTGAGAAGCATATCAGCGCGAAGCATGAACATTGCGGACAATTTGGGCTGCGCTGGGCATGGTCTTGGTACGGCGTGGTTCTTTTTGCTCCATCTGTGCAAGTGCCACAGGCAGCACTTCGTCCATGCTGTCCACCAGAACGAGGTTGAGGTTCCGCTGGACACGGCGGGGCAGGTCAATCAGGTCTTTTTTGTTCTTTTTCGGAATCACAAGCGTTTTCAAGCCAGCGCGGTGGGCTGCCAGCACCTTTTCGCGTAGTCCCCCAATTGGCAGAACGCGCCCACGCAGCGTAATTTCGCCCGTAAATCCAACATCTTTATGCACCGCGCGCTGGGAGAGGGCAGAGACGAGCGCCGTCGCCATCGTAATTCCCGCCGACGGCCCATCCTTCGGAATTGCGCCTTCGGGAACGTGAATGTGAATATCCAGTTTATCGAAATCGGTGCGTAGACCGAGCTGTTTGGCATTGGTGCGCGCGTAGGAAAGCGCCGCTTGCGCCGATTCTTGCATGACATCGCCGAGCTGTCCCGTGAGCATCAATCCACCCTTGCCCGGCATCAGCGTAACTTCAATCGCCATCGTGTCGCCGCCCGCGTTGGTGACGGCGAGACCCGTTGCCACGCCGATTTGGTCGTGTTCTTCCTTCATGCCATATGAAAATTTCGCAGGACCGAGATATTTGTAAAGGGACTCTTTGCTTACGCTATTTGGCGCGGGCTTGCCTTCGGCGATGACGCGCGCAATCTTGCGGCAGACCTGTGCGATTTCGCGTTCGAGATTGCGGACACCCGCTTCGTAGCTGTACTCGCGAATCAAAATGCGAATCGCCTCATCCGAGAATTTTGGTTTTGCGCCCAAGCCGTGCTGTTCTTTTTGGCGGGGAATGATAAATTGCTTGGCGATGGCAAGTTTTTCTTCTTCGATATATCCCGGAAACTCGATGACCTCCATGCGGTCGAGCAGCGCGGGCGGAATCGGGTCGAGGATGTTGGCGGTCGTGATAAAAATGACTTTGGACAGGTCGTACGGCACTTCGAGGTAATGGTCGCTGAACGCGTTGTTCTGCTCGGGGTCAAGCACTTCCAAGAGTGCCGCGCTGGGGTCACCGCGAAAATCTGCGCCGACTTTGTCAATTTCGTCGAGCATGAAAACGGGGTTGATGGTCTTGGCGCGGCGCATAGTTTGAATGATGCGCCCCGGGAGCGCGCCGATATAGGTGCGACGATGCCCGCGAATTTCCGCCTCGTCCCGAATGCCGCCGAGCGACACGCGGACAAAGCTGCGCCCCAACGCTTCGGCGATGCTGCGGCCCATTGACGTTTTACCCGTACCGGGGGGGCCGACGAAGCATAGGACAGGGGAAGACATTTTTTCCGCCGCGAGTTTTCGGACGGCAATGTATTCCAAAATGCGCTCTTTGGCGCGCCGCAAACCGTAATGATGCTCGTCCAACAGTTTGGCGGCGGCGGGGATATCGAGATTGTCGTCCGTCGCCTGTTTCCATGGCAGTTGAATCAGCCAATCGAGGTAGGTACGAATGATGCCGAGCTCGGGCGAGCCGAACGGCATTTGGGTAATACGCTCCAGCTCATGTTCCGCCTTGTCGCGCGCTTCTTCGGGCATTTCTGCTGCTGCAATTTTTTCGCGCAGATCATTCAATTCGCGCGTCTGCGCGTCCATTTCGCCCAGCTCATGCTGAATCGCGCGCATCTGTTCGCGCAAGTAGTATTCGCGCTGGTTCTTGTCCACCTCTTCCTGCACTTGGTTGTGAATCTTGCTTTGCAGTTCGAGGACTTCGAGCTCATTCGCCAAGAGGCGCGAAATGCGATTCAAGCGGTCAATAGGGTCAATCGCTTCGAGCAGTTCTTGGCGCTGCGGCACATCCAGATTCAACGAAGAAGCGATGAGGTCGGCGAGCGCGCCCGCGCCTTCGGCGTTCATCGCCGCGACGTACACCTCTTCGGGTAGGTTCGAGTTGAGGCGGACAATTTTTTCAAATTGTCCCAACACCATGCGGCTTAATGCTTGCGTCGAAACGGAGGTGTCTTTGGTTTCGGCGATTTCCGCGACGCGCACTTTGACGAATGGCTCGGTCTGGACAATTTCTAAAAGCCGCGCCCGCGCTTCGCCTTGTCCTAAAACGCTCGTCGTGCCGTCGGGCATTCGCAGCATCCGTCCGATAGATAACACTGTGCCGACGGAATACAAATCGTCAATACCTGGCTCTTGGAGTTCGGGGTCGCGCTGCGCGAACACGACTACGCGCTGGTCGCGCAGCATCGCGTCTTCAATTGCGCGTACGCTGCGTTCGCGTCCCGCCGTGATGGGCGAGATCAGACGCGGAAAGACGACCGTATCGCGTGCAGGCACAAGGGGATACACGCGTATGGTATTCGATTCTTCTTTGGGTGTAGCTAAGGGTTGCGCGGCAGGCGCTCGGCGTCGGGGCATGGTGTCAATGGGCAATTCACAATGGACAATGGACAACGAATTTGTTCATTATTCATTGTCCATTGTTCATTGTCATCTATCTTATCATAGCGACAATGAAATGGCAAAGGAAATACTACTATACGCAAATCTCTATAATCTTTACGCATCACCGCATGGATTCGTATAGACTCTTTTACATGAATCTTTCTTTTCGTTATAATCAACGTCTGTCTTAACAGGGGAATCATGCCTTCCTTTTTCTCGTTTCGCTCTCGGTTGGCTCGTAACAATAATTTCATTCCTGTTCTTACCCGTTCCTTTATGAGCGGTGTAGAGCAGAGCATGATTGGCGTTGTGTTTCAGCCGTTCGTCCTTTCGCTGGGCGCGAGCATGTCGCAGCTGGGCTTTCTCAATAGTTTGGCGGGCCTGGGCGGGCTGATTCCAACCCTCGTCGCGCCATGGGGCGGATGGATTGCCGACCAACGCGGACGCAAAGTGGTACTGCTCGGCGCAAGTCTGGCGGCAATGGGCGCATTTGCGATGTACGGCGTGTCGGGTTGGGCGGCTTCGCTCCTATTAGTATTACCTGCCGTCATCCTCTATGGCATTTCGCAAGTATATCAACCTGTCAATTTCGCGTTGGTTGGCGAATCGGTAGGGCAGGGGCGACGCGGTAGCGCGTATAGTCTTATTATGCTCGTCGTGACGCTGCCCGGCATTTTCGTCCCTGTGCTTGCAGGAATGGTGGCAGACCGCATTGGGTTTGCGGCCGTCTTTCCCGCCGCAATTGCGCTTGAGGCGATTGCCTTTGTCATCATCTGGCGTTATCTGCGTGAGACGCGTAAACCGCAGCATACCGAGCAGGGCTGGCGCGCGATTTTAAAATTTATGCAGCGCGCGTGGGTGCCGCCGCCCGAAATTCGCTGGTTCTTTATCGTCATCGGGCTGGACCTTTTTGCTTATGGTATGGGTTATGGGTTGCTGTATGGACTGCTGCGAAAGCAATATGGGTTTAGCACAACGGAATTGGGCATCCTCGCTGCTGTCAGCAATTTAACCTGGGCGGTCGTGTCGCTGCCGATTGGACGAATTATTGACCGCACCAGCGTGAAACCCGTCATGGTCATTTCCGAATCATTGGGGATTCCGATGCTCCTGATTTGGATGACCCAATCGCGTTTTGAAATCCTCGCCGCGTCCATGATCCTTTTCGCAATCACCGCAGCGACATGGATTCCCGCGCGCAATGTCTATATTACGCAAACGATTGAACCCGCGCGGCGCGGCGAAATGTTTGGGCGGCTTTCGGCGTTTAGCGGACTGCTCGCGTTTCCTGCGTCATTTATTGGTGGATTTCTCTATGACCATTTTGGATTTGCCGCGCCGATCGCGGGCAATTTGATCTTTTCCATTGTCACGGTTCTGGTTTTGATTTTTCTCGTGCAAGCACCCCAGAAAGGAGAAGAAGTATGGCAAAACGCGATACCTACCCCGTCCGAATAGAAGGCGTCACTCGGCAGCTCCCCCTCTTTGCCGTCAGTCCGCAATTGAGCATCGCAGTCTTTAATCTCTTGGGCGATACAGAAATCGTTACTGCCGCCGCGCGCGGTCTGGCGAAAAAATTGGCAAAGGTGGACGCGGATGTGCTCGTCACGGCGGAAACGAAAAGTGTCCCGCTCATTTATCATCTTGCCATCGAAATGAACAAGCCGTGGGTTGTGCTCCGTAAAGATTACAAACCCTATATGGGCGAAGCGTTGAGCGCCGAAACTCTGTCCATTACGACGGGCAAACCGCAAACGCTCTATCTCGACGAAAAAGACCAAGCGTTACTCCGTAACAAACGCGTGATTCTCGTGGACGATGTGATTAGTACGGGAAGCACACTTCAGGGTATGCGCCTGTTGATGGATAAAGTGGGTGCCAAGGTGGTCGCTGCCGCCGCCGTCTTTACGGAAGGTGAACGCGCGCAGTGGCAAGACATTTACGCATTGGGACATCTGCCTCTATTTACGGGGGATGGCAAGCCGCGTGTCGAGACGCGTAAAAAGGGGAGTAGAGCGAAAGGGTAACAGGCATAAACCTTCGATGTGTTGAAGACCTCGAAGGTTTGGCAGACTTGGGTCATGGAACGGTTGGCGACTGATACAACGGCGTTGGCGAATGACGCGCTGCATAGTCTCGCCGATGGGCTAACGCTCGTGGACGACGCGGGGCGCATCGCCTTTCTAAATCCGCGCGCGGAAGCATTGTTTGGGATAAAAGCTGACGCGTGGATTGGCGTGCCCGTTGCGAACTTGTATCGCGCCATTGCTCGCAATTCGGTTTCGGGCGAATCGCTCACCGCGCGGTTCGAGCAATCTGCGGAACAAGCTGAACAACTGCCGACCCTCGAATTTACTCTGCGTTTGCCGCAGGAGCGCATGGTGGAGGCAAAATGGTTTGCTCTGCGCGGCGCTTCCAGTCACGGCGCGGCGTATGGGGTTTTGTGGCGCGATGCGACGCGGGAAAAAGAGCTCGACCAGATGAAAACGCAGCTCTTGTCCACCGTCTCGCACGAGCTTCGTACGCCGCTTGCCTCTATCAAAGGTTTCGCCACAACGCTGCTGCGTCAAGATGTGCGTTGGGATGAAGCGACACAGCGCGAATTTTTGCGAATCATCGAGGAAGAAAGCAATCGTTTAGAAGAGTTGATTGATGATTTGCTGGATATGTCGCAGCTGGAGGAAGGCGCGCTGCGAATTCAAAAAGAGCCTGTGCAGCTCCGTCATGTGGTGCGTGAAGCGGTTGAAGCGGGTCAACGCAGCACCGAAACGCATTGGTTTGTCATGGATTTGCCCGCCGAGCTGCCCCGCGTGTGGGCAGACCCGCGCCGCATTCGTCAGGTGTTGAATAATTTGCTCGAAAACGCGATCAAGTATTCGCCGAACGGGGGACAGATTACTGTGACGTGTGAAGTGGAAGGTGGTTTTGTCGTCGTCAGTGTTGCCGACCAAGGGCAGGGGATTCCGAAAGAATATCTTGACCGCGTGTTTGATCGCTTTTTTCAGGTAGATGGCGCAAGCACTCG
>Ga0070741_10013123_pt1 | contig 14737 bp, 11 predicted proteins | sample Coa_R1_4_FD_66440 | JGI IMG/M metagenome (GOLD analysis project Ga0070741, IMG submission 66440) | Surface soil microbial communities from Centralia Pennsylvania, which are recovering from an underground coalmine fire - Coalmine... | ecosystem: Environmental > Terrestrial > Soil > Unclassified ...
GGTCAGCGATGCCTGAAAAGCCTGCGCCGTCCCCTGGAATCGCCCCTGCACGCTCTCCGGCATCCCGATCTCCCTCGTCGCGCTCTCTATCTCCGCCACCGCGTCGCCCAGCGAGTAGCCCGGCGCGAGGTTGAAAGAGATCGTCACGGTCGGGAACTGCCCCTGATGGTTGATCACGAGCGGGGCGTCGCCTTCCTCGTAGTGGGTGAACGCGCTCAGGGGAACCTGGCCGCCGCCGTCCGAGCGCACGTAGATCCGATCGAGCGCGGCGGGATCCTTCTGAAAGGCGGGGTCGACCTCCAGCACCACATGGTACTGGTTTGATTGCGTGAAGATGGTCGAGATCTGGCGCTGCCCGAATGCGTCGTACAGGGTGTCGTCGATCATCTGCGGAGTGATCCCCAGGCGCGACGCCGTCTGGCGATCGATTTCAAGCCGCGACTGCAGGCCCGAGTTCTGCTGATCGCTTGCGACATCGGCAAGCGCCGGCGACGACCCAAGCCGCCCGAGCAGCTTCGAGGTCCATACGGCCAGTTCGGCGGAATTCGGATCCTCGAGGCTGTACTGGTATTGCGTGCGGCTTGCGCGATCCTCCACGGTAAGATCCTGCACCGGCTGCATGAAAAGCGTGATTCCGGACACCGAGGATGCGCGGGCGGAAAGCCTGCGGATGATTGCCGAGATCGAACTTCCCTTGCGCTCTTCCAGCGGCTTCAGGTTGATCAGGAAGCGCCCGCTGTTCACGGTGGTGTTGGTGCCGTCCACGCCTACGAACGAAGACAGGCTCTGCACGGCCGGGTCCTCCAGGATGACGCGGGCGAGAGCCTGCTGCCGCCCGACCATCGCGGGAAACGAGATGTTCTGCGGCGCCTCGGACACGCCCTGGATCACCCCCGTATCCTGCACGGGAAAGAAGCCCTTGGGACAGATCACGTAGAGCACGATGGTCAGGACCAGGGTTCCGATCGCGACCCACAGGGTTTCGCGCTGATGCTCGAGAACCCATTGCAGGGTGCGACCGTAAAACGCGATCGAATCGTCGAACGCCTTCTCCGACTTCCGGTACAACCACCCCTGCTCCGAAGCGGCCACGCGCTTTAACAGCCGCGCCGACATCATCGGGGTGAGCGTAAGCGAGACGATCGCGGAGACGAGGATTGTGACCGCGAGGGTGACCGCGAATTCTCGAAACAGCCTCCCGACCACATCGCCCATGAACAGAAGCGGAATCAACACCGCGATGAGCGAAACCGTCAGCGACACGATCGTGAAGCCGATCTGCTCGGAGCCCTTGAGCGCCGCCTCCAGCGGAGAGTCGCCCTCCTCCATGAAGCGGGAGATGTTCTCGATCATCACGATGGCGTCGTCAACGACGAAGCCGGTCGAGATCGTGAGCGCCATCAGCGTGAGATTGTTCAGGCTGTAGCCGAGCAGGTACATCACGCCGAAGGTCCCGACCAGCGACAGCGGCACCGCGACGCTCGGGATGATCGTGGCCGAGAGATTGCGCAGGAACAGGAAGATCACCATCACCACCAGCGCCACCGTCAGCATCAGCTCGAACTGCACGTCCGCCACCGAGGCGCGGATGGTGGTGGTGCGGTCGGTGAGCACCGAGACGCGAACCGAGGCGGGAAGCGAGCGCTGCAGCCGCGGCAGCAGCGTCTTGACGCGATCGACGACGGCGATGATGTTGGCGCCGGGTTGGCGCTGGATGTTGAGAAGAACCGCCGGCGCGGTGTCCATCCACGCCGCCTGCTTCTCATTTTCGGAACCGTCCACCACCCGCGCGATCTGGGCGAGGCGGACGGGCGCGCCGTTGCGATACGCGATCACGAGCGATTGGTAGTCGCGGCTCGTGAACAACTGATCGTTGGCGCCGATCGTGTAGGCGCGGCTGTGCCCGTCGAAGTTGCCCTTGGCCTGATCGACGTTGGCCGCGGCGATCGCGGCGCGTAGATCCTCGAGCGTGATCCCGTATGCCGCAAGCGCAGCGGGATTGGCCTGGATGCGCACGGAAGGCTTCTGCCCTCCGCCTATCGTCACCATCCCAACCCCCGAGACCTGCGAGATCTTCTGCGCAAGCCGGGTGTCCGCGAGATCCTCGACCTGGGAGAGCGGTAGCTCCGATGAAGTCAGCGCGAGCGTCAGGATCGGCGCGTCGGCCGGATTGATCTTGCTGTAGATCGGCGGATTCGGAAGATCGCGCGGCAGATACGTCGTCGCCGCGTTGATCGCCGCCTGCACCTCCTGCTCCGCCACATCGATATTCAAATCCAGCGTGAACTGCAGCGTGATCACCGAGCTGCCGAACGAGCTGTTCGACGTCATCTGGTTGAGCCCGGGAAGTTGTCCGAACTGGCGCTCAAGCGGAGCCGTCACCGACGATGCCATCACGTCGGGACTCGCGCCCGGGTAAAAGGTCAGGACCTCGATGGTCGGATAGTCAACCTGCGGGAGCGCGGAAACTGGCAGTTCCAGGTACGCCACGATCCCGGTCAGCATGATCGCCGCCATCAGCAGCGACGTCGCGACCGGGCGCAGGATGAACAATCGCGAGGGGTTCATTGGGTGGCGCCGGGAGATGCGGGGTTGGCGGCAAGCTGGACGGTGACGCGAGAGCCCTGCCTGAGCTTGTCCGTTCCATCCACCACCACCATCTCTCCCGGGGCCAGCCCCAACCCGATCGCCGCCGTCTCGCCCTGCGTCGCATCGACCTTGACCATGCGCATCTCGACGGTCTGGTCCGGCCTGACCACGTAGACGTAGGGCCCCTGGGAGCTGCGCTGCACGCCCGCAGCCGGAATCAGCACGGCATCGCGCCGGCTGTCGTACAAAAGCTTCGCGTTCACGAACTGATTGGGAAACAGGGCGTTGTCTTCGTTCGGAAAGGACGCCTTGAGCTTTACCGTGCCGGTGGTCTGGTCGATCTGGTTGTCGAGCGTGAGCAGCACGCCGGTGGCGAGCTTGTGGTTGAGCGCGCGATCGTACACGTCCACCGGAAGCTCCGGCCGCTCGTTCATCGCCTTCATCACCCGCGGGAGGTCATCCTCGGGAATACTGAAGATCACCGCGATCGGCTGGAGCTGGGTTATCACCATCAGCCCCTGCGCATCATTGGCATGCACGATATTGCCGGGATCGACCAGGCGCAGGCCCACCCGCCCGCTGATCGGCGCGGTAATCCGGGAATATGCAAGGTTGAGTTTCGCGCTGTCGATCAGACCCTGATCGTTCTTGACGGCGCCGGCGTACTGGCCGACCAGCGCCTCCTGGTTGTCGAGGTCCTGTCTGGCCACAATGTTCTGGGCGTAGAGCTGGCGGTAGCGGTCGAGTTGGCTTCGCGCGTTGGCGAGCGATGCGTTGTCGCGCGCCATCTGCCCCTCCGCCTGCGTGAGCTGGACCTGGAACGGGCGCGGATCGATCTCAGCAAGCAGGTCGCCCTCCCTGACCATCTGCCCTTCCTTGAAAAGCACGCGGACCAGTTCTCCATCGACTCTGCTGTGCACCGTGACGGTCTTGAACGGCGTGACGGTGCCGATCTCGGTGAGATAAAGATCCAGGTTGCCGCGGCGGGCGACGGCGGCGGCGACCGGAACCGCCTGCCTGCGGATTGCCGCTGCGGCATCACCCTCCTCGCCATGATTTCCGGCGATTCCCGCGACGACCCGGTATAGGACAAAAACGGCGAGCGCGGCCCCCGCCCAAAACCACCATGGCCGGCCGACGCTCAAGGCGCGCAGCGCATTGCCCGCGCCAGCGGCATAGCGGATTGGCTCGGGTTGGCCGGCTTCGGAAACGGACGGGTTCGAATTCATCGCGTCTTCCTGCTCTCAGACTCCATCAAGAATACAGACGATCGAACCGCCCAAACCATTGCACTTTGAGCCGGGCGGCGCCGGCGCGGTGCGGAGGGAGGGAAGCGGGAGGGGGCCGAAAGCCTGACAAGGCCGCGATCGTTTCGGGCGCGAGGCCCGCGCCCGCCTCCCGCCTTCATCATCTCAATTGTGGACGGGCGAGTCCACATGGAATCGCCGCGCGCCCTACCCGCGCGCGCATCCGTGCAGGAACAGCGAGACGATGGTCTCGACCGCCTGGTCCAGCCGCGTGCTGTCGCGCTTGTAGCGCTGGATCCCGCGCATCATCCCGAGCAGGCATTCCGCCATCAAATCGAAATCCAGATCGGCGCGCACCCGCCCCTGCGCGCTCGCCTCCCGCAGCATCGCGCTCACCAGCCGCGCGAGCTGGCCGCGCTCGCTTCGATAACGGGTCTCCTCCGCGCGGGGCAGGCGCGTCGGATCCCTGAGCAGCGCAAAGAAGTGCTGGCGGTTCCAGAAGTAGGTAAGCGTCTGGCGGACTATGGTGGTAAGCCGTTCCTGGTCCGACCGCGCGTCCTCGAGCCCGGCTTCGATTCGGCTGCGCACCTGCTTGAAGCCTTCGATGATGGCGGCGGCGTAGAGCTGCTCCTTGGATCCGAACTGGCGATAGACGCTTCCCTTTCCGACCCCCGCCCGCAGGGCGACCTCGTCGGTGAGCACCTCCTCGAATCCTCTTTCACCGAACAGTTCGGTGGCGCTATGGATGATCCTCTGCCGCAGCATCGGGATCGGCCGGCGGCCGCGCTTGCTCTTGCCGGCCGGGCGCCGCCCGCGCGCGATGGAGATGGCTTTCTTTATCGTTCTCATCACGCGACCGTCCGATTTCCGATCCGGCGCGCCGGGGTGTCATCGCGGCCGGTTGCGAACAACTTTCTTTGAGCGCACGCAAAACGCAAGCGCAATTTCGTATGGCCCCGGCCTCAGGCCGCCCCGCGGCCCGCGGGGCGGATGGTCAGCAGCGCGCACGGGCATCGCCGCACCACCTGCTCGGCAACGCTGCCCAGAAGAAAGCGGCGGATTCCGCCGCGATTGTGGGTCGCGATTATGACCAGATCGGCGCGCCGCCGCTCCGCCATCTTCACGATCGTCCTCGCAGGGTCTCCCACCTCCACGCAGGTTTCGACCTTGAAGCCCTTAAGCCGCGTTCGCGCCAGGTTGGCGAGCCTGATTTTCGCATCCTGCTCGGCCTCGACATAGTAGCGCGCCGAGAGCCCCGCGTCGGCCGATACCGCGGGCGACAGGCGCACGACGTGAAGCAGGATGATGCGGGCGCGATGGGTGCGCGCGAGATCGCTCGCCAGCCGAAGCTCGGCGGCGGGCAGTCGTTTCGCGAATTTGATCGGCAACAGGATTCGGTTCCATCCGCGACCCATGCTCAGGAGTGTCCTTTCCGGCGCGTCCGGGCAAGTGCGGCGATGATAGCACGGGTGTGCCGCGCGATTATCAGGTCCTCGTTGGCCGGAATTACCCGCACCACGCACCGGCTGCTCGGCGCGCTGATCGGATCGGCGCAGGAGGAGTTGCGCGCGGGGTCGATTTCGATTCCGAGATGGGCCAGACCGCCGCACACCTCGGCCCGCACCTCCGCATCGTGCTCCCCGATTCCGCCGGTGAACACCAGGATGTCCACGCCGTCGAGCACGGCAGCCATCGCGCCGACATGCTTGCGCACATGATGACAGAACATCGCGCGCGCCAGCTTCGCCCTGGGATCGTTCGATTGCGCAAGCGTCCTCATGTCGGAGCTGATGCCGGAGACTGCGAGCAACCCGCCCTCGCGATCCACCATCCGCTCGATCGCCGCGGCATCGCAGCGGCGCTCTCTGAGCAGGTAGAGAATCACGCCGGGGTCGAGGTCGCCGCTCCTTGTTCCCATCATCAACCCGCCCGTCGGCGTAAATCCCATCGTCGTGTCGATCGATCTGCGGTTCTTGACGGCGGCAAGGCTTGCGCCGTTGCCGAGATGGGCAATTATCACGCGGCCGTCCGCGCCCGGCCCGAGGGCATCGACGATGTATTCGTACGAGAGGCCGTGGAAGCCGTAACGCCGCACCCCCGCATCCCACAGGTCGCCCCCGATCGGCAGCCGCGACGCCATCTCGGGCATCGTGCGATGGAACGCGGTGTCGAAACAGGCGACCTGCGGGAGTCCCGCAAACCGCGCGCGAACCGCTTCGATCGCCTCGATCGCGGGCGGGAGATGGAGCGGCGCGAAGGGAACCGTCTCGCGCAGCGCCGCGATCAGATCATCGGTCACAAGCTCGGGTTCGGCATGGCGCGGGCCCCCGTGAACGATCCGATGGCCGACCGCATCCGGCCGCCCAAGCTTCAGCCGATCGATCGCATCGAAGATCGCGCCGACCGCGCCGCGAGTGTCCGCAAACCTGCGCGGCTCGTCGATCACCGTATTGCCCGCGGCTTCGACCCGAAGCCTCGAATCGTCACGGCCGATCGCGTCGATCGCGCCGCCTGCAACCGTCCGCTCGTCGCGGCCCATCGCGTAGAGCGTGAACTTCAGGGAGGAGGAACCGCGGTTGATGCACAGGATGCGGGCCGGCGCGTCCATCGGATTGCGGCTACAGATCCCACTTCCAGTTGCGGATTTCCGGGAGATCGTCGCCGTAGCGGGTGATGTACTCGCGATGCTCCACTATCTTCGCGCGCATCTCCTGGCGCACGTAGCCGGCGACGGAGGCGAGCTTCTCGACCCGCGCGGCCACGTCCGCAACCAGGTTGTAGCGGCCCATGTCGTTCATCACCAGCATGTCGAACGGCGTCGTGGTGGTACCTTCCTCCTTGTAGCCCCGCACGTGGAGGCTTCGATGGTTGGTTCGGCGGTAGGTCAGGCGATGAATCAGCCACGGATAGCCGTGATAGGCGAACACGATCGGGCGATCCTTCGTGAAGATCTCGTCGAATTCCCGGTCCGTGAGTCCATGGGGATGCTCCTCGTGGGGCAGCAGCTTCATGATATCGACCACGTTGACGACCCTGATTCTCAGGTCGGGGAACTGCCGGCGCAGGTAGTGAACGGCGGCAAGCGTTTCCAGCGTCGGGATGTCTCCCGCGGCTGCCATCACCACGTCCGGCTCGCAGCCGCGATCGTTGCTCGCCCATTCCCATATTCCCAGCCCCTGCGTGCAGTGCTTGACGGCGGATTCGATGTCGAGCCACTGCAGCTCGGGCTGCTTTCCGGCGACGATGATGTTGATGTAGTTGCGGCTTCGCAGGCAGTGGTCGGTCACGGACAGCAGGGTGTTGGCGTCGGGCGGCAGATAGACCCGAATCACCTCGGGCTTCTTGTTCACGGCGTGGTCGATGAAGCCCGGGTCCTGATGGGAGAATCCGTTGTGGTCCTGGCGCCACACGTGCGAGCTTAACAGATAGTTTAGCGACGCAATCGGGGCGCGCCACGCAAGCTCGTTGCACACCTTGAGCCACTTCGCATGCTGATTGAACATCGAGTCCACCACGTGCGCGAACGCCTCGTAGGTGGCGAACAGGCCGTGTCTGCCCGTCAGCAGGTAGCCTTCGAGCCACCCCTGGCACGTGTGCTCGCTCAGGATCTCCATCACGCGCCCGTCCGGAGCGAGATGATCATCCTCGGGCAGCGTCTCCGCCATCCAGGCCCGATTGGTCACCTCGAAAAGCGCGCCGAGGCGGTTGGAATTGGTCTCGTCCGGACCCATCACACGGAAATTGCGGTTGTCCTCGTTGAGCTTCATCACGTCGCGCAGGAACGCGCCCATCACGCGCGTGGATTCGGCAGTGACCGCGCCCGGCTTCGGCACATCGACGGCATAGTCGCGAAAATCCGGCATCCGCAGCGGTTTGAGCAGAAGTCCGCCGTTCGCATGCGGATTCGCGCTCATCCGCCGCCCGCCCTTCGGCGCAAGCTCCGCCAATTCGGGCCGCAGACGCCCGGCATCGTCGAACAGCTCCTCGGGCCGATAGCTCCTTAGCCATTGCTCGAGGACCTTGAGATGGGACGGCGTGGTCATGTCGGCGACTGGCACCTGATGCGCGCGCCAGTACCCTTCCACCCTTAGCCCGTCGATCTTGGCGGGCGCCGTCCATCCCTTGGGGCTGCGCAGAATTATCAGCGGCCATCGCGGGCGCTCGCGCGCGCCGCTTTGCGCCTCGCGCTTGATCGCCGCGATCTCCTCCAACGACGCATCCAGCGCCGCCGCCATCGCCTCGTGCATCGCGTCGGGCTCCGAACCCTCCACGAAGCGCGGGCGGTAGCCGTAGCCCTCGAACAGGCGTTGCAGCTCGTCGTGGCTGATGCGGGCGAGGATGGTGGGATTCGCGATCTTGTAGCCGTTCAGATGGAGGATCGGCAGGACCGCCCCATCGCGCGCAGGGTCAAGGAACTTGTTCGAATGCCACGCCGCCGCGGCCGGCCCCGTCTCCGCCTCGCCGTCGCCGACCACGCACGCGACGATCAGATCGGGATTGTCGAATGCGGCCCCGAAGGCGTGCGCGATCGAGTAGCCGAGTTCGCCGCCTTCGTGAATCGAACCTGGCGTCTGCGGCGCGGCATGGCTCGGCACGCCGCCGGGAAACGAGAACTGCTTGAAGAGCTTCTGCAATCCTTTGATGTCGCGGGAGACCTCGGGATAGATCTCGCTGTAGGTCCCCTCCAGATAGGCATTCGCAACCACCGCCGGGCCTCCATGGCCGGGACCCGCGATGAAGATCATGTTGAGATCGCGCTTGACGATGACGCGGTTGAGATGCGCGTAGATGAAGTTGAGGCCTGGCGTGGTTCCCCAATGGCCGAGCAGCCGCGTCTTTACGTGATCGCGCGTCAGCTCATCGCGCAGAAGCGGATTGTCGAGCAGGTAGATCTGGCCGAGCGACAGGTAATTGGCCGCCCTCCAGTAGGCGTTGATCCGATCGCGTTCAGTGTTCGTGAGTACCGGCATGAGCACCTCCCGGTGGTCTGAGTCCGAACGGACGCTCTCATGATCTTATGAACGTTTTTCGATCTATCGCCAGCAATCCGGCGCGGATGAGCCCGTGGTCAGCTACGATCGACGGGGTTGGGTGCCGGATGTTGCTGCGTGAGGCAGTGGATCGAGCCAAGGCCCCACACCAGTTCGCGCGACGGAACCCCGATCACCCGCCGGCCCGGAAAGAGGCGGCCCAGCGTGGCCGCCGCTGCCGAATCGGCCGGGCAATCGAACGTCGGCATCACGATCGCGCCGTTGGCGATGTAGAAATTCGCGTACGATGCGGGCAATCGCGCGCCCTCGTACATCAGCGGCGCCGGCATCGGCAGCGTTTCGATCCTGAGCGGCGCCCCGCGCTCGTCGCGCATCGCGCGAAGCCGCGCAAGATTGTCCTTTAACACCTTGTAGTTCACGTCGGCGGGATCGTTTTCCACCACGGTCACAACGGTGTCGCGGGAGACGAAGCGCGCGAGATCGTCAACGTGTCCGTCGGTGTCGTCGCCCGCGATCCCGTCGCCGAGCCATAGCACGTTGACCACGCCCAGAAAGGTTTTCAGGTAGTCCTCTATCTCCGCGCGCGACAGATGCGGGTTGCGATTGCGGTTGAGCAGGCAGGATTCGGTGGTGAGCAGCGAGCCCGCGCCGTTGGGGTCGATGGATCCGCCTTCGAGCACGATTCCGGGCTGGATAACCTCGAAGCCGTAACGCGCACCGAGTCTGCGCGGGACCACATCGTCGAGATCGAATGCTCCGTATTTTTCACCCCAGGAATTGAATTTCCAATCCAGTGCGATCTGGGGCGGACCCTCGGCGCGATCGTCGATGCGGTTTACGAAGATCGGTCCGTGATCGCGCACCCATGAATCATTGGTTTCGAGATGAATCAATTCGACCCGCGCCGCGACCCGATCGTCCTCGGCGGCATCGCGGATCATCGCGCGTACCCGCTCGATCTCCTCCGCATCCTTGACGATCACGCGCAGCGGTTCTGAAGAAGCGATCGCCGCGGCCATCCTCGCGAACACGCCCGGGATCGGATCGAAGTTGCCCGGCCAGGTGTCGAGGTTGTGCGGCCATACGATGTAGGTCGCCAGATGGGGCTCCCATTCCGCCGGCATCCGGTAGGCCGCAAGCCGCCGGCGATGTTCATCCGCGATGGGTGCCACGGTCAGGAACGAAAGCGGCGCATCAGGTCGCCGTACGCATCGATTCTGCGATCCCGGAGGAACGGCCAGTTGCGCCGCGTCCGTTCTATCTTGCCGAGATCGCATTCCACCACCAGGGTTTCCTCGCGCGAGGCGCCGGCGCTGGCGACGACCTCGCCGAATGGATCGGCGACGAACGACGAACCCCAGAACTCGAGGTCCGCCTCGATCCCGGTGCGGTTGACCACGGCGACGTAAACGCCGTTGGCGATCGCGTGGGCCCGCTGGATCGTCTTCCACGCCTCGAGCATCTTCATGCGATCGTCGGGCGTCTCGCCGTGCCACCATCCGATCGCCGTGGGATAGAAAAGCACCTGCGCTCCCGCCATCGCGGTAAGCCGCGCCGCCTCAGGAAACCATTGATCCCAGCACACCAGCACGCCCATCGATCCGTAGGCCGTGGGATGGGTCGTGAAATCGAGATCGCCGGGGGTGAAGTAGAATTTCTCGTAGTAACGCGGATCGTCGGGAATATGCATCTTGCGGTAGCGTCCCGCGATCCGCCCGTCCGCATCCAGGACCACCGCTGTGTTGTGATACACGCCCGGCGCGCGGCGCTCGAACAGCGAGGCGATGATCGCGACGCGGCGCGCGGCGGCGACCTTGCCGAGCGCCTCCGTTGAAGGCCCGGGGATGGGCTCGGCGAGATCGAAAAATTTGGGGTCCTCGACCTGGCATGGATAGTGGGATCGGAAAAGCTCCTGCAGGCAGATCACCTGGGCGCCGCGCGATGCGGCCTCCTCGATTCGAGCGATCGCCTTGTCGAGATTTTTCTCCGGCTCGGGCGCGCAGCTCATCTGCACCAGCCCCAGCACAACCTTGTCGCGACTCTCCGCCATCGTTCGATCCTTGATAGCAACCGTGCGGATGCGTTGCCACCGCCGCGCGAAACGCATCGGTAACATGCTCGGAGCCGCGGGCGCGGAAGCAGGGTCGCGAACCAGCCCTGCCCGGGAAGTTGCATGAGGGGCGATGTGATAATCTAATAAGGCGGCGTTCGGGGAGAGCCCGCCGCTTTGGTCTGTAAAATCGCTGCCCGCCGCTGATAGCCGGGTCCTGCGCAAGGGAAGGCCGCGAACCCCGCCAGGTCCGGAAGGAAGCAACGGTACCGGCTGTCACCCTGTGCCGCAGGGGTGCCTGGCTATCATTCGACGGGCAGCGGCGGCCGCGGCGGATCGATGCGAACGCGCGCGGAAGCCCCGCGGAGGAGCCGCGCCCGCTGGAGTGATGGTTGTCGATGGCTGAGTCGCCGCCCCCTCATCTCGTCCTGGCCCGCAAATGGCGCCCCGAGCGCTTCTCGGAGCTGGTGGGACAGGAACACGTCACGCGCACCCTCAGCGAGGCGCTCAAGCGCGGGCGTATCGCCCATGCCTTCCTCTTCACCGGCATCCGCGGTGTCGGCAAGACCACGGCCGCGCGAATTCTCGCGCGATGCCTCAATTGCGAGAAGGGGCCGACCGCCGAACCGTGCGGCGAATGCTCCGCCTGCATCGAAATCCGCTCCGGGCGCTCCCTCGACGTAAGCGAGATCGACGGCGCGACGTACCGGAAGATCGATGATGCGCGCGCGATCATCGAAAACCTCAGCTATCGCCCCGCTCGCGACCGCTTCAAGATCTACATCATCGACGAAGCCCATCAGCTCACCGATCAGGCATTCAACGCCTTGCTCAAGACGCTCGAGGAGCCGCCGGCCCACGTCAAGTTCATCCTGGCGACCACCGAACCGCAGAAGATGCCGGACACGATACTGTCGCGGCTTCAGCGCTACGACTTCCGGCGCATCCCGTTTCCGACAATCTTCGAGCGCCTGCGCGAACTCGCATCGCGCGAGCAGACGCCGGCCGAAGAGGCCGCCCTGCGGCTGCTCGCCCGCGAGGCGGGCGGAAGCATGCGGGATGCGGAGCGGATGCTCGAGACCGCGATCGCATCGGCCGCCGACGGCAAGGTGACCGAAGCCGACGTGGCCGCATCCCTCGGCGTCGCATCGCGCACCACCGTGTTCCGCATCGTGGAAGCCATCCTGGGGCACTCCGCGGCGCCGGCGCTCAGGATGGTCCGCGAATTGGCGGCGCGCGGGGCGAACCTCGAATCGCTCGGACGCGACCTGCTCGAGACGCTTCGCAATCTCGCGGTCGCGAAGCTTCCCTCCGACGGCGGCCAGGGACCCCTGGACGATCTTCCGGATCTCGAGGCCCAGGAACTGCGCCGTATCGCCGCCGACGTTTCCAGCCGCGACCTGATGCGGCTTTTCCGGTTGATGGCCGATTCGCAGGAACAGATCATCCGATCCCCCTACCCCGACCTTTTGATCGAGATGGCGGTGGTGAGGATGGCATCGCTCGCCCCGGTGATCGATGCGGACGAACTGATGCGGGCGATCGGCGCGGCTGCGGCGGGCACGCCGCCCGCCACTCCACCGCGCGGATCCGCGCCCGGGGGTTCATCCTCGGGCGAAGGTCCGCGGCCCGCATCGGAAGCCCCCGGAGGAGCAAGGCGGCTGCCGGTAAGGGGCGAGGTCAAGGCGGAAGCACCCCGGCGGCCTCAAGCCACGGTGTCGGCGCCGCAGACCGGTCCGGCGGCTCCGATGGGAACGGACCTTCCCGGCCTGCGCGACCATATTCGGACCCGTCGTGCCGCGCTTGCGGGATTCATGGAGCAGGGAGCGGCGCTCGCGATGGACGGCGACACTCTGCGGGTCCATCCCAAAAACGACATCTACGTCCGCTATCTTGCGGACAATCGCGCCGTCATCGCCGAGCTTGCCGCCGAATTCTTCGGTCGCCCAATCAAGGTGGAGCTTGCGGCGTCTGGAGAGGCTCCACCGCCGCCGGAGTCACCCTCCCCGGCGCAGCCTGCGGCGATGGATCCGGCGGCAGCGAGCCAGGGCCCTCCTCCCCCGCGCACCGCCGCTTCATCCGCCGACGAGCGCGCCGAGATATACTCGGATCCGGGAATGCGAAGGATTTTCGATGCGTTCGAGGCGCGGCTGGTCGAGGTGCGTGCGCCCCGCGCCGGCCGCGACCCGGGCAACTGACGATCGCTCAAGAGGAGTGACTCAATTGGCGGAATTCGACTTGGGCGCCTTGATGAAACAGGCGCAAGCCCTCCAGCAAAAGGTCAAGGAAGCGCAGGAACACGCCGCCGCCCAGATCGTCGAAGCCGATGCCGGCGGCGGGATGGTTCGCGCGTCAGTGGACGGCGCGATGCAGGTGCGCAAAATCGAGATCGACCCCGCCCTGCTCGCCGCCAATGACAAGGCGATGCTCGAAGACCTGATCGTCGTCGCAGTGAACCTTGCGCTCAAGCGCGCCCAGGAACTCGTGGCGCGAGAGATGGGAAAGGTAAGCCCGCTGGCCGGACTCAAAATCCCCGGTTTCGGCAACGAGTAAGCCCGCGATGGCCGAGAATCTCAAAAGGCAGGATGGACTGCCTCCCGCGATGACCCGGCTGGTCAAGGAACTCTCGCGCCTTCCGGGAATCGGCGAAAAAACCGCATCCCGCCTCGCCTTCAACCTGCTCAACCGCCCCCGCGACCAGGTGATCGCTCTGGCCGAAGCGCTGCTGGAGATGAAGGAGCGGGTGGGGTTGTGCGCGGAATGTTTCGGGCTGTCGGATAATCCGCGATGCCAAGTGTGTAAGGACCCGGCGCGCGACCGCGAATTAATCTGCGTGGTCGAGGGACCGGCGGACCTGATGGCGATGGAGCGGGCGCGCAGCTTCAACGGCGTCTATCACGTCCTGCACGGGGCGCTTTCGCCGCTCGACGGCATCGGACCCGAACACATCAAGATGAACGAACTCATCGCGCGCATCAGCCCGCCGGCAACCGTCCGCGAAGTGATTATCGCGACCAATGCCACGGTCGAGGGCGAGGCGACGGCGCTGTACCTTGCACGCGCGCTGAAGCCGCTGGGAGTAAAGGCGACGCGGCTTGCCCGCGGACTTCCCGCCGGCGGCGACCTTGAATACAGCGATTCGGCCACGCTCCAGAGCGCGCTGCAGGGCCGCCGCGAACTTTGACAGAGCAGACTCGCGCAAGAGCGCGCCGCGCCGACGAACATGCGAGATTGATCCGAGCCATGAGAAGCGGATACACCGTCGCCGGAAATCCCTCAAACCACCGAAAGGAGGATCGCGCCGCGTCGTGCGGGGAGCCCCGGTTCTTTGCCTGATCGCGCTCGTTTTCTGCGCCTGCAATTCGAAGCCGCCCGATGCCGTGGAGCGGGGGCGAATGGTGTACATGACCAATTGCGTGGTATGCCACAATCCCGACCCCAACCTCCCCGGCACGCAGGGACCGGCGATTGCGGGTTCCTCCGAGGCGCTGCTGGAGGCGCGCGTGCTCCATCTGTCCTATCCACCGGGATACAAGCCGCAGCGCAACACGCATGCGATGCGCGCGTTTCCGCAGCTTAAAAACCATATCGGCGATCTGGCGGCGTTCCTCGCCGCGGCGCGCCGCCAATCGGACGCCAAGGCCGACAGAAGGTAGGCCGCGGTGCGGGCGATACGGCGCTGCGGCAGGTTCGGATTCTGTCATAATTGATACAGATGCCCTCGAACACGACGATTACCGTCGAGCCTGCGCATTCGGGCGTGCGGCTCGATGTGTTCGTATCGGCGTATCTTGCCCCCGAGTACTCCCGGTCGCAGGTCGCGCGGATGATCAAGGCGGGCTTCGTGACCGTCAACGGCG
>Ga0070741_10013124_pt1 | contig 14737 bp, 12 predicted proteins | sample Coa_R1_4_FD_66440 | JGI IMG/M metagenome (GOLD analysis project Ga0070741, IMG submission 66440) | Surface soil microbial communities from Centralia Pennsylvania, which are recovering from an underground coalmine fire - Coalmine... | ecosystem: Environmental > Terrestrial > Soil > Unclassified ...
GCCTCGAGCGCCTCGCGCGTGCGCGGCACCTCGCCGCCGTACTGCTCGACGAGGATGCGGCACGTCGCGATCACGTTCTTGGCTTTCGCGTTGAAAAGGCCGATCGTCGAAATATAGGTTTTGAGTTTCTCTTCGCCGAGCGCGAGTATCGCTTGCGGCGTCCCAGCGACGGGATACAAGCGCCGCGTGGCCTTGTTCACGCCGACGTCGGTCGCTTGCGCCGAGAGCATCACGGCGATCAGCAGTTGGAAAGGCGTGGCGTATTCGAGCTCGGTCGTCGGTTTCGGATTCCCTTCGCGCAGCCGGCGGAAGATCTCTTCGCGCTTGGCCGCGTTCATGCGCGGCCGCCCGCCTTGCGCGCGCGGGCACGCGCGATCGCGGCGCGCACGGCATCGCCGCTCACCGTGTCGAGCGCGGCCTTGCGAGCCGCGAGCTCCGCCGTGCGTTCGGCTTCCTCGCGCGCGAGGCGCGCCCGGTGCGCGCCGTAGCGCCGGCGATAGCGCGGCGGATCGGCCGCGGTACGTGCCGGCACCATGGCGATGCAGTCCACGGGGCAGGGCGGAATGCAAAGCTCGCAGCCCGTACACTCCTCCACAAGTACCGTATGCATCATTTTGGACGCGCCGACGATCGCGTCGACCGGACAGGCTTGGATGCACTTCGTGCAGCCGATGCAGGTTTCCTCGTCGATGACCGCGATCTCGCGCGGCTTCTCGACGCCGTTGGCGGGATTGAGCGGAACGACCGGACGTCCTAGCAGTTCCGCGAGCGCCGCGATGCCCGCCGCGCCGCCCGGGGGACATTGGTTGATCCCGGCCTCATCCGCCGCAACCGCCGCCGCGTACGCCGCGCACGCCGGGTAGCCGCAGCGTGTGCACTGCGTCTGCGGCAGCAGGGCGTCGATGCGCGCGGCGAGCGCGGCCGTGTCGCGTGTGAGAGTCATGCCGCGATTTTGGCAGATTTGCCATGCCAGAGGTGTGCGTCGCGCGCTCCAAAGGAATGCTTCCCCCGCTCGCGGGGGAAGCTGGCGCCAGCCTGAAGGAGGAGGCGTGCGATGTCGCGCAGCGTGGCCCCATCCGCCTTCGGCACCTTCCCCGCATGCGAGGGAAGGGTCTTCCCGCCTACTCCGCCAGCCGGTACCCCACGCCGACTTCGGTCAGCAGCCAGCGCGGCTGCGCCGGGTCGGGTTCGATCTTGTGCCGGAGCGCGCGCATGTAGATGCGCAGATAGTGCGGCGATTCGACATGCTGCGCGCCCCAGATTTCGCGCAGCAGCTGCCGATGCGTGAGCACCTTGCCCTGATGCCGTGCGAGTAGTGCGATGAGGTCGTATTCGATCGGCGTCAGATGGATATCGACGCCGTCGCGGCGCACGCGGCGCGCGGCGAGGTCGACTTCGAGCGTGCCGACGCGCACGCAGGGCTCGGTCTTGTCCGCGTCGCGCATCGCGAGATGGCGTTGCGCGACGCGCAGGCGCGCCATGAGCTCGCCGATGCCGAACGGTTTCGTCAAATAGTCGTCCGCGCCGAGATCGAGCGCGCCCACCTTGTCGCTCTCCTGGCTGCGCGCCGAGAGCACGAGGATCGCGCCCGCGTACCATTCGCGCAGCCGGCGGATCACGTCGAGGCCGGAAATGTCGGGCAGGCCGAGGTCGACGATGACGACGTCCGGCTGCTCGACGGCGGCCAGGCGCAGACCGTCGATGCCCGTCTCGGCCGCCGTGAACGCGTGGCCGTGCGCTTCGAGCGCGGCGCGCAGGAAGCGCTGGATCTGCGGGTCGTCCTCGATCGCGAGCAGCTTGAGCGCGGCGCTCACGGCGGAGCCTCGGGCGGTGGGGTCAGCGGCAGCGTGAAGGTGAATTCGGCGCCCCCTTGCGGCAGGTTGCGTGCTGCGATGCGGCCCCCGTGCGCTTCCACGATCGCTTTGCAGATGGCCAGACCAAGGCCGAACCCGCTCTGCGCGGCTTCTTCGCGGCCGCGATGGAACTTGTCGAAAACGCGCGTCTCGTCGCCGGCGGGCAGGCCCGGCCCGGCATCGGCGATGCGCACGGCCACGTCGCCGTCCTCGCGCGCCGCGGCGATCCGCAGCGGCGTGCCGGGTGGCGTGTGTTTTTGCGCATTTTCCACAATGTTGCCGAGCACCTGCCCGATCATGACCTCGTCGCATTCGACGAGCGGCAGCTCGGGCGGCAGGTCGACCGTCACCGCACGCCCCGCGAGGCCCTCGCGGTGCCGGTGCAGCACGGCGCCGATGAGTTCGTCGAGCGCCACCCATTCGCGCTTGAGCCGCACCGTGCCCGACGAGAGCCGCGTCAGCTCGAGAAGGTCGTCGACGAGGCGGTGTAGGCGCCGCGCTTCGTCGTGGATCGTGTGAAGGAGTTCGCTGCGGCGTGCGGCGTCGATGCTCGCCGCATGGTCTTCGAGCAGCGTCGATGCGGCGCCGATCACGCTCGCGAGCGGCGTGCGGAAATCGTGCGAGATCGAACTCAGGAGAAGACTGCGCAACTTCTCCGATTCGGCCTCCATGCCGGCCGCCTGCGCCGCTTGCGCGAGCTGCACGCGCTCCATCGCGACGGCGGCCTGCGTCACGAAGGATTCGACGAGATGCATCTGCTCGGGAACGTCGATCTGACCCGGATCGACGGGCCGCAGTCCCAGCACGCCGATGCAGCGACGCTGCGCGTCGAGCGGCAGGTACACGGCGTCGGCGCTGGCCAGCGTTTCGGTGGCGTGGCCCGCCTTCTGGCGGTGATCGTAGGCCCATTGCGCAATGCCGAGATCGTTGCCGGGCACTGGGTAGCGCGCGACGCTCGCCGGTGCCACACCGCGCGCGCAGAAGTGCGTCGGATCCTGCAGCAGGCCGTCGGCATCGGGCAGCAGGATCGCGGCCTCGCCTTCGACCGCCGCGAGCACGTGCTCGCGCAGGATGCGGCCGAGCTCGCCGAGATCGCGGCTTTGGGCGAGTTCGCTGCTGAGCGCGTACAGCTCGCCGGCGCGCCGTTCGCGCTGGCGCGCCACGGACGCTTGGCGGCGCCCGCGTGCGGCGAGGTTGCTGATGACGAGGCCGGTCGCGAGCATCACGCCGAACGTGATCAGGTATTGCGCGTCGGATACCGCAAACGAGTAGTACGGCGGTACGAACAGGAAGTCGAACAAGCAGACGCTCAGGACGGCGGCGAGCACCGACGGCCCGCGTCCGAAGCGGATGGCCACGAGCACGATCGCGACGAGGTACAGCATCACGAGGTTCGTGCGCTCGATGTAGTCGTATAGAAGTGCACAAAGTATCGTGGTGCCCGTCACCGCGCCGGCGCTCAGGAGGTAGGTGCGCCATTGGCTCGTGCGCTGCGGCAGCCGCGGCGGGCGCACGGTTTCCGCGCCGGGCTCGCCCGTGATCACGTAGACGTCGATCGCGCCGCTGCCGCGCACGATCTCGTCGACGAGCGAACGCTTGAGCCGGTCGCGCCAGCGCGGACGCGCGGGCTTGCCGACGATGATCTTGCTGACGTTGCGCTGGCGCGCGAATGCGAGGAGCTCCGCCGCGACGCTCTCGCCGCTCAGGTTCGCGGTGTCGGCGCCGAGACTCGCGGCGAGCTTGAGCGTTTCGAGCACGCGGTCGCGCGCCGCACGCGGCAGGCGCGCCAGCCGCGGCGTCTCGACGTACACGGCGATCCATTCCGCATGCAGGGCATTGGCGAGCCGCCGCGCCGAACGCACGACGCGCGCCGACAGCGCATCGGGCCCGACGCAGACGAGCACGCGCTCGCCGGCCGGCCAGGTCTCGCGGATCGCGTGCTGCTCGCGGTAGGCGCGCATCGACGAATCGACGCGGTCGGCCGTCACGCGCAGCGCGAGCTGGCGCAACGCAATGAGATTGCCTTTGCGGAAGAACGAGGTCAGCGCATGGCCCACTTTGTCGGCGACGTATACTTTTCCCTCGCGCAGGCGCTGCAACAGCTCGTCGGGCGGCAGATCGACGAGCTCGACCTCGTCGGCCGCGTCGAACACCTTGTCGGGCACGGTCTCGCGCACCGCGACGCCCGTGATCTGCGCGACGACGTCGTTGAGGCTCTCGATGTGCTGCACGTTGACGGTCGTGTAGACGTCGATGCCGGCGCCGAGCAGTTCCTCGATGTCCATCCAGCGTTTCGGGTGGCGGGCGCCCGGATGGTTGCTGTGCGCGAGTTCGTCGACGAGGATCACGCGCGGAGCGCGCGCGAGCGCGGCGTCGAGGTCGAATTCCTTGAGCACGATGCCGCGGTGCTCGAGTTGCTGCGGCGGCAGCACCTCGAGCCCGGCGAGAAGGGCTTCGGTTTCGGCACGGCCGTGGAGTTCCACGTAGCCGACGATGACATCGATGTTGTCGGCCTTCAGTGCGCGCGCCGCTTCGAGCATCGCATAGCTCTTGCCGACGCCGGGCGCCGCGCCGAAGAAGATCTTGAGCCGCCCGCGGCGCGAGCGCACTTCCTCGGCGTGCACGCGCGCGAGCAGGGCGTCGGGGTCAGGGCGGTGATCGCGGTCGGGGTTCGGCATGGCACGACGAATCGTATCGATTCATCATGCCGCAACTGCGGCTGCGCTTACCACTTTCCGTCGAGCAGCAGGTTGAGCTCGAGCACGTTCACGCGCGGCTCGCCGAGGACGCCGAATTGGCGTCCCTCGGTGGCTTGCGAAACGAGCTTGGCCACTTCGGTCTCGCTCAAACCGCGCGTGCGCGCGACGCGTGCGAGCTGGTACCGGGCAGCGCCGGGCGAGATGTGCGGATCGACGCCCGAGGCCGATGCCGTGACGAGATCGACGGGTACCGGCGCCGCATTGCCGGGATCGGCGGCGCGCAGCGCATCGACGCGCTGCTTGACCGCATCCGTCAGCGCCGGGGTGGTCGGCCCCAGGTTCGATGCGCCCGACGACGAGGGATTGTCGGGAAACGGCGCCGTCGCCGACGGCCGCGGCCAGAAGTATTTCGGATCGGTGAACGCCTGCCCGATGAGCTCGGAGCCGAGCGGCTTGCCGTCCTTCACGATGACGCTGCCATTGGCGGCATGCGCAAACAGCAGTTGCGCGACGCCCGTCACTGCGAGGGGATAGATCGTGCCCGTGATGACGGTGAGCGCCGCGAGCAGCATGAACGCAGGACGCAGCAAATGTGTCATTGCAGTCTCCTCTCGGTGATCGGGTTCGCCGACGTCAGAAGTGCCAGATGATGTCGCCCGACAGGATTGCCTCGTGCGATTTGTTGGGCGCGATGCCGGCATTCGAGTTGCCGTTGAACGCTGGTCCGTTGAGCGAATGATAAAAGGCGATTTCCGGACGCACTTCGACTTGCGGCGAGAACCAGTGTTGCCAGCCGAATCCGAGGTTTACGTAGCGCGATGCCACGCCCGTGCGCTGACCTTGGCGGTCCCAGTAGTATTCCGGCCGGAGCGCAAAATTGTTCAGCGGGTCCGGGCTGTAGTTGATATAGGCCACGGTCGAAGTGACTTCCGCTTTGCACGTCAACAGCGCGGCGTTGGCGCACATCGCCAAATCCGGAGCGTTGAACGGAATGTACTGCGACGAAAACGGTGCGCCGCCGTGCGCGTAGATCGTCTGCACGTCGCGGTTGAACGCGTTCGGGACGCGATTCTGGAACAAGTCGTAGGCTTCGTACGAAATGTGCCAGTGCTCGTTGAACGCGTGATAGACGGTGAAGCCGTACCATTGCAGGTTGTTGTAGCCGTACCGCCCCGAGTTGATCGCATCCGCGCAAGGCATGACGGCGGTCCGGCCGTCGTCGGTCTGATAGCGCACGCACGCGCTCACGGACGGCATCGCACCCGGATCTTTCTTGAACGTCGCATTCGGGTAGAGCGGGTTGTAGCCGAAATCGCCGGGACCCGTGCCCGGGATGTTGGGATAAGGATTCTTGCGCCGCTGGCTCAAGTGCGTCGGGAACGCCTCCGTGCCGTCCGTCACGCCGAGCTGCACGATCCAGTTCTTGTCGAGCGCCAGCGTGCCCTGGAGCCCCGTGTTCGTATAGTTGTCGAACGTGTAGGTCATCGAGTGCGTGTACATGTAGTTGTTCGGCGCGAGCTGGGCCTCGATGTCCGGAATGGAAATGAAACGGCCCAGACGCAGCATCAATCCGCTGGCGACGTCGGGAATGTAGAGCTCGCCGTACAGCATCGGAAAATCGTAGCCGTAGATCTTGTTGTCCTTGAGCAATTGGTAGCTGGCGAACCCATAGGCCGTCGTGTAGCGATAGTTCTCGCCATAGATCGCCGAGAGGCGCAGGCCCCAATCGATGTGGTCCGTCTGCACGGTGTCCGCGAAGCGATCGAGATAGATCACGGCCTGGTCGAGCTGCACGGTATTCGGTGTATACAAATATGCAGCAGGCGCGTTGCCGCCCGGTTTCGTCGAACTCGTGCTGACGTTGCCGCCGACGTTGATCCAGCCATAAAGCTGGAAGTCGTTGCGGGTCAGCCACGCGCCGAAGCCGGTATTGCCGAGCGCGGTCATCAGTGGACTGTCGACCGAGCCCGGCCGCGTGACGCCGATCGGCGTCGCACCGCCGTAAGGCCATTCGGTGAACGGCATGGGCGGCGTCGTCTGCGCCGCCGGCGGCCAGCCCTCGCGACGCGCGGGCGGCGCCTTGGGATCGGCGGGGCCGCTCGCTTGACCCCACTCGAGCTTGTAATAGTTCGTCAGGCGTTGCCAAAAGTCAGTGCCGAGGTACCCGTCGAGACACTCGTAGTTCTTGTACGGGTTGCACGACGCTGCCGGCACGTCTGCGGCAACAGCCACGACTTGCGCAGACGACGTTGCGATCGCCGAGAACGACGCGATCGCGAGGGTGGCACTGCGCAGGTGAGAAAGAAAGCGGTGAATGGCCATGACTGTTCCTCACGCCAGCCCGAACAGGACCAGCAGCATGTCGATGAGCTTGATGCCGACGAACGGCACGATGATCCCGCCGACGCCGTACAGCAGCAGATTGCGCCGCAGCAGCGCTGCTGCGCCGAGCGCGCGATAGGGCACGCCTTTGAGCGCGAGCGGAATCAGGAAAATGATGATCAGCGCGTTGAAGATCACGGCCGACAGGATCGCGCTCTGCGGGGTGGCGAGCCGCATCACGTTGAGTGCGTCGAGCGACGGATACGTGCTCGCGAACGCGGCCGGAATGATGGCGAAATACTTGGCCACGTCGTTCGCGATCGAGAACGTCGTCAGCGATCCGCGCGTGATCAGCATCTGTTTGCCGATCTCGACCACTTCGATGAGCTTGGTCGGATTGGAATCCAAGTCCACCATGTTGCCGGCTTCCTTCGCCGCTTGCGTGCCCGAGTTCATCGCGACGGCGACGTCGGCCTGCGCGAGCGCCGGTGCGTCGTTCGTGCCGTCGCCGCACATCGCGACGAGACGCCCCTCGGCCTGGATGTCGCGGATCAGCTTGAGCTTCGCCTCGGGCGTGGCTTCGGCGAGGTAGTCGTCGACGCCGGCTTCCGCCGCGATCGACGCCGCGGTGAGCGGATTGTCGCCCGTGATCATGATCGTGCGGATGCCCATCGCGCGCAGCTCCGCGAAGCGCTCGCGGATGCCGCCCTTGACGATGTCCTTGAGTTCGATCACGCCGAGCGTGCGCGCGATGCCGCCGGGCGTCGTTTCGCTCACCACGAGCGGCGTGCCTCCCTTGCGCGCGATGTCCTCGGCCGTGCGGCGCACCTCCGGCGCGAGCGGACTGTTCGCTGCGACGAGCTGTTTCTCGATCGCATCGACGGCGCCTTTGCGGATGCTGCGGATGCGACTCGCGGGGTCCGCCACGTCGGCGGGGATATCGACGCCGCTCATGCGCGTGTTCGCCGAGAACGGCACGAAGTGCATGTGCGCGGCGCCGACGGCGCGCTCGCGGATGCCGAACTTCTCCTTCGCGAGGACGACGATGCTGCGGCCTTCGGGCGTCTCGTCGGCGAGCGAAGCGAGCTGCGCGGCGTCGGCGAGCGCGTCGACATCGACGCCCGCCGCCGCATGGAAGGCGACGGCCTGGCGATTGCCGAGCGTGATGGTGCCGGTTTTGTCGAGCAGCAGTACGTCGACGTCGCCCGCGGCTTCGACCGCGCGGCCCGACATCGCGATGACGTTGGCCTGGATCATGCGGTCCATGCCGGCGATGCCGATCGCCGAGAGCAGGCCGCCGATCGTCGTCGGGATCAGGCACACGAGGAGCGCCACGAGCACCGTGATCGTGACGGGTTCGCCGTGTCCCGAGCCGTGCACCGCATACAGCGAATAGGGCAGGAGCGTCGCGCAGGCGAGCAGGAAGATCAACGTGAACTTCGCCAACAGTATCGTCAGCGCGATCTCGTTCGGCGTCTTGCGGCGCGAGGCGCCTTCGACCATCGAGATCATGCGGTCGAGGAAGCTTTCGCCCGGGTTGCTGCCGATGCGCACGACGATCCAGTCCGACAGCACGCGCGTGCCGCCGGTCACCGAGCTGCGGTCGCCGCCCGATTCGCGGATCACCGGCGCCGATTCGCCGGTCACGGCGCTCTCGTCGATCGTCGCCGCGCCTTCGACGACTTCGCCGTCGCCCGGGATGAACTCGCCGGCCTTGACGATGACGAGATCGCCTTTGCGCAGGTCGCTCGCGTTGGCGAGGATCGTCGTGTTGCGACGCTCGAGCGAAGGGATCTTGTGCGCCACGACGTCCTTGCGCGCGCTGCGCAGCGAGGCCGCCTGCGCTTTGCCGCGACCTTCCGCGATCGCTTCGGCGAAGTTCGCGAACAAGAGCGTGAACCAGAGCCACAGCGCGACCGCGAGAGTGAATCCGCCGGGCGCCTCGCCGTGTCCACCGAGCGCCTGGAACCACAACAGGGTGGTCAGGATGCTGCAGACGAAGACGACGAACATTACCGGGTTGCGGAATTGCGCGCGCGGCGAGAGTTTGCGGAAAGCGTCGCCGATCGCGGATATGAGGAGCTTCGGATCGAGCGCGCTCGTTTGCGTGTGAGTGGTCATGTGCGGGATCTCGCGTGCCCGATGTCGACGACGGAGGGGTTCACTTGCCGAGCATCGCCAAGTGCTCGGCGATCGGCCCGAGCGCCAGCGCCGGCAGGAAGGTCAGCGCGCCGACGATGACCACGGTGATCGCGAGCAGCGTCACGAACAACGGCGTGTGCGTCGGCAAGGTCCCCGCGGACACTGGGACGTGCTTCTTCGCCGCGAGCGAGCCCGCGATCGCGAGCATGCCGATCGCGAGCGGAAAGCGTGCGAAGAACATGCAAATGCCGAGCAGCGTGTTGATGAACGGCGTGTTCGGATTCATGCCGCCGAACGCGCTGCCGTTGTTGTTCGACGCCGACGACAGGTTGTAGAGGACTTCGCTGAACCCGTGCACGCCCGAGTTCGTGGTCAGAAGGGCGAGTCCCTGCGGCGCCGAAATGACGACAGCCGTGCCGACGACGACCATCGCGCAAGGAATCAGCACCACGAGGCTCGCCATCTTCATCTCGTACGCTTCGATCTTCTTGCCGAGATATTCCGGCGTGCGGCCCACCATGAGCCCGGCGATGAACACCGCGACGACCGCGAACGCGAGCATGCCGTAGAGGCCCGAACCGACCCCACCGAAGATCACTTCGCCGAGCTGGATGAGCCATATCGGCACGAGTCCGCCGAGCGGCGTGAACGAGTCGTGCATCGAATCGACCGAACCGTTCGATGCGGCGGTCGTCGCCGTCGCCCAGCGTGCGGAGCCGACGATGCCGAAGCGCGTTTCCTTGCCTTCCATGTTGCCGCCGGCTTGCACGGCCGACGCCGTTTGATCCACGCCGAGGCCGCTCAGCGCCGGATTGCCGGCTTGTTCGGCGGCCGTGCAGGCGAGCAGCAAGGGCACGAAGATCACGAGCATCGCGGCGAGCAGCGCCCAGCCTTGGCGCGTGTCGCCGACCATTTTGCCGAACGTGTAGCAGAGCGCGGCGGGAATCAGCAGGATCGAGAGCGATTCGAGGAAATCGCTGAGCGGCGTCGGGTTCTCGTACGGATACGCCGAGTTCGCGCCGTAGTAGCCGCCGCCGTTCGTGCCGAGCTGCTTGATCGCGATCTGCGATGCGGCTGGGCCGAGCGGCAGCGATTGTTCGGTCACGGGCGTGGACGTGGTCACGTCCTTGCCGTCGGCGTCTTTGACCGTTTTCGCCGCGGTGGTCTGCTCGACCAGCGGCACAGATTTGTACTCGCTGAAATTTTGCGGCACGCCCTGCCAGACGAGCGCGATGGCAAGCACGAACGACAGCGGCAGCAGAATGTACAAGGTCGAACGCGTGAGATCGACCCAGAAGTTGCCGATCGTCGTCGAGGAACGGCGCACGAAGCCGCGAATCACGGCGGTCAAGACCGCAATGCCGGTGGCGGCCGACAGGAAATTCTGCACGGTCAAGCCCAGCATCTGCGTGAGATAGCTCAACGTCGATTCGCCGCTGTAGCCTTGCCAATTCGTATTCGTGGCGAAACTGATTGCCGTGTTCATCGCGAGATCCGGCGCCACGTTCTCCATCTTCTGCGGATTGAGCGGCAGCCAGGCTTGCAGGCGCAGCAGCGCATAGACGACGAACAGGCCGAGCACGTTGAAGATCAACATCGCCCAGGCATAGCGCGTCCAGGTCATTTCTTCGTCCGGCGAAATGCCGGCAACGCGATAGAGCATGCGTTCGACCGGCGCGCCGACGCGCGTGACGCGGTTCGATTCGTCGGAAAATACCGCCGCCATGTAGCCGCCGAGCGGTTTGACGAGCAGCAGGAGCACGGCCAGGTACAGACCGAGCTGGAGGCAGCCGTTGACGGTCATTCGAACCACTCCGGCTTGAGCAGCGCGGCGAGCAGGTACACGCTGAGCGCGACCGCGATGAGGCCGGCGAGCCAGTAGGTCGCGGTCACTGCCGCGGCTCCAGGCGCGCGCAGAGGCGCAGGAACGCCGAGGTGGCGCCGACGAGCAGCACGAGCAGGAGCAGGTAGACGAAATCCATGATGGCGACCCGTTGTGCGGGACGTCACTTTAGGAATGGGTCGATAAGAAAGGCGTAGGAATTGCCGGCGGCGCTATAAAAAACGCGTAAAAAATCCAGCGTAGCTCAGCCGCCGAGCGGCTTCCGCTTTGCGCCGCGTCCGCCTTCCGGACCGTGTGCGCCGGGTGGAAGCAGCCGGCGGTTTTCGACCACGACTTTGAGGATCACGCTCGTCGACGTGTCGGCGAGCTCGCAAAACGGCTTGACGACCGATTCGAGATGCGCGACGTCGACGACGACGATCTCGAGCACCCAACTGTCGTCGCCCGTCACGTTGTAGCACGACAGCACTTCGGGCATCTCGCGCGCGAGCTTGGTCATGCGCGCCAAGTCCGCACGGCCCACGCGCACGAGCGCATGGATGCCGTAGCCGAGGGCTTGGCGATCGATCTGCGCGTGATAGCCGGTGATGATCTTGGCCGCTTCGAGCTTGCGCACGCGCTCCGTCGTCGCCGGTTGCGACAAGTGGACGCGGCGCCCGAGCTCGGCCATTGTCAGGCGCGCGTCGCGCTGCAATTCGGCGAGGATGCGAATGTCGTGGATGTCGAACTCGTGGCTTTTCGATTTCAAGGCGAGTTCCAACTTATCTTTAATACGGCAAACCTATTCTGCCATACAACCTGCAAAGGTATCTGGCGAGCACAGCCTGAGGTAATTATGATGGCCTCGTCAAACTGGAGGTGCCTCGTGTCGCTCGGGAATCGGCCTTCTCAATTGATCGTGGCGTGCTTGGGAGCGACGTGGCTCATCTGGGGCTCCACGTATCTCGCCATCCGTTTCGCGCTCGAGGGGTTCCCGCCGTTTTTCCTGATGGGCTCCCGGTTCATCGTCGCGGGCTTGCTGCTGGCCGTCTGGGAGGCGCTGCGCGGCCGCGCATGGCCGACGCTCCGGCAGTGGTGCAATGCGGGCATCGTCGGCGCGTTGATGCTCGGCGGCGGCATGGGCGGTACGGCGTACGCCGAGCAGACCGTCGGCTCCGGGCTCGTCGTCGCGTTCATTGCGGTCGTGCCGATCATGATCGTCGTCGTGAATCGCCTGTTCGGCGTGCGCCCGCGCGCGGCCGAACTCGCGGGCGTGCTGACGGGGCTCGTCGGCGTGATCTTGCTGACGCAGGGCCAGGGGTTCACGGCATCGCATGCAGGCTTGATCGCGATCGTGCTGTCGAGCTCCGCGTGGTCGCTCGGCAGCGTGCTCGCGACGCGCGTCCTCTTGCTCGCGCCGGGCGCCATGGGCTTTGCGAGCGAGATGCTCTGCGGCGGCGTTCTGCTGACGGTCGCCTCGTTGCTCGTCGGCGAACCGATACACGCGCCGTCCGCGGAGGCGTGGATGGCGTGGGGCTATCTCGTCGTGTTCGGCTCGCTGATCGCGTTCAACGCCTACATGCTGCTGCTGTCGCGGGCGTCGGCGGCGGTGGCGTCGAGCTATACGTTCGTGAACCCCGTCGTCGCGCTCGCGCTCGGGATCACTCTCGGCGGCGAGCATGTCAGCGGGTTCGAGTGGCTCTCGGTCGCCGTGATCCTCGCGGGCGTCGTGCTGCTGCTATGGCAACGGCGGCCGCAGGCGGCCTCGGCCTGAGGCCGTGCGATCACCCGACAGTCAATGCATGATGCGCTTCAGGCGGTGATCGAGCTCATCGGGCGCGAAACCCAAGCCGAGCGTCACCTTCTCGAGGAACGCACGCTCGCCGCGGCGGATGTTCGCGTCGGCGGCGGCCAGGCGCAACAGGCTTTCGTAGATGCGGTCGACTTCGCTCGATCCGCGTGGGAACGTGCGCATGAAGCGCAGGAGCTCGGCGTCGAGATCGAGCTGGCGCTTGCTGCCGCGCTCGAACGCGTCGGCGGCGACCTGGCGCGCGCGCGTGCTGAGCTTGAGCTCGTCCATGAGACCGTTGGTGTAATGCGCTTCCTCGGTCGAGACGACGCCGTCGGCGCGGGCCAGCGCGCCGAGCAAGCCGAACAGCACGCCGATCATGAGCTCCTGTTTCGCATCGAGCTTGCCGCCGCCGAACATCTCGCCGAGCGCCATGCGCACGTCGTGGAAGACTCCCGCCATTGTGGACGCGGAATTGTTGCCGGCCATGAACCGAACCCCCTCGTTCCGATCGCCTGGCGCCATGTTGCGCCAGAAATGCGCGCGTGAAAAGAGGGACCGCCGCGAGGGCGATCCCCTTGCACGAGCCGGCGCGGCTATTCGCGGTACTGCGTCTTGGTCCAGTTCAGGTATTGGCCCTTCGAGATGCGGTCGCGATGATGCGCCATGAAATCGAAGTCGTTGAGCAAGGGCACGAAAGCGGCGGCCTCGTCGCGGCTGATCGAGCCGTCGTGGTTCGTGTCGAGCTGGTCGAACGCCGGGGCCGGCCCATAATTGCGCGAACTCGGCTGGCCGGAGTGCAGCGTCACTTGGGTGCCGTCGCGCGCCGTGAAGCGCGTCACCTGGTCCTGGGCGAGGGCGGCACCGGCGACGAGCGTGCCGGCCGCGGCGAGTAGAACGAGTTGCTGAGTTTTCATGTGCGTCTCCTGCTGCGCTGATGACCGTGGTTCCGATCCCGGTCCGCGCCTGGACAAGCCCGGCGCAGACGCCAGAATATCCCTCCCGAAGACGGACGAATCGTAGTGGCTAGACCAGAAACGGCGGCTGAAGTTCGCACGCAGAAACCTCTGTCGCTGCAACAAGCGCGCAACTTGCACCTCGCAGCGCAAGGCCTGCTCTCGCCCCCGCGAGCACGCGCCACGCGTGCGCGTGTGCTCGCGGCGATCGAACGCATGCGCCTCTTGCAGATCGACACCATCCATGTCGTCGCGCGCAGCCCGTATCTCGTCCTGTTCTCGCGCCTCGGCGAGTACGAACCGCGCTGGCTCGACGAGTTGCTCGCCCGCGGTCGCATCTTCGAGTGCTGGGCGCACGAAGCCTGCTTCGCGCCGATCGACGACTATGCCCTGCACACGGCGCGCCGCATCGACCGGGCCGGCCACTGGGCGCACAAGCGCGCCGACCGCATGCATCGCGAGCACCGCGCCGGGATGGATCGGCTGCTCGCGCACATACGCGAGCACGGCAGCGTGAAATCCGCGCATTTCGAGCGCGCCGACACTGCCGCCGGCGGAGGCGGCTGGTGGGGCTGGAAGGACGAGAAGCGCTGGCTCGAGGCGTTGTTCGCGCTCGGCGAGCTCATGATCGCGCGGCGTGAGAATTTCCAGCGCGTCTACGACTTGTCGGAGCGCGTGCTCGCGCACGCCGGCATCGATCCGGCCGCGTTGCCGCGCGTCGATGCGGCGCGTGCCTGCACGCTCGATGCGGTGCGCGCGCTCGGCGTTACCCAAGCGCGCTGGATCGCGGATTATTTCCGCACGGGCCGCAAGCACAAGGATGCCGAGCTCGATGCGCTCGTCGCGGAAGGCGCGCTGCTGCGCGTGCCCGTGCGCGGGTGGGAGGTTCCGGCCTACGTCCATCCCGACCACGCGCCGTTGCTCGAGCGTGCGCGCCGCAACGCGCTGCGTGCGAGCCACGCCACGCTGCTGTCGCCGTTCGATCCCGTCGTCTGGGACCGCGCGCGGGCCAGCGTGATGTTCGATTTCGATTACACGATCGAGTGCTACACGCCGGCGCCGAAGCGCCGCTACGGCTATTTCGTACTGCCGATCCTCGTCGGCGGCCGCCTGGTCGGGCGCCTCGACGCGAAAGCGCATCGCGCCGAGGGCCG
>Ga0070741_10013125_pt1 | contig 14736 bp, 8 predicted proteins | sample Coa_R1_4_FD_66440 | JGI IMG/M metagenome (GOLD analysis project Ga0070741, IMG submission 66440) | Surface soil microbial communities from Centralia Pennsylvania, which are recovering from an underground coalmine fire - Coalmine... | ecosystem: Environmental > Terrestrial > Soil > Unclassified ...
CTCTGGAAGTGGGATGATGTCCTGCCACTGGCAAAGCGCGCTGGCGAACTGATCACGCTCGAACGGGGTGGTGACCGACGCGTGCTCGCTCTTGCAAACCCCGGGCTCGGAGGTCTGCCGTTCACCAGCACGACGCTGTGGGGAGCACTCCAGTATCTGGGACCGCATGAATCGGCACCGGCTCATCGGCATACGCCCAGCGCCATTCGTTTTGTCCTCACCGGGGGCGGTGTGTATACAACGGTCAATGGCGATGCCTGCGACATGGAGCCGGGCGACTTGATCCTGACACCGATCTGGAACTGGCATGACCATAATAATCGCAGCGACGATCCGATGGTGTGGTTTGATGGATTGGATCTGCCGCTCTTGACCACACTGGAATCGATCTTCTTCGAGAACCACCCCGATCAACTGCAGCCAGTGGAGGCTCACAACCGCTCTGAACAAGGATTTGCAGGGGTCGGGCTGCGCGAGCTGGGCATCAGTTCACCCGTGGCGCATTCGCCGCTGCTGCGCTACCGCTGGGGGGAGACCGAGCGGACACTCGAATCGCTCCATCGGACGCGGGGCGGTTCGATGGTGAGCCTGGAGTTCGTGAACCCCCTGACAGGAGCCCCGGCAGTCAGTACCTTTGCCTGCGAAATGCACCGCCTCTATCCCGGTTCACGTACACCTACGAAACGTAAGACCGGTAGTTCTGTCTACGTTGTCTTTCAAGGCAGTGGTTACTCGATCGTCAACGGTGTGCGCTTCGAGTGGGGGCCGGGCGATATCTTCGTGACGCCGTCGTGGGCGAGCGTTGACCACGAGGCAAACGCCCAGGCAGATCTGTTTGCTATCAGTGACCGACCAGTCTTACAAGCGCTTTACCTGTATCGTGAAGAGGAGCTTGCAGAGCACCAGGAGATCACCGGAAGGTTTGTGCCTCTCAATGGTGCGACAAGAATCACCGCTGCGGACAACGATGGGCGTTAACGGACACGAGCTTATCTTTGAGAGCACCTTTTCCTGATAGCATACCTCCATAGGTGCTCTCAAAGAGCCAGGATTCACCGGGAGAGCGCTTCTGCCTCTACGTTTACATCGTTTCCTCCTGGCGGATGAGCAGAGCATATCGATACAAGCGCACCGCCTGCTCGTATTTCCCCTGATTGAAAGAGATGATCCCCAACCCCGTCAACAGCTCAGTCAGATAAGCATGATCCCCACCCAAATCCTGTTCCTGAAGCAGAGCGGGTCGTGACTCCCCTGCATCGTTGAATTTTGTTCACCATCTCTCCTTGAGAGCATCTATAACCAAAAATCACAGTTATTCTGTGCAACTGCTATCGTATGATAGAAAAAGTAACTTGAGAAGAGTTTTCTTCGATCTGAAAGCAGGAAGTTCCCTTACAAGAGAGGGGTTTGTATCTCTTTGCGAGGGACGTGATTTTTTATTTTCCAGGGAGGGAATATTTATGGGTGTCTTCGTAAGAGTGTTCGTGAGATTGTTCACACGTTTTATCTATGCACGTTTTGGCAAACGTGTAGGTCGGATTGTATCGGGATCGATGTCTCTGGCTCTAGGCCTGTTAGCAATGCTGCTCGGGATAGCTGCACAGACCGCGAGTTTGCTCTTGATCGGGTTGCTGGTGGCGATCATCGGTATCATCTTCATTATTGTTGGACTCAGAACTCCGGCGCTGGTTCGTCCAGGCGCAGCACAGCCGTATCAGCAAGCCTATCCCCAAGCACAGGCATATCAAGCCTATCCCCAAACGCAGCCATATCAGCAGCCCCAGTGGCAGGTGGCACCACCTTATCCGCAACAGATGAATGGGCAGCAATATCCGCCCCAACAACCCTACGCGCAGGGACCATACCCCCCTCAGCCGTATGGGCAGCAACATTATTCACCTCCGGCGAATCCGCCACAATCTCAGCCCTATCCACAGCCACCGCAGCGATGGTAATTTGAGCAGGGACAGGAAGAGTATCATTTTCTCGTAGTCTACAATCTTGAGAGCAGAAAGGGAGATGACTGTAGTATGGCAGATTCGTGCCTGCTGGTGACCAAGTTCACGATTCCACCACTTCGTGTTCAGTTGCTTCCTCGCGCATCTCTCATCGAGCGTTTGAACCAGGATTGCATGCATCCTCTGGTGCTGCTCTCAGCGGGCGCTGGTTATGGCAAAACGACGCTGCTCTCCGCCTGGGCGAGCCAGCGTCCTCTTTCAGTTGCCTGGCTGACGCTCGATAGCCTCGATAATGATCCGCTGAGTTTCTGGAGGGCGATAGTTGTAGCCTTGCGCATGCGCCTTCCTATGCTTGGGGATGATTTTCTGGCTCAGTTGCAGGCGTCGCAGCCTCCCCAGCTGGTCTCGCTGCTTGCTTCACTCATCGACGAGCTGGAGGCCCTTGGAGAAGAGATAGTGCTCATTATAGATGACTATCATGTGATCGAAGAGCAATCCATCCATGTATCGCTGGGGTTTCTGCTCGATAACGCACCTTCTTGTCTGCACCTGGTGATTGCCAGTCGCATCGATCCGCCTCTGCCTCTAGCTTGCTGGCATGCACGGGGACAATTGGCCGAGATCCGGGACGCTGATCTGCGTTTGAGCGATGCGGAGACGACCAGCTTTCTGAAAGAAGTCATGGAGGTACAGTTGGGAAAAGAGGAGGTGATGCAACTGGCAGAGCGGACTGAGGGCTGGATTGCGGGCTTGCAACTGGCAGCGCTCTCTCTGCGCGGTCAATCTGACCCTTCGGCTTTTGTCAAAGCCTTCAGCGGCAGCCATCGTTTCATTCTGGATTATGTGCGGGAGGAGATCCTGGAGCAGCAACCACTGGCGATCCAGCGGTTTCTGATGGAGACTGCCGTTCTCAAGCGGATGAATGCTGCCTTGTGTCGAGCAGTGACGGGAGAGCAAGCAAGTCTGGCACTGCTGGAGACGCTGGAGCGAGCGAACCTTTTTCTGGTTCCGCTAGACGCGGAACGGCAGTGGTATCGCTTTCATCCCCTTTTTCGCGGAGCCCTGCTGGCTTGTCTGCATGTCAGAGAGCCAGAATTGATGCTCCTCTTGCATCGCCGAGCTGCTGCCTGGTATGCGGAGCAAAATCTCTTGCATGAGGCCATCCCTCATGGGTTAGAAGCAAAAGACTTTGTGTATGCAGCCGACTTGATCGAGCGTTTCATCAGCCCACAGAACTGGCGCAACGAGTACCGAACGCTGCGCCGCTGGTTGGAGCGCTTTCCTCGTGAGGTGCTGCGTGCACGACCAGACCTCAGCTTCTGGTATGCGTTTGCAGTGATCCTGACCTCGCTGACCTCATTGAGCGAGCCGTCTATCCGCGATCTGGTGGAAGAACCGCTACAGTTTGCTGAGCAAGGGTATCGCGAAACATCCAACCAGGTAAGGCTCGGGATGGCCCTCACGCTACGCGCTGTGCTGATCTCCAATCAAGGGGAGTTCGTCCATGCGTTTGCACTGGCCAGACAAGCGTTGACCTTGCTGCCCGAACAGGATCAACAATGGCGCAGCCGTTGTCTCACAGTACTTGGATTAGAGGCGCTCCTCTCAGGCCAACTCACGCGTGCGCAGTCTCTCCTCCAACAGGCTCTCGCATTCGGCAAAATTGCTCGATGGCTTCCTGTCATGCTGACTGCTACGGCATACCTTGGCGAGATGTGCTTTAGCCGAGGAGAATTGCAGCACGCTGCTGGTTACTTTCGTCAGGCACTGGCTTTTGCGAACGAGCAACAGGACCTCAGCCAACGTCAACTGATGCTTGAAACAGGGGCCAGGATGATGCACTATGAGCGGCTGCCCCTCTATAGTCTGGCTGGGCTGGCCTACGAATGGAATAAACTTGAGGAAGCAAAGCACATTCTACATGAGGTGTTGACCCAGGGCCAGTTTGTCGGAAGTCATATTCTGACACCCGGGCTACTGTTGCAAGTGCGCCTCCTCTATGCGTGCGGCGAGGTAGAACAGGCACGTGAGTTTGTAAGCGAGCTCGCGATAGGCTGGCAGAGCCCAGAAGTGCATCGTGAGGTCCAGATGTGCCAGGCGTGGCTGGCGCTCAAGAGGGGGGATATAGCAACGGTGCAGCACTGGGCAGCAACCTATGATCGGGATGCAGAATCCATTGTGCTTGTGAGACGGGAGGAGGAAGGGTTGCTCCTGGCGCGCCTGAGCATCGCAGAAGGTCGTGCTCAGGAGGCCCTTGATATGCTCTCTCCCTGGAAGCAACAAGCCCGTGCTCAGGAGCGTAGGCACAGCGAATTACATCTCCTGGTACTGGAGACCCTGGCATATGAGGCGATGGCAGCACGAGTGCAGGCCAGAGAAACCCTGCTTGAGGCCGTGACAAAGGCCATGCCCCAAGGCTATCAACGCTTGTTTCTGGATGAGGGCTGGCCCATGAAAACCCTCTTGAAAAACACGCTCGCTCAGATCCAGGAACAGAAACTGGCCGACTATGTGTGGGGTCTGTTACACGCTTTTGAGCAGGAACAGGCGAAACTGTCTGCTTCTACATCACCAGGTCCATCGGCGCTCATTGAACCTCTCACCCCACAAGAACGACGTGTTTTGCGCCTGCTGGCAGAGGGAGCTTCCAATCAGCAGATTGCCACGCAGCTTGTTATCCAACTTGTGACGGTGAAGAAGCATATGACCAATCTGCTGGGCAAACTGGGAGCGGCCAATCGAACGCAGGCCATCGTGCGCGCACGAGAGTATGGTCTGCTCTAGAGGATCAGCCTGTGGTAAAGAGGAAGCGGATGAACCACGCTGAATTATCAGAGCAACCTCTCCGACTCCAGGCCAACGAGTGCATAGAGCGGAGAGGATTGTGAGCCTGTCAGTTCATTGTCCAGGGCATCAAGTGCGCCAGTCTCTGGTCTGTCTTGTTGTTCAACATACACGTTGAACATGGAGCAAGTATTCCTTGCGATTTAACGGATTATAGTCCATGCGCTTTCTTGTGGGATACTTCCCCTCTTTTTTGACAAACCCGGATACTTCCGCCACAAAAACGCCCTCACCTTCCGTAAAGGAAGGGAGTTCTCTCCTGAATGTCTCGGACGTTTCTACGGGCAACGTGCCCTTCAAAAGGAACGTGCCGTGGTGCAGGATAGGTTGCTCGTAGACTGCCCGAAGCAGCGACAATTTGAACATGGCTGTGCTGATCGCGTAGATGGGGACGCTCAATTCAAACTGGTTGATCGGTTCATAGACATCCGTGCCAGCCCGAGAGAGCGCCTCCATTAATACCAGTGGAACCAGATTTCTGAAGTCGCTTGCCGTTGTGATCATGCTAGCATAGCCGGTGCGTGTGAGCGTGACCACGATATCGGCCACTTCCCATCCGTATAGACCCTGCGCGAGGGTAGCGCGTGCCGTCTCTTCAATTGCCCGATAAAAGGCCAGAGGCAGCGCGCCGGGAGTGTATTGATAGGTTATCCCGCTGCCAGCAGGCCCTGGCTCAACCTGAAAACCAACGGTTGCCGCAAATGGGTTATTTGCAGCTCCCATGTGTTCTACGGCCTGCCCTGTTCCACAGGGCTTCTCGATACAGACGATGCCGGTTTCCGCGAAGCGAACCTCCAGGCCATAGTGTTCCTTGAGCGTGGTTTCGATCACCTCTTTTTGTACCTCCCCGAACATGCGCAGATAGATGCTTTGATGAACATCATCCTTCAGTACGGAGATCAGGGGGTCTTCCTCTGCCAGTTGCAGAAGCATCTGATAGAGCTGATGCTCTTGTTCGCGATGCATGGCCTCAATACGCGTCTCATACCGCGGTGTCGCGAAATGAAGCGTTTTGATGTGGTCGGACCACTCACCAACCACATCGCCTATCTTCACCTCTTTCCACCCCCAGACTTTACAAAACTCGCCTGCCCCCACTTTTGGCACTTGCACCGTTTTCCCTTTCCAGAACAAATGAAGCTTTTGAATCTTGCCTGTATACGTCTCAACTTCGCCATCGTGCATCCTCCTTTGCAGATTCACAGAGGTTTTCACACGCATATTGCCCAAAAACACTCGGACATAGACAACTTTTTCTCCCGTCGCCTCTTTTTCCAGTTTAAAGACGACTCCCGATAAGGGCGCATCTTCCAGGCCGGTGTTGGAGGGTATGTAGCTTCCCAGATCGCCGAGCAATTCTTTCACGCCGACTCCGGTGAGGGCTGAGCCAAAAAAGACCGGTGAGAGCTTTGCTTCCCCGACTTGCTGCCCGAGTGCAGCTCGTATCTGTGCACACTCGATGGTCTCTCCGTCCAGATAGGCGGCGAGCAACTGTTCATCTTGAAGCGCGAGCTGCTCGATACAGGCTTGTAGGAACGTTGGATCGTGTAGCTGATTCTGGATGATGCAAGCCTGCTTCGTCCCGATATGTTCAGGCCTGTAGAGAGGGATGATGTGCTCGGTGAGCTTTTCTTTGATGCGCTTGAGCAGTTCATCCGATTGAGCGCCGCTGCGATCTATTTTGTTGATAAAGATGATCGTAGGGATAGCAAGCTTTTTGAGCGCCCAGAACAAAATTTTGGTCTGTGCCTCTATGCCTTCGACTGCCGAGATCACCAGGATAGCGCCGTCGAGAACGCTCAAGGAGCACTCGACTTCAGCAAGAAAGTCCGCGTGTCCAGGAGTGTCGATCAGGTTGATTTTCAGATTGTTGACGAAAAAAGAGACGACCGAGGCTTTGATCGTAATGCCTCTTCTCTTTTCCAGATCCAGCGAATCGGTCTGGGTCGTGCCTTGATCCACCCGACCAGGTTCGTTGATCACGCGTGTTTCATACAAGATTCTCTCGGTCAGACTTGTCTTTCCAGCGTCTACGTGCGCTACTATCCCTATATTGATTGTCGTCAATTATTATAGTCCTTTTCTTTGCTCTCATAAACTTTTCCTTTTGTGCTGAAAAAATGATAATTTGCCGCATGGTAATTCTATCTCCTTTATAATTGGCTGAGTGGAAAGCTACAGAATGAGCTTCCGAACGAATGAACATGTTGGGTCGTAAAAGCATGTGTCCAGCGGGGAATGGTGATGCGGGAAGCAAAGGAATGTGGCCTTTTAAAAAGCAGGCAAACAAAAAAAGCCCTTTGCAACTAAGCGGGCCAAGGAGTGAAGATGCAAGAGAAAGCCATAGATAGAGTAGAGTTATCTATGGTATGCAGAAAAGTTCTGGTCGCATGAAAGAGGATAGCAGGTCAATAAGACCTATCCTGAGAAACGACCAAATCGGTTATCGACGTGGCTCACTTAGTTTGGCAACACCATGAGAGTGTTTGTAGACATAGTGAACGTACCTCCGACGAAATTGTTATAAGACCATGATAACATGGTGCCAGGCAAAATGCAATCTCAATGTCTCGATCTCTCGATTAAGCTCTATAGCGCTCATGCCGCTATGAAAGTGCTTGCTCTGTGGGATGAAAACGCTGCCAGATAAATGCTGCCAGAGCCAGCGCTGCAAGCTCTTTTGGAGAAGTCTGGTCCGTTCCCAGTAGCTCCTCTGCTCGACGAAGGCGGTAGCGGATGGTATTGACATGGACCCCCAGATGCTTGGCGACCGCCTGTGCTGAACCGAGCGTCCGGGCCAGTACGAACGTCTCGGTTAGATGCGAGCTATTGGAGGCGTCGTACTCCATGAGTGGGGTAAGTAGTTTTAGAGCGAAGGTATCCAGGTCTTCAGTGAGCCTGGGATTCTCCAACAAGCTGTCCAGGCCAAAGGCAGAGATATCCAGCAGATACTCAGCGTAATTCTCACGGCGGGCCTTGCGTGCGAGGGAGAGTGTATGGGAGAGCGTCGTTTTCAGGTCGTGAAGCGAGTGGTAATGGCCACCCTGGACGATCCAGAGTGGGTGAGCGCTGCAGTGGGCAAGCAGGGCGTCGCGGACCCTTGAGGGGGGGTGTAAGATTGGCCCTTTGAGAAGTATGACGGCCGTATCGTCGTCAATGAAAATGAGCGGACTTTTCAGGTGGTCCAACACAACATTTTCGGCGATCATACGCTTGCGCACTGATGTTGTGGCTTGCATAGTCCCTGGGAACCAAGCTGCCACCCAGATCTGACCGTTTTCCACCGGAAGACCCAGGCGATGCCCTTCTCGCTCGACAACCGGCGGTGTTTTTTCTTCTTTGAGTAAAGTGCGCAACCACTGCTCACGCTGGCGATCCCATTGCTCGTGCGTTCGCTCTATACGTGCAATGACAGCGTTACAGGCCACGATCAAGTCGGCAAAGAAATCGGGCCACTGAGCGGGCGGCAAGGCAATCGAGGGACGCAGATAGACTTGACCAGGCAGACGTACGCCAGGAGCAGCCAGAGAGAGCACCTGCACTGCGTCTGGTTGGCTGCTGCGAGACGCGCAAATTTGCTCTAGCTGTTGGTTCTGGGTCGATACATAAGGACGTTGCTCGTTGTCTGTGATGATGACCACGCCCTGGATAATCTGGCCGGCCCATGTTTCCACATCTTCAATGCGATGAGCGTGTAGGACAAGGTCGTGCCATTTTGTTTTGTAGTCAGGGAGTTGTTGGACGCCGGATACAAAGAACGACGGGGAGCGCGCCTCAAGAGAGAGCGATTCAAGCAGATGCGCCTGGCGCTGCACGAAGAGCTGTTCGGCCAGAGAGAAAGGCGTGGCGGTTCTGCGCGTCGCGTAGAGCACTGCGGCCACCGAGTTATGCTGCTCGGAGCCAGACATCGCACGAACAGGGAAGGCCATGCCAGCTCGAATCTCTTCGGAGTCAACGATATCGCTGACGCTGGGGTCGCGATAGGGGGAGTTACGGTAATCAGTGAGCACCATAGGTTCGCCATAGGCGATGACGCGACCCCCGACCCCATGCCCATGCGGGAGGGCGAAGCCAAAGCCACCATGTTTGGCACCTAGATGACTGGTGACTTCAACGACATTGCGATACGCATGGCCCCAAAAAGCGAAATCCGCTGCCGCAACTACGCGTGTCAGGCTGAGGAATGTAGACATGGCGTGGGGATCCCCGTGAGCCAGCGCTTCAATGAGGTTCCGATCATACAGTGGAGAACTCGGAGTAAAGAAGTGTGCTTCTCTTTCCTCAACTTCAAGCACCGCCTCTAACGTCTGGTGAACGCGTTCGATGTAGTCATGGGCTGTACCTGAAAGAGAAGAAGCCTTCTCCTGAGCGATCCAGAGAACCCAGACACCGCAAGAAGAGGATAGCAGGGGGGACAAGCGCATAAGCAGGGGAGGGGGCATCTCTGCAAGACTGTGAGTGAGATCATGCTGCAATATCCCTGCCATTACATCTATTGATGGGTCCAGGCGATCGGAGAGCCAGCGGAGCATTGTGGTGCGTCTGGCACCAGCGTAATAGATTTTCCAGGGTACTGTTCTATTGCGGCAGGGCCAGATCAAAGCCGTGCCGATGGCCGAAACGCTGTTGAGTACTTGCTCCAAGGCATGCGAGATCAGTTCATCGCGTCGTTGCGGAAGCAATGCGGCAGTTTCTAAAGAGTGGGTGACAGAGATCGAAGCCCCGGAATGCTGCTCTACCATACGCGCGCCTTCGCTTTGTTCCAGAGGACAATCCACAACTTCCAATTTGTTGGTGGGAACATTGTATAGCATGCTGTGCTTATTTACAATAGGTGATATGGCAGGTTCAAGGAGATGGAAAAGTCGTTGATATGAACTATACCATTGGTATCATCGGCGCGACACGGCGTTATCCCTGGACCAGTCATTGCATATATATTATCGTCACCGAGAGACTATGGAGTATCCTCCGAAGGAACCTATGATGAGCATTGCAAAGCAGACGCTTCCACGTGTCGATGGCGATTTTTATCGCATCAGCACGATCTTGAGCGAGGAAGATCAGGCCCTGCTGCAACAGGTACGGGCGTTTATGGAGACCGAGGTCGCCCCGATTATCAATCACTACTGGACACGCGAGGAATTTCCACATCAGATCCTCCCAGGACTGGCGGCACTCAACGTCGTTGGCCTGCCGTATCACGGGTACGGTTGTCCTGATAAGAGCGCGTTGGCGGATGGCTTGATGATGATGGAACTGGCACGTGTGGATTGTTCGATTGCCACCTTCATGGGGGTTCATAGTGGTCTGGCGATGGGATCGATTTACCTGTGCGGTTCGCAAGAGCAGAAACAGCACTGGCTGCCAGCGATGGCGCGTCTGGAAAAAATCGGCGCGTTCGGGCTGACCGAGCCCGAGGTTGGGTCAGGAGCTTCGCGCGGCTTAACCACCAGCGCACGGCGTGAAGGTGAGACCTGGGTGCTCAACGGCCAGAAGAAATGGATAGGCAATGCCACTTTCAGTGATGTGACGGTTATCTGGGCACGCGACGTGGCCGATAACCAGGTGAAAGGCTTTCTGGTCGAGAAAGGCACTCCGGGCTTCCGAGCAGAGAAAATCAAAGACAAGATTGCCTTGCGTGTTGTCCAGAACGCGCACATCACCCTGGAAGACTGTCGTGTGCCAGAAGCCAATAGGCTCCAGCAGGCCCATTCTTTTAAGGACGTGTCTGCTGTGCTGCGCATGACACGGGCAGGAGTTGCCTGGGAAGCCGTAGGATGTGCCCGGGGGGCCTATGAACTGGCTCTCGCGTATGCTCAGGAACGCAAGCAGTTCGGGCGACCAATTGGCGGCTTCCAGCTAGTCCAGGACCTGCTGGTACGTATGCTTGGTAACATTACTGCCTCAGCGTGCATGGTAATGCGTTTGTCGCAAATGCAGGATGCCGGGATTATGAGCGATGAACACGCCTCGCTTGCCAAAGCCTTCTGCACTGTCAAGATGCGCGAGACGGTAGGCTACGCCCGCGAATTGCTGGCCGGAAACGGTATTTTGCTCGACCACCAGGTGGGTCGCTTCGTAGCTGATGCTGAAGCGATTTATTCCTATGAAGGCACCCGCGAAATGAATTCGCTCATCGTTGGCCGGGCGATTACCGGCATCAGCGCGTTTGTATAGACGCTTCGGAAGTGAAGTGCCCCTTTGCCTTGCATATCATTCAGATCGAAAAGGAAGGATATCTGCTCATGCCTACATTGCTCATTGAACGCACCCCATCCGCATATGATTATCCATTGCTCATTAAGCATTTGCTTTACACACCTCTGGCTGTGGCACCCGAACAGGAGATCGTGTATCGGGATGTGTGTCGCTTTTCCTATAGACAGGTTCGTCAACGGATTGGTCGTCTGGCTAGTGGTCTGGCCTCATTGGGAGTGAAGCCAGGTGATACAGTCGCGGTGATGGATTGGGACAGCCATCGTTATCTGGAGTGCTTCTTCGCTGTTCCGATGATGGGGGCAGTCTTGCAGACGGTGAACATCCGCTTATCCCCGCAGCAGATCCTCTTCACCCTCAATCATGCCAGAGCCGATGTGATCCTTTGTCACACCGATTTTTGGCCGATCCTCGATACCATCAAGGAGCAGCTGGAAACAGTAAAAACCTTTGTGATGTTGAGCGATGGAGGCGGTGTTGCTGAGGACCCGGCATCGAGCGTCGAGTTTGCGGCGGAGTACGAAGAGCTGCTGGCGAGAAGTGCTGATGACTTTGCTTTTCCAGACTTTGACGAAAATACTCGCGCTACGACCTTCTATACAACTGGCACAACCGGCAACCCGAAAGGCGTTTATTTTAGCCATCGGCAACTGGTGTTGCATACCCTGGTCGCACTCGGGGCGCTAGCCAGCCCCGTTGAGCAGCAACGCCTGCATCGTGGTGATGTCTATATGCCGATTACTCCAATGTTCCACGTCCATGCCTGGGGGCTTCCCTATGTAGCAACGGCTCTAGGCATCAAGCAAGTCTACCCAGGCCGTTACCTGCCGGATGTGTTGTTGAACCTGATCAAGCGGGAAAAAGTGACCTTCTCCCACTGTGTGCCAACGATTTTGCACATGATGCTGTTGAGTTCGATGGCTAGTGAAGTGGATTTGTCCGGGTGGAAAGTGATTATCGGTGGCTCAGCCCTGCCGAAGGGTCTGGCGAAGCTGGCTATGGACAAGGGTATCGATATTTTTGCTGGCTACGGTATGTCGGAGACCTGTCCCATTCTGTCGCTCGCACAACTGAAGCCATCCATGTCATCGCTGGATGCAGACCAACAAATTGACTACCGAATCAAAGCCGGCTTGCCAGTCCTGCTCGTTGATCTGCATGTTGCTGATGAGCAGATGCGTGATGTGCCTCATGATGGTCAGGCTAGCGGCGAGGTAATTGCCAGAGCGCCCTGGCTCACTCAGGGCTACCTGAACGATCCAGACAATTCTGAGTACCTCTGGCGTGGCGGCTACCTGCATACAAGCGATATTGGGGCTATCAATCCTGAGGGGTATCTCCAGATCACTGACCGAATAAAGGACGTGATCAAAAGCGGTGGCGAGTGGATTTCTTCACTGGCAATCGAAGACCTCCTTTCACAGCACCCTGCAATCAGTGAGGTAGCAGTTGTTGGCAAACCGGACGAGAAATGGGGAGAGCGCCCTCTAGCGTTAGTTGTCTTGAAGAGGGAGGGGACAAGCCAGGTTACGGAGCGGGACATCCAGATCCATGTCAAAGCGGTTGCAGATCGTGGAGTCATCTCCAAATGGGCGATACCGGATGTTCGCTTTGTGGAGACGCTAGAGAGGACAAGTGTAGGCAAGATTGACAAGAAAATGTTGCGTCAGAAGTACTGCTAAGAGATGAGCGGCCGCTAGAAAGGAGTCTGAGCGCGCATGCAGATTGGCTTGTTTGCATCAGATGCTGCGCTGGCGGAGTACTTCGTCACCGCCCTCGGGTTCAGCGGTCACGCTGTCACGCTGTATTCTTCGATAGAAGACCTCTTCTCGGTGCTTTCGACGGATACATCCTTGCACCCACGTACGCCGGATGAGGTACTCCTGATCGAACTAGTGCTGGATGACGATGGGAAGCGGATGATTGCCGAGCTGTGCCGTCTTATTCGAGGTCAAAGGCTGCCCCTCATCGTCCTGACCACTTCAGATAAAGAAGCTATTGCCCTGACACAAACGGGGTTTCCAGGGCTGTGTATCGGGCAATTACCTATTCGGCTTGGTGAACTACTGCCTTTGATTCAGGCTCAAAGATCATCGTTCTGTTACTAACGAATGCATGCGATGACGATACCCTCGGCCAGATATGGAGAGAATCTATGACACAACATTCCAAAGAGGCGTTAAGCGAAGTGCAGCGCAGAGAGGTGGGAGCGGAGGCTGCAGAGCATATTCTTGGTCCGAACCCTGTAGTGGGGGTGCGTGGTCGAGATATTTTTCAGACGGCAAGCAGGCTTGCCAAACAGGCGGTGAAGCAGCCACACCTCGTACTTGCTCATGGGTTGACCTTTGCGGCAGAGGCTACCCGTATCGTAGGGGGCTCGTCTCGGCTAGCTCCAGACTCTAAGGATCGCCGCTTCCAGGACCCCACCTGGCACGATAACGTAGTCTATCGGCGTGCCTTGCAGTTCTACCTGGCCGTGAACAAGGAGGTGTATGACTGGGTTGATGCTATTGCCCTCGACGACGATGAAAGAAAGCGAGCCTACTACATGCTATCCCTGCTAAGTGGAGCCCTGGCTCCCAGCAATAGCGTGCTCAATCCAGAGGCGCTCAAACGTTTCCTGGAAACTGGTGGTGCCAGTGCTGTGCGCGGTCTGCGGCATCTGATTGATGATCTGCGGCATAACGGCGGTGTGCCCAGTCAGGTTGATACCAGCGTGTTCAAAGTGGGCAAGAACCTGGCTACGACTCAGGGTGCGGTCGTCTTTCGCAACGAGGTGCTGGAGCTGATTCACTACAGACCCGTGACCGAGAACGTCAGTGAACGTCCCCTTCTCATGGTGCCTCCACAGATCAATAAGTTTTATGTCTTCGACCTCTCGCCGAAAAAAAGTCTGGTGCAGTATGCGTTAAGCAATGGATTCCAGGTTTTTATGATCAGTTGGCGCAATCCCACGTCAGCGCAGCGTGACTGGGGCCTTGATGCCTATATCAAAGCCATCAGAGAGGCAATAGATGTTGTTTGTGCCATTACCGGCAGCCCCAATTGCAACCTGCTGGGGGCCTGTTCAGGTGGGATCACTACCACCGCGTTCGTGGGGTATCTGGCGGCACTTGAGGAATGCAAAGTCCATACCCTGACCTTGCTGGTGAGCGTGCTGGACATAGGCAATGATCAAACCACTCTGGGCTTATTTGCTACGGAAGAGGCAATTGAAGCTGCACGACGACGCTCACATGTACAAGGCGTCCTGGAAGAGAGGGAGATGGCGCGGGTCTTCTCCTGGTTGCGTCCCAATGACTTGATCTGGAACTATTGGGTGAACAATTACCTCCTGGGCAATGAGCCACCAGCCTTTGATGTGCTGTATTGGAGCAATGATGCCACGCGGCTACCCGCCGCCCTGCATAGCGATTTTTTAACTATCTATCAGCGCAACTCGTTGGCGCAAAGGGGAACACTGAGCGTGTGCGGTACACCTATCGACGTTTCGCAGATCACGTGCGATGCCTACATCCTTGCTGGGACAACCGACCATATTACACCCTGGCAGTCCTGTTATCGCTCCAGCCAGTTACTTGGCGGTCAGTGCGAATTCATCCTGAGTAACAGTGGGCATATCCAGAGCATTCTCAATCCGCCTGGCAACCCGAAGGCAACCTTCTTCACCAACGAAGAGCGGCCCGCAGACGCGCAGGATTGGTATGCAGGAGCT
>Ga0070741_10013126_pt1 | contig 14733 bp, 12 predicted proteins | sample Coa_R1_4_FD_66440 | JGI IMG/M metagenome (GOLD analysis project Ga0070741, IMG submission 66440) | Surface soil microbial communities from Centralia Pennsylvania, which are recovering from an underground coalmine fire - Coalmine... | ecosystem: Environmental > Terrestrial > Soil > Unclassified ...
AGCACCTCGCGCAGGAGATTGCGCTTGCGCTCGAAGAACGCCGGCAAGGTTTCGTAGCGCGACGGGTCCTTCAGGAATTGCGCCAGCGCATGCTGCACCGGCGCGTTCACGGTGAAGACGATGAACTGGTGCACGCGCCGGATTTCCGCGGTGAGCTCCGGCGGCGCCAGGGCATAGCCGACTTTCCATCCGGTGGCGTGGAATGTCTTGCCGAACGACCCGATGACCACGCTGCGCGCGGCGAGCTCGGCGCTGGCCGCAAGGCTGTGGTGACGCAGGCCGTCGTACACCATGTGCTCGTAGGCCTCGTCGCTCACGACCACGATCGGCGTGCCGCGCGTGAGCGTGGCGAGCGCCTCGACATCCTCTTGCGACAGCACGCTCGTGCCCGGATTGTTGGGCGTGTTGACGATGATCATGCGCGTGCGCGGCGTGATGGCGCGCTTCACCGCCGTCCAGTCGATGCGATAGCCCGGTACGGTGAGCGCGATCGTCACCGGCGTCGCGCCCGACAGCCGCACCGAGGGCACGTAGCTGTCGTAGGCCGGCTCGAACACGATCACCTCGTCGCCGGGGTGCGAGAGGGCCAGCACGGCCGTGAAGATCGCCTGCGTCGCGCCGGTCGTGACCGTGATCTCGCGCTCGGGATCGTAGCCGTGGCCGTACAGCCGCTCGACCTTGCGCGCGATCGCTTCGCGCAATGCCATGACCCCCGCCATCAGCGGATATTGGTTGTGACCGGCCTTCATCGCGGTGGCGACGAGCTCGATCAAGGCCGGATCGATCGGGTAGTCGGGGAAGCCCTGGCCGAGATTCACCGCGCCATGACTGGCGCTCAACGCCGACATGACCGTGAAAATGGTCGTGCCGGTCGCCGGCAGGCGCGAGCGCAACGCCAGGGGCGAGATCCGCGCCGCGGCTTCGTCGCTTGGCATCGGAATCGTGCTACAGCGCGGCGCGATGGCCGATGAGCGCGAGGAACTCCTCGCGCGTCGCCTGCGATTCGCGGAACGTGCCGAGCACCGAGGACGTGATCATCATCGAGTTCTGCTTCTCGACGCCGCGCATCATCATGCAAAGGTGCTGCGCCTCGATCAGCACGCCCACGCCGCGCGCATCGATCTCGTTCATCACGATGCTCGAGATCTGCTCGGTGAGGCGCTCCTGGAGCTGCAGTCGCCGCGCATAGAGATCGACCAGGCGCGCGAGCTTGGACACGCCGAACACCTTCCCCGTCGGGATGTAGCCGATGTGACAGCGACCGAAGAAGGGCAGCATGTGGTGCTCGCACATGCTGTAGAGCTCGATGTTCTTCACGATGACCATGCTGTTGGTCTCCTGCGTGAAGACGGCGTTGTTGATCACCGTGCGCGGATCGGTCCGGTAGCCGGAGGTGAGGAACGTGAGCGCCGCGGCCACGCGATGCGGCGTCTTCACGAGGCCCTCGCGCGCGGGATCCTCACCGAGCTCGACCAGCATCTCGCGTACGAGCTCCTCGAGGCGTTGCAGATTGGGTTGCATGGGAATCTCCTTCGTGACGCGTGGCGCCGCGGCGCCGGCGCGTTTGACGTTGCGCGATTATCGCCGGAAACTCTCGCCCGTCCCGTCCACGGCTAAAGCCATGACAGGCATCACCCCCTCGGCCGTCATGCGCGCAGCAGAACGTGGGCTCGGCCGGCTGGTGCGGCTCACCGCGTGGCTCGCGCTGCCGCTCTCGCTGCTCCTGTTCGCGCAATGGCCGCTGCGCGAGATCGTGCAGGCCTATTCGCGCGAGGCGAACGATCTCGCGCAGATCCTGTTCGCGCTGTACGTGAGCGTCGCGATCACGGCAGCCACGCGCGCCCGGGAGCATCTCGCTGCCGATGCGCTGGCGCACGCCTACTCGCCGCGCACGCGCCGGATCTTGGCGCGGATCGGCGCTGCCTGCGTGCTGCTGCCCTGGGCGATTTTCGTGGTGGTGACGGGCGTCCCGATCATGACCCAATCGTTGCTCGAGCTCGAAAGCTTTCCGGAGACTTTCAATCCCGGCTATTTCCTGGTCAAGCTCGCGATGGGCCTCCTCGGCGTGCTCGTCGCCGTGCAGGCGCTGCTCGATACCTTCGACCGCCGAGAGACCGCGTGATGGACGCCGCGGGCATCCTCATGCTGCTCGTGGTCGGCGGCGTGATGATCGTCACCGGCTTGCCGACATGGCTCGTCCTGATCGGCACCGCCGCCGCGTTCGCCGCGATCGGGGTCATGATCCATGCGCTGCCGCTTGCGTTGCTCGCGAGCGCCCCGTCGCGACTGATCGGGTTGCTCGAAAACGATCTGCTGCAGGCACTGCCGCTGTACGTGCTGATGGGAGCGCTGCTCAATCGCCTGCCGATGGCGCAAACGCTGTTCCGCGTGCTCACGCGCGTGCTCGGGCGCAGCGGCAAGGGTGCGCCGGTGGCGGCGCTCGCGCTCGGGGCGGTGTTCGCGCCCATGAATGGATCGGTAGGCGCGAGCGTGGTGATGCTCGGCCGCACCGTTGCCCCGCGACTCGCCAGCAGCGGCCTGACGCAGGCGCGCGGCGGCGCCGTCATCGCCATGGCCAGCACGCTGGGCGTGGTGATTCCGCCATCGCTGGTGCTGATCCTGCTGGGCGACGCCATGCTGCGCGCGCACACCGAGGCCGTGAACATCACCGGCCGCGCAGCACGCATCATCAACACCCAGGATGTGTTTCGCGGCGCGCTGGTGCCCGCGGCGGCGATCCTGGTGCTGGCCCTCGTGATCACGTGGTGGCGGTCTGGTGCGTCCACGCGCGATGCCGAAGCCGTCGACCTTCGCCTGCGCCCAAGCGAGGCGGTCACGGCGCTTGCCGTCATCGGCGGCATCATCGCGCTGCTCGCCGCCGTCACGTTGGGCTATGTCTACGCGGTCGAGGCGGCGGCCGCCGGCGGCGTCGCGTTGTTCGCGTATGGCGTGGCCACGCGCTCCATCGGCGCCGCGATGCTGCGCGACGTGCTGCGTGACACGATGGCGGTGACCGGTGCGCTGTTCGCGCTTCTCGTGGCGGCGACCATGTTCACCCTCGTGCTGCGCGGCTTCGGCACCGATCGCCTGCTCGCGCGCGGGCTCACCGAGATGGGCGGCGGCACCTATGCGCCGCTTGCCGCCACGTTGGTCGCGCTCGCCGCCTGCGCATTCGTGCTCGACGCCTTCGAGATGATCTTCGTGGTGATTCCCGTGCTGGTGCCGCCGGTGCTGGTCCGCGTGCCGGATCCGGTGTGGGTGGCCGTGCTCGTGCTGCTGATCCTGCAGGCGAGCTTTCTGGTGCCGCCGTTCGGCTATGCCGTGTTGATGGTGCGCAACGTGTTGCGCTTGCGCACGCGCGTCGCCGAGCTCGTTCCCGCCTTGCTGCCGTATCTCGTTGCGCAACTGATCGTCATGGCGGCCGTGCTCGCCGCGCCGGGCTTGCTCTGGCGTCCGGGCATGACCGAAGCGCCCGGCGCGAGCACGCCGGCAGTGTCCGACGACGAGGCGCGTGAGATGATGGAGCGCCAGCTCGCGCCGCCCATGCCGGAAGAGCCGTCGAACTGACCCTCCGGCTCGAATCTTGCAACGCCCACGCGGCGCGATGCCGACCTAACCTGCAGCCCGCCCTTCGCGCCTCTCCATGGCCAGTCCCCCAGCACCCGCACTTCCCGCCAAGCTGCGCTTTCCTTCGCGCAAGGCGATCCGTTGGGTGATCATCGCGCTCGTCCTCGTCGCCGTGGCGATCTTCGGGATGCGCTACTGGCAGCACGCGCGCACGTTCGTCAGCACCGATGACGCCTACGTCAATGCAAACACGGTAGAAATTGCCGCCCAGGTGTCGGGCGTGGTGACCGAGGTGCACGTGCGCGACAACCAGCACGTCGAGACGGGTGCGCCGCTGTTCGATATCGACCCGCGACCGTACCAGGCTGCGCTCGACAAGGCCCAGGCGCAGCTCGAGCTCGCGCGCCAATCCACGCTGCAGCAAAGCGCCGCGGTGGCGCAAGCCGAAGCACAGCTCGCGCAGCGCGAGGCGGAGCTGCGCAATGCGACGTCGAATTACGAGCGCACCCGCAAGCTCGTGCAAAGCGGATTCCTGTCCGAGCAGGGCGGGGAAACGGCGCGCACGGCGGTGCTGACGGCGCAGGCGGCGGTGCAGGCGGCGCAGGCCGCGGTCGAGCAGGCGAAAAGCGCGCTCGGCAAGACGGGCGAGCAGAACGCCGCAGTGAAAAGCGCGCTGGCGGCCGTCGAGCAGGCGAAGCTCGATCTCGAGCACACCCATGTCGTGTCACCGGTCAACGGCGCGATCGCCAACCTGAGCCTGCGCCCGGGCAACACGGTTGCGCCCGGGCTGCCGCTGTTCGTGGTCATCGGCGACCAGGAATTCTGGGTCGATGCGAACTTCAAGGAAACCGAGTTGAAGCGCGTGCATCCGGGCCAGACGGCGGAAGTGAAGCTCGACATGTATCCCGACCGCGCATTCCACGGCGTTGTCGAAAGCGTGAGCGGCGGCGCGGGCACCGCGTTCTCGCTGCTGCCGCCGCAGAATGCGACCGGCAACTGGGTCAAGGTGACGCAGCGCGTGCCGGTGCGCATCAGGATCACCGATCCCGATCCGAACCGGCCGTTACGCATCGGCACGACCGCGACGGTCGAGGTGCGCGCTCCCGACTGATCGCCCATGTACCGCAAGGTCCTTCTTTGCTACGACGGCACGACCGAGGGCCGCAACGCGCTGCGCGAGGGCGCCGAGGTTGCGCTGTGCATGGGTGCGGAAGCGCACCTGCTCGCGATCTGCAGGAGCGGCATCGACGGCTCGGTGCCGGAAGGCATCACGCCCGCGCTGATCCAGTGCGACGACGACCGGTCCCAGGCGATCCTCAAGGAAGGCGTGTCATGGCTGGAGGCCCGCGGCCTGAAAGCGCACGGCCTGCTCGTGTATGGCGATCCGCTCGACCACATTCCGAATGTCGCGCGCGAGATCGGCGCCGATCTGATCGTGGTCGGGCATCGCCAGCGCGGCCGCCTTTCGCGCTGGTGGAGCGATTCCGACGAGCAAACGCTGCTCGATCGCACGCAATGCAGCATCCTCGCGTGCGTGGTGCGCGAGACCTGAAGCCAACGACATGGCCCAGTTGCCGAGCAAGGCCGATCGCCTGCTGATCACGTTCGCCGTCATGGCGGCAACGCTGATCCAGGTGCTCGACACCACCATCGTGAACGTCGCGCTGCCGCACATGCAGGGGCAGCTCGGCGCGACCACCGACCAGATCAGCTGGGTGCTGACGAGCTATCTCGTGGCCTCGGGGATCTTCATGCCGCTCACCGGCTACTTCTCCGACGTGTGGGGCCGCAAGCGCTACCTGCTGGTGAGCATCGCGGGATTCGTGATCGCATCGGCGCTGTGCGGCATCTCGCAGAACCTGGCGGAGATCGTCGCCTTCCGCTTGCTGCAGGGCGTGTTCGGCGCGGCGCTGGTGCCGTTGTCGCAGGCGATCATGGCCGATGCCTATCCGATCGAGGAACGCGGCAGCGCGATGGCGATCTGGGGGCTGGGCGTCATGGTGGGTCCCGTGCTCGGCCCCACCTTGGGCGGCTGGCTCACCGATGTCGCGAGCTGGCGCTGGACGTTCTACATCAACGTTCCCATCGGCGCGCTGTCGCTGTTCCTCGCCCAGCAGTTCGTGCCGGATACCCCGCGCAAGGAGCGGCGGATGGACTGGACCGGCATGATCCTGCTCGGCAGCGGCATCGCCGCGTTGCAATACATGCTCGATCGCGGCAACTCGCAGGATTGGTTCGCCGCGAACGACATCCGGATCGCGACGGCGCTCGGCGTGGTCGGCACGGCCGCCTTCATCTGGTGGAGCTACGAGCACGGCCCGCGCGCGCTGTTCGACATCCGGATCTTTCGCGACCGCAATTTCGGCATGGCGTGTCTCGTGATGCTGGCCCTCGGGCTGGGCATGTTCGGCGGCCTCGTCCTGCAGCCGATCCTGCTCGAGGGCCTGCTCGGCTATCCGATCGTCACCACCGGCATCGTGATGGCGCCGCGCGGCATTGCGACGGCGATCAGCATGGTGATCGTCGGCAAGCTCGTGTCGCGCATGGACCCGCGGTTCCTGGTGGCGACGGGAATGCTCGCGAGCGCGGCGGGCTCGTACGCCATGACGTCGTACTCGCTCGACGTCAACACGTTCTGGATCGTGTGGCCGGCGCTCTTGCAAGGCTTCGGCCTGGGGCTCATTTTCGTGCCGCTGTCGACCATCGCCTACGCGACGCTGGATCGCTCGCGCATGGCCGAGGCGGCCGGGCTCTACAGCCTCGTGCGCACCATCGGCGCGGCGGTCGGCATCTCCATCGTCACCACGCTCATGACGCGCGAGGCGCAAGTCATCTGGAACGAGCTCGGCGCGCATGTCACGCCGTTCAGCCAGGCGCTGATCGAGTACCTGCGGCCGCTGCATCTCACGCCGCGCGATCCGCGCGCCATGGCCCTCGTCGCGCAGCAGATCGCACAGCAGGCGGAGATCACCGCCATGATCGACGTGTTCAAGCTCACGGCGTGGAGCTTTCTCCTGATGCTTCCGCTCGTGCTGCTGCTGCGCCGGCGCAAGGGCGCCGCGGCAAGCACGCCTCCGGCTGCCGCCATGGAGTAGCATTGCCGTTTCGTTGTGGCGAAGCAGGAGCGCTAAAGGCATGGACCAATGGATCGAGCTCACCGCGAGTGATGGTTGCCGGCTGTCCGCCTACCGCGCCGAGCCCGGCGGCACGCCGCGTGGCGCACTGGTCGTGGTGCAGGAAATCTTCGGCGTCAACAGCCATGTCCGCGCCGTTTGCGACGGCTATGCGCGCGATGGCTATCTCGCGATCGCGCCGGCGCTGTTCGATCGCATCCAGAAGAATGTCGAGCTAGGCTACACCGAGCAGGATATCGCCCGCGGCCGCGAGCTCAAGGCCGCGAGCAACACCGACAAGGCGCTCGCCGATGTGGCCGCCGCACGCGACGCGGTGCAGAGCGCGGGCAAGGTCGGCATCGTGGGCTACTGCTGGGGCGGCTACATCGCGTGGATGGCGGCAGCGCGCCTCGACGGGTTCGCGTGCGCGGTCCCGTACTACGGGGGCGGCATGGTCGAGGCGAGGAACGAGCAGCCGAAATGCCCCGTCATGGCGCATTTCGGCAACAAGGATCACGCGATCCCGGTCGAAGGCGCGCGACAGCTCGCTGCCGCGCATCCCGAGGCGCAGGTCTTCTTCTACGACGCGGGGCACGGCTTCAACTGCGATCAGCGCGGCTCGTACGACGCCGCGTCGGCCAAGCTGGCGCGCGAGCGCACGCTCGAGTTCCTGCGCAAGCACATCGGGTAAGCGCGCCTGCCCCGGACGTGGGCAAGATCTTCTGGAACGACGAGACGGCGCTCGCCGATGCCGGCGAAGACATCGACGTGCTCGCCATCGGCGACTCGTGGTTCCACTATCCGTTCAACAATCTCGTGACGCCGCTGCACGCCGCGCTGGAGCGGCCCACGATGTTCGTGCTCGGCGAATGCGGCGCGCGCGCCGACGAGCTCGGCAACGGCTACTGGCTCGATCGGTTCCGCCGTCTGCTCAACGTTCATTCGAACGTGCGCCTGGTCTGCATCAGCGCAGGCGGCAATGACTTCGCGGGTCTCGGCGACCTCGACGCCAAGATCCTGCGTGGCGACTGCAGCGGCGCGGGCGACGTCGGTGCGTGCTATCGGCCGGGCGCGCCGGATGACGTGTTCGAGGACGTGAAAGCGGCGCTGCGCGCGCTGCTCGGCACCGTGAGCGACGTCGACGCGAGCATGCCGGTGCTGCTGCACAACTACGACTACGCGATTCCCGATGGGCGCACGATCGCTGCGATTCCGTGCTGGCTCAAGCTGCCGATGGACAACTGTCGCGTGCCCGCGGAAGGCACGCCGCGCCAGGGATTGCGCCGCGATCTGGTGCGCGACCTCATCGATCGCTACACGTTGTGCGTCGACGCCCTCGCCGACGAAGTGCAGCGGGATGCGGAGCTCGCGCGGCCGCATCTCGTGTGGTCGGCCGGAACGCTGCGCGACGACGAATGGGCGAACGAGCTGCATCCGACGCCGGGCGGATTCAGGCGTCTCGTGCGCGACGCCTGGAGCGGGCCGGCGCGCGCAGCCTTGAACCTGCCGTAAGCTGCTCCGGCCCGGGCAGCGCTCGGTTCAACCGCCGGTGGTCTCGCCTCCCATCACCTGCAGCACGATCCCGGTGATGTACGACGAGTCGGCGTCGGAAGCGAGGAACACGTACGACGGCGCGAGCTCCTCCGGTTGCGCCGGACGCCCCATCGGCGACTCGCTGCCGAACTCGGCGACCTTGTCGGCGGGCAGTCCGGCGTCGGACGGATTGAGCGGCGTCCACACCGGCCCCGGCGCGACCGCATTGACCCGGATGCCGCGCTCGATCAGCTCCATCGACAGCGTCTTGGTGAACGCGTTGATCGCACCTTTGGTGGCCGAATAATCGGGCAGCTCCTTCGATCCCATGATGCCGGTCTCGGAGCTCGTGGCGATGATGGCGCTTCCCGGCTTCATGTGTCTCAGTGCCGCGCGCGCAAGCCAGAAATAGGCGTACACGTTGGTCCTGAACGTGCGATCGAACTCGTCGTCGGTGACTTCGTCGAGTTTCTTCTTGCGATTCTGGTGCGCCGCATTGGACACGAGAATGTCGAGCTTGCCGAGCTCGCGCACCGTGCGCTCCACGGCTTCGTCGCAGAACTCGCGCCGTGTCACGTCGCCGGCAACGAGCAGGCAGCGCCGCCCGGCGGCCTCGACCACCTGCCGCGTTTCCTCGGCGTCGGATTGCTCCTCGGGCGTGTACACGATCGCAACGTCGGCGCCCTCGCGCGCGTAGAGCACCGCCACCGCGCGGCCGATGCCGGAATCGCCACCCGTGATGAGCGCCACCTTGTCGAGCAGCTTGTTCGCCGTCTTGTAATGCTGCGCCTTATAGCGCGGCCGCGGCTCGAGCTTCGATTCGAGCCCGGGACCTTCCTGGTGCTGCTCCTGGAAAGGAGGCGTGGGCTCGGCCTGCATCTGCGGCGGCATGACCGCAGCGCTGCGGCCCATGTCGGCTTGTTGCTGTGAGGATTTGGCCATCGGGGTCTCCCGCGTGAGCATTTCCTTGATCGGCAGGCACGGCACCGCCGTGCGTCATGTGCAAAAGACCGCGGGCATGGCGCTTCGTTTCATCCGGCAAAGCCATGCTCGCGATGAATTTTTTGCCGAGGCACGTGTCCCTCCCATGCATCGGCTTTAGCATGCATGCAGCGAGCCATCCCATGCCCGACGAAAGCCTCACCCCAGTCACGCCATCCCTGGCGACCGCGGCGCCGCAACGCAGCGTCGAGCAGGCGTTTCGGGTGGTGTTTCCCGGCGTGATGGTCGCCATGTTCCTCGCCGCGGCCGACCAGACCATTCTCGCGAGCGCATTGCCCGCGATCGCCAGCACGCTGCACGGCGTGACGGACCTGTCGTGGGTGGTGATCGCGTATCTGCTCGCGGCCACCGTCGCTGCGCCGGTGTACGGTCACCTCGGCGACGCGTTCGGGCGCAAGCGATTGCTGATGATCGCGCTGTCGATCTTCACCATGGCCTCGATCGCCTGCGCGCTCGCACCGTCGCTGGGCGCATTGATCGCTGCGCGCGCGTTGCAGGGCCTCGGCGGCGGCGGCCTCATGACCATGGCGCAATCGATCATCGGCGAGAACGTCCCGCCGCGCGAGCGCGGCCGGTTCAGCGCGTATTTCGCGATGCTGTTCGCGGCCTCCAGCACGGCCGGCCCCGTGCTCGGGGCGTATCTCACCGAGAGCTTGAGCTGGCGCGCCGTGTTCGCCATCAATCTTCCGCTCGGCATCATCGCGTGGTGGCTCGCGCGCCGCATACCGGTGTGGCACGAGCGGCGGGAGCAGCGCTTTCGCTCCGACCCGGTCGGCACGATTGTCTTCGCGGCATCGGCGCTCACGCTGTTGTTCGCGCTCTCGTCGGGCGGTCATCGCTTCGCGTGGAATTCGCCTGCGCTGTTCGCGTTGCTCGCGCTCGCGCTATCCGGCTTCGTCGCGCTCGTCTACTGGGAGCGCAGGCGCGAGGATCCGGTCATTCCCGTACGCCTGCTCGAGCAGCCCGCGATCCTGCGCTCGGACATCGTGGTGTTCTTCTTCGCGGCGTCGCTCTTCTCGACCATTCTGTACCTGCCGATTTATCTGCAGCTCGGGCGCGGCGTGGCCATCGGCGAATCCGGACTGTTGCTGCTGCCCATCACGTTGTCCATGGTCACCTGCTCGGCCTTCACCGGGCGCCACATCGCGCGCACCGGCGAGGTGGTGCATTTCCCGGTGCGTGGACTCTTCGCCACCATGTGCGCGATGATCGTGCTCGCCCTGTTCCTGCCGCGACTGCCGACCGTGGCGGTGCTCGTTCTCACCATGGTGACCGGCGCGGGATTGGGCGCCGTCATGGCGCCCACGCAAGTGATCGTGCAGCACGCCGCCGGGCGGCATGCCCTCGGCAGCGCGACCGCGTCCATCGCGATTGCGCGCGCGATCGGCGGCGCGGTCGGCGTGGCGATCGTGGGGGCCGCGCTCTTCGTGCTCGCCGGCAGGGAAAGCGCGGGCGCCACGACAAGCCTCAACGCTGCGCTCGAAGGCGGTGCCAGCTACATCGCACATCTCGCGCCGGCCGAGCGCAATGCGCTGTCGGCGCAGCTGGATCATGCCTTTCGGCTCGTGTTTGGATTGATCGCGACGATGGCCGCCATCGGCGCCCTGGCCGCGCTGCGAGTGCCCAAGCCCAGCCTATGACGTCGCGGCGCGCAACTCCAGCGCTTCCCACCGCGCATAGGCTTCGGCGAGCTCCTGCTCGCGCGCGGTGAGCGCGCTGCGCAGCGCCGAGATGTCATTGGCCCGGTCGCGGTAGAGGGCGGGGTCGGCGAGCTCGCGACGCAGCCGTTCGACGTCCTGCTCCATCGTCTCGATCGTGATCGGCAGCGCGTCGAGCTCCCGCTGCTCGCGATGCGTGAGGGGACCCTTCGCCGGCTCGCGTCGTGATCGTGCCGGGGTGACGCGATCGCGCGTACTTTGCGAGCCTGCGCGAACCGGTTGCGTCTGCTGCACGGCCTCGAGCAGATGCGCGCGCTGGTATGCGTCCCAGTCGCTGTAGCCTCCCGCGTACTCGCGCAGCAGGCCGTTGCCCTCGAATGCGATCGTTTGGGTCACCACGTTGTCGAGGAAGGCCCGGTCGTGGCTCACCAGGAAGAGCGTCCCGGGATAGTCCTGCAGCAGCGTCTCGAGCAGCTCGAGCGTCTCGATATCGAGATCGTTGGTGGGCTCGTCGAGCACCAGCACGTTCGAGGCTTGCGCGAAAAGTCGTGCGAGCAGCAGGCGATTGCGCTCGCCGCCGGAGAGCGTGCGCACCGGTGAGCGTGCGCGTTCGGCGGGAAACATGAAGTCGGCGAGATACGTCATGACGTGGCGGCGGCGCGCGCCGATCTCGATGTAATCGCCGCCGGGGCTGATGGTCGCGGCGAGTGTCGCCTCGGGATCGAGCGCTTCGCGCAGCTGATCGAAATACGCGACCTCGACCTTGGTTCCATGCCGCACCGTGCCCCGGTCAGGAGGCACTTCCTTCAGGATCAGCTTGAGCAGGGTGCTCTTGCCTGCGCCATTGGGGCCGATGAGCCCGATGCGATCGCCGCGCATGATGCGCGTGCTGAAGTCGTCGATGAGGACGCGCCCGTCGTATGCCTTGCCGACATGCATGAGCTCGGCGACGAGTCGCCCGGAGCGCTCCGCTTCTCCGATCTGGAACTGCACCTCGCCCAGGCGCTCGCGACGCTCGGCGCGCTCGCGCCGCAGTTGCTCGAGACGCAGCACCCGGCCCTCGTTGCGGGTGCGCCGCGCCTCGACGCCCTTGCGGATCCACGCCTCCTCCTGCGCGAGCAGCTTGTCGAAGCGCGCATTGGCGACCGCTTCATCGCTCAGCTCGGCCGCCTTGCGCTCCTGGTACTGCGCGAACGATCCCGCATAGCTGCGAAGCTGGCCGCGATCGAGCTCCACGATGCGCCGCGCGATCGCATCGAGAAAGCGCCGGTCGTGGGTGACGCAGACCAGCGCGCCTGCGTACTCGTTCACCAGCGACTCGAGCCAGGCGATGGTCGCGATGTCGAGATGATTGGTGGGCTCGTCGAGCAGGAGCACGTCGGGCTCGGCGGCGAGTGCCTGCGCCAGCGCGACGCGTTTTTTCCAGCCGCCGGAAAGCGAGGCGATGCGCGCGTCGGCGGGAAGATCGAGCCGTGAGATGACGCTCTCGATGCGATGCCCGATGGTCCAGCCATGCTGGTCCAGGCTCGCCTGCAGCGCGTCGACGCGGGCCTGGGCGGCCGTGTCGTGGGGCGAGCGTGCCAGCGCAATGACGGCCTCGTGATACGCCGTGAGCGCATCGCCTTCGGGTCCGAGCCCCAGCGCGACGGCTTCGTAGACCGTGAGACCCGGATCGAGCGCGGGCTCCTGCGCGAGCAGCGCCATGCGCGCGCCCGGGGCTGCCCACCGCTCGCCGTCGTCGAGATCGCGCGTGCCGGCGAGCACGTTGAGCAGCGACGATTTGCCGGTGCCGTTGCGGCCGATCAGGCCGACATGCTCGCGCGCGTCGAGCTGGAAGTCGGCGCCTTCCAGCAGCGGCCAGTGGCCGTACGCAAGCCGTGCGCGCGTCAGCGTCAGGACGGGCACATCAGTGCGGTATGGTCAGGTCGAGCAGGGCATCGCAACGACCCGGGGATGACGGGCAAGAGATCGATCCATCCGGTGCGCGGTTGCGCACGTTGACATAGTACGTCTGCCCGGCCTGCAGGGACGGCACGCCGAACGAGGTGTTCCCCACCGCGAACGACGAATTCGCGCTGATCCCGCCGAACTCCGCGACCGGTCCATTGTTGCCGGAAGCATCCGTCGGTCTGAAATCGCACGCGAAGCGCGATACCGACACGTCGCGGAACACCGGCGGTCCACCGAATTCCGCGACGGTGAAGCGACCGAGGTTCGACGAGCCCGAGCTCGGCACGGTCAAGCTCACCACCCACACGCCATTCCACTGGAAGCCCGGATCGGGGTAACCGGCCGTCACGGCGCGGGTGTTCGCCCACGGCATGGAGGTGCGCAGCACCGACGGGAAGTTGGCGCAGAAATCCTTCGGCTGGGGTGCGAGCGACCAGATGATCGTGAGCGAGGCCGCCGCGCCGGGCCCGCTCTGGTTGCTTGCCGTCACGGTGTAGGTGTGGGGTCCCGAGGAGGTTTCGGTGACGTAACACACGTTCGTGTTGGTCGCGCATCCGCTCCATGTGAACGAGGTCGGGTTGTTGGTGCAATTGGCGTTGAGCTGCAGCACCGAGCCGATGACAGGTGGATCGCTTTGCGAGGTGGCGGTGAGGGTGCAGCTCGGCGGCGGCAACGGCGTGCGCCAGACGATGTCGATCGTCGCCGGCGCGCTGCTGCCGTTGCTATTGCTCGCGACGACGCTGTACGTGATCACGCCGGGCGTGCTCGAGCTCGTGAGGCAGCTCGCGCCCGTGCTCGCGCATCCGCTCCAGACGTACGAGGTCGGCGCACCCGAGCAGCTCGCGGAAATCGAGATCGTGGCACCCACGAACGGGCTCGTGTCGTTGGCCGACAGCGAGCATTCCGGAACGGGTCCGGGAGGCGCGCCGATGGGCGAGCACATCGCGACGGGGGCCGCCGGCGAGCCGTAACCTTCCGCGATGTAGCCCTTCGCCACCATGCTTTGCAGCACGGCGAGGGACGTGGTGTAGCGATGATTGGAATCGACGCGATTGTTCCACGCACGGTAGATGGGAACGCTGCCGGCAGGACACGCTCCCGTCACGCTGTCGGGCAGGAACACCTGGAACACGTTGCTCGATTCGAGCAGCCATGCATCGGGAAATTTTTGCGCGACCGCCGTGCATTCCGCGGGCGAGGCCGAGTAGAAGTGCGAGTCCAGGCCGGATTTCGGGCTGCCGTAGAAACGGCACACCGGTGTCCCGCCGGGGAGTATCGAGCCGGGATCGCTCACCTTGAACGAAAGCCCGGTGCGCTGCCAGCCCGCGAACACACCCGCATCGAGCTTCGCGATTTCGGTGGGGTCGGCGGTGACGAAATAGTGATCGAGCGGCGCGTTGTAATACTCGATCGCATCCACGAGCGCCGCGAAGGCGAGCTGGGGCGTGCCGGCAAGCACGAGCGCCAGGAGCATGAATCGGCGGCAGCAGGACCAGACGGCATGCATCACGATCTCCCCAATGAGTGGGCGCCGCTGCCGTGCTTGCGGGCAAGGACGCCATCAACGGACTGTGCGTGGTGCAGGGGAGTTCCCGCGAGGTCGTGAAAGGCCGGCTCGCACCGCAGCCTCGTGCAACTTCTAGTGCGGCGCGGCGACGCCCTTCTTCTGCGCGGCGATGCTGTTCAATGCGGCGCTGACCGCGCGATCGAACAGGGGCACGGGCTCGAGCATGATGCGCGCGCGTCCGCCCTCGAGCTCCCATGCGAGCTCCTCGGGCGGATACACGAACGCGCTCGAGCGCAGGCGACTGGTGAAGATGTACTTGGTGCGCAAGGGGCTCACCCAGGTGAGGCGCGCGGAGAGCCAGTCGTTGGCGGCGGTGCGAAACTCGAGCCACGTGCCGACCGCC
>Ga0070741_10013127_pt1 | contig 14731 bp, 13 predicted proteins | sample Coa_R1_4_FD_66440 | JGI IMG/M metagenome (GOLD analysis project Ga0070741, IMG submission 66440) | Surface soil microbial communities from Centralia Pennsylvania, which are recovering from an underground coalmine fire - Coalmine... | ecosystem: Environmental > Terrestrial > Soil > Unclassified ...
TGACCGCCGACCGGAAGGGCTGACGGTCTTGCGACTGAGCATCCTGTTCGCCCTGCTTGCTCTGCTTGCCCTGGCGATCGAAACGGCGGTGCCCTACTGGTTTCCGCTGCGCGTCCTCGTTCCCAATCTGATCGTGATTCTTGCGGTGGATCTCGGCCTGCGCCATCACGGCGCCATTCCGGCGCTGCTCGCTTTTTTGATGGGGTATGCGACGGATGCCTTCGCGGGGACGACGCTGGGGCTGAACGCGATGCTGGTGACGATCGTGTACCTGGTCGCGTACGCGATTTCGAGCCGGCTGATGGTGACGACGGCGTTCGTCGGCGCGGTCACGGTGTTCTTCGGGGTGATGCTGACGACGGTGGGCGGGATGGCGCTGAGTTCGGGATGGGCCGCGGTGTCGGCGTCGGGGCCGATGGTTACGCGGTTCGCGGAGCAGGCAGCCGTTTCCGCCGTCGCTTCTCCCCTGATTTTCGCGCTTTTGGGCGCCCTCAAGCGGCTAACCGGATTGCCTGTCGGCTCGACCCGTGAATAGATAATAGACGGTACGCTTTCGTGGCGAAGTTTCGCGCCAAATCGCAGAGCGCCGTCCCCAAGCTCGAACCGAGAATCGCGCTGCTGACCGCGGCGATGCTGGCGGTGCTCGGGCTCGTCTGCGTCCGCCTCTACTATCTCCAGGTGATGCAGCATCAGGAGATGAGCCAGCTTGCGGATCGCAACCGCATCCGCCTGCATCGCGTCCCCGCGCCGCGCGGACTGGTCTTCGACCGCCGCCATCGCCCCCTCGTCGATACGCAGCCGACCTTCGATGCCGAGATCGTTCCGGAGGATTCGACCAATCTTTCGGAAACCATTGAGCGGCTGGAAAACCTGCTGGGCGGGGACCATGTCGCCGACAAGATCGCGGCGGCGGACGAGCAGGGCCGTCCCCCGTACGAGCCGGTGCTCGTCGAGGAGCGCCTCGATTGGCCCAAGGTCGTGGCGCTCGAAGCCCATCAGCTCGAACTGCCGGGTGTAAGCCTCGAGATAACCCCGGGACGCCATTACCTTTACGGCAAGCTCGCCGCGCATCTGCTCGGCTACGTCGGCGAGGTAAGCCGCGAGGATCTGATCAAGCAGACCGTTTACCGGATGGGCGACGAAATAGGGAAATTCGGGCTGGAACGCGGATGGGAGCCGTTTCTGCGCGGTCAGCCCGGCGGTCAGGAAGTCGAGGTTGATGCGGTCGGGAGGCGGCTCAGGGTCCTCAAGGAAATCCCGGACACCCCCGGCGAAAGCGTCGTTCTCACGATCGACCTCGACGTGCAGCAGGCGGCCGAGCAGGCGATGGAAGGGAAGAACGGCGCGCTCGTCGCCATCGACCCCAACACCGGCGACGTGCTCGCGATGGTGTCGCATCCGGCATTCGATCCCGACGTGTTCGGCGCGGGGGTGAAGTCGTCGGATTGGCGGGCGCTGATGAGCGATCCGGACCATCCGTTGCAAAACCGCGCGATCCAGGGAACCTATCCGCCCGGTTCCACCTTCAAGATTGTCGATTCGATCGCCGGTCTCGAGGAGAAAACCCTCGCGGAGGATACCGCCTACACCTGTTCGGGCGGGCTGTGGTTCGGCGGCCGCGAATACCATTGCTGGCGCAAACAGGGCCACGGAACCATCGGCCTCCACAACGCGATCGTTCGATCCTGCGACGTGTACTTCTACGATGTAGGCCAGCGCCTCGGTGTCGACCGTATAGCCCATTGGGCGCATGCGCTCGGGCTCGGCAACAAGACGGGCATCGAGCTCGACAACGAGAAGCCGGGAGTGATCCCTTCCTCGGCATGGAAGCAGAAACGGTTCAGGGAACGATGGTATCCGGCGGAGACGCTGTCGGTGGCGATCGGACAGGGATACGTTTCCGTGACTCCGATCCAGCTCGCGCAACTCGCGGCGGTCGTCGCCAACGGCGGCACCCGCTACAGACCGCAGTTCGTCAAGGCGGTCGAGGCGTTGGACGGCTCGATCGCGAAAGCCTATCCGCCCGTGGTCGAGGGCCACGCGGATCTTTCGCCTGAAACGCTCGCGATCGTGCGGGACGCGATGGCGGATGTGGTCAACGGGCCCGGCGGAACCGCTCATCGCGCCGCGCTGCCGGGGATCACGGTGTGCGCGAAGACCGGCACCGCGCAGGTGGTCGGCAACAAGGGCAGCCTGGTCGCGGGCGAGGACGAGGACAAGATCCCCGAGAAATACCGCGATCACGCCTGGCTAATCGCCTTCGCCCCGAAGGAGCATCCGCAAATCGCCATCGCATGCATCGTCGAGCACGGCGGTCACGGCGGAGCGGCCGCGGCTCCCGTCGTGCACGACGTGATGCAGCGCTTCTTCCAGCTCTATCCCCCGGCGCCGCCGATGCCCGAGTTGACGCAGGCGGCCGCCACGGAGCCCGCGATCGCGCGCGTGCTCGATGATGACCCTGGCACGGCGGCGGAGCGCTGAGCGGCGTGGCTTTCGACCGCAGACTCATCATCCGCTTCGATTGGACGATCTTCTGGACGGTGCTGGCGCTCGCCGTGGTGGGTCTGCTGAGCATCGCGAGCGCGGCCTATCGCGGGCCCCACAAACACCTCGATCCGCTCGTCATCCGCCAGTGCGTCTGGATAGCCGCCGGAACGGTGGCGATGCTCACGGTGGTGCTGTTCGACTACCGCGCGCTCGCCACTTACGCATACGCCCTTTACGTCATCGCGATCGGATTGCTGATCGCGGTCGAGCTCATCGGCCACTCCACGGGCGGGTCGCGGCGATGGATCAATCTCGGATTCTTCCATCTCGAGCCTTCCGAACTCGCCAAGCTCGCGATAGTGCTCGTGATGGTGCGGTATTTCAGGGAGGAGCCGCCGAAGGGAGGATGGAGCCTCCGGCAGATGGTTATTCCCGCCGTGCTCCTGGGCATCCCGGTCGCGCTGGTGCTGAAGCAACCGGACCTCGGCACCGCGCTCATCCTCATCCTAATCACGGTGACGCTGGTGTTCGTGAGCGGGCTTAACGCGCGCACCATGATCGTGCTCGCGTTCGCGGGGCTGTGCGTGATGCCGCTCGGATGGCATTACCTGAAGCCCTATCAGCGCCAAAGACTCGTCAGTTTCGTGAACCCCCAGGCCGATCCGCTGGGCTCCGGCTATCACGTCATCCAGTCGGAAATCGCCATCGGCTCGGGAGGCCCGTGGGGAAAAGGATTCCTCAAGGGCACCCAGGCGCGGCTCAACTTCCTGCCCGAACAGAGCACCGACTTCATCTTTTCGGTCTTTGCCGAGGAATTCGGGCTTGCGGGGTCGATGCTGCTTCTGTCGCTTTATGCGATCCTGATTACCCGGGGAGCATGGATCGCCCGCCACACCCGCGATCGGTTCGGCTCCCTGCTCGCCATCGGGCTTATCTCGATCGTCTTCTGGCAGGTCGCGATAAACATCGGGATGGCGACGGGACTGTTGCCGGTGGTGGGGATAACCCTGCCGCTGGTGAGCTACGGGGGGTCGTCGCTGATCGCGATGATGATGGCGATGGGGCTGCTCATCAGCATTAACATCCGCCGCTATTTCTTCTGAGGGGCCGCGATTGCCGCACTGCCCCCTCGGGAACATCCTTGCTATAGTCGTCTTTCACCACCGCCATTGGTATCCGAGGCATTGGTTATGGCACGCGCCAGGAAGTTCGACGATCCAACCGATCAGGCGATTTGCGAGATCCATCGCCGTTATATCGAGGTCATGGAAAATATCCGCCTCGAGACGATCAGTCCCGAAACCAAGCAGCGTTATCTCGCCGTGATCTCGTCGCTGACGGAAAAGCTTGCGATGCCGAGCAAGCCGTTGTCCGAGATCGTCGGCGAAATAATGGCGGAAGCGGGTCCGTTCCTGTTCCAGGCCATGCAGCGCTGAGGCGGACGGCGCCCCCGCCCGGCTCTCCTCCGCGCTACCGGTAGTGCCTTGCGAGCTCCGATGCGTATCTGCGGCCGATCCTGTCGGCATTCGCGACCATCCACTCGCTGAGCCGGGTGCGGCAGATCGGCGGCGAACCCGACACCAGCAACTCCGCCATCAGACCCGCGACTTCATCTCTGGTGAGCATCACGTCGCCCGTCATCATCCCGACTATTCTTGAGAGCGTCCACGCGACGGCGGGGGGCAGATGCAAAATCGCGGCGCGGCTTCCGACCGCTTTGGCTATGGCCGTGACCAGTTCGTTGAAGCTCACGATCTCCGGTCCCACCGCATCGAGGATCTGATTGTCCGTCCTCGCGGCGGCATCGAGCGCAAGCTCCGCCATATCTTCGACGAACACCGGCTGCAGGCGATAATTGCCGGAGCCGGGAATCGCAAAGACGGGAAACTTCCTGAGCAGCCACGCGATGTTGTTGATCAGGATATCCTCGGGACCGAACACGACCGTCGGCCGGATGATCGCGTAGGAGAGGCCCGACTCGATAATCATCCGCTCGATCTCGCCCTTGCCCCTAAAATAGGGGAGCGGAGATTGTTCGGAAGCGTTGGTGATGCTGACATGGATAAGGCGGCGGATGCGGGCGCGGACGGCCGCATCGATCATCACGCGGGTGTTGGCGATCGCTCGTTCGTGGGTGTTGGCGCCGTATGAAAAGCGCACCCAGTAGGTGTTGAAAAACCATTCCGCCCCTTCAAGCGACTTCGCAAGCAGGTCGGGTCGATCGAAATTGAACGCAACCGCCTCCACCCGGCCCTGAAGCTCGCCGGGGCGGTCGGGATGTCCGGTCAGGGTGGTCACCTTGTCGCCGCGGGCGAGCAGAAGCCGGGCGATATACTTTCCTGAGTATCCGAAGGCGCCGGTGACTACGTGCCGCGCCGACAAGTGGATTCTCCGGGACACGCCCCGCGCGGCCCGTTGACCGCGCGGGGCTGCTACCTGATGGCGTTACGCTTCGAAAGCGTACGCGTTCTCCTCGTGCTCGCTCAGGTCGAGCCCGTTGACCTCCGCCTCGTCGGACACGCGAATTCCCACCAGCGCCCTGGTGATTGCAAGCAGGATCGAGCTGCCGATGAACGAGAAGGCGACGCTCGCGACCACCGCGATCGTCTGCACCAGGAGTTGATGCGGATTTCCGAAGAACAGGCCGTTCGAGCCGGCGGCGTTGATCGCGGCGCTCGCGAACAACCCCGTCATCAGCGCACCCAGAATTCCCCCGACCATGTGGACGCCCACCACGTCGAGCGCATCATCATATCCAAACCGCGTCTTCATCCGCACCGCGCCGAAGCATACGACTCCCGCCGCGGCGCCGATGATGATCCCCGACATCGGACCGACATAGCCAGAGGCGGGGGTGATGGCGACGAGGCCGGCGACGGCGCCCGATGCGGCTCCCAGCGTGGTCGGCTTGCCCGCGACGATCCATTCCGCCACCACCCAGGCGAGCGTCGCCGCCGCGGCACCGAGATGGGTGGCCACAAAGGTCGAGACGGCGAGTCCGTTCGCGGCAAGCGCGCTTCCGGCGTTGAATCCGAACCATCCCACCCACAGCAGCCCCGCACCGGTGATGGTGAGCGTGAGGTTGTGCGGTGGGATCGGCTCGCGCAGGTAACCGCGCCGCTTCCCCACCATCAACGCCGCCGCAAGCGCCGCCGCTCCCGACGAGATATGGACCACCGTGCCGCCCGCGAAATCAAGCGCGCCGAGGTCGTGAATCCATCCCCCCACACCCCATACCCAGTGCGCCAGCGGATCGTAGATGAATGTGGTCCACAGGATGCTGAACAGCAGGAAGCCGCGAAATGACATCCGTTCCGCGATCGCCCCGGTAATCAGCGCGGGCGTGATGATCGCGAACATGCACTGATAGACCATGTACGCCTGATGCGGGACCGTGGCGGAGTACGAGGCAAACGGCTCGCTTGCGCTCACGCCCGATAGCGCCGCCCACGACATCGATCCGAAAATCGGATTTCCGGGCGAAAATGCGAAGCTGTAGCCGAACAGCACCCATTGAATCGAGACTACCGCGACCAGGATGAAGCTCTGCATCAGGGTGGACAGGACGTTCTTGCGCCGCACCATCCCCCCATAGAACAGCGCAAGCCCTGGTATGGTCATCATCAGAACCAGCACCGACGACACCAGAAGCCATGCGGTGTCGGCGCCGTCGATTTTCGGGGGCCCGGCGGTTTCGGCATGGGCCGCGGAAGCAAGGCCAAGGACAATCAGCAGGGCGACCAGGAAAAATCGTCGCGGCCCGCAACTCGCTTTATCGACCATTCTTACGAGCCTCCAATCGAAGCGGCGCGGCGCGCCGGCCAGCACTTCAAAAGCGCGGCCGGAACGGCGATGGTCCCGGCCGAACAGCCGATCTGCCTAGCACAAATGCCTGGATAGCGGCAGTACCCTTGCTTATTTCCAGCATCAATTTTCCCCATCGCGTAAAAAGGAGTGCCCGGGACGGCCCACGGTTCCGGGAAAAATAGAAAACGGCGCGAATCCCATCGGGCCCCGCGCCGCTTTGTCGGACGATGACTGCGATTAGCCCTTGGGAAGGCCCAGCACGCGCTCGCCGATCATGTTCTTTTGCACCGGCGACGTTCCGCCCGCGATCGTCATCGATTCGGACTGCAGGATCCGCTTCATCCAGTCACCCTGCGGTGCGAACGGCGATCGCGGCTCCAGCATCGCGTATTCCCCGAGCAGCCGCGTCGCATACTTGGTCATCCGCTGCCCGAGTTCGGTGGAAACGAGCTTGGAGACGGAGGCCTCCGGGCCCGGAAGCAGCCCCTTGAGCCGGCGCGACAAGGTGCGCAGCCCGTTGTATTTCTTCGCCGTCACTTCGATCGCGAATTGCGCGAGCTGCTGGCGGATATCCTCGTCCTCGATCGCGGGGCGCCCGTTGATCCGCACCGCTTTGGCGATCTCGATGAGCTGGGCCAGGATCGTCTCGGTGCCGCCTAGCGTCTCGCCGATCCCGAACCGCTCGTGCATCAACGTGGACACCAGCACCTGCCATCCCTGGTTCAGCGGACCGAGCAGGTTTTCCTTGGGCACCTTGACGTCTTCAAAGAAAATCTCGTTGAACTCGGAGTCGCCGGTGATCTGCTTGAGCGGGCGCACGGTCACTCCGGGAGACTTCATGTCCACCAAAAGCGCGCTGAGCCCCTTGTGCTTGGGAGCGTCCGGATCGGTCCGCACGAAGAGCTGGCAGAAGTCGGAGCGGTGGGCGAGCGTGGTCCAGACCTTCTGGCCGTTGACCACGAAGTAGTCGCCCTTGAGTTCCGCGCGCGTCTGAAGCGAGGCGAGGTCCGACCCGGCGCCCGGCTCCGACATCCCTTCGCACCAGATTTCGTCTCCCGACAGGATCGGCGGCAGATAGCGTTTCTTCTGCTCATCCGTTCCCCATTGCATCAGGGCGGGGCCGGTCATGATGATCCCGAGCGTGTTGCATCCCATCGGCAGTCCGAGGCGTCCGAGTTCCTGCTGGAAGATGACCTGTTCGATAAAGGTGGCGCCACGGCCTCCGTATTCCTTGGGCCACGTAAGTCCGGCCCATCCGGCCTCGTACAGGCGCTTGTGCCATTCCTTGAGCCGTTGCCATTGGGCATCATCGCCGCCGAACTCGGGGTCGTCGGCCTTTCCCATGGAGCGGGGGCGATTGGCCTCCAGCCAGGCGCGCACCTCCATTCGATACTTTTCCTGTTCGGGCGACCAGTTGAAATCCATCTGAACGCGATGCTCCTGTGTGGTTCGCGATTTGTTCGCGGGGCGAGCTTCGATGCTATCGAAGTCGCCGCCATTTGAGTAGCGCCCCAGGGCGGGCGCCCGCAAGGAGAATCATTATATCGCCGGGTTCGCCTTCAGCGGCCGCCGATCTCGGCAATCTCCTCGTAAAACACCGCCGTCTCCGGCATCCGCCCCGGCAAATTAAGCCGCATCATCACGGGTTGCGCGGCAAACCATGCCTCCGCGCTTTCCCATCGCGCGGTCCCGAAGAATTGCCGAGGATCCTTGATGCCGCGGGTCAGGTAGCTGCCGTGCGCGCCGGCGCAATTCTCCTGGATCCTGCGCGTGCCCTCTTTCCAATCGCGGATAAACTGCTCCTCGTCGCCGGGATTCACCGTCCATCGATACATGATTCGCACCATCGCCGTCCTCCAGGTAGCATCGTGTCGTCGAACCTCGCGAACGTTTCCGTAATCAATATCATGCCGCCGGCGTTAAATCGGCAAAGCGCTTTTTCCTATCGATGCAATGCGTGCGGGCGATGCTGCCGCCACAAGGTGATCGCACTGTCGCCCCACGATGTGATCGCGATGGCGCGCGCGGCCAGGATTTCCACCGCCGAAGCCGTCCGCCGATTCACCATCCGCCGCGGCTCGATGCTGAGGTTTGGGGGGGACGGCAGATGCGCGGCGCTTGCGGGAATCCGATGCGCTATTCATGCGGGGCGGCCGCTCGCATGCCGCCTCTATCCGCTGGGAATCGAGCGCGGCAAAGACTCGGAATGCATCGTCCAACTGGAGCCCGCCCCCGGCTCGGCCGGCGTTTACGGAATGGACGGAACCGTGGATGATTTCCTTGCCGCCCAGGGCGTCCCCGGATGCCTCGCGATGAATGATCGCTACGGTGCGTTGCTCGCGCCGTTTCGCCGGCGCATCCGCGAACTCGTCGATTTCGAGCGAATCGAGCCGCGCGAGTTCTGGCGCGTTGCCGCGCGCGAGGCGATGGCGGAGTCGGGCTATGACGACAATCCGATCATCGATGCGATGTTCGACGCGGACCGCTTTCTCCCCGATCGATCGAGCATCGAACGCACCGTCGCCGCTCACATCGAAGGACTGAAGTTGATGACGCTCCGCTGCATCGATGCAACGGTCGTGGCCGCAGCCGCCGTGATGCTCGCAATCAGCCTCGGCTTCTCACCCCATGCCGCATCGGAACTCGATGCGACGACTGTGCGATGTATGCCACCGTGATGCCGAGCGTCCGATGCACTTTCACGACTTGGTATTGAAGCGCCGCGCATCGTTGCTGGCGTAGGTGGCCATCGCACGGTCAAGACCTGCGGCTGCCTCTATAAGCGGAACTGACTCGGCGAGCCGCGAGGCTGGCAGTGCGCAGGTCAACTCCTCAGGTCGCATTCCTGTTCGCGCGCGGCTCAACGCGCAGCCGACGCTCGCTGCGATCTCGCCGTTCTCTTTGGCGATCGCGATGATGTGGCACTGCGGCTTTCCCTCGATGCGAAGGTTTGGAAACGCATTCTTAAGGATCATCAGCGCGAGCGCGTTGATCCGCACGAGTACGACGTCTGGATCCGTCTGGAACTTTGACAGCGGTCCATAGACAACGTGCTTGTGCCGGTCGAGCACGCGCGACAGCGAAGACATCGTGGCTTTGTCTACCCAGCCCGACTCGAGCGCGGCCAGTACGTCGTCGCGCTTGGCCGCCTCGGCCAGTGTTACGAAGCCGTGCGTGTAGGACCCGACGCTGCAGTTGGCGTGATCGCTCGGGCTGGTCGAAAACAGGTGGTCGGTGGCTTTCATCCAAAACACGCATCCCGCCGATACTGCGCCGGTGCGCCCCGTATCGTTCGGGGCTGGGTATGTTGCGTCGAACCGCGGAACGTCGCTCGCATCGCTTTGTGGCATGAAAGCGACACCTATCGGAACCGCTGTCGGTCTCAGTGCTCTCATCAGGCGCTCTGCGAGCTCGCTCCATACGGCGTTGCGATCCATTTGGATCCCTCCTCCTTAACGCTCAGCGGCCGAATGCGCAGCAGGGACATCCAGCGGAGACCGTGGAGACCGCCGCAACAATGTCGGTGATAGTGGTTCGAAGGATCGTGCCGCCTGACGCTGAGGGACGCGCCTCGCTCGATCCTGTGTTTCCGGATCCGGCGGGCTGCGCTCCACGGTACCCTGTTACGATCTCGAAGCGATGATCGCCGACAACGGTCTCTACCTCGATCGAGCTGGAGTCGATCGCGCGCCAGGCTTGGTAGATCTCGTCGTCGCGGCGAACGTGGACGCTATGCGCATTGGGGAGGTTGCAAACACGGAAGCGGGTTGCGTCGCCGCGCGCGCTCGAGGTCGCCGCGAAACTCTCAAGTTGAAGGACGCCCCGCGCAGTATCATTCCATGCAACCGAGAATCCCAACTTCGGGTACTCAGAATTCGTTACGGTGGGAGCCGAAAACTTCTCGGCATCCACCTCGCTGAAAGCACGGCCCCATTCGCCTTCGCCGTCGAGCAGATGCTTCAACATGTAGAGGGCGCTCTCCTGACCGCGAGGATAGCGTTCGCCGTATTTGAAAAAGTAGCCGTACTCGTCCTCCTCATTGCCATCGTCGGAGTCGAAAAAACGCGCGTTCTCCATGCGGGAAAGCTTGCGGCCGAGCCGGCGCGCCGTGGTGTGATCGCCGAACTCGCGCGCCATCAGGAAGCCGACGGTCAAGCCGCGCGGATCGCGTCCCCTGTAGAACACCGGCAACCATCGCTTGTCCCATCCGATTGACGCGACGGCGGCGCGGTAGAGCTGCTCTGCGAGTTCGCGGTTCTGCGGAACGACATAAATTGAAGGAAAGAGACCGAACAGCCTGCTATTGCCATGGATACGGTGGAGAAGAGGATCGTAGTATAACGCAACCCACTTCAGGCGGCCGCGCTGATCGAAACCCATGTACCGTTTCTTGAACGCTTCCTCTACCCAGCGGTCGTAGACCCAATGGGTGTTAGTGCCGACGGTCAGGTCCGTGAGTTGCAAACCGAGTCCGGCTGCCGACAGGCAGAACGGCCAGCTCTTCGTGTTTTCGCAATGCGGGCCGTGCGGGACTCTCGCCCATTGATTGCTTAGGTATTCCGCGATTCCGCGATGGGTCCACGCGAAGGTACGGTCGTCGAGGCCCGTCACCTCGAACGGCTTGTCCCATGTAGGTTCGCCTGAAACTGCGCGGTGGATCGCCAGCATCAACGTGAAGAAGCCGCGGAAGAACAGGTTGCCGGTCGAGCCAATCGGGTCCGGCTGCAGGCCCCACGGCTCGATACCGTTGGCAGTCCAGCCGGGCACGTCATAGTTGCCCCAAAGGTCCTTCGGAATCAGTGCTCGATAGGATTTGGGATAACGCGCGCGGTCGGGATCGGGCCCGAGCTTGGTGAGCCAGTCAACCGCCGCCCAGAACGTCGTGTGCCGGCGGATCAACTCGTCGAGAATCTTCGTATACACCTCGCGCCACGCCGGCGTCTTGCGCGCCATCAGCAACAAGCCATAGGACGACTCCGAAAGATCGAAACGCGCAAACGATAGCATCGGCGCCAGGCTTTTGTCGTCCCACCAAGGGTGCGGTCTACCCGCGCGCGACCAGTCATCCCGCGTCATCGCCTTGCGCCATAGGTGCCGCAGCCAGCCGCGCACTTCGGGTTTCAGCCGGGCAGGGACGTGAGAGTTCAACTTCATTCTCGGTAGGGTTTGATTGTCTTCTGAATCAGCAACGCGTCGGCGCGGAGGCGGGCCAGCACGGCCGCTTCATGCGCGAGAGGCTTGCCTCGATTGATCGCTCGTCCGAGCGCCAAGCCGAGCATCGTCTCTCGCGCCATAAGGTAGAACACACGATGCTCTTCAGCGGTGAGGACTCTATCGGGATTAACAAGTGCGGAGAACTCGGCGACGACCGGTCCTATCTCCGCGCGCAGGCTCGGGTCGTTGGCCATGGCAAGCCAGGCCTCGAGAACCGCTTTGAAGCGGGGGTCACTGACAGCGGCCCAGGTGTTATCGATTAGCGTCTTCAGGTTTGGCACGGCCGGCTTTTTCCTTCTCCCCATCCGGGCGTACAACCGCCGGAGCGCATCAGCAAGGAGACTCGGTAGGTTCGGGTAGTGATGGTGGAAAGCGCCGCGTGAGACTTTCACCCGCTTGCAGACCTCCACCGCGGATACCGCTGCCCAGCCCCGCTCGATCAGCAAATCGATCGCTGCGTCGGCCAGCGCGGCACGCGTCGCGGCGCTCCGATCCGCCTGCGTGCGCCGAGGACATCCTGCCACCCTCGATGTGCTCAGCCCTCGCTTACGTGCATCGTAGGACTTCATCGGCATGAGTCCTACTCTAGCATTGGGGTATACTAACCGCGCACCGCTCATGGCGCCCTTACCGCCTGACAAAGACCGAGCGTCAATCACGTCCGTACCGGGGCTCGAACCCGCAATTGGATAGGGATGTAGGGAGAGGTCCCGAGGCCCTGAATGATCGCGCCCTTCGCTTCGAGAAGCGGTCGAAGCTCGCGGTAGGCGGCGCGATAGCGGTACCACGGTATCGAGGGATACAGGTGGTGAATGAGGTGATGGTCCTGTTGGAGCAATAGCCAGGTCGACCCGGGAAAACGGGCCACTCGCGTCGCACCGAAGCGGTCCGTCCGGTCGAACGGGAAGTGCGGCAACCACTGGAAGAAGACCATGAGGATCAGGATCCCGACCCTGCTCGGCACCCACCAAAGCATAAATACGGGCCAGAATTCACCGAGGGCGCTCGCGGCCACCAGCACTACTAACCCGAACTGGACCAATCGACGAAGACGGACGCGATCGAAATCATCGCGCGGCGAGTTTGAAACGGGCAACCTCATGCGGAGGCGTCTCAGCGCGCGGTCCACCAGCCTTTCTCCCCAGGGCAGCGCCCCGATGACGAGGACCAACGTCGCGACCGTCCATTTCAATGGTAGCTGCCAGAGCGACCCTTTCACTGCAAGGTCCGGATCCGCTGCGGTGTTCGTATGCGCGTGATGGCGCAGATGGGTGGTGGCGTAGGCGCGCAAGTCGAGTTGAAGCACACACCCTGCCACGTTTCCGCATACCGCATCGAGCCACCTCCACTTCGGATTGCGACCGCTAATGTTCTTGTGTGTGGCTTCGTGATGCACTGTGTAGAAGGCGTAGCTGACGAGCGAGTTGACTACGAACCCGACCGTCATTGGTACAATGCCGGCTGTCCACAGCCAGATTGTCCCCAGCTCCGCCATCATGAGCGCCAAGGCCAGCCCCACCGTAGGCCATCCGATCCTACCCGAAAACCTGCGGACGACGACTCGCTCCTGATAGGTGAGAGCACGAGACCTTTCCATGCTTAAGCCGGAGGATTCGGCGGGATCATCTGAGGCCCCTGGCTCACCTTGTCGAAGGGTAAACGGCCGTTCACACGAGTCTTCAGGCACATGATCGACAAGATGGTTCCGCATGAAGTCTTCGACGGACATGACGACCTCTCCAGGCGCCGGCGAATTTATCGAAATGCGGTGCTCATCTCTGAGCCATAAACATACGTACATGTACGTATGTATGTTTGTCAAGCGTTCGGTTTGTTCACTCGCGGAGGTCAAAAAAACGTCAAGATCCGGCGAGTTGAGCCGCAGCCAGACCCGCTGGAGGGCGGGTGCCGGAGGATGACGCTATGCGCCTCGGCGACGTCAGCGTTTCCGAGGGACCGCGCGCGCCCGCGAGCGCTCGGACGTTCGCGGTTTTTCGTCAAGCCATCGCCGCATGACCGGCGCGCGAAACTTTCGCGTTCTTTCCGTCTCCCGCCTGATCCATGCCTCCATCCGGGCGTCAAATTCCCTGCCCATGCCGATGGGAAGCTGGCGAGGAATTGCTCCGCTCGTCCCGCCGAGGAGCGCGGATCTCGCCATGCTCGATGTCGGTAATGGGCCCAAGTCCGGGGACGCTCAGGAACAATCGCTTTTGCAGTTCCTCCCGGTTAGTCCGAACCCCGTGCTTCATCGGCGCCGGCATCTCTGTATCCTTCGGGTACGCGGCCAGAATGAACCACGCCGCCGCCATCAACGCCAAATCAGCGGCTCCGACGGCATAGATGAGCAACGGGCGTTTGACAAAACGGAAGTGCATGACGATCGCAGTGATGAGACCGGCCAGACCGGAAAGCACCATCGCGGCTCCGACCGCCCAGAATATTTGCCAAGGCGGCACGACCAGGGACAGGGCGAACGTGTAGAAGCCTATCGGGAAGGCAGCGACGCTCAGGGCGATCAGAAAAGCGTACGGAGCAAATCGAACTCCTGCCGATTTCGGCGGTACGCCCGGCATTGATTCGGAGCGGCGCTCCCGTGCCGCGCGGAAAGCAACCAGTTGCCCCAGGGTAAGCAGAGCTGCAAGCGCCGGGGCGCTTCCCGCGATCAGCTTCATGAGAGTATCCGGCTGCATCCTCAGACTCGCGAACTGTCAATGGCAAAACAGCAACATCGCAGCTTGCTGGACTAAGAAATCCCTCGAGCCCGCGGAGGGTGTTCGGCTAAGACATTCGCATAGCACCCGGTCACAAATGGGCTGGCGGGGTTTTTCTCCTCCTACGAACAAGTTCTTCACCACATCCCTTCCCGAAAAACTCGTGCCGTAGCACCGATCATGAAACTTACAACAACTATCAGTATCGTTCGTGGGCGCGGGATAATCACCTGGACCTTGCCCGGGACCGCAATAGTTGTAGCCAGATACCGGATTGTTCCATTCGACCGGCAGCAGACTACCGGATAAGGGCACTCCGCCATCGACCGGGACGTCGTCTGAACGCTGATCGACAACGTCAACCTCGCCCGCTACTGTCTCCATCCCCAGGAGGCTGTGGGCGGGAAGGCGCAATTCCCTGGGGATGTCCGGGCCGCCGCCGAAGAGATCGGCGAACAGGAAGCCCAATCCGGTCAATGCCCCCACGACCGCGCCCACCGGGCCCGCCGCCG
>Ga0070741_10013128_pt1 | contig 14731 bp, 16 predicted proteins | sample Coa_R1_4_FD_66440 | JGI IMG/M metagenome (GOLD analysis project Ga0070741, IMG submission 66440) | Surface soil microbial communities from Centralia Pennsylvania, which are recovering from an underground coalmine fire - Coalmine... | ecosystem: Environmental > Terrestrial > Soil > Unclassified ...
GCGGGGACGTGTACCGGCGCCTCGTGCGCCAGATGGGCAAGGACGGGTGGCTCGGGATCGGGTGGCCGACCGAGTACGGCGGCCAGGGCCGCTCGATGGTCGAGCAGCTGATCTTCACCGACGAAGCGGCCAAGGCCGGTGCGCCCGTCCCGTTCCTCACCATCAACACGGTGGGGCCGACGATCATGCACTACGGCACCGAGGAGCAGCGCCGCCAGTACCTGCCCGGGATCCTCGCGGGGGAGATCCACTTCTCGATCGGCTACTCGGAGCCCGACGCGGGCACCGACCTGGCCCGCCTCAAGACCCGGGCGGTACGCGACGGCGACGAGTACGTGGTCAACGGCCAGAAGATGTGGACGAGCCTCATCCAGTACGCCGACTACGTGTGGCTGGCGTGCCGGACCGACCCCGACGCACCCCGGCACAAGGGCCTGTCGGTGCTGGTCGTGCCCACCGCGTCGGCCGGGTTCCGGTGGACGCCGGTGCCGACGGTGTCGGGGACGACGACCAGCCAGACGTTCTACGAGGACGTGCACGTCCCCGTGGACAACCGCATCGGCCCCGAGAACGAGGGCTGGAAGCTGATCACCAACCAGCTCAACCGGGAGCGGGTGGCGCTGTGCTCGTCCGCCTCGGTCGGCCACGCCCTCCAGCAGGTCCGCGAGTGGGCGCAGCACACCAAGCTCCCCGACGGCCGGCGGGTGATCGACCAGGAGTGGGTGCAGCTCAACCTGGCCGATGTCCACGCCAAGGTCGAGTTCCTGAAGCTGATCAACTGGAAGATCGCCTGGGGCGTCGACAAAGGGGTCAGCCCCGCGGACGCGTCGGCGACCAAGGTGTTCGGCACCGAGTTCTACACCGAGGCCTACCGCAAGCTGATGGAGTGCTTCGGGCCCGAGGCGTACGTCCAACGGGGCTCGCCCGGAGCCAAGCTCAAAGGCCGGATCGAGCGGGTGTACCGCGGCACCCTGATCCTCACCTTCGGCGGCGGGACCAACGAGATCCAGCGCGACATCATCAGCATGGTCGGGCTCGGGATGCAGCGGGCGCCGCGGTAATGGACTTCTCCTTCAGCGAAGAGCAGCAAGACGTCGCCGACCTGGCCAAGCGCATCCTCGAAGGCACGGTCACCGACGACCTGTCACGGTCCATCGAGGCGGGCAGCGACCGCTTCGACCAGGGGGTGTGGGACGAGCTCGGCAAGGCCGGGCTGCTCGGCATCGGGCTGCCGGAGGAGGTCGGCGGCGGTGGCTACGGCATCATCGAGCAGTGCCTCGTCCTCGAACAGGTCGGGCGCACCCTCGCGCCGGCGCCGGTGTGGGCCTCCTCGGTCCTCGGCGCCGCCCCGATCGCCGAGTTCGGCACGGCGGAGCAGCGCTCCCGGTGGGCGGGGCCGGCCGCCGACGGCCGCATCGTGCTGACGGCCGCCCTCGCCGAACCGCTCAACCCCGCCCCAGCGCCCCCCGTCACGACGGCGACGCGCGACGGTGCCGGGTGGCGGCTGGAGGGCGAGAAGACCTGCGTCCCCGCCATCCTGCACGCCTCGGCCGTGCTGGTGCCCGCCGCCGCCCCCGAGGGCACGGCCGTGTTCGTCGTCGACGTCGACGCGCCGGGCCTCACGATCACGCCCCAGCGCACCACCAACGGCGACACCGAGGGGTACCTGACGCTCGACGGGGTGGCCGTCGGCGACGACCGCCTGCTGCACGGCGAGGACGTGGTGGGGTGGACGGCGGCCCGGGCCACGCTCGGGCTGTGCGCGCTGCAGCTCGGTATCACCGAGGAGGCGCTGCGCCGGACGGCCGCCTACGCCGGCGAACGCGTGCAGTTCGAGCGCCCCATCGCCACGTTCCAGGCCGTCGGCCACCGCTGCGCCGATGCGTACATCGACGTGGAGGGCATCCGCCTCACGCTGTGGCAGGCGGCGTGGCGCCTCGCCACCGGTCTGGCCGCCGGGATGGAGATCGAGGTGGCCAAGCTCTGGGCGGCCGAGGGCGGCCATCGCGTCGCCCATACCGCCGTCCACATCCACGGTGGCATGGGGGTCGCCGTCGAGTACCCGATCCACCGGTACTTCGTCGCCGCGAAGCAGGTCGAGTTCACGCTCGGGGGTGCCACAGAGCAACGGCTGCGTATCGGCGCGCGGCTCGCCGCCGAAGCGGTCTAGGTGCGGGGCCTGGCCGGCAAGGTCGTCGTCCTGGCGGGCGGCGCCGGCGGGATCGGGACCGCCACCTGCATGCGCCTCGCCGAGGAGGGGGCGACGGTCGTGGTCGGCGACCTCGACGGCGCCGCAGCCGAGGCCATCGCCGCGCGGATCACTGCTGCGGGCGGGCGGGCGGCCGGCACCGGCGTGGACGTGCGCGACGAGGCGTCCGTCGCCCGGCTGTTCGCGTTGGCGGTCGACGCGTTCGGCGGCGTGGACGGTGCGCACGTCAACGCCGCCGACCTGTCCCCGGACGTGATCTTCAGCGACACCGACGCGCTCGGGGTCGACCTCGGCGTGTTCGACCACACGCTCGCGGTGGACCTGCGCGGCCACGTGCTGTGCGCGCGGGCCGCCCTTCCCCTGCTGCTCGAACGCGGTGGCGGTGCCATCGTGCACACGAGTTCTGCGGCAGCGTTCATGGGGGACCGCACGCGGCCGTCGTACGCCATCGCCAAGTCGGGGATCAACGCCCTCGTCCGCCACATGGCCGCCCGGTGGGGCAAGGAGGGCATCCGCGCCAACGCCGTGGCGCCCGGCGTCGTGATCACGCCGACGGTGGCGGCCCGCGGGGAGAGCGACTTCCAACGCGATGCGCTCCGGCGGGTGGCGAGCACGCGCCTCGGGCGGCCCGAGGACATCGCGGCGATGGTGGCGTTCCTGCTCTCCGACGACGGCGAGTGGGTCAACGGCCAGGTCGTCAGCGTCGACGGCGGCCTGACGAAGCGGTAGCAGACGTGGCCACCGCGGTGGTGACCGGCGCCGGGCGCGGGCTCGGGCGGGCGATCGCCCGCCGGCTCGCCGCCGACGGGTTCGAGGTGGCGTGCGTGGACGTCGACCCGTCGTCGGCCGCGTCGGCCGCGGCCGAGGTCTCGGGGCGGGCGCACGTCTGCGACATTGCGGACCCCGCCGCGGTGGCCGCGCTCGCAGAGGCGGTGGGGCCGGTCGACGCGCTCATCAACAACGCGGGCATCTGGCGGTTCGGCCCGCTGATCGGCCACGCCGAGGCCGACGCCGAAGCGGTCTTGCGCGTGAACGTGCTCGGCACGGTCCACTGCTGCCAGGCGTTCGTGCCGCTGATGGGGGAGCGGGGCGGGGGCGCCATCGTCAACCTGTCGTCGGCCGCGGCGACCACGCGCTCACCCGGGATCGGCCTCTACCCGGCGTCGAAGGGTGCCGTCGAGATCCTCACCCGCCAGATGGCGCTCGAGTGGGGGCCGCTCGGCGTCCGCGTCAACGCCGTGGCGCCAGGGTTGATCGTGACCGAGGGGACGGCGGCCAACTACGAGGGCGACGCCGGCGAACGGCGCGCCCGGTCGGTGCCGCTCGGCCGGGTGGGCCGCCCGGAGGACATCGCCAATGTCGTAGCCTTCCTCGTGTCGCCGGCGGCCGCGTACGTCTCGGGCCAGGTCATCGCCGTCGACGGGGGGGTCACCGCCGGTCAGGCGGCGCGATAGGGCGCGATTGGGGGGGAGTGCAGTGGGCGACGGGTGCGCGGCGGTGCCATCACGGGCGCGGCGCGCGCCAGGGCGGCCGCGCCGGTGACCGACGCCGCACGCCCCGTTGATGAGCTGACCGGCGCCGGTGCCACGATGCTCGCCGCCGTCTACGAAGGCGACCGTTCGATGCCGGTGCGCACGCTCCCCGTCCCCCAACCCGGCGAGGGCGAGGTGCTCCTGGCCGTGAGCCACTGCGGCATCTGCGGCAGCGACCTGCACTTCGTGGTCGAGGGGTGGTCGGCACCCGGCACCGTGCACGGCCACGAGTACTCGGGCGTCATCGTGGCCACCGGGCCCGGCACCGACGGGTGGGCGATCGGCGACCGCGTGGCGGGCGGCCCCGGGCGCGGGTGCGGCGAGTGCCGGCCGTGCACGGCCGGGCTGGCGCACCTGTGCACGCGGCGGGGGTGGGCCGAGGAGGCGCCGTACCAGGGCGCCTTCGCCACGTACAAGCGCCTGCCCGTCGACCAGTTGTTCCGCGTGCCCGACGGGCTCGACCTGCGGTGGGCCGCCCTCGCCGAGCCGGTGGCCGTGCGCTGCGCGGGGTGCGCCGCTCGGGCGCCGGGCCGGGCGACCGCGTCCTCGTCACCGGCGCGGGGCCGATCGGCCTGCTGACCGTCGCCGTGCTCCGTGCCGAGGGCGTCGACGACGTGACGGTGAGCGAACCCGCGCCGCTCCGGCGCCAGCGCGCGCTCGACGTCGGCGCGACGGCCGTCGTCGTGCCCGGCGACCTGGTGGCGCCCGCGTCGCCGACGAAGGTGGTGGCGCAGCCGTTCCAGGCGGCGATCGAGTGCTCGGGGCGGGCCGACGCCATCGTGGGGGCGCTCGGCCAGCTCGACCGCCAGGGCGTGCTCGTGCTGTCCGGCACCGGGATGGAGCGCCCGCAGCTCGACCACCTCCGCGTCATCCTGAGCGAGCTGGTCGTGACCGGGAGCCTCGAGTACACGCGCGAGGACTTCAGTGACGCGCTCGACCTGCTGGCGTCGGGCCGGCTCCCCCTCGAGCAGCTCGTCGAGTCGAACGACGTGCCCCTGTCGGCGGTCGCCGACGCCATGCTCCGACTGGCGAGCGGTGAGCTCGCAGGAAAGGTCCTGGTGGTGCCCCATGCCTGAGCCCGGCAAGCCGGTCTTCAACCACGTCGCCGTCAGTGTCCCCCCCGACTACCTCGACGAGAAGGGGCGGCGCGAGATCGTCGACTTCTACTCGGAGGTGTTCGGCTGGGAGGAGCTGGACATGCTCACGCTCGACCGCAAGCGGTTGGTGCTCGGCGCGTACCTGCTCGACCAGTTCGTGTTCATCCACGCGGACGACGAGCCCATGCAGGCGCCGAAGATGGACCACTTCGGCATGGGCGTCGCCACCGAGGAGGAGCTCGACACGTTCCTCGCGCGCGCCAAGGCGTACCAGCAGCGCGACCCGCGCGTGCGCATCATCGACAAGCACTCCGACGACTACACGCGGTTGTCGCTGGTGAGCTTCTACGTCGGCTACCTGCTCCCGCTCATGGTCGAGGTGCAGTTCTACAAGTACAACTAAGTACAGCTGAGCGACGCCGTACCGCCCCCGGGCGCACGGGCGGAGAACCGGCGCCCGGGGGTGGTCGGCCGTGCGGCGCCGGCGGGCGGGGCACACTTCCCAGCGCCCGCCCTCCGGCGTCCGGTCGGCTCCGGTGCGGCAAGCCGACACCGGCAGCATCGACGCTAGGGGCCTCGCGCCGACAGAGGCGAACGTCACGTCCACCACACGCGCGCCGTCGTTACGCGTCGCGCCCGTCCGGCCGCAGCAGCTCCGCGACCATCTTCACCATGGCGCCGAGCCGCCAGTGCTCGGGCCAGCGCGGCTCGGCCACCCCCTCTTCCGTCGCTGCGGCGCCGCAGACGGGGCCGACGCACGCGACGAGGACGCGCGTGTTGCACGCGTCGAGCAGGGCACCTGCGCTCCCCGCAGCGCGCGCCAGGTCGAACAGCCCGTGCACCGCAGGCGCAGCGGTGAACGTCAACGCGTCGATGCCACCCTCGCACGTCAACGTGATGAGGTCGAGCGCCGGGCGGCGGTCCACCGGGACGGTCCAGCGGTAGACCGGCACTTCGACGACGTCGGCGCCCGCTGCCCTCAACGCGCCGACCAGCGCGGGCTCGTCCTCGCCGTGCAGCTGCACCGCGACGCGCGCGCCCGCCAGCTCCTGCTCGAGCAGGTGCACCCGCACCTCGCTCAGCTGCTCGCCCGGGGCCTGCCACCAGATCGGCAGGCCCGCTGACCGCAGCGCGCCCTGCGCCTTCGGGCCTCGGCAGGCGATCCGTGAGGTGGACAGCGCGCCGACCAGCGCGTCTCGCCACCCCCAACCTTCCGCAGCCCCGAGCCACGAGCGGACCCCGATGCCCGTATCGGCGACGACGAAGTCCGGTGGTTCGGCGATCAGCGACTCGGTGATGGCGCGCAACGGCCCGTCCTCGGTGGTGAGGGCCGTCCCCATGGCGGGGCCGATGACGACGCGGAGCCCGGCGCGCTCGAGGAGCAACGCCTGCTCCTCCGCCCGGCGGCCGGCGGTCACGCCCACGGTGGCCGTCATCAGGCGCGAGGCTACGGTGTCGGCCGTGCCGTACGAGACGATCCTGCTGTCCGTCGACCGGGGCGTCGCCCACCTCACGCTCAACCGGCCGGACCAGGCCAACGCCGTCAACGCCCAGATGGCCGCCGAGCTCCGCGACGCCGCCATCGCCATGCGCTTCGACCCGGCCGTCCGCGTCGTGCTGCTCGATGCGGCCGGGAAGCTGTTCTGCGGGGGTGGGGACCTGCAGGCGTTCCGCGCCGCGGGCGAGGGCGCGGGGCTGTTGCTGGCGTCGATCGCATCGGACCTCCACGTCGCCCTGTCGACGTTCGCAGGGATGGACGCGCCGGTCGTCGCCGCCGTGCGCGGGTCGGCGGGTGGCGCGGGGATGAGCCTGGTCGCCGGCGCGGACATCGTCGTCGCCGGCGAACGGGCCAAGTTCACGATGGGCTACACGGCCGTCGCGCTGGCGCCCGACGGCGGCTCCACGTTCTTCCTGTCGCGCGTGGTCGGCCTGCGGCGCGCCATGGACCTCGTGCTCACCAACCGCACGCTTGACGCCCGCACCGCGGAGGACTGGGGGCTGGTGACGCGCGTCGTCGCCGACGACCGCGTCGACGAGGAGGCGGCGGCGCTCGCTGCCCAGCTGGCCGCCGGCCCCCGCCAGTCGCTCGGCATGGCCAAGCGCCTGGTCCTGGCCGGTGCCGCAGCCTCGCTCACCGAGGCACTGGCCCACGAGGCGACCGCCATCAGCGCTGCCGCCGCCACCGCCGACGGGCGCGAAGGCGTGGCCGCGTTCGTCGAGAAGCGGGCCCCCACCTTCGGCGCCTGAGCGGGCGCGCGTGCCGATGAGGCGGGGCCCCTGTCAATCGGGGGACGCGCCGGACCAGAGGTCGGTGATGGCGACGCCGAGCTCGGCGAGCAGCGACCGTAGCGTCGGCAGCGACAGGCCGAGCACGTTGCCCGCATCCCCGTCGATGCCATCGACGAACGGCGCGCCGAACCCCTCGAGCGTGAACCCGCCCGCCACGGTGAGCGGCTCGCCCGTCGCCACGTAGGCGTCGATCTCCGCGTCAGTGGGCGTGCCGAAGCGCACGACCGTCGAGCACACGCCCTGCGCCGTGGCGGCCGAGCGGGTGTCGACGACGCAGTGGCCGGTGCGCAACGTCCCCTCCCGCCCCCGCAGCCACGCCCACAGCGCGACCGCGTCCGCCGGGTGTGCCGGCTTGCCGAGGGCGCGGCCGCCCACGTCGAGCAACGAGTCGCACCCGACGACGAGCGCCTCCGCGCAGTGCGCGGCGACGGCGAGCGCCTTGCGCTCGGCGAGCACGGCAACGGCCGACGCCACCGTCAGCCCGTCGGCCACGTCTTCGTCCACGCCGCTCACGACCACCTCGGGGTCGAACCCGGCGCTGCGCAGCAGCCGCAACCGCGCGGGTGACGCGGACGCGAGGACCAGCCGGGGCGTCACCGCCACGCGGCCGCGAGGTCTTCGAACTCGTCGAGGGCGCTCGGGTCGGCCAGCGCATCACGGCTCGCCGCGCGCGCCGCCGGCACGCCCGAGAGGATGCGCTTCACCGGGACCTCGAGCTTCTTGCCCGACAGCGTGCGAGGGATGGCGCGGACGGTCACGATGCGGTCGGGCACGTGGCGCGGCGACAGCGAGGCGCGCAGCGACGCCGCCAGCCGTGCATCGTCGACCGCGGCGCCCGGCGCCGCCTGCACGAACAGCACGAGCTGGCCCGGGCCGCCGGCGGGGTCCTCGAGGTGCACGACCAGGCTGTCGGCGACCGAGGGGTCTTCCTCGACGACCGCGTACAGCTCGCTCGTGCCGATACGCACACCGCCGCGGTTGAGCGTGGCGTCCGACCGCCCCGTGATCACGCACGTGCCGCGTTCGGTGATGGTGATCCAGTCACCGTGCTCCCACACGCCGGGGAACCGTTCGAAGTAGGCGGCGCGGTAGCGCGACCCGTCGGCATCGCCCCACAGCGCGACGGGCATCGACGGCATGGGCTCGGTGACGACGAGCGTCCCCTGCTCACCGACGACAGAACGCCCGGCGTCGTCGAAGGCGGCGACCGCAGCGCCGAGGCACCGCCCGCTGATCTCGCCGGCGATGACGGGCACGACCGGCGACCCGCCCACGAACGCGGTGCACACGTCGGTCCCCCCGCTCACCGATGACAGCCGCACGTCGGGGCCGATGGCGTCGCGCACCCAGCGGAAGCCGTCCGCGGGCAGCGGCGAACCCGTCGACCCGACCTCGCGCAGACGGGCACCGTGCCCCGGTACCAGCCCCTGCTTCCGGCACGCCATGATGAACCCGGCGCTCGTCCCGAAATGCGTGACGCCCTCCTCGGCCGCCATGCGCCACAGCCATCCCGCATCCGGGTACGCGGCATCACCGTCGACGCAGACGATCGAGGCGCCGCTCGCCAGGCCGGAGACGAGGTAGTTCCACATCATCCACCCCGTCGTCGAGTACCAGAAGAACCGGTCGCCTGGCCCGATGTCATGGTGGAACCCCTGCACCTTCAGGTGCTCGAGCAGGATCCCGCCGTGGCAGTGCACGATCGGTTTGGGCAGGCCCGTGGTGCCCGACGAGTACAGGACGTACAACGGCTCGGAGAACCTGACCGGTTCGAATCCCGGGTCGGGGGGAGCGCTGATGAGCTCGTCCCAGGTTGCGGTCGCGCCAGGGACGCGGTTGCCGAGGTACGTGAGCTCGATCGTGGCGCGCAGCTGCGGTAGCGCGTCGCGGATCTGGGCGACCTCGTCCCTGCGGTCGATCGCGTTCCCGCGGTGGCGGTAGCCGTCAACGGTGAACAGCACCACCGGGTCGATCTGCCCGAAGCGGTCGATGACCCCGCGTGGGCCGAACTCCGGCGGGCACGACGACCAGATGGCGCCGAGACTGGCGGACGCGAGGAAGGCCACGACGGTCTCGGCGATGTTGGGGAGGTAGGCGACGACCCGGTCGCCCCTCCCGACGCCGAGCGCGCGCAACGCGCCGCGCACGCGCGCCACCGCGTCGCCGAGCTGCGCACCGGTGAGTGCGCTCCGATCACGGGTCTGCGAGAGCGACACCACCGCTTCGCCGGTCGGGGGCGCGCGCGTCACCGCGTGCTCGGCGTAGTTGAGGGCCGCGCCCGGGAACCACACCGCCCCCGGCATCGCCCGCTCGGCGAGCACCGCGGTCGGCGGGGCGTGGGCGACCACGCCGAAGTGGTCCCAGACCGACCGCCAGAACGCGTCGAGGTCGGCCACCGACCACCGCCACGCCGCGTCGTAGCCCTCGAACCCCTGCCCCCGCATCCACCTGCCGATGCGCGACGTCTCCATGACGCCTGGGGGAGGGGCCCAGAGGACCTCGGGTGTCACTACCAGAGCTCGTCCACGTGGGCGTCGGTCCCGATCTTGGTGGCGAACCACGGCGCGACCAGGCGGATGTCGGCGATCCCCGCCTGCTCGATGCCGTCCGTGTACGCCCGCACGCGGTCGACGACGTCGCGCACGTCACCGCGGACGAACAGCAGCTGGCACGCCCGCTCGGGCCCGCCCGCCGGCGACCCGAGGTCCATCGGCGAGTTGCGCTCGGTGCTCTCGCCCGGTGACGGCGACCACGTCGACAGGCTCTCGATCGTCGACCCGGCGAGGAGCTTCGGGCCGAGGTCCTTGGCGATCTCGTCGTGCACGGCCCGCGCGTCGCGGCCGTTGCGCCCGTCCATCCAGATGATCACCAGGCCGTCGTAGCGGGCGTCGAGGGCCAGGTCGACCGGCACCGGGTCGCTGTCGCGGTAGAGGTCGGCGACGTGGTCGAACAGCACGGTGTGGATGTGGCGGCGCTCGGCGAACCCGCGACCGTTGCTGTACAGCCAGAACACCTGCGGGCGCGCCCAGTCGTCGAAGTGGTCCTTGTGGTGGCCCTGCTCGACCCAGTAGATGGCGACGTAGGAGCCGGCGTCGTAGGGCTTGGCGACGCTGTCACCCTTGGGCCACCGCAGGTCCTTCAGGGAGCGCGGCGCGACCCACCGGCTGCCCGCGAACAGGAACGGGCCGATCATGCAGCCGGCGTAATAGTGGTCCCGCTCGTACCAGCGGTTGTAGGCCTTCTCGAACCCGCGGTGCGGGTCGACCATGGTCAGCAGCATGCTGCCGACGCGCACGGGGTAGTCGTCGACCCCGCCCGCCTCGAGGGGGTAGTTCTCGACCGTCATGTGAGGATCGAGCCGACCGCCGTCGTCGTGGGCGTGCCCTGCAGGTTCGCCATGTCCGCGACGAGGTCCTTGCCGACGTCGGAGCCGAACGCCGCCATCGCCGCGTCCTGCGACTCGAAGACGAGGTCGGTCTGGAGGTAGACGGGGGCAGCCTTGCCATCGAGCGTGCCCGTGTACTTCGTCACCTCGACGCGTTGGATGCCCGGGAGCTTGTCGCACAAGGGGATATGGACCCCCATGTAGTGCTTGTCGAAGGCGTCCGGGTCCTTCGGGGTCTGGTATGCGACGCTGATCTTGATCACACGCCGGACCCTACCGGAGGGCGGCGATCACGCGCTCGGCGAGCTCCGGCCGGCAGATGAGCAGGTCCGGCAGCCACGGGTCGGGTTGGTTGTAGCGCAGGGGGGAGCCGTCGAGGCGCGAGCAGTGCAGCCCGCTCGCCTGCGCCACGGCCACGGGCGCGGCGGAGTCCCACTCGTGCTGGCCCCCGCTGTGGGCGTAGACGTCGGCCTCGCCGAGCACGATGGCCATCGCCTTGGCCCCGGCCGACCCCATCGGTACCAGCTCGGCACCGAGGGCCTCCGCCAGCACGGCCGTCGACGCCGGCGGCCGCGTGCGGCTCACGACCAGCCGCGGGCGCCCGGTGGCCGGAGGGACGGCGGGCGGCGCGCCGGTCGACAGCACGAGCCCGCGCGCCGGGAGCGCGACGGCCCCGGCGACCGGGGCCTCGGCGCACACGAGCGCCACGTGCACCGCCCAGTCGGTGCGCGGCGGCTCGCCGAACTCACGCGTGCCGTCGAGCGGGTCGATCACCCACACGCGCGCGGCGCCGACGCGGGCGGGGTCGTCGGCCGCCTCCTCGGACAGCACGGCGTCGCCAGGGTGGAGCTGGCCGAGGCGGGCGACGAGCAGCTCGTGGGAGCGCCGGTCCCCCTCGTCCTTCACGGCGGCCGCGTCCTCGGCGCCGATGCGGCGGCGCAGCTCGATCAGCAGCCGCCCGGCCTCGTCGGCGAGCAGCGCGGCGTCGGCGTGGTCGTCGCTCAATCGCGGAAGACCGGAGCCCGGTCCTCGCGCCGGGCGCGGATCGCCTCCTCGAAGTTCTCCGTGGTCATGCGCACGAACAGCTGGGCGTGGCCCTCATGGTCCATGTGCGCGGTGAGGCTGGACGCGTCCAGGCCCGACCACAGCATCCGCTTCGTGAGCTCGACGCCCACCCGGCTGAACCCGATGATCCGCTCGGCGGTCTCGTAGCAGGCGTCGAGGAGGGCGTCGGGCGCGACCACGCGCGACACCAGGCCGATGCGCCCCGCCTCCTCCGCGTCGACGTCGCGCCCGGTGAGCATGAGCTCGAACGCTCGCGACGACCCGATGGCGCGCGGGAGCAGGTAGGAGATGCCGAGCTCGCTCGCCGTCAGGCCGTTGTTGATGCCGGCGGCCCGGAAATAGGCGGCCTCCGACGCGATGCGGATGTCGCAGGCCACGGCCAGGCAGAACCCGCCCCCGATCGCCGCCCCGTTGACCGCCCCGATCACCGGCTGGTGCATCTTGCGGATGGCGAGGATGACGTCGTCGAGGATGCCCATGGCGCGCCGGGCGATGCCCGGGCGCGTCAGGCCGGCGATGTTGGGCACGTGGCCCGAGTCCTCGAGGTCGGCGCCCGAGCAGAAACCCCTCCCCGCGCCGGTGATCACGACCACGCGCGTGTCGTTATCGAGGCTCACCTCCTCGAGCGCCTCACGGAACGGCACCATCACGTCGAACGCCATGGCGTTCATCCGCTCCGGCCGGTTGAGGGTGACGAGTGTGACGTGGGGCCGCGGCTTGTCGATGAGGACGAAGCCCATCGGCTCAGCCGGCGCGCCGGCGCCCGCCGGTGCCGTCGGCCCGAGGCCTAGCCGTGCGGAGGAGGAGGGGCGCGCCGCCGCCGTGGAAGCCCATTGGGGGCGACCGTAGACGACCGCCCCGGCGCGCCGCTACCGTCCCCGGGCATGGAGCTGCTCGAAGGCAAGGTCGTGATCGTCTCCGGCGTGGGCCCTGGCCTGGGCAGGGAGTGCGCCGTCGCCGCCGCCCGCGACGGCGCGTCGGTGATGCTCGGCGCGCGCCGTCAGGAGAACCTGGAGAAGGCGGCTGCCGAGATCGACCCCGACGGCAAGACCGTCGGCTGGAAGACGACCGACATCTGCGACGAGTCGCAGTGCCAGGCGCTCGTCGCCGAGGCCATGTCGCGATTCGGCCGGGTCGACGGGCTGGTCAACGTGGCCGCGCTCGACAGCGTGATGGGCGGCCTCGACACGAGCGCCGAGGAATGGCGCCAGACGCTGGAGACCAACGTCATCGGCACGCTGCAGATGGTGCGCGCCGCGGCCGCGGCCATGAAGCAGAGCGGGGGCGGTTCAGTGGTGATGATCGGCAGCCAGACCACCTTCTGGCCCGCACCGCTGGCGCCGCAGCTCATTTACGGGGCGTCGAAGGGCGCGTTGGCGAGCGCCGTGTGGTTCCTCAACCGCGAGCTCGGCCCGTCCAAGATCCGGGTCAACACCGTCGTGCCCACGTGGATGTGGGGGCCCCCGGTGGAGATGTTCGTCGGCTGGATGGTGGAGAGCGAGGGCATCACCCAGGAGCAGGCGCTGGCCCGGATCACCGGCCCCATGCCGCTCGGCGAGATCCCGTCCGACGGTGACGTCGCCAATGCCGTGGCGTTCTTCCTGTCCGACCGGGCACGGATGATCAGCGGGCAGACGCTGTTCGTGAACGCGGGCGAGTTCCCGCATTGACCGACCTCGTGCTCCACGACCCGGCGACGTACGCCCGGGGGTTCCCCCACGACGCGTTCCGGGACCTGCGCGACCACGACCCCGTGTCGCACCACGACCACCCCGTCTGGCCACAGGGCTACTGGGCCCTGTCGCGCTACGCCGACGTGCAACGGGTGTCGCGTGACTCCGCCACGTTCCACAACGCACCGCACCCGTTCCTCGAGCAGGGGGCGGATTCGGAGGACGCTGGGACGAGCGCCTTGCTGATCAGCATGGACGGCACCGATCACATCAAGATGCGCAAGCTGGTGAACCGGGGCTTCACCCCCAAACGGGTCGCCGATCTCACCGGCAGGATCCGCGCCCGCATCGACGCGCTCATCACCGGGCTTGCCGACCGCGACCGCGCGGACCTGGTCACCGACCTGGCCCTGTGGCTGCCGCTGCACGTGATCGCCGACCTCGTCGGCGTGCCGGAGGCGGACCGCCGCCAGGTGTTCGAGTGGACGGAGATGACGTTCGGCTTCGACCAGTCAGTGACCGCTGAACAGCGCCGCGACGCGGCATTCGCCATGTACGCCTACGCCGACGCCATGTGCGAGGAGCGGCGCGACAACCCCCGTGACGACCTCATCAGCGTGCTCATGGCCGCCGACGTCGACGGCGAGGCGCTGTCGCAGATGCAGATCGACATCTTCTTCATGCTGTTGCAGAACGCCGGCAGCGAGACGACGCGCAACCTCATCACGAGCGGGATGCTGGCGCTGCTCGAGCACCCCGAACAGCTGGCGAAGCTGCGCGACGACCTGTCCCTCGTCCCGACGGCGATCGAAGAGCTGCTGCGCTACACCACGCCGGTCATGTCGTTCTGCCGCACCGCGGCGGCCGATGCCGTCGTGGGCGGCCAGGAGGTCAAGGCAGGGGACCGCCTCTTGATGGTCTACGCGTCGGCCAATCGCGACGAGCGGGCCTTCGAGGCCCCGGGCGCCGTCGACGTCACCCGCCGGCCCAACGACCACGTCGCCTTCGGGGCGGGGGGCCCGCACTTCTGCCTGGGGGCGAGCCTGGCCCGGCTCGAGGGCAAGGAGATGTTCGAGGCGTTGCTCACCCGCTTCGAGGGGCTGGAGGTCGACGCCGACCCCGCCACCCTGCCCCGCGTGAACTCGGTGCTGATCGACGGGTTCTCGCACCTGCCCGTCGGGTGGCGATCGGTGCGCGCCGCCTAGGGCGGGCCACGCGGCCGCCGACGGGCGCGGCTCAGGCGAAGTGGACGATCAGCCCGATGATCACGCCGATCACCGCCAGCACGAGCAGGACCGGGATGAGGACACGGAGCACGACGTAGGCCCCGGCGACCCAGGGCCAGGACTCGGACATGGGGATCTCGGGCGCCTGGGGCGTCGGCGGGGGAGCGAGCTGGTCGCCCGGGTAGGGCCCCCAGGTCGGCCGCTCGGGTTGTTGGGTGTCCTCGGGCATGCGTCCACGGTACGACCCCCGCCCTA
>Ga0070741_10013129_pt1 | contig 14730 bp, 14 predicted proteins | sample Coa_R1_4_FD_66440 | JGI IMG/M metagenome (GOLD analysis project Ga0070741, IMG submission 66440) | Surface soil microbial communities from Centralia Pennsylvania, which are recovering from an underground coalmine fire - Coalmine... | ecosystem: Environmental > Terrestrial > Soil > Unclassified ...
GGTCGGCGACGGTGGCGACGACACCCTCGAGGTCGGCAACACCGTGGCCACGTCCTACGTGGTCGGCGGTTCCGGCGACGACGTCCTGATCCACGACGGCGGCGGCCACCTGAAGATGGATGGCGGCGCTGACTTCGACGACTGCCTCGCCCGGGGCGGCGACGAACTCGTGAACTGCGAGTACTGATCCAACGCAGCTGATCCAAAGCAGCTGATCCAAAGCAGCTGTCAAAAGCAGCTGATCCGACAACCGATCCGAACGACCCGGGGGCGGAGCCCAGTGCGGCTCCGCCCCCGGCGCGTCAACGCTCAGGATGCCGCGGCCAATAAACGCTCCGGAGGGACAGAATGGACCGGTGACGTCCCTTCCGGTCACCGTGCGGCCCCTCCCGTTGACGCCGGACGGGATCGCCGATCTGGCCTGCGGCACACTGGTCGAGGCGGTGGGTGGCTGGTCGATGGGCGTGCAGGGTGCGCTGGGGGAGTTCGTGCCCGGCGCAGTCCGGGTCGACGTCCGGCGCCGGGGCCGGACGGTGGAGGCGGAGACCGAAGGCGGCGGCCTGCGCCTGGCGATCTCGGATTCGACCCAGGCCTTCGCCGCCGGCGATCGCCACCGCCCGGACGGGACCGTCACGATCTACCTGGCGGTGCCGCGGGCGTCGCTCCCGCCGCCGCCGGCGGGCGTGACGATCCTCGGGCCGGACCGGGAGTCCCTCCGCCGGCGGTACAGCGGCCGCCTCCTCGTCGACCTGGCCCTGGGCCGCGCCTCGGCGGCCTTCTGTGTCCGGATCGGCGCCGGTGACCTCGCCACCCGCCTCCGGGCGGTGACCGGGGCGACCTGGCGGGAGGCGCTCGAGGCCGCCGGCCCTGCCGTCCTCGCCGCCTCGCCCCACCGGGTGGTAATCACAGCACTGGGCCGGGTCGAGGTGTGGGGCCCCATTCCGCCGGAGCAGGGCACGTCGCCCGACGGGCCCCACACGCATCTCCTGCCGACACTGCTGGCGACCGGCCGGGAGCTTCCCGCCGGCCACGCCCTCCCCCCCCGACTTCGCCCCCGCCGCCGCCTTCCACCCTCCGCCCGGCTGGCGCCTCTCGCGCTGACCGGCGTTCATCGGCAACACACGTCCGTTGCCGATGAACGCCGGTCGAGAGCGCCGGGGCGGGCCGGCTTACTTCTTGGCCGTCGTGGTGGTCGTGGCCTCGGACTTCTTGGCCGTCGTGGTGGTCGTGGGCTCGGACGCCTTGGCCGTCGTGGTGGTGGTGGTGGTGGACCCCGCGCCCTTGGCCGGGGCCGTGGTCGTCGTGGTGGCGGCGGCCGTCGTGGTCGTGGTCGACGGCTGCGTCTTGTCGGGGGCGGGCTTGCTCTCCGGGCCCTGCGGGGGTTCCTGCCCGCTCGGGGGCGGGCTCTGGGCCGGCGGCTGGTTCTGAGGCGGCGGCGCCTGCGCCCCCGGGTCCGGGTGTCCGGCCGGAGCGTGGGCGGGGTCGAACACCACCCGCACCCGGTTGTTCTTGCTGTCGGCGATCCAGAGGTTCCCGTCCTTGTCGAGGTTCAGGTCGTGGATCGTGTTGAACTGCGCCTCGAGCGCCGGGGCCGGGCCGGGATCGCCCGCCACCCGGGGATTGTGCCCTTCCGGGGTGGGCTGGCCGTTGCCGGCGATCGTGGTGATGATGCCGTCCTTGCCGATCCGGCGGATGCGGGCGCCGCCTTCCTCGGCCACGTAGATGTTGCCGTCGGCGTCGGCGGCGATGCCCCGGGGCCCGTGGAGGTGGGCGGCGGTGGCCGGCCCGCCGTCACCGGCCGAGTCGGTCTGGATCGGGTACTGGTTGGAGTCCGAAGCCTTCTTGGCCGCTTCGACGTCGCCGGCGATGGTCGAGATCTTGCCGTCGGGCCCGACCTTGCGGACCAGGTTGTTCTCGCTGTCGGAGAGGTAGACGGTCCCGTCGGGCGTGACCCAGACGCCCTCCGGCGTGTTGAGCTGGGCGTCGGTGGCAAACCCGCCGTCGCCGCCGTAGCGCTTGGCGAAGAGGTTCCCGGCCACCCGCTGGATCGTCAGCGGGTTGGCTTTCAGGTCCATCTTCAGGATCATGTTCGCCCCGCTGTCGCAGATGTAGAGGACGTCGTCGGGCGTCATGAACATCGACTTCGGGAACTTGAGGATCGCCTTGTCGGCCGGGCCGTCGGGCCGGCCGTGCTTCTCGTCGCTGCCGGCGATCGTGTTGATCACCCCGGTGGCGGCGTCGATCTTGCGGATCCGGTTGTTGAGGCTGTCGGCGACATAGACGTTGCCCTTGGAGTCCACGGCCACGCCGTGGGGCTGGTTCAGCTGGGCCTTGATGGCCGGGCCGCCGTCGCCGCCGAAGGCGCCGGCCGGGCTGCCGCCGTTGTTGGTGCCGGTGGGCTCGCCGGCGATCGTCGTGATGATGCCGTTCTTGTCGATCTTGCGGATCCGGTGGTTGAGGGCGTCGGCGATGAACACGTCGCCGTCGCGGCCGAAGGCCACCGCCCGGGGGTTGTAGAGCTGCGCGTCGGTGGCCTTGCCGCCGTCGCCCGAGAACCCGCCCTGGCGATAGTTCGTCGTCACGCCGGCGATCGTGCGGATCGTGCCGGGAGGGTCGCCGGGGTTGGCCCGGGCGACGAAGCCGAGGCCGGTGCCGGCGGCCGTCAGCGCCGACAGGGCGCCGATCGTCAACACGCGTGCCCGTGACAGCCTCCGCCGCCTCGTCAGGTGGTCGTCCAACATGATCGTCTCCTTGGGACCGGGGGCCGGGCGGGCCTTCCGCCGCTCCGTAAGAGACCTATTGTGGCAAATGTGGTTGATGATGTGATTGCATACCGCTGAACCGGCAGCTTCGGACGGGTGACGGCTTCGTTCAGCGGGACCCGGTCGAGGCGGGCGCCTCCGCTCCGAAGGCCGCCTCGACCCGGCCGGCCAGCGCATCCACCTTCTGGCCGAAGGCCGGCGTCCCGGCCTCGCCCTTGGCCTCGGCCCGGAGGGCGCCCGTCTGGGTCAGGAGGTCGGCGGCCGTCGTGGCCGGCAGCCAGGGCGCCCGCTTGAACAGCCCCCGGAGGTCCGACTCGGCGCGCCCGAGGGCCAGATCGGCCCCGGCGTCGCCACCGGCAGCCACCGAGGCCGTCTTGTCCTCGGCGTGCAGGGAGACGACCCGCAGCTGGGCGGCGATGTTCCGCGCCTCGTTCCGCACCGACCGCACCCGGTCACCGACGGTCGGGGCCGACGTCCGGCCGATTACGGCCCCCAGCACCAGGCCGAGGATCAAGGCCGCCGCACCGAGGACGATGAGGTTGCGCCGCCGCCGGGCCCGGGGGACATAGATCGCCACGGGTCAGGTCCTTCCGACGATGATCATGGCCGCCGTCCCGTCTCCGGCGGCGAGGTGCCGGACGGGGTCGGCCTGCTCGGCCTCGCTCAGCTCCCGCAGACGATGGCCGGTGACGAGCCACACCGTTGGGGCGATCGTCACCGGGCCCATGTGGCGGATTTGCCCGGCCACCAGCCGCCGCACCACCGCCGCGCTCTCGGCGGCGTCGGACGGGAGGCGCTCCGCTTCGCCCTTGACGTCGAGGACGACGTCGCCGAAGCGGTCGAGCAGCAGCGCCCGCCCGCCATCGGGGTGGCGGGAGGACCAGTAGGAGCCGACGAGTTCGGGAGCGGGAAAGCCCCGCTCGGCGGCGGCGGCCGCCGCCTCCTCCGGGCCGACCGGAGCCCGGCCCGGGACCAGCCCCGAGGCCAGCGCCACCGCTCCCGTCGCCACCACCCGGACCGCCCCCTTCGACGGCATCTGCTGGACCTGCACGTCGAGCGACGCCGGCGCCGCCCCGGCCGCCACCGCCTCGGCCTCGACGTCCGCCACCAGGGAGGCGACGTCGGCCTCCTCGTCGGAGGCGAACGTCCGCTCCCGCTCCACCCGGACCAGCGACAGAGCGTCGCCGACGGAGGAGATGACCTCGGCCGCCGGCGGCACGATCACCGGGTAGGAGAGCGCCCGGGCCAGGGCCCGACCCACGCCGCCGGCCCCGCCGCCCACCGCCACCAGCTTCGGGTGGACCAGCTGGTGCTGCTTGGCCACGGCGGTGACGAGGTCGCCGAGGAGGTCGGTGGTGGCGGTGACCATCCGCTTGGCCACCTCCTCCGCCGGCAGGCGGAGGAACCGCCCCGCCACCTCGAAGGCCGCCCGCGCCGCCGCCCGATCGCCGGCGGCGTAGTCGCCGTCGGCCACCGTGCCGAGGGCGTTGGCGGCGCAGGTGTTGGTCAGGGCGACGTGGCGCCCGTCGGCCAGGCGCAGCACCAGGTAGTCGTCGGGGTCGCCGGCCTTCGGGGCGATCGTGACCGCCTCCGCCCCGGCGTAGTCGCCGGCCGCGCCGAAGCAGGCGTAGGGCAGCCCGGCGATGTGGGCGCTGCGGGGACCGACCCCGTAGACGTCCCGGGGGGCGCCCCTGAGGCCCCGGGCCTTGCGCTTGCGGACCCGCAGCATCGACCCGCCGGCCACGCCGGCCACCCGGACGTCGAGGGCCCGCACCGCCGTCGAGTGCTTCCCGACCTGCACGTAGGCCAGCACCGGGCGGCCGCCCTTGATGGCGGCGACGTTGGACGACGTCCCGCCCACCTCGACGATGACGGCGTCGCCGATGGCGCCCGTCCGCAGCGCCCCGGCCACCGAGGCCGCCGGGCCGGAGTAGAGCGTGAGTGCCGGCGCCCGCCGAAAGCCGGGCAGGTCGGTGGCGCCGCCGTCGCCGCGCATGACCATGACCGGAGCGGCGACGCCGACCGAGCCGACCCCGGCCTCGACGACCTCGGCCGTCCGCAGGGCGATGGGCAGGATCGAGGCGTTGAGGGCCCCCGTCAGCGTCCGCAGCTCGAGGCCGTAGAGGCCGGAGAGCTCGGTCGACGTGGTGGCCGGGATGCCCGCCTCGGCGGCGAGGGCGGCCACGGCCGCCTCGTTGCTGGTGTCGTCGGGGGAGAAGGCCTCGGCCACGCACAGGGCGCCGACGCCGGCGGAGCGGAGGCGGTCGACGGCCGCCCGGGCCGTGTCGGGATCGAACCCGCCGGTGGTGTCGAGAAACTCGTGGACCGTGCGCAGCGCCCGGCTGTCGGTGAGGTCGATCCGGGCGAGATCGGTGCGCTTGCGGGCTTTGGCGACGTGGGGAGCGGCGGCCATGCCGACGATGCCGACCGGCACGACGTCGCCCTCCAACAGGGCGTTGACCGCCTGGGTGGTGGAGTGGGTGACGATCTCGATGGCGTCGGCGCCGCCGTTCCCGGTGGCGGCGAGCTCGGCCGCGACCCGGCCGACGACCTCGACGACGCCGGCCACCACGCCGTCGGCGTGGGAGTGGGTGGTGGGCACGACGGCCCGGGCCACGACCCGGGCGTCGCCGTCGAGGGCCACCGCCTTGGTGAACGTCCCGCCGACGTCCACCCCCACCCGCACTCCCATCAGTGCTGCTGGGCAGGAGCCGGGGCGCGAGCGGGGGCCCGTTCCTCCTGCGGACGGGCCGGGGGCTTCTGGAGACGGGGACGGACTCCGAAGACGTAGACGCCGCCGGCCACGTAGATGACGGCCAGCGCCGCCTGCGTGAGGATCGTCTGGACGCTCGGCCAGTAGCCGAGGGCCTGGGACAGGAAGATCGGCGCCCGGGGCCAGCCATGGAGCGCCGTCAGGCCGATGACGTCGGCCTCTTGCAGGCTCCGGACTGCGTTGCCGAGGAAGGCGACCGACGTCGCCATCAGCAGGATGACGGCCCCCGACAGGAACGTCTTGATGGGCAGCTTCCGGCCGACCCTGAAGATCCCGTAGGACACCACGGCCAGGGCCACCAGCCCCAGGCCGAGGCCGAGGAGGATCCAGCCGACGAGGCCCGTCCCGAACGACACCAGCGCCTGGTACATGAGCGCCGTCTCGACGCCCTCCCGGAAGATGGCGGTGAAGCCGACGAGGGCGAGGGCGGTGGCGGAGCCGACCGACACCGCGCTCCACACCCGGCTGCGGAGGAACTCCAGCCAGCGCCGTTGCTCGAGCCGGGCGATCAGCCAGAACGACACGTAGAACAGCACCACCGTGGCCACGATGGCCGTGGCCGCCTCCAGCACCTCCTGGCTGAAGGGCAGGTGGGCGAGGACGATCCGGAGGAGGAAGAACACCACGACGCTGGCCGCCGCCGCCGCCCCCATGCCGAAGACGACGGGACGCCGGTACTGCGACGCCTTGGCCGCCTCGAGGTAGCCGAGCAGCGCCGAGAGGAGGAGGACGGCCTCCAGGCCCTCCCGGAAGATGATGAGGAACGACTGGCCGGTGACGACCGACGGCGCCCCGACGCCGGTGCTGGTGAGGTGGCGCTCGGCGTCGTCGATCAGCGCCCGCAACTCGACGATGGCGTCGCGGATCTGCCCGGTCGACGCCCCGCCGGTGATGAGGCCCCGGATCTCGGCGAATTTCGTCTCGGCGTCGGCGGTCAACTGCGGGGCCACGACCCGCAGCGGGATCTCGACGAGCTCGAAGTGGTTCAGGTAGCCGGACTTGGCTTCGGTGAACGCCGCCTGGGCCTTGCCGTCCTTCACCTCGGCCAGGGTGTTGTCGATGGACTGGCGGACGACGCCGAGCTGGCGGATGGCCGCCGTCCGGGAGACGCCGCCCTGGGCCGCCGTCGCCGGCGGCGCCACCACCCACCACAGGGCGGCCGCCAGCAGCGCCGCGGGAAGGAGGCGACGGGTCACGAGCGGCGCGGTTCGGGCTCCGGTCACGTCACCCCGGGAACTTGGCCAGGTAGCTCTGGACGGCATCGGAGATGTCGGCCGACGTCTGCTCGGCCTTGGGACCATCGCCGGCCGAGGCGGCCTTGGAGAGGGCGGCGAAGTCGTCCTCGAAGCGGAGGTAGAGGTCGGAGTCGTTCGTCCGGACCGTCCCCTCGATCTGGTTCCAGGCGGGCTCGATACCCTCGTCGAGGGCCTTGGCCGACGTGGCGTCGGTGGCGGCCGCCGCGCTCACGCGGGCGGCCAGGTCCTTGATCTGGCCGAGGCCGGCGGTCACCTGGGCCGCCGGTGCCTGGTGGGCCTCCGGGGCCTCCTTCGATTCCTTGGCCTTGCCGCTGCCGCCGCCCGAACCGCAGGCCGTCCCGGCCGTGGTCAGGGCGAGCAGAACCGCCGCCATGCGCCAGACGGATCTTCGGTTCACCCCATCCCCCTTACCCATCGCCGCTGCGGGCCCATCTTAGGCGAGCCTAAATATAGGAGCGGAGTCGGGCCGCGGGCAATGGTGAGGCCAGGGCCAACGCCGCCGAGTCGGGGTCGTCCCGGTCGAGGACGACGATGGCTTTGTCCTCCGAGTACCAGAAGGGCAGCTCGGTCGGGGCAAGCTCGCCGGCAGCAAACACAGCCACTCCAGCCCCGGCTTCCCAGTTGGTCATGGCGGCATCAAGTTCCCGCCACGTGGCGGCCAAGGTGAGGCGACGGTTCCTGGCTTCGACGATGTAGGCGCCGGCCGGCGGCTCGAGCTCGTCGTTGGTGACGGTGACCAGGATGTCGCCTTTCTTCGTCGCCCTGACGCCGCTGGTCCGCCCGACGTGTTCGACGAAGTCGCCGTGAGGCGCGGCGATGGCAGTGACCGCGGCCAAGACAGCCGGTTCGAACTCGAGGCCCTTTACGGCGGTGCGGTCGTGCTCGACGGCCCGGCCTCGCTCGATCCCGACCGCGAGCGTGAGGGCGGCGAGCTCGGTCTTGAGCCCGCTGGCATCCTTCCGGGCCTGCGCCAGGAGCCGGGCGGCTGGAGAGCCGGCCGCGTCCGGATCGAAGGCGGCCGTAAGCCGGCGGCTGTAGCCGTCAAGCAAACCGCGAAGGGAGGTTTCGATGGCGGCGATCACTGACCGTTTGTGGTCAGGATCGAAGAGCTGGCCGAGGTGGGCGTCGAGGTCGGCCCGCCACGCCCGCAGGGCGGTGGCGACCTCGCCGTCCTCGGCCGCCAGCAACGCCCGGGACTGCTCCGCCAGGGTGGCCAGCCCGGTGGTCACGGTCGTCTGGGCGGTGCCGGCCAGTGCGTCGAGGCGGGCTCCCACGCGAGCTTCGAGTTCCGCCAGGCCACCGGTGCCGGCAGCGAGTCCGGTCAAGTGAGCGCCGAGGTAGAGGAGATCGTGGGCGCACGCTTCCGGGTCGGAGGTGGCCTTGATGGCGTCGACGACGTGGCGCTCCGTCTCGATGAACCCATCGAAGACGACTCGGTCGTCTTCGACTCTGACGGCCACGGTGGTAGGAAGAGCGGTGATACTCACAGCCTGACTCCGTTCTCTGGAAGGGGCGGCCGTCCGGTGACGGCGTGCTCCTCAGGTTGGGGCCAGGCCCGGATCGAAACTAGATCCGATCCGGTCGCAGATGCCCCCGATGCAGCGGTTGATCGGTACCAGCGCCGGCCTGGGGCGCCGGCCCCGGACTTGGCTCGACCACCTGAGCCACGGGTCAGGGACGGATGGGGCCTATCTCGTCCGGGGCGGCCGCGGTTGGGGCGGGGGTTGGGGGCGAGGTTCGGGCCGGAACGGTCGGTCTCGCCGGTCAGGGACCGTCGGATTGGGCCGGCTGGGAGCCGGAACCGGCTTCGGCGGTGTCGCCCGCGGCGGGGATGGTTGATTCTTCGTCATCGGGCAACGTCCTGAACGGAGAGAAGAAGGGCGATCACTTCGACGGGGAAGGCCATGAGGGCGATGATCAGGAGATCGACCCGGCGGTCGAGCCTCACGCTGTTGCTGTTGATCTGCTGGTGGCGCCACAAGGCGATCTCCCGGTGCAGCTCCGCCAGCGTCGCCGGGGATTCCGACTCGATGTAATCGACGATCAGCCGCCCGGGATCGAGCCGGACGTGCATCGTGACCGGCCACCAGATAGCCACGACGGCGACGGCGACAACGAGGAAGGCGGCAGCGCCGACCGTGAGTCCGAGCCAGCCGAGGCCACGGAGCTGGGTGGTGGGGGTCTTATTGAGCGCGAGGCCGACGAGGAACCCACCGATGACACCGGCGGCAGAGAACAGCGTGGCCGCCCGGGCCCGGAGGCTTTCTAGGGTGCGGGCTTGGTCGTCAATGCTGCGTTCGCCTTCCTGGTAGGCCAGCGCCAGGCCCGCGGTATGTTCTTCGTCGGCGTTCACGTTGTCCGTCTCGTGGTTCGGTCGGCAGCGTCGTTCAGTAGCGGGGGAGCGCCAGAAGATTGTCGGTCCACTTGCCGTCGGCGTGGGTCCGCAGGTACGGGGGCTGGGCGTGGATCACCCCGACGCGAACCTCGGTCCGGCCGTCGGTCACTCGGGCGTCGCCGTTCTTGTTGTCGATCCAGTCGACCATCTCTGCTCGGCTGTTCTGGCCCGTCTGCTGATCGGCCGGATTGCGCCAGCGGACCGAGGCGATGTGCTCGTGGCCCTGCCCACCGACGAGGTGAATAGCGGTGATGTACACCAACGAAGGTCCATCCTTTCGTCGCCGTGTCCTGGTGTCTGGTCAATGGCGTCTCACCGTGATGCCGGTGGTGACCTTGATCGGGACGTGACGGACGCCGCCGGGGGTCTTCACAGGCACGCACCGAGTGGTTGTGCGGGTGATGGTCCGCTTGGTCATCGCTTCGTCCCTTTGGCCCGCTGGGCGAGCGCGGAGGCGGCGGCAGTCTTCGATTTGGCGCTGGTCCGGCCATCTCGCAAGACGGAGGAGGCAGCGCGGGCGGCTTTGGCGCTGGTGCGTCGCTGTGCCAATGGTCCGTGGCTCCTTCCTGGAGTCCCATCGTCGCCACAGCGTCTATGCCGCCCCGGTGCCGTGGTCCCTGAGGTTTTCTCGGCTGCGGCGGTCCCGGGCGGCCCAGCGGGCTTTGGCGAGGTGGTATTCGACGCTCTTGACGCTGCGGCCGACGGCGGCGGCGATCTCGGCGTCTTCCCACTCGGCGGCGTCGAGGCGGACCATCGAGGCGAGCTCGGGGTCGAAAAACTCGAGGTGGCGTTCGAACTCGATGGTGTAGATGACGGCGTCGGGCTGATCCCGCAGGTCGATGACCTCGTGGTCGGGATCCAAGCTGACGAGCTGGGCCCGGCGTTGGCGGCGCCAGACTCGCCACGGGCCGGGCAGGCAGAGCACGGCCAGATTCACGAACCAGGTGTTGATGCTGGCCGGGTTGTCCCGGTCGGGGTCCCACTTTCCTTCGAGGAGCTGACGTCGGAGGAGCGGCAAGGCTCGCTCGACGGAGTCGCAGGCGAGGTGGTAGGCGTCGTCGCGGCTGATACCCACGGCCGGCGTGCGCAGGTCATGGGCCGCGATCTGTCGCAGCTGCCGGTAGCGGCCCCAGACCCGATCGGTGCGGATCATGCTGGCCACGACCCGGGCCCCGGTGACCCAGGCGTCGTTGCGGATCACACGCCAGGCTGGGCCGTCGAAGTCCCCGTTGCTGGCCTCCAGCAGGAACTCGCGGAGCCGATCACGATCCCGCTCGATGTCCGCGCCTGGCCCCCGGTTGTAGGAGCCCTGGCGGGCCCGGCTGGGAGCGTGAGGATCAACGTGCATCGTTCGTTCGGCCCTGCTCGGCCCCCAGAAGCCTCTGGATGCCAGTCCGGTCCTATGTCACCGGAGCCCGGTCACCCCTGAAAAAGTTTCCCTTGCCCTCCAAAACCTACAAGACCTACAATAGCGGCATGGCGAAGGTGGAGATGATCCCGCTGCGGGAGGCAGCCCAGCGGCTCGGCGTACACGAGAACACCGTCCGAAACTGGATCGACCGGGGGGTGATCGTCGGCCTGCGCTTGCCGAGCGGGACCCGGCGGTTGCCGGCAACCGAAGTGGAGCGGCTGGAACGAGAGCTGTTCGCCATGCCGACCTCCTTCGCCCCCGAGGTGGTCGTGGCCGCCCCCAAGCCGCTGACCGACGAGGAGATCCCGCCGGGGCGGTATCCGCACCTTTAGTGTCTCGGCGGTGAGGCTGCCGGACGAGGACTACTACCAAGCCGAGGTCACCGCCCACACGGCCCAGGGAGACCTCTACGAGGACGTCCCCTTCGGCCACACCACCGTCCTCGACTCCGGATTCGAGGCGCTCGGAACCCGACCGAGGCCGGCCGACAGCGGCGCCTACGACGTACCGATGGTGGCCTTCCATGCCCTCGGCGTCGTGTGCAGCTACACCTGCGGGTTCGTCGCCCAACCCCCCGGGACCCCGGGATACTCCCATCCCTACCGGCTGGTCGCCCCGGTTATCCCGCTGCGGGATGCCGTCGAGCACGGTCTCGGGGGTGGCTAGGCCCGGGCCATCCGGGACCGAGGGGGAGTCAACGGATTGATGTACAGTCCCCTGGCCGGAAGCCGACAACGTCGACGACGAGTGGCGCGGTCACGGCGTCGCTCTGCTGTACCGCCCCACCCTCGTCACCCAGACGCTCCTCGACACCCGCCAGCGAGTCGGGCGGCTTCGTCTCGAAGCGCTGCGCGTTCTCGAAGTGCGCTTGGTCCAGACGATCGCCCCGCCCCTCTACGACCCAGCCGACATGGAGCCCGACACCACCGACAGCTGGCCTTCCCCACCCCAAGCGGACCCGCCTCCTCAGTCGTAGTCCTCGTTGCTCAGGGCTCGCAGGGCGGGCTGGTTGGTGTCATCGTCGTGGGCCAGGCGGGCGTAGATCTCGCCGCAGTCGTTGACCCGGACGAGGATGGCGGCTTGGTAGCCGTACCGGCGGGCGAGGAGCGCGCCGGTCATGTCGCCGAGGGCGTGGGCCTGCCAGTCGGGGAGGGCCTGGCCGGGGGCGCCGAGCTGGTTGGGGTCGACGTAGCCGGAGATGTAGGCCAGGTCGCGGTTGTAGACGCTGGCGCGCATCCGTTCGCGGACCCAGGCGGCGTAGAGGTCGGCGTCGTTGTCATGGCCGGCGTCGAGGAGCTGGGTCCAGGCGACGGCGCGGTAGCTCTTCTCTATGGAGTCGGCCAGCTCGTCGAGGGTGGCGAACTCCGAGGTGGTGACGGTGGTGGGCCGGTCGTAGTCGTCGTAGCGGACGTCGCGGGCCAGGGAGACCGTCGACCACCCGGCCGGACTGCGGAAGACGCAGACCGAAGTCGTTCCAGGATCGGCGCGTCACCTCGGTCCACAAGTCGACCGACCGGGACGTCGTCCCATCCCCACTCGATGAGCCGCTCGAACATCTGGCCCAGGGTGGGGCGGGCTCCGGGTCGGCGAAGCCCTGGCCGGGAGCCGCCTTTCAGCAGGAGGGGAAACGGGCGAGCTCCGGCACGGCGCTCGGACGCGGCGTCTGAATAAGCCTCAACCTGCATCGGCACGGCCTGCCTGCGACCGCATAGCTCGACCGGGCTATTCGGGCTCGGCGCTGTCGTACGAAACAGCAGGGAGTGCCCATACCTCTGGACAGCGCGATGTTCAAGACGAGGACGACCGCCGCGTCGGGCCCGGCCACCTCGAACGTTGGAGCCGTCAGAACCCGAGTTGGATGGCGGCGTTGTCTTCCCAGGCTTCGTGGATCCGGATGTACTGCCCCAGGGTGGCCAGGGAGCGGTGGCGAGTCTGGTGGGCGATGGCCCGGTCGGAGGCGCCCCGGAGGTGGGCATAGGTGACGAACCCGGCCCGGAGGCTATGGGCGGAGTAGGGGGCCGGGTCAAGCCCGGCGCGAGCTATCGCCTGCTGGACTAGGGCGTTGATCGATTCCGGATTGAGCCGGCCCGCGCCGGGCCGGTTGCCTTTGCCGACCGGCCGGAAGACCGGTCCTTCGCTGACCCCGGCCAGTTCCATCCATCCGGCGAGGGCAGCCACGGGGCAACGGCGCCGGTTGGCGGCGCGGGGCAAGACGATGAGCTCGGCGGCCTCGCCGGTGGGATTGGTCTTGGAGCGGGAGAGGGTCAGAACCACGCCGTTGGGATGCTCGGCGACCTGGCCAACCTCGAGTGCCGCCAGTTCCGACCGGCGCAAGGCTCCGACGAATCCGACCAGAAGCAGGGCCCGGTCCCGGGCGCCGGCCAGGGACGGTTCCGCCGGCCGGCGCGGATTGGCCCACAGCTTCTGCTCGGGACAGGCGTCGACGACGTGGAACAGCTCAGGGGGCATGAGGGGGGCCGACTGGTCCGGCGGGGCGCCGTGGGTGCGGCGGATCCCTTCCCACACCGCCAGTACCCGGGCGGCGTCGGTCGGGTCCGGCAGCCCGCGGATGGCGTGGGCGAAGCGGATGGCCGACAACCGCCGGCTCATCGTCCCGACCTTGGCGCCATGGCCGGCGAGGAACGTCAGGTACTTCGAGATCCCGGCCCCGCTGGCAGGCAGCGGCGTGAACCGCTGCCCGGCGCACCAGCCGCACCAGTCGGCCCAGTCCGACCGGTAGCCCCGCAGGGTGTTGGCCGCCCGGGCCGCCCGGACATAGCCGGCTTCGGCGTCGGAGAGGAGCTCCTCGTCGAGTACGGCCAGCGGGTCGCTTGACACCGTCACCGTCGCGGCCCCCTCGACGCCGCCGTCGGCTGGCCGCTTCGAGTGAGCGGCTGGTCGGCGGGCAGGCGGGGGGCGGGGAACCACCCGGCCAGGCTACGCCCTCCGCCGGTTATCACATGGGATTCGTGCCATTATCCCAGGGAATAGTCGCCCGCTCTTCGGTGGTCCATTCGGTCGCACACCTCTCGGCCGAACCGTTGCTCCAGCGCGGCGATCGCCGCCGTCCTGACCGCTCCCATGGCCCGGCCCGAGCGTCCTGAAGCGCACCCCTCAGGTCGTCCATCTCGCCGGCGATGTCCGAGGCGTCGCGAGGCGGACACGAACCGTCAGGACCCTACCGAACCGTCCTGCTCGGCCATCAGCGGTTCGCGCTGCGACGAAGACAACGTCTCTGCAGCGCTTGGTCTAACCCCTCAGCAGTTGGGACGAAGGACCCTCTAGGGGCAAATCCCCGTTTCCTCACGTTTCAGTTCAGGCGAGAACGCTCCGGCTTTTGACCCCGTTCTCGCCGCACCAGTTGGCAAATGCTGGGCCGTGCTTATTTAGCCGAGCCAAGCAGGAAACTCACCGCGCTCCTCCCGGATCTCCGCGAGACGACCGCCGCGCTTCTCAAGGGCCCTGAGGCGGGCTCAACCCTTGACCGGCTGAGCCCGATCCGAACCCACGACCCTCGGCTCGTCTGCCGAGCACACAAACTTGCGGCCCGCCAGGTCAGCCCCTTGGCGACCAAGGCGCCGCCGCACCTTCTCTGGAAAGGAAGCGCATTGCTCCGACGCGCCCTGAAACACGCCGCTCTCGCTGCGGCGTTAGTCATCCCGACCCTCGCCGGCGTGGTCGTCCAGGCGCCTGCGGCTCATGCCAGCGGCACCGCCACCCAGTTCCCCACCACCTCGGTCACCGGTGACTTCGTCGGTATGCCCGGCGAAGCGTCGCTGGTCGAAACGCACAGCTCCAGCACCTGCGGCACCGGCGCCTACACCCGGTACTACACCGTCAGCGTCGACCCCGACGCCCTCGACGCCAAGACCACCCGCACCGGGGGCCCGGACTACCACTACGCCCCCGGCTCCGCTGTCGGCTTCGACCTCAAGTGGAACACCGTCGGCACCGACTGTCCCGACGACGATGCCTACATCACCACCGTCAGCCTGTACCACATGAACGGCACCAGCTCTGACCCTGATATTGCAGAGAGGTCCGGGCTGGGGGTCGTGAGGGCTGGGTGGGGTCTGTTGAGGGAGGTTGTGGGCGGCGGGCGCAGTTGGGTGGTGGTCTTGATGGGCATCCAG
>Ga0070741_10013130_pt1 | contig 14730 bp, 15 predicted proteins | sample Coa_R1_4_FD_66440 | JGI IMG/M metagenome (GOLD analysis project Ga0070741, IMG submission 66440) | Surface soil microbial communities from Centralia Pennsylvania, which are recovering from an underground coalmine fire - Coalmine... | ecosystem: Environmental > Terrestrial > Soil > Unclassified ...
CGGCGCCGAGAAGGCCAAGATCTTCCTCGCCCTGCTCGGCAAGCGCTTCGGTGTGAAGCCGCCGGGCTGGGAGGAGGCGGCGGCCCCGTTCTCGGACTCGACACCACGGTCCGTGGCCGACATCGACTCGCCCGAGACCCTGGCCCGGGTCCGCGAGTGGAAGCGCTCCCAGAAGGCCGTGGGCAGGACCAAGGCCGACTGAACCCGCTCGGCCCGACCTTCCCTCCCCGGGCCCGGCCGGCCGCCGCGCTTCAGGAGTCGGCCGAAACGGCCGATCTTCCTGGTCATCGGGTATCCTGGTGCCCGGCGAGCCCTGACCACGCTCGTAGAACCACGAACAGACACAGGGTCTTCTCCGAAGTTCGTCCGGAATGTCCGGTGCTGGTGACGGGGGCGACCCACCGTGGTGGTCCCCTCCCGTCAGACGGGCGGGTGCTCCCGACCCCCACGGCACACCGACCGACGACCCATTCCGTTGACGAAAGCGAGCAACCTCCCCGTGAACCGCACCTTCGAGGCGCTGGGCGTCTCCGCCGACCTCGTCGCGCGCCTCCAGGCCGACGGCATCGACTCGCCGTTTCCCATCCAGGCCCTGACCATCCCCGACGCCCTGGCCGGGCGTGACCTGTGCGGCAAGGCCAAGACCGGCTCCGGCAAGACCCTCGCCTTCGGCCTGCCGCTGCTCGAGCGCGTGGGCAAGGCCGGGGCGCGCCGGCCCACGGGTCTCGTGCTCGTGCCGACTCGTGAGTTGGCGAACCAGGTCTTCGGCGTGCTCCAGCCGCTGGCCGCGCTGCGCGGCCGTGAGGTCTGCGCCGTCTACGGCGGCGTCGGCTTCGAGCCGCAGATCGCGGCGCTCAAGCGCGGGGCCGACGTCGTCGTCGGCACGCCGGGCCGGCTCATCGACCTCATGCAGCGCGGCGACGTGTCGTTCGACGCGGTGCAGGTGCTCGTCCTTGACGAAGCCGACCGCATGGCCGACATGGGCTTCATGCCGCAGGTCCAGAAGATCCTCTACACGCTGAAGTCCGAGCACCAGACGATGCTGTTCTCGGCGACGCTCGACGGCGCGATCAAGCGGCTCGTCGACCGTTACATGCGCGACCCCGTCTCGCACGAGGTCGTCTCCGACGAGCCCACGGTCGACGAGATGGAACACCGGTTCCTCTACGTCCACGACCTCGACCGCGTGAAGGTCGTCGCTGCGATCACGACCGGCGCGACGCGGTCACTGGTGTTCTGCAACACCAAGCGCGCCGCGGACCGTCTCGTGCAGCAGCTGCGCCGTGAGGGCGTCCGGTCGCTCGCCATCCACGGCGACCTCCGCCAGAGCGCGCGTGAGAAGGCGCTCGCCGACTTCGCCGCCGGCAAGGTGTCGGTGCTCGTCGCGACCGACGTGGCGGCGCGCGGCATCCACGTCGACGGCATCGACGTCGTCGTGCACTTCGATCCCGCCGAGGACGACAAGACCTACCTGCACCGTTCGGGCCGCACGGCGCGGGCGGGGGAGAGCGGCGTCGCCGTCACCCTCATGCTGTGGAACCAGGAGAACATCGTGCGCGCGGTGCAGCGCCGCCTCGGGCTGCAGCTCCCGATCGTCGAGGTGTTCTCGAACGACCCCCGACTCGCCGACCTCAAGGCCTGGGATCCCGCCGCCGAGGCCGCCGTCGCTTGACGGGTTTCCCGAATCCGTGCGGGCCTTCGCGCGCCCGCATGGGAACATGGCGGGCATGACGCGCATCTCGCGGAAGATCGCCGGCATCACCGAGTCCGCGACGCTGGCCGTCGACGCCAAGGCCAAGGCCCTGCAGGCCGCGGGCGAGCGCGTCATCGGCTTCGGGGCCGGCGAGCCCGACTTCCCGACGCCCGACGCGATCGTCGAGGCCGCCGTGGCCGCGTGCCGCGACGCCCGAAACCACAAGTACTCGCCTGCGGCCGGGTTGCCCGAGCTGCGCGAGGCCATCGCCGCCAAGACGGCGCGCGACTCGGCATTCCAGGCGACGGCCGCGCAGGTGCTCGTGACCAACGGCGGCAAGCAGGCGGTCGCCAACTCGTTCGCGGTGCTGCTCGACCCGGGCGACGAGGTCCTGCTCCCGGCCCCCTACTGGACGACCTACCCCGAGGCCATCGCGCTGGCCGACGGCGTGCCCGTCGTCCTGCCGACCACGGAGGAGACGGCGTTCCGGGTCACGGTCGACCAGCTCGACGCCGCGGTCACCCCGCGCACCAAGGCGCTCCTCTTCGTGTCGCCGTCCAACCCGACGGGCGCGGTGTACCCACCCGAACAGGTCGAGGCGATCGGTCGCTGGGCACTCGAGCGCGGGATCTGGGTCGTCACCGACGAGATCTACGAGCACCTCACGTACGGACCGCACCGGTTCACGTCGATGCCGACGCTCGTGCCCGACCTCGCCGACACGTGCATCGTCCTCAACGGGGTCGCGAAGACCTATGCCATGACCGGGTGGCGGGTCGGGTGGATGATCGGCCCGCGCGACGTCATCGCCGCGGCGACGAACCTCCAGTCGCACACGACCTCGAACGTCGCCAACGTCTCGCAACGTGCCGCGCTCGCCGCCGTCACGGGCGACCTCTCCGCGGTCGCGACCATGCGCGAGGCCTTCGAGCGGCGGGGGCGGGTGATGCACGACCTGCTGAGCGCGATCCCCGGCGTGGCGTGCCTGGAACCCCAGGGCGCGTTCTACTGCTTCCCGTCGTTCAAGGCCTTCCTCGGGCGCGAGATCGCCGGGCGGACCCCGACGACCTCGCTCGAGCTGTGCGAGCTCTTCCTCGACGAGGCCAAGGTCGCGGTCGTGCCCGGCGAGGCCTTCGGGGCGCCCGGTTACGCCCGCCTGTCGTTCGCGCTGGGCGACGACGCCCTCGTCGAGGGCGTCGAGCGCATCTCGAAGCTCCTGACGTAGCGGGGCGCGCCCGCTACAGGTCGGCCCCCGGGCGGCCGAAGACTCCGGGAGTTCCGCCAGGAGGACCTCCCCATGAGCAACGTCACCCGCTCCCGGACCCTGCGCGCGGCCGCGCTGGCCGGCGCGCTCGGCGTCGCCGCCGCGGCCTGGTCCGCCGCGCCGGCCGGCGCCGCGACGCGTAACCCGTGCAAGCTGCTCAAGCCCTCGGAGATCCAGTCGGTGCTCGAGCAGTCGGTCGGGAGCGCCGATCCCGGGCTCACGACCGCCGTGTCGAAGTCGTGCGCGTTCGACCTCACCGCCGAGCAGGGCAAGCCCGGCGGCGGCGTGCACACGACGCTGATGACGACCGGGGGCGACGTCGCGTTCAACGTGAACTCGAGGCGCTCGGGCTCGGAGATGGTCCCCGGCCTGGGGAAGGCGTACTACTCGTCGCTGACGAAGTCGACCGGTGAGATCCACATCCTCAAGGGCCGGACGCTGATGACGGTGCAGATCGTGTACGTCCCGCTCGGCGGCGCGACCGTCGACCCCGCCATGATCAAGGACGAGGCCATCCAGCTCGGGAAGCTCGCCAAGAAGCGGTTCTAGGTCGGACCTCGCGACCGGGGCCGGATACCCTCCAGGCGTGACCCAGCGAGTCCTCGTCGCCGAGCAGATCGCGGCCAGCGGCCTCGACGCGCTGCGCGCCGCCGGATTCGAGGTCGACGTGCGCGAGGGCATGACGCCCGAGCAGCTCCTCGACGCCGTGCCGGGCGCCGCCGCGCTCGTGATCCGCAGCGCCACCCGGGTGACGGCCGAGGTGCTCGAGGCCGGCCGTGACCTCGTCGTCGTCGGCCGGGCCGGGATCGGTCTCGACAACGTCGACGTGGAGGCGGCGACGGGCCGGGGCGTGATGGTCGTCAACGCGCCGCAGTCGAACGTGCTCTCGGCGGCGGAGCACACGATCGCGCTCCTGCTCGCGCAGGCCCGGAACATCCCGCAGGCCGACGCCGACCTGAAGGGCGGTCGCTGGAACCGCAGCCGCTGGGAGGGCGTCGAGCTGAACGGCAAGACGCTCGGCATCGTCGGCCTCGGCCGCGTCGGCGTGCTCGTGGCCCAACGGGCGCTCGCGTTCGGCATGCAGCTCGTCGCGTACGACCCGTTCGTCAGCCGCGACCGTGCCCGCCAGCTCGGCGTCCACCTCGTCGACGGCCTCGACGAGCTCGTGCGTCAGGCCGACTTCGTCACCGTGCACCTCCCGAAGACGCCCGACACCATCGGGCTCGTCGGGCGGGAGCTCCTCGCGCACGCCAAGCCGTCGCTGCGGATCGTCAACACCGCGCGGGGAGGCATCGTCGACGAAGCCGCGCTCGCGGAGGCCATCCGCGAAGGGCGCATCGCCGGCGCCGCGCTCGACGTCTTCGCGACCGAACCGACGACGGAGTCGCCGCTGTTCGACCTCGAGAACGTGATCGTCACCCCGCACCTCGGCGCGTCGACGGTCGAGGCCCAGGACAAGGCCGGGCAGACGATCGCCGAGCAGGTCGTGCTCGCGCTGCGCGGCGAGTTCGTGCCCTACGCCGTGAACCTCGCGGCAAAGGAGGCGGCCGCGACCGTGCAGCCGTTCCTGCCGCTGGCCGAACGACTCGGCAGGCTCTTCACCGCGCTCGCGGGCGGCGCGGTCGAGACGCTCGAGATCGCGTACGAAGGCGAGATCGCGGACTACGACTGCCGCGTGCTCACCCTCGCGGTGCTCAAGGGCGCGTTGAGCGTCGTCGTCGACGAGCCGGTCAGCTTCGTGAACGCGCCGCAGCTCGCCGAGGCGCGCGGGCTCGCCGTACGGGAGACGACGTCGTCGTCGGCACTCGACTTCGTGAACCTCGTGACGCTGCGCGGCCGCGTCGGCGACCGGGCCGTCCACGTCGCGGGAACGCTCTTCGGAAAGCGCGCGGTGCCGCGCATCGTGGGGATCCACGAGCACAGCGTCGACCTGCCGCCGTCGAGCCACATGCTGGTCGTCCGCAACTCCGACACGCCCGGGATGATCGGCACCGTCGGCACGATCCTCGGCGAGGCCGGTGTCAACATCGCCGACATGGACGTCGGGACCAACGCCGCCGGCGAGGCCGCGCTGATGGCCCTGTCGACCTACGGCCCGGTGCCGCCCGAGGTCGTCGAGCGCCTGCGCCGGGAACCGGGCATCCTCGACGCCAAGGCGATCGAGCTGGACTGAGCGGGCCGTCGCCCGGGAACCCGGCGCCCGGCCGCGCCGCCGGATTCCGGCGCCCGGCGGCCGATTCCGGCCGTTCGGCAGGTCGCTGTCCTTGTCCGGGCCTTGCGGCGCGTCCTACTCATATGCCGCGACGAATCCCAGCCCCAGACGTGGACTACGACGACCTGCTGACGCCGCGCGAGGTGGCGGCCATCTTCCGGGTGAACCCGAAGACGGTCTCGCGCTGGTATCTCGAGGGCAAGCTCCCGGCCCTGCGCACGCTCGGCGGGCACCGGCGTTACCGGCGCCGGGACGTCGACGCGCTGCTCGCCACCCACACGGACGACGCCGTCGAGTTCTGACTCGCGCTCGGCGCTGACGATCAGCGCTTGGACGCCCGGAGGCCGTCGGCCTCGGCGGCCGCCGGGTCGGCGTAGCAACGGTCGGCCCGGGTCCGCTCGTACATCTGCATGCCCGGCAAGTGGTAGATGCCGCTCGCCAGCTTGGCCTTGACCGGGTGGCTGGCCGGGCAGGCCCCGTCGACCGGGTCGATCCACGCCGGCCCGTCGGTGGCCCCCTCGGGCGCCACCACCTCGGGCGCGGCCGCCGTGGCCGGCTCGGCCGCCCGCTCCGGGCCGGTCGGCGCCGCGGGCCGCGGGCGGGGCGGCATCGGGAACGGTTGCGGCTCCCACGTCACGGCCGACTCGCGCTGGCGCGCCTCGAGGAGTCGCCAGAGCGCGTAGAGCAGGGCCGCGAGCGCGCCAACGCCGAGCACCGTCCTCCGCCGCTTCGCGTTCATCGTCCCCTCCGCGCTGAAGTCTTCCACGCCCGACCCGCGGCACCGGGGGACCGGGCGCCGGCGCCCGCCGGCCCGAGGGTCTTTCGGCACTGTGTGTGGGCGTGGGGGAGCGCGACAAACGGGGAGATGGGGTCACGGTCGGTGTTCGCAGCGGTGGGAGTGGTGTTCGCGCTGGTCCTGGTGGGTTGCGAATCCTCCGACGGGCGGTCGGTCGGCGCCCGGACTCCGACCACGATGCGGGCCGGCCACGGTGCGACGACCACCGGCGCGCCGGTGGGCACGACCGAGCCGGTCACGACCACGTCCGCCCCCACCGCGCTCGACCAGCTCGCGCCGTTCGTCACCGCGGCTCGCACCCTCGACGGGCAGCTCCGCGCCGCCGCCACCGCGATCAACGGTGCCGGCCCCCCGTGGCACACCATCCCCGCATCGGTCACGAACGCCGTGAACGCCGCGGCCACCGGTCCGGCGGAGCACGCGTTGCCCGCCGGGATGCCGGCCTCGGTCGCGCAACCGGCCCTGCTCGTGCTGAGCGACCTCGAGTCGCGGAGCGCGTCGCTGAAGGACTTCGGGCGCTCGTACGAAGCCACGATCCTCGACGAACCCATGCAGCAACGGCTGCGCGCGAACCTCGGGTTCGGCGCCGTCGCCGCCAACGACTTCGCCGCCGACCTGGCCGCGCTCGAAGCCGCGGCGCGGTCGACGCCGGCGTTCACGCCCGCGGCGGCGGACTCGCGTGCCGGGGCAGAGCTGGCGGTGCTGGAGTACTACGTGGTGCTCGAGAACAACGGGTGTGATGCACACGGCGGCGCGCGCATGACCACGCTCCCGAGGATCGTGTGGCAGCCGGGCACTATGCCCGACGGGACGAGCAGCGACGGGACGATCGCCACGCTGCCGTTCTCGGCGACGTGGACCAACGGCGCCTGGTCGGTCGTGATCTTCGCCTGCTGAGGTGTCACGCCGGTTCCCGCCGGCGATCCGTCTTGCAATCCGTGCCGGGAACTGTCAACATCAATGCCCTATGACGACGGACCCGCGCGCACGCGCCCGTAGCCACAGCCTCCTCCTTACGTAGTTGCGAGCGCCTCCCGGTGCTCGCGGACGCCTCCTCGTGCCTACGGGCCGGGGAGGTTTTTCGTTGCCCGGAACACCTGACGAAACGAGCGAGACATGGCCGATCAAGTCCTGATCTTCGACACGACCCTGCGGGACGGCGAGCAGTCGCCCGGCATCTCGCTCGACGTCGCCGAGAAGCTCGAGATCGCCGAGCAGCTCGCGCGCCTCGGTGTCGACGTCATCGAGGCGGGGTTCCCGATCGCGAGCGACGGCGACTTCGAGGCGGTGGAGGCGATCGCGAAGTCGGTCCGCGGGCCGATCGTCGCCGGGCTCTCGCGGACGGGCTTCAAGGACGTCGACCGGGCGTGGGAGGCGGTCCGCCACGCCGAGAAGCCGCGCATCCACGTCTTCATCGCCACGTCGCCGATCCACATGGCGAAGAAGCTGCGCATGACCGAGGACCAGGTGAAGGCCGAGGTCGTCGCCGCCGTGTCGCGGGCGAAGAGCTACACGCCGGACGTCGAGTTCTCGCCCGAGGACGGCAGCCGCTCCGACGTCGGCTTCCTCTGCGAGGTGCTGCAGCTCGCGGTCGACAACGGCGCGACCACGCTGAACATCCCCGACACCGTTGGCTTCGGTGTGCCCGAGGAGTACGGGAAGCTCATCGCGCACATCATCGACACGGTGAAGGGCGACTACGTCGTGTCGACGCATTGCCACAACGACCTGGGGATGGCCGTCGCGAACTCGCTCGCAGGCGTGTCGAACGGTGCCCGGCAGGTCGAGTGCGCGGTCAACGGGCTCGGGGAGCGCGCGGGGAACGCGGCGCTCGAGGAGGTCGTGATGGCCATCCGCACGCGCGGCGACTTCTTCGCCGGGGTCGGTGTCAACGTGCGGACCGAGGAGCTCGCCCGCACGTCGCGGCTCGTGTCGCGCCTCACCGGGTACGCGGTGCAGTACAACAAGGCCGTGGTCGGGCGCAACGCGTTCGCGCACGAGTCGGGCATCCACCAGCACGGCGTCCTGCAGGACAAGGAGACCTACGAGATCATCGACGCCGCCACGGTCGGGCAGGAGGCGGCGCAGATCGTGCTCGGCAAGCACTCGGGCCGGCACGCGTTCGGCGACACCCTCGCGAAGATGGGCCTGCACCTGCAGGGCGACGCGCTGAACCAGGCGTTCGTCCGCTTCAAGGAGCTGGCCGACCGCAAGGTGGAGATCACCGAGGCCGACCTCGAGGCGATCGTGGCCGAGGAGCTGGGGACCGGCGCGGTGCACCGGTACTCGATCGTGTCGCTCGACTTCCACGGCGGGACGCAGCACCACCCGACGGCCGAGATCGTGCTCGCCGACGGTGACGGCGGGACGAAGGTCGAGGCGACCGGGACCGGCAACGGGATGATCGACGCCGCGTTCGACGCGATCTCGTCGGCCACCGGCGTGCACAGCACGGTCGTCGACTTCAAGGTCGCGGCGGTCACCGGCGGCGGCGACGCCCTCGGCGACACGGTGATCCAGCTCGAGGCCGACGGCCGGCGCGCGACGGGCCGGGGTGTGTCGACCGACGTCGTGGAGGCGTCGGCACGCGCGTACCTCAACGCGGTCAACAAGCTCGCCCGCCTGCGCGACCGCGCCGAACCCCGCGAACGGACCGTCGGCCCGTGAGCGAGCGTACGGTCAACCTGTGGTCGGAGACGGAGCACGCCGCCGCCTACCTCGGGCGCCGGCACCGGATCCCGCACCGCGACGAGGGCTACGCCGCGCTGCTCGAGTTCCTCCCCGCGACGGCGGCGCGCGTCGCCGACCTGGGCGCCGGCGACGGGTACCTGCTCGCCGAGCTGCGGGCGGCGCGGCCGGGCCTGGGCGGCATCGCCGTGGACTTCTCCGACGAGATGCTGCGCCGCGCCCGTGAGCGCTTCGACGGCGTGCCCGAGGTCACGGTCGTCGCACACGACCTCGACACACCGTTGCCGCGCTGGGAGCCGTTCGACGCCGTCGTGTCGGCGTTCGCCATCCACCACCTCACCGACGAGCGCAAACGGTCGCTGTACGCCGAGGTGTTCGAGCTGCTCGCGCCCGGCGGGGTGTTCCTCGACCTCGAGCACGTCGACTCGCCGACGCCCGAGCTCCACGAGGCCTTCCTGTACGCGATCGGCTCGTCGCCCGAGGCCGACGACCCGTCGAACAAGTTGGCGCCGGTCGCGGACCAGCTCGCCTGGCTGCGGGCGGCCGGGTTCACCCAGGTCGACTGCCACTGGAAGTGGCGGGAGCTCGCCCTCCTCGGTGGTGTCCGGCCCGGCGTGTAAGGCGCGGGTCAGGTCGGGGAAACCGGGCCTTCACCCGAGAAACCTCCGCAACCGGCTTCAGTTTTTCCCAACTCTTGTCGAAACCTTTGCCTGACCCGAGGGCTGGGTCGTACATCGGTGGAAGCGGCGTGGGAGGGCATCGGTGAGCTGCCACGAGTTCCTGTCGTATCTCTACGACCGTCCGGAGACGCGGGAGCTGGCCCGCGTCCTGGCGGCAGCGGCGCTGCGGCAGCCGATCGAGCACGCCGTCCGGCCGCTCCCGCCGCTCCCCGCACTCCCGCTCGACGCCGCCTGACAGCCGCTCGCGTCTCGGCGAGATCGTCAACCGGCCAGGCGGGTCGGTGCGTCGAGGAGGCGGATCGCGTCGACGACGTCGCGTACCGTCGCCCAGGGGCGCGGCACGTCGGGCGCGGCGCGGTACTCGCCGGTGCGCACCCGGATGCACCGGATGCCGGCGGCCCGGGCGCCGGCGACGTCCTTCTCGGGCCGGTCGCCCACGTACACGGCGTCGGCCGCCTCCACCCCGAGCCCGTCGAGCGCGACCCGGAACGGCAGGGGGTCGGGCTTGCGGTGCTCGCGACCGAGCTCGTCGGAGAACACCATCACCGTGAACCGACCCGCGAGCCCGAGCGCGCGCAGCTTGTTGTGCTGCACCAGGGGGTCGCCGTCGGTGACGAGCGCGAGCGGGACCCGGCGGCCGAGCAGTGTGAGCGCACGGTGCGTGCCGGGATACGTGTCGAGGCGGTCGGGCGCGTAGCGGCGGAAGGCGTCCACGAGCGGCTCGACCGGCACGTCGCGGGCACCGACGATCTGGAGCGCCCGGTCGATGACGTGCCCGCGGTCGCTGCCCTGCGCGGCCACCGCGAGCAGGGCGCGCAGGAGCGCGTCGGGCTCGACGGAGGAGCCGGCGGCCCGGGTCGCGACGGCACGCCACGCGCCGGTCAACCACGATCGCTGCGGGAACAGCGTGTCGTCGAGGTCGAACAGGACGGCGGCGGGTGTCGCTCCGGCGTGCGTGCCGTACAGCACCGGTTCGATCCTCATGACGCCACCAGCGCCGGGGGCGCGCCGCCGGTGAAGTCGGGCTCGTGGAGGGTGAGCAGCGCCCGGACCGCGGGCTCGTCGAGCAGGCGGGCGACCCGCTCGCCGACCCGGCCGTCGCCGTAGGGGCACGCGACCGCGGCGACCCGTGCCTGCTCGGCGGGGTCCGCGAGCCGGCGCGCGGCGGCGACGGCGCGGCCGGCGTCGACACCGACCAGCGCGGTGGTTCCCGCGAGCACCCCCTCCCATCGGGGCGTCGACCGCCGCAGCACCACCACCGGCACGCCGAGCCACGCCGCCTCCTCCTGCAGCCCGCCCGAATCGGTGACGACCACGCGCGCCCGGGCGACGGCGTCGAGCATCTCGCGGTACCGCAGCGGCTCCCGCAGGAGCACACCGGGGTGACGTCCGAGCACCTCGTGCAGCCCCGCGTCCCGCAGGCGCGCGTCGGTGCGTGGGTGCACGGGGAAGGTGACCGTCCCGAGCGCGTCGGCGAGCCCGACGGCACAGTCGACGACGGCCGCGAGCCGGGCCGGGTCGTCGACGTTGGTCGCCCGGTGCGCGGTGAACACGGCCCCGGCGCGTTCCGTGGGATGGCGCCGTGGCGGCCCGAAGCTCGCGAGCGTGTCCGTGATGGGGTTCCCGACGACGACGACACGCCGGCTGTCGACCCCCTCGGCGTGCAGCAGGCTCGCGGCCAGCGCCGTCGGCGCGAGGTGCAGGGAGCAGATCGCGGCCGCCGCCCGGCGGTGGACCTCTTCGAGCGACCGCTCGTTGAACGAGCGGAGCCCGGCCTCGAGGTGCACGACGCCGACGCCCGACCGGCGCGCCGCGAGCCCGAACAGCGGGACGGTGTGCGTGTCGCCCAGCACGACGACGGCGTCGACCGGGTGCCGGTTCAGCTCGTCGTAGGCGCGCGTCAGGAGCGCGCCGACCCGGTCGGCCTCACGCCCGGGCAGCGCCCAGCGGGCGTCGGGCTCGAGCGCGAGGTCGGCGAGGAAGTCGTCGGCGAGGCGCGGGTCGCCGTGCTGCCCGGTCGCGACGGCACGGACCTCGTGCCCGTGACCTCGGAGCGCGGCCACGACCGGGGCGAGCTTGACGATCTCGGGGCGCGTCCCGAAGGGAACGAGGAGCCGCACGCCCGGGCCTCCGCTCCGCTACGCGGCGACGATCTCGGTGTAGAGCCGCGTCATGGTGACGCCGGGCCGGAACCGGAGTCGTCGCGGTCGCAGCGTCCCGCCGAGCGCGGCGCGCACGTACTCGCCCACCAGGTCGGCGCCCGCCGCGAGCGACAGGGCGAGCCCACCGGAGAAGCGTGGGTTGACCTCGACGACCATCACCTGCCCGTCGTCGGTGACGAACCCCTGCAGGTTGGCGGCGCCCTCGAGCCCGATCGTCGCGAGCGTGAAGCGCGCGACGTCGACGACGCGCTCGTCCTCGAAGGTGCGACCCTTCGTGCTGATGCCGGCGCGGGTCTCGAGCCGCCAGCGCGGCACGGCCGCGGCGAGCCGTCCGCCGCGATCGGTCAGCAGGTCGACCGTGAACTCCCGGCCGCGCAGCCGGGTCTGGACGATCGGCGCGGGCGTCCGGCGGCAGGCCCACCCGAGCTCGGCCGGCTCGTCGACGTGGTACACGTTGCGCGAGCCCCGCCCGAAGCGCGGCTTGACGATCCACGGTCCGGGGATCTCGTGGACGGGCGTCAGCATGTCGCCGTCCGGGTCGCCGAGGGCGGTCGGCGGGACCGGCACGCCGGCCAGCCCGGTGACGCGCGCGAAGCGCCACTTGTCGAGGCAGGTGACGATCGTGTCGTGGGGCGCGAGCCAGAGCGCCGCCCCGGCCAGGTCGTGCTCGCGGCCGCTCAGGACGAGCATCTCCTCGCCGACCGTGCACACGACGACCTCGACGTGGAAGCGCTTGGCGGCGTCGGCGAGGTCGCTGACGAACGACTCCGCTTCGACTGCGGGCGCGACCGCCGCGTGCTCGGCCGCGAGGTACATGCCGGCGGCGAGCGGATCGGCGTCGACCGCGATCACGTGGTGACCCCCGTCCATCAGCGAACGGATGACGGAGACCCCGGCCGGCCCGCCGGCGCCGGTGACGAGCACGGTGGTCATGACGGCTGCGGCGCGGTGAGGCTCACGCCGTCCTCCTCCCGACGGTCCTCGCGGTGCTCCTCGTGGTGGCCCGCGCCGACTGCCGCCCCGATGTCGGTGGCCGGCGCCGGGCGCCAATGCAGCGGCGGCAGGGCCTCCGCGTCGCGGTCGCCCGCGGCCGCCGGCTCCGCGGCGCGGTCCGGCTCCGCCGCGCGTGCCGGAGGCCGGGGGCCGCCCATGTCGGCGAGCCGGGTGAACGCGGGCCCGAACCCGACGACCTCGAAGCCCTGGTGCTCGAGCTCGGCCCGGGCCCACTGCCTGAGCGCGGCGACCCGGGCGGAGCCGCTCGGTTCCCACTGCCGGCGGGCCACGGCCATCGCGATCAGCACGCGGACGTGCGGGTCGTCCTCCTCGACCACGTGGGCGAGGATCGGGTTCGCGGCCCGTCCGAGACCGAGGCCGACCAGCTCGACGCCGGCCCGGGCCCGGCGGTCGGGCAGCGGCGACGCGAAGCGGCGCACCAGGCGCGCCCTGCGGCCGTGCCGCGCCGCCTGGCGCCACGCGATGGCGCCGGTGAGCGACGCCACACCGGCGGCGGCGAGCGCGACGGTCGTCGGGTCAGCCGGCATTCGTGGCCTCCTTCAGCAGCTGCTGGTTGCTCGGCAGCAGCAGGAACAGGAAGAGCGTGAAGCCGCCGAGCACGTAGATCAGCCCGAACGCGGTGCCGACCCAGTCGTGGAAGACGGTCAGGCCGTGCTCCGACGTGACGAGGCCGACCCAGATCGACAGCGCGATGCGCACCATGTTGCAGACGAGGACGACGCCGGCAGCGCCCGCGAACGCGACGAGCCGGCGGCGCGGCTCGCCGCGCACGAGGAACAGCGCGATGGCTCCGAACGCGAGCACTGCTGCGAGCGCGGAGCACGACGGGCTGATGCTCGCGAGGAACGCCCGGTGGTGCTCCGGCATGACCAGGACCTGGTTCCCGTAGCCGCCGCGCACCCGGTCGACGCCGACGACGTTCAGCGCCCACGTCACCGCGTCGGCCTCCGCGTAGCGCCACGGGTCCAGCAGCAGGACGAATCCGGCGTAGACCGTGCCGAACGTGAGCCCGAGCCGGCCGACGACCCTGAGCCAGTTCCGGTTCACGGCCGCCTGCTCACGCCGGCGCTCCGGCGGCGACGGGCTCGACCGTGCGGACCTGCCCGTGGCCGGTGCGGGGCGTCTTGTTCCACGTGTAGGGGCGGCCCAGCAACCCGTCGACCCACGCCTTGGTGCAGATCACCGTGAAGAGGACGAACGACGGCAGGAACAGCACGATCCCGAGCGCGGCGCGCCGCGGTGCACGGCTGACGACGAGGCCCGACGCCAGCTCGATGAGCGGACCGAGGAAGAGCAGGGTCGCGATCGGGGTCAGGTCGACGCCGTCACCCCAGGTCAGCAGGCCGGCTGCCCGAGCGACGATCAGCATCCAACCCAGCGCGCACGCGACCGGGACGTGGTACACGAGCAGGAACATCGTCGTCTCGATCTTCTGCGACAGCGACAACGTGGGTGCGCGCCACATCGGCGCGCGGTACTCGCGCCACGCCTGCTGGTGGCCCCGAGCCCACCGGTACCGCTGGCGCCAGAAGCGCCGGAACGTCGACACGCTCTCCTCGGTGTCGATCGCCGTCACGTCGAAACGCACGTGCTGACCGGAGAGGACGAGCCGGAGGGTGAGGTCGGTGTCCTCGGTCACCGTGTCGGGGTTCCACCCGCCGAACGCTCGTACCGAGCTGGCGCGCACCGCGCAGTTCGCGCCGCCGTACGCCGGGAGGTTGTAGAGCGACTGGCGCCCGTACTCGTTCACGAGGTAGCCGCAGTAGTAGTCGACCGCGATCGTCTTCGCGAGGCTCGACTCCTCGGAGTTGCGGACGATGCAACGGCCCTGCACCGCCGCGACCTCCGGGTCGGCGAAGTGCCGCACGAGCCGGCGGAGCACGTCGGCCCGGGGCTTGTGGTCGGCGTCGAAGACGACGACGACGTCGCCGGACACCTCGTCGAGCGCGGTGTTGAGCGCGCCGGACTTGCCTCCACCCGCCCCCGGCGGGCGGTGGATGACGTGCAGCCGCTCGTCGCGGCGCGCGAGCTCGTCGAGGATCGGCCCGGTTCGGTCGTCGGAGCCGTCGTCGACGACCATCAGCTCGAGCAGCTCGTCGGGGTAGTCGAGCGCGGTCAGGCAGGTCACCATGCCCTCGACGACGAGCTCCTCGTTGCGGCACGGCACGATCACCGTCACGCGCGGCCGGTAGCCGAAGTCGAAGCTGCCCTGCCCACGCAT
>Ga0070741_10013131_pt1 | contig 14728 bp, 9 predicted proteins | sample Coa_R1_4_FD_66440 | JGI IMG/M metagenome (GOLD analysis project Ga0070741, IMG submission 66440) | Surface soil microbial communities from Centralia Pennsylvania, which are recovering from an underground coalmine fire - Coalmine... | ecosystem: Environmental > Terrestrial > Soil > Unclassified ...
CCGCGCGAAATCACATGCTGGCGGAAACGCCGCACAGCGAGAAGAGTTTGCCCGCAGGCCTGCTCTGAGGCAACTCCATGCGACGCTCCGGAAAGGGCGCGGGATGCGAACTTATCTTGAAAGGCTTTTCTTCTGGCATTTGGCGAATTCGGGGGCAATCATTTTTTTGGCGTCTGCGACGGTTTATAGCATGAATTCTCCGCTTGTCGGCATCGAAATTGGAGGCACCAAACTTCAACTCTGCGTGGGCGGCGCCTCCGGCGAGATCGCGGAGCGTTATCGCTATTCGGTCGCCAAGGCCGAAGGCGGCGCGGGCATCCGTCGGCAGCTTGAAATGGCTCTGGCGGAAATCGGCTCGAAAACCAAGATGGCGGCGATCGGCGTTGGCTACGGCGGCCCGGTCGATTGGCAGACCGGCCGCATCAAGTGTTCTCATCATATTGAAGGCTGGAACGATTTTCCGCTGGGCGCGTGGCTGGCTAATCTGGCGCAAGCGCAAGTGGCGGTGGACAACGACGCCAATGTCGCCGCTTTGGGCGAAACGCTGCACGGGGCGGCGCGCGGTTTCAGTCCATCCTTTTATGTGACGCTGGGGAGCGGCGTGGGCGGCGGATTAGTCGTCGATGGGAAAATCTATCACGGTGCGGCGCCGGGAGAATGTGAGATCGGTCATATTCGACTTGATAAATCCGGTCGCATCGTGGAGTCGAGTTGCGCCGGCTGGTCGGTGGACGCCAAAGTGCGCGCGGCCATGGCGGCTGATCCAGCGGGATTTCTCGCCCGGCACGCTGCCAAGCTCTCTGGCGGCGAAGCGCGGTTACTCGGGCCGGCGTTGGCGGTCAACGATCCCGCCGCCGTCAGAATCTTGGAAGAGACAGCAGACGATCTTGCCCTCGCGCTCTCGCACGTCTCCCAACTTTTCCATCCGCAGATCATTGTGCTCGGCGGCGGGCTGGCGCTGCTGGGTGAACCGTTGCGCGCGGCGGTCGCGCGCGCGCTGCCCGCTTATATTATGCGCGCGCACGCGCCCGGCCCGTCGATTGCGCTGGCCGCATTAGGCGAAGACGCGGTGCCGGTTGGCGCTTTGGCTCTCGCAGCGGGCGTTGTGGGCTGATCCTTAAACGGCTATGTTTTTTTCTTCCCGGCCTGCTTACCTTCGGCTTCGAACTGCTGGCGCAGCCCGTCAACGTCGGAGCGGAGTTTGCGGTTTTCTTTCTGGAGATCGGTGACGGCGTCACGAAGGTCCTTGAGATTGTCGGCAGGCTTGCGGGCGGCGCGAATCGCTTCGAGAGCGCGGGTGGCGGGGCGATGATTGGGATTGTTCTCAGCTGTGTTGGCGAACGTTTCAAGGATGGGAATGGCGCGTGGGTCTTCCAGCTCGCCGAGCGCCCGGATGGCTCCAGATTGCACGGCGAGTCTCTTGCTGTTGACAAACCCCGCGATCAGTTCGCGCGGGGCGTCCTTATTTTCATGGTCATGCGCGAGATTCGCCACCACATCGAGGGCGGAGCCGAAATCGCGGGCGTTGAGTTCGTTCTGGCGCGTCTTAATCGTGTCGATCAGCGGCCCCAGGTAAAAATCGTCGTGAGTGGCTCCCATGGCGGCGATGGCGGCGTTGAGGATCGTGTTGTGGTAGGAATGGGATTTCAAATATAACACCAGCAAATCACGAATGTCAGAACGCCCGGATCGTCCGAGGGCCTGGATCTCGGTGGCCTCGATGTCCGGATTCTTTTCCGAAGCCAAGGCTGTCTTTTCGGCGTCAAAGGCGCTTGCCTCATAAAATCCACCGATGGATTCCATGACGCGCTGGCGCACACGGGCGTCACTCTGTTCGCGCGAATCGAGCAGGGCTTCCAGGCTTTCTGCGCTATGTATTTTGCGCAAGGCCGAAGCGGCCTCGGCGCGCACGCCATAGAACGCGTCGGTCTGCAAGGCGCGCTTGAGTTTTGCAATGCTGGCGTGATCGTTGGCGTCGGCGAGTTTTTCGATGGCGCGAAGACGGCCGATGAGGTCGCGCGCATTATCGAGGGCCGCGTAAGCCATGGGCTTTGAGAAGTCAGGAAAATCGATTTTCGCCAGCAGGTTCATGTGCGGATCAAGCACGACACTTTCAGGCGCGTCTGGCAGCGAGAAATAGAACTCGTTCTCCTGGCCTTTGACTCGGACCGTTTTTTCGCTTTCGCCATCCTTGTCGTGGAAGGCGATGGTCAACGGAAACGAAAAGAGGAAGACCTCGTCGGTCACCTTCTGTTTCTGGCGGACAGAGATTTTGGCCATCCTGGTTTGCTGGTCCCAGGAATAATGGACGTCCAACTCGGGAAAGTGGCCATGGTAGACCCATTGGTCGAAGAATTTATCCAGGGACTCTCCGGAAACTTCCTCCAGGGCGTCGGCCAAGTCTTCGGTGACCACGTTTCCAAATTCATGCCGCTTCAAGTAGGTCTTGATCGCCTGGCGATAGAGGTCTGAGCCCAGTTCGGCCCGAAGCATGCGCAGGACGAAGGCGCCCTTGGGATAAACGAGGTAATCGAAGCGCTCATCCGGATTGTTGTATTTGCGATCGACAATGGGCCGGGTGTCGTCGGTGTTGGCGAGGATACCGCGGGCGGAATTGTAGGCGGCATAAAGGCCTGCGTCCGGCCCGTTATGGTGTTCGTCGTAGAGTTGCTGGTAAAAGGTGGCGAAACCCTCGTTGAGCCAGATGTGGCTCCAATCCTTGCAGGTTACCAGGTCGCCGAACCATTGATGCGCCATTTCGTGCGCGATCAGCGAATCGCTGTCCCGCAGGTTTTCCGTTGCGGCAGTGTGCAATGTGCGGTCGGTCAATGTCGTCAAACTGACGTTCTCCATGCCGCCGGCGACGAAGTCCCGGACGCACACCTGTCCGTATTTGTTCCAAGGAAAAGGGACGCCGATCTCATCGTCGAAGAATGCCATTACGTCAGCGGTATCGCGAAACGTCAAGGGCACGTCACCCTCATCGGCAGGCGGCGTATAGACCGGGAGCGAGACGTCGCCGTGGTGATCCTCCCATTTATGGAAATGGCCGGCGGCGAGCGTGATGAGATAGCTCGCCAGAGGCAAATCCTGGCGCCAGTGAAACGCGGTCAAGCCATGGGCATCTTTGTCCTGCGAAACAAGGCGTCCGTTCGAGAGAGCGATCATGTCGCCGGGCACGTGGCACGTGACTTCGGAGGTGAACTTCTCATTGGGGGCATCGAAGCATGGATACCAGCGGCGCGCTTCGATGGCTTCGCCTTGGGAGAAGAGGGCCTCATCGCGCGGATCGTAGCCCAATTCGGGAGTGCGGAAGTAGATTCCTTGTTGCGGTTCGGCGCTGTAGGTGATTGTCACGCGCGTTTCTTTGCCGGCGGGGATCGGCGCGGCGAATGTGATGATCAATTGGTCCGCGGTCGATTGCCAGGCTTGGATTGGGTCTGTGGAATCGACCGAGGCGATCTGCAAATCCACCGCGTTGAGTTTCATTTGCGGCAGCGGCCTGGCGTTGGGCTGGAAAGTGATGGTCACCGAGCCGGCAATGGTGCGGCGATGGAAATCCGGCGTGATATCCAGAGCGAGGTGGCGCACTTGAAAATCGCGGTCCGGAGCGTATTGGCGTGTGGGAATCGGTTCATCGGGTTGGGGTCCAAACGGGGCGGCGCGGGTCTGAAGTGAGGCGGCCAATACAGTCCATACGAGGAAAGGAACTCTCGCAAGTGTGGCTAATCCAAAAGGGCGCTGACGCATCGACAACATGGGTCAATGTGATACGCTCCCATGACCGTTTTGGGAAGCTTCGCTTCTGCGCATGAAACCCGGCGTCTTCCAGGTGGACAAACTCGTCGTTCGAGTGTTCCAAGACCGCGTCTCGGCGGGCGCGGCGGCGGCGGACGAGGCGGCCGCCGTGTTGCGAGCGACCCTGGCGCGGCAGGAGTTGGGGCGCGTCATTCTCGCGAGCGCTCCATCCCAAAACGAAATGCTGGACCGGCTCACCGTCGCGCAAGGCATCGACTGGGGGCGCGTAGTCGTGTTTCATCTTGACGAGTACATAGGGCTGCCGCAGGCGCATCCTGCTTCGTTTCGGACGTATCTGCGGCGGGCGTTCCTGAGTCGCGTCACGCCAAGAATCTTCCACGGCATCGCTGGCGAGGCGCAAGCGACGGAGACCGAATGCGCGCGCTACGCGGACTTGCTGGCGGAAGCGCCCATCGACCTGGCGTGTGTCGGCGTGGGCGAAAACGGCCACATCGCGTTCAATGATCCGCCGGCAGATTTTCACGAGGTGGCTCTCGTTAAGATTGTCACACTGGACGAGGCGTGCCGGCGGCAGCAGGTGCATGACGGATGTTTTGGGGAATTGAAGGAGGTGCCGAGCCGCGCGATCACGCTGACTTGCCCGGCCATCATGGCAGCGCGCCATCTTGTTTGTATTGCGCCTGGGCCTCGCAAAGCTGCCGCCGTATCTGCCATGTTAAGCGGCAAGATTCGTCCTGATTGCCCAGCGAGTGTCTTGCGGTCGCATCCCGCGGCGGGCATGTTTTTGGATCTGGCTTCCGCAGCGGCTATGAGCGTGTGATTTTTTGGCGGGGTCCTCCCGGAAGAAATGGTCGGGGCGGTGAGATTTGAACTCACGACCTCTTGGTCCCGAACCAAGCGCGCTACCAAGCTACGCTACGCCCCGCCGACCGAAGGGGCGACAACATGCGTGTTCTGACCCCGGTTTGCAACGGAATTGTGCAAATCTTTTCGGCCAGTTTTTCGGCAGAATCGGGTTGCCAGTCGATCCGGCCAACTGGTCATCGTTACCGCCGGTGACTTTGCTCCTCACCCAAAGTTGGCGGCAGCCGTTAACCGCCACGGCTTCCATTAATAAATGTTCACCGCGCCAAGATTGCGCCTCGCAGCCGTTTCGGTGTAACAAGGTTTGGTGAACATGTTGCCAATGACAAGGGCGCTTTGCGGCGCCGCCGTTCGTCTCGCGCTCGGGGTTGGGTTCGTGTGTCTGTGCGCCCGCGCCGAAACGCCCCGGCCTTTTGCCCATCCCGATCGCATCCGCTACGACGCTCATTGCCTGACGATTGATGGAAAGGACACGTTCATTTACAGCGGTGCATTCCATTATTTCCGCTGTCCCAAGCCGCTTTGGCGGGAGCGATTTGAAAAAATTCGCGACGCCGGGTTCAACGCGGTCGAAACATATGTGGCCTGGGACTGGCACGAGCGCCAGAGGCCTGCCGGGTTGGAGGACTATTCAAAGATAGATTTGACAGACTTGGATGACTGGTTGACCATGGCCGAGCAATTTGGGTTTTACATTATCATTCGCCCCGGTCCTTACATCTGCGCCGAATGGAACACCGGCGGCTATCCGCAGTGGCTTTTGACCAGGAAACCAGCCCAACCGCTCCGCTCCAAAGCGTGGCTCCGCACCGACGATCCTGTTTACCTCGACTGGTGCCGTCATTGGTATAACGCCGTCTGTCCTGTCATTGCCCGCCACCAAATCACGGCGAAGCCACCGGGAGAGCCTGGCATCATCCTGTTCCAACTGGAAAACGAATACGACTACGCCGGCCTGCCCGCGGAAGTCATGCTTAACCAACTCAAAGCCCTTGCCGATTGCGCGCATTCCAAAGGCATTGATGTCCCGCTTTTCACGTGCTGGACTCGCCCTGTCCGCGATCAGGGCGACGCCCGCCCATGGCTGCGCGGGGTGTTTGATTCCTGCAATTTCTACCCGCGTTGGGGCGTCGGCGAAATTGGCGGCCGCATCGACACTTTGCGCCGCGAGCAGCCCGATGCGCCGCTTATGACCACCGAACTTCAGGGCGGCTGGTTTTCGGAAGTCGGCGGCAAGCTCAGCATGGATCAGGACGGACTGACGGACGCGCAAATCAACAATCTCACCCTTTTTGCCATGCAACACGGCGACACAATCCTCAATTACTATATGCTTTTCGGCGGGACGAATCCCGGCGATTGGGGCGCGCGCAATATCACCACAACCTACGATTACGGCGCGCCCATCCACGAATGGGGAACCGTCGGAGCACGCTACCAGCGCGTCTGGGCCCTTGGCCACATGCTGCGCGAACACGGAGCCCGTCTCGCCCGCGCGCAGGAGGTCGCCTGCGATGTCACCACTTCCCAGCCTGACGTCAGCGTGGCGATGCGCCGCGCGCCCGACGGCAGTCGCTACTTGTTTGTGCGCACCTCGCAGCACGCCGAACCGCGCCAGGGGACCGGCACGATCAAGGAACGCGACGCGGCCTCGCCGGAAATTCGTTTTGACTATAGACTCGAACCGTTTGGTTCCGTTGTTCTTTATCTGCCGCCCGGCGTTTCCGACCCGGCTGGCGGCGAGTGGCTGCCGCACGCCGCGCCGCCGCTCGCTGTTCCCGCCCACGCGAGTTCCCCAATCGTCCTCAACTCGGCCCTTCGACGCGCCGACCCAGGCCCATCCAATTGGGCGGCGGTCGAATCCGGCGAAGACCTCGCCCGCCTCGGCATCGACGACAGCGGCTTCATCTTCTATCGCGCCCATCTCAGCGGCGATCACACAAACCTCTTCGTCGCGCGTCCTGAGGGCGACGAGGTCCTCGCCACGCTGGCCGGGCAACCCTGCGCGCCCGGCGCCGCCATGCCTCAAGCTTCCGCCTTCTCGCTGCCCGGTTCGTCCGGCGATCTGCTCCTTCTCTACGAGAATCACGGTCATGCCAATGGCGGCGCCGCCATGGAAGCCTTGTGTGGCATCTTCTCTCTCCACACCAGCGCGACGCCGACCGGTCCGGAGCGCCCCATCGCCCATTGGCGGATGCATCAAGTTGATTCTGTCCGCCGCCGCCCGGAAACGAAAACCGACTTTAAAGACGACGACTGGTCAACGGTGGACGTCGCCAACTCCGAAGCCGACACGCTTCCCGCCCATCATTCGGCGGTCTATCGGGCCGTGATCGATTTGACCGCAACGGATCTGGCGGCCCCGGAAACAGACGTCAAATTTGGCCGCATCGATGACGACGGCTGGGTCTATGTCAACGGCAAGCGCATCGGCCAAAGCGACGATTGGTCCCGCCCCTGGTCCTTCGACGCCACTAAAGCGCTCAAGCCGGGCCGCAACGTCATTGCCGTGATTGTCCGCAACAACGACGGCGACGGCGGCATCGGCGCGCCTGTTATTTCATGGCCGCCCAAGGGGTCGCCCGTGCCGCTTGCCGGCTTCGGTTTTCCGGCCGGCGTGTCCGGGCAATGGTGGGATACCAACCTCGACGACACTGCGTGGCAAACCGTTTCCCTTGGCCAGAAAATCGACGCTTCCTCCGCCGCGCCTTCGGAAATGCTCGAGTGGTATCGCCTGAAATTCCAACTCGCCTCGGACGCGATCAACGCCGCCGCGCCTCTGCGCTTTCATCTTGACGCCAAGGGCAATGGTTTTCTTTATCTCAACGGCCAGCCCCTCGGCCGTTACTGGCAGGCCGGCCCGCAGCACGATTTTTTTCTTCCGGCCTGCTGGCTCAATCTCGGCCACGATAACGTCCTGACGCTCAGTCTTCGCCCGGTCAACCAACCTGTCTCCATCACCGCCGCTGCCATTGAGCCTTACGACGCCCTCTAACCATCCGCGCCGCGCGGTTTTCGCCCTTGGGGTCATCGCTTTCCTCGTGGCTTGCTGGCTGATTTTCGGAGGCCTCGGTGGCCTGCCTCTCATCACGCCGGATGAAGCCCGCAACGCTGAAGTGGCCCGCGAAATGAATCTCTCCGGCGCGTGGCTTGTCCCGACCTACGACGACCTTCCTTATCTTGACAAACCCGCCTTCTTTTTCCGGACCGTCGCGTGGTGTTTTCATTTCCTGGGCGAAAACGAAGCCGCCGCGCGACTTCCTTCGGCGCTTTTCGCGTTGGGAGTGTTGACGATGACGGTTTTCTTTTGCCGCGCCATTTATGCTCAAGACGAGTTGTCCGCCGCGACCGGGCCGCTCGCGGTGTTGATTATTGGCACAACGCCTCTTTTCCTCGGATTCGCGCGCCTCGTCATCGTTGATATGACGCTCACGTTCTTTGTCTGTGCCGCCGTTTTCGCGGGCTTCCTTGCCGAGCGCGCCGATGAGCCGGCGCGCGCCCGGTGGTATCTGGCCGCCACCGCCGCAGCCGGCTGTGCCACCCTCGTGAAAGGCCCTGTTGGCTTTTTTCTCCCTCTTCTCGTCCTCGGCGTTTTTCATCTTGTCAACGGCACGGGCGCCGCCATCAGGCGCTTCTTCGCCATTCGCCACATCGCCCTCTTCTTCGCGATCACGTTGCCCTGGTTCATTGGTGTCAACTTGCATCGGCCGGATTTTGCCTACTATGGCCTCATCCACGAAACGTTCCGCCGCTTCACGACCAACGAATTTCACCGCGCCGGCCCGATCTATTATTATGCACCGTGGGTGGCTGGCGGGTTTTTCCCGTGGAGCCTTTTCCTTCCGGGCGCCATGTTGCTGGCCTGGCGCCGCCGTGGGCAACTGGCGGCGGCGGACAAAATGCTCATCGTCTGGTGCATCGTCGTCGTGCTCTTCTTCTCCCTTTCCAAGTCGAAGCGTCCCGATTACATCCTCAGCGCCATGGTCGCCGCCGGAATCCTGACGGCCCGCTTGTGCCTTGCCGCCTGCGGCAATCCTTCGAGTGCATCTGCGCGGGTCCTTCGTTGCGGAGCGGCGCTTCTGGGCGCAGCCGCCCTTCTCACGGCTGTCCTTCTCGGCGCGGAACTGGCTCAACCGGGCATCCTCGCGCGATTGCTTTCTCTCCACCGCGACCCGATCCTTCGCTTCGATTTCAACACCCCGGTTTTCGTGGCCACCCTCATCGCCATCGCCGTCGTTTCGATCTTCTCCTGGCGCAAACCAACCTTCGCGCCCGCCGCCTTCGCCGCGCTGCCTCTTCTTGTCCTCACCCTGGCCTTTGGACGCCTCGAGCCATACGCCGAAGGCCGCTCCGAGCGCCAACTCGCCGCGGCCCTTCCTCCGCTGCCGCCCTCGACGACACTCGCCTCCTGGCAATCTGTCCCCATGGGTCTGCCGTTCTACCACAAGCAAGCTGTCGCCCTCATCTCGGTCGATGGCCGGGAATTTCCGAGCAACTACATTCCCTTCATGCTCGGGCAGACTCATCCCTGGCCCGACAATGTCGTTCCCCTCGCAGAAGCCCGCGCCTGGCTGGCCGCCCACGCCCCCGTTTATCTTCTATCCCAGGCCGGCCATTTGTCCGATCTCCAAGCCATTGCCGCCGTCCAACACGCCACGGTCAACTCTCTCGGCCACGGTTGGTGGGGCGCGCTGCTGGCCCAATAAGTCTTTCCTTCGGATTCAAGTTCTCCAAATAATCCGCTCTGGCATGAAAACACCGTTCGCGTCTTTGCTTGCCTTTGCGTCCGCCGCCCTGGTGTCGCTCGTTTCTTCCACTGCTTGCGCTGCCAACGATTACCAAATCTTTGTCTCCAACGAGCACGGCGGCACCCTCACCGTCATCAACGGCGCCGATCTCTCCGTCGCCGCCACTTTCCCTGTCGGCAAGCGTCCCCGCGGCGTCCATTGCACGCCTGACGGCAAGACGCTTTTCGTCGCCCTCAGCGGCACGCCCATCGAAGCTCCCCCCAAGCTCGACGCCAACGGCAATCCCATTTTCCAAAAAGGGCACGACGATGACGACGATGACGCTGCCAAGTCCGACAAACAGGCCGACGGCATTGGCATCATCGACATCGCCGAACACAAATTCCTCCGCAAACTTCCGGCTGGATCCGATCCTGAAAACTTTGCCGTTAGCTCGGATGGGAAACGCCTTTACATCTCCAACGAAGACGTTGGCGCCGCCACCGTCCTTAATGTTGACACGGGCAAGATCGAACATCTTGTCATTGTCAGCAAGGAGCCTGAGGGCGTCGGGGTCACGCCCGACGGCAAGGAATTTTGGGTGACCTGCGAAACGGCCGGCGTTATCTACGCCATCGACGCGGCTACTGGCCGCGAAATCACCCATTTCGGCGTCCATCCGCGCCCGCGCAGCGTCGATTTCACACCCGACGGCGCCCGCGCCTTCATTCCCTCTGAATCGGTCGGGGAATTAAATATGATTGACGCAGTCAACCACAAAGTCCTCCAGGTTATCGCCCTGCCCAAAGGCTCCCGCCCGATGTGCGTCAAAGTCACCCCTGATGGCAACAAAGTCTATGTCAGCGCCGGGCGCGCCGGCGTCGTCTGTGTCGTTGACGCCCGCTCCGGGGAGGTTCTCCCCTCCATCAAAGTCGGCGCCCGCCCCTGGGGCATCGCCATCACGCCCGACGGCCAGCGCATGTTCGTTGCCAACGGCCCATCCAACGACATTTCGGTGGTGGACCTCGCGTCCGCCAAAGAAATCGCCCGGGTCAAATCCCCTGGCAGTCCGTGGGGGATCGCCATCGTTCCGCGCTAGCATCAATCCAGGCGCTCTGGCTGCCTCGACAGTTCTCCAGCGCGCAGACAAAATCTGGCGTGGCCAGCGTCCATTAGTCGAGCCATGTCGCCGTCGCCGCCGAACCTTGAGCGCCTCTATGCGCAGCACGCGCAAGCTCTGTTCGCTTTTGCGCAAAACCTCCTTCGCTCTGACGCCGACACGCGCGATGTTATTCACGACGTCTTTCTCCGCCTCGCGCGCGAGGCGGCCCCGCTTCGCGAGGCTCGCGATGAGCGCGCGTTTCTCCTGCGCCTCACTCACAACAAAGCCGTCGATCTGATCCGGCGGCGCGATGCCCGCGAGCGCAAACATGGCGCGCTGGGCCGGGAAGCCGAAGCCATCTTTGCCCCTTCCACCCAGCCCGATGAGCAGACGTTTCGCGACGCCCTTTCCGATGCGCTCGCTCTTTTGCCGCCCGACCAGCGCGCCGTTGTCCACCTTAAACTTTGGGAAGGCCTGACGTTCGAGGTCATTGCCGAAACACTGGAGATCCCTCTCAACACGGCCGCCAGCCGCTATCGCTATGCCTTAGACAAATTGCGCGACCGTCTGCGTCCCATCTACAACGAGATCAAATGAGCTTCGACGAATTTGAAGACAAACTCCGCCGGCAGCCAATGCGCCAAATACCGCCGCAGTGGCGCCAGGACGTTCTGCCCTCCGCTCCGCCGGCGCCGGCCAATGCGCCGACGCCATGGTGGCGTCAATGGCTTTGGCCCTGCCCGCAAGCATGGGCCGGTCTGGCTGCGGCATGGGCGCTGATTGGCGCGCTCCATCTTGCCTCGACGTCAGCCACCCCGGAACACGTGACGCCAAGTCGCGCCGAATGGCGCGAACTGCAGCGTCAACAGGAATTGCTCGCCCGACTGCTTGCTCCGCCGGAGCCAATCGAGCCTGCTGAGCCGCCCAAACCGCCGTCCCACGCGCAAATCCTCCGCTTCCGACAGGAGCTTCAATTTGTTTGATGCCATGCCTGCTCCCGAAAACTCTCCGGAAATCAAATCGTTTTGGAAGCGTCCTCACTCTCTTCCGCGCTGGTTCCTTGTGCTCTTTACTGTCCGCGCGCTCCGATTCTACTTCTTCGCTTTGGCCTGCCTGGCCACCCTTGTCGCCCTTTTCTATGCTGAGGAGGACTGGCGAGGTCATCGTGCGTGGCAGCATTTCTCTGAACAATCCAAGGACCGCGGCTTCTCGCTGGACTGGCGCGATTACGTCCCACCGCCCGTCCCGGATGATCAGAACTTCGCCATGACCCCGCCTTTTGCCGGTATGTTTGACTACGAACGCACCGCCACCGGAACCAAGTGGCGCGACACCAATATATGGGAACGCATCGACCGAATGTTTTTCGACAACAATCCCAAGGCGAGAGGTTTTGGTGTCTGGATTTATGGCCGGCCGCTCGATCTCGCCGCGTGGCAGGACTACCTCCGCCACGGAAAGATTCCGACCAACTACGCGTGGCCCGTCCCGCGCCAAGAGGGTCAACCCGCCGGTGACATTCTCTTTTCGCTGAAGAAAGTCGCGCCTGAATTGGAGGCGCTGCGTCTCGCGGCCACCCGGCCTCAATCCCGATTTCCCATTCATTACGCTGAATTGCCCCTCGCCATCATCATGCACCTTGGCTATCTGACCAGCGCCTCGCACATTCTCGAATTGCGCGCCTCCGCAGAACTGGATTCCGGCGACATCGCCGCCGCCTTTGGCGACGCCCAACTGGTCTTCCGGCTGGCCGACGCCATCTCCACCGAGCCGCTCCTGGTCTCCGGCTTCGTTCGTTGCCGGATGATCAGCGATGGGATTCAACCGCTCTGGGAAGGTCTCGCCGCGCGCCGGTGGTCGGATGAACAGCTTAAAGCTCTTGAAGAGCGGTTCTCCGCCGTTGACCTTCTCACTGCCGCTGACCGCGGACATCGCGCCGAAGCCGCCTTTACCTGCGGGTGGATCGAATCTCTCAAAGACAATTTCTCCAGCATCGGCATGGTTGACGGCCGCTCTTATTTCGGGGACGACCAACTGGTCGGGCGCTTGGTTCCGAGCGGCTGGATTGATCAAAACGCTGTCACTGCAGGGCGGTTCGCCACTGAAACTCTCAAGCCCGACATCGATCTCGCCGCGCAACGAGTTTATCCGGACGTGAGCCGCTCCAACTCGAGCCTGATCAGGACCATTCCCATGGCCCCCTACACGTTCGCGTTCAAGATCATTGACATGAGGACGTCCTCCGAGCCCTTTGCCCACGCGCAAACGGACATAAACCTCGCTCGTGTCGCCTGCGCTCTCGAACGCTACCGGCGCGCCCACGGCCAATATCCGCCGACTCTCGACTCCCTTGCGCCGGACTATATCGCCAAACTTCCGCATGACCTTTTCACCGGTGAACCTTTGAAGTACCGCCTCGATCCGAACGACTCTTTTGCGCTTTACTCCGTCGGCTGGAATGGCGCGGACGATCACGGGGCCTTCCCGAGTCCGCCGCCGGACGTCTTCGACTTCCGCGGCCGGCAGGCGCGCCAACGCGCCACAGGCGACTGGGTTTGGAAATATCCCTCGCGGTAAGCCTGGCTTTTCGGGTTTTTATCGTGCCATCGCTGCCATCCGTGGTTACTTCTTTTGCTCTTTGTCATGTTCGAATGCCTCAAAACGGATTCCGCCAGCAAGGGGCGTCTGGGTCGGCTGAAGACTGCGCATGGCGTGATCGACACGCCTGTGTTCATGCCTGTGGGCACCCAGGCCAGCGTCAAGGCTCTCGATCCGCGCGAACTTTTGGAAATGGGGACGCAGATTCTTCTTGGCAACACTTACCATCTTCACATCCGGCCCGGCCTGGAAATCATCAACGCCGCTGGCGGGCTCCACAAATTCATGAGCTGGAATGGACCCATCCTGACGGACAGCGGCGGTTTCCAGGTCTTCAGCCTGGCCAGCATCCGGAAGATCAAGCCGCATGGCGTGGAGTTTCGTTCGCACGTGGACGGTTCGCTGCTTTTCCTTGGCCCGAAGGAAGCCATGGCCATTCAACGTCAGCTTGGCTCGGACATTGCCATGGTTTTCGACGAATGCCCGCCGCACGATTGCACACCCAAAGCCGCCGAGGAAGCCGTCGAGCGCACACTGCGCTGGGCTTCGGAATGCCGCGAGCAACCGCGCGCTCCGGGACAAATGGTTTTTGGGATTGCCCAGGGCGGAATCCACCCGAAGCTGCGCGAACATTGCGCGCGGGCCCTTGTCGAGATGAAGTTTGACGGCTATGCCATCGGCGGCGTGAGCGTCGGCGAACCCGAGCACGAAATGATGCAAGCCGTCGAACTCACCGAACCTTTTCTTCCCGCCGATCAGCCGCGATACGCGATGGGCCTCGGCACCCCGGCCCAACTCGTTGAGTTAGTCGCGCGCGGCGTTGATATGTTTGACTGCGTCTTGCCCACGCGCGTCGCCCGCAACGGCACGGCTTTCACCAGCAAGGGAACCATCAGCATCAAAGGCGGCGCCGTCAAAGCCGACTTTCGCCCCATTGAGGAAGGGTGCGCCTGCTTTGCCTGCCGGCAATTCAGCCGCGCCTACATCCGCCATCTTCTCAACGTCAACGAAATCCTCGGTCTTCGGCTCCTCAGCATTCACAACTCCCACATGTATCTTGATGTGATGGCCCAAATCCGCCGCCACATCGCCGATGGGACGTTCGCCGAATTCCGCCGCCACTACGCCGCGACCTACATTCCTTCCCAGAAAATTCTCAACGCCCGCGTCAAGCATTCCCTCGTCGTGGACGACCGTGGCTGACGCCGCCCGGCAATTCTACTCACGATAGAGGGCATGCGAACCAATATGGGATCGTCACCACCGTGTCGCCTTCAATGTAAAACGTGATTCGCAAATCTGCCTCCACCACGACGGCATTCGGCGCTTTAAGGTCGCGTTTTCAAAAAACGATTCAGGCGCAGGGCGTTTCCGATGACCAGCAGATCGGAAGCTCCCATGGCGGCGGCGCAGAGGATGGGGCTGATGAAACCGAGTGCGGCGAGGGGGAGGGCGGCGGCGTTGTAGAAGAAGGCCCAGAACAGATTTTGCTTGACAGTGCGCAAGGCGGCGCGCGCCAGGTCGATCGCTTCGGGAATCGCGTGGATGTCCGACTGCAAGAGCACGATGTCCGCCGCTTCGCCTGCAATGTCGCTGGCCTGATTTACCGCGATGCCCAGATCAGCCTGCTCCAAGGCGGGCGCGTCGTTGATGCCGTCGCCGACGAAAGCGACGCGTT
>Ga0070741_10013132_pt1 | contig 14727 bp, 16 predicted proteins | sample Coa_R1_4_FD_66440 | JGI IMG/M metagenome (GOLD analysis project Ga0070741, IMG submission 66440) | Surface soil microbial communities from Centralia Pennsylvania, which are recovering from an underground coalmine fire - Coalmine... | ecosystem: Environmental > Terrestrial > Soil > Unclassified ...
CTTTATCCCATCCGCAAGCGCTGGCCGTGGCTGGCGAAGCAGGGAAATGCGCGCCACTGGCTGGACATACACGTCATGCTAGGACTCTCGGCGCCACTTATCGTTGCCTTTCACGCTTCCTTTAAGTTCCGCGGCGTAGCCGGGATGGCTTTCTGGATTATGGCGGCCGTGGCCCTGAGTGGAGTCGTCGGCCGCTATCTTTACGGTCAAATCCCACGCAGCCTCAGTGCTGCCGAGATGTCGTTCAAGGAATCGCAGGAACTGCAGGAGCAATTCACGCAGCAGCTGTCGCAGCAGCGTTTGATTTCCCCAACCCACTTGGAAGCGTTGTTCCGGTTGCCGAGCAGCCAGACCGTCGAGCAGTTTCAGATCCTGCTGGCCCTCGGGTATATGTTCGCGCTCGACTGTGCGCGTCCGTTTCATGTCGCGCGGCTGCGCTGCCGGATCTTGCCCTTTTCGATGCTGATAACAACTTTGGGAGGACTGTTGCCGAGCGGCAATGCGGAGATGGAGAACGTGATCCGCATTGCCCGGCAACAGGCTGCGCTGTCCAAACGAATTCTGTTCTTGTCCCGCTCACAGCAGGTGTTTCATCTCTGGCACGTTGTGCACCGGCCCTTCAGTTATTCCTTTGCGGTCCTGGCGTGCATTCATATCGGAGTGGTCCTGCTGCTGGGCTATATGTGAGGTCCGCGCCATGGATACGTTTGTAGCCTTTGTGATTGCCGCGATCGTCACGATGTTTTTTGTGCGCGGCTATCTTAAGAAACTAACCGCGAAGGCCTCGGCTCGACAGGGTGCCAGTCCCGCGGCACCGGTTGCCATGCATCCGTGTCCGCGCTGCAGCAAGTCCATCCCCAAGGGCTCAGCATTTTGCGCGCACTGCGGTGCGGCGCTGGCCATGTGGAGTGTGCATCGTGCCGAAGTGAAGACCGGCGGCGATGGACCGGTAACGGGCAAGCCGAAGCCGGTCATCAACGCGTCACTTTGCGTCGGCTGCGGAACCTGCGTGGACGTCTGTCCCGAGACCGGCACGCTGGAGTTGATCAACGGCAAAGCCATCCTGGCTCATCCCGAGCGTTGCACCGGCCACTCCAAATGCGCCGAAGTGTGTCCCACGCAGGCGATCTCGCTGGCTGTCGGCGGTGTGCTGCAGACGATCAAAGTCCCGCACGTCAAGGAAGATTTTGAAACCAACGTGCCAGGCCTGTATATCGTCGGTGAGCTGGGCGGCATGGGGCTGATCAAGACCGCCATTAACGAAGGCAAACTGGTGATCGATCACATCCTCCGCCGAATGCACGAGGCTCCTTCCGCGACACCACTTCCCGAGGGTGGCTTCGACGTGGCGATTGTCGGCGCTGGGCCGGCAGGTCTGAGCGCGTCGCTTTCCGCTCATCAACACGAATTGCGCTATCTGACGCTGGAGCAGGGCGAGATCGCCTCAACCATTCGTCAATATCCCCGCCAAAAATTTCTGATGGCGGAACCGATTGACATCCCGCTGTATGGCAGCTTGTACGTGGCCGACGGCACCAAGGAAGCGTTGCTGGCGGTATGGGAAACTATCGTCAAAAACACCGGTGTGCGCGTCAACACGAACGAGCGGCTGCAATCGGTGCAGCGCAATGGCGCCGGCTTCTACGTTGAATCCGCCAAGGGCCGCTATTATGCGCGCTATGTCGTCCTGGCTCTCGGACGACGTGGCACGCCCCGGGTGCTGAATGTGGCCGGCGGGGACCTCGGCAAGGTTTCTTATCGGCTGATCGAGGCCGAGACATACGAGAACCAGGATTTGCTGATCGTCGGAGGTGGAGACTCCGCGCTTGAGGCGGCGTTGGCCTTAGGCCGGTCAGGGAAAAACCGTGTGATTCTTTGTCATCGCGGCAATGGCTTCGAACGTGCCCGCGAACGCAATCGTGAACGCCTGAAAGAAGCGGTGCAGCAGGGGAAGATACAAGTGTTCCTCAATTCGCATTTGACGGAGGTTCGCGACCAATCTGTTTTGCTCGACTGCAAGGGAATTCCTCGCGAGTTTCCCAATTCATTCGTCTTCATCCTGGCGGGCGGAGAGTCGCCCGAAGAATTCTTGAAAAAAACCGGAGTGGAGATTGTGGAAAAAGTGCTGTCCGCACCCACCTCCTATGCGGATTGATTTCTGAATTAGATCTGGCGCCAAGGCCGTTTTTTGTCGATCGCGTTCGCCAACAGCAGGATGGCACCGGAGAAAAGCAGCGTGTCGAAGAAATAATTCAGCGCCACGATGTCTGCGGGCGCTCGGAGAAGCATCGGCAGGTAAATCCAGAATACGGTATAACTTCAGGAACTTTGAAGCATTCCTCGTCGTATCCCCTTTCGGGTAAACAAATGAGCGAACTCGTCCCGATCAGCACCGAAGTCGAGCCCGTCGAGCAGGCAAGTACGTTACGACGGCTGTTCTTCGGTTCCGAATTGCGCGCCGGCTGGCGGTTGCTGTTGTTCATTGCGCTGGTAGTTGCCATTGGCATTGCGGTGACCTGGCTGACCTCGCGGTTCATTCCTCCCCTCAGCGGCACGCTCAGCGTGGCCGACGTAATCCCCAACGAATTGCGCCGCTTTTTGGTGGTGCTGCTTGCGAGTATTGTCATGGCTCGCGTGGAACGGCGGACCATCGGCAATTACGGACTGCCTGCCCGAACCATGTTCGGGAAGAATTTCTGGGTTGGTTCGCTGTGGGGATTCACTATGGTCAGCAGCATCATCGGAATGATGGCCGCAAGCCATTCGTACGCCTTTGGCGCGGTGACGCTGTCGCTTGCACCCGCGATCAAGTACGGACTTCTGTGGGGCCTGGCATTTCTTGCCGTTGGCTTCACCGAGGAGTTCTCGTTCCGCGGCTATATTCAGTTCACTTTGACAAAAGGATTAGGATTCTGGCCTGCCACCGCGGTCACGTGCGCGTTATTTGCCTGGGTACACCACGGCAATCCTGGCGAAACCAGGGTGGGCCTGTTTAACATCGTTCTGATCGCCGCGTTCATCTGCCTGGCGTTGCGACGCACCGGTTCATTGTGGTTCCCGATTGGGTGGCACCTGGCGTTTGATTGGGGCGAGAGTTTCTTCTATTCCGTTCCCGACAGTGGGACGCACGTCGTCGGACATCTTTTTGAGGCGACGATTCAAGGGAACAAGTGGCTGAGCGGAGGAACGGTGGGTCCCGAAGCAAGCGTGTTCAATGTGCTGGTGACGATTGTCGGCATCATCCTATTTGCGTGGCTCTATCCCCAGGCAAAATATCCCAGTCCTGATCCCGCGGAAGGTGCGATCCGTCGTGAGGCGCTGACTCCCATTCATTGATCCAGATTTCTCCATCCCTGGTCAGACGCCGGATCACAGTCATTTCCTGTTGTGCAATAGCTGAACTCGGTAACGGGATGAATCTCCCACGCAGTGGCGCGAATTTTGCGTTTGGGAAAATTCCAGTGCTCGTTGTCGAATAACGCGTATCCACGAACCCGTACCAACGTCCACGGTTTCCCTGCTTTCGGTTTCAGTTTGTCAATGGATGTGAGTTTCCATGCCGGATGGTTCTTGCGAATCCGGGGAGTCATTTCGACCACGACGAATTTCTTCTTGGTTGCTCCCGCCTTATTTTCTGCCAGCCAGATGTGGTAATCGCGGTTGGGAGTCGGCTTGTAGCAGTTGCAGGTCTCCGGGTCCGATTGAGTGGCGTCGAATAGGAAGGCAGTAAGTGTCACGCCGGAGCCATTCTCCACGTCAGTGACCTGGGTACGCTCGGCGTCGGCCCAATTGGACCGTGTGGCTTTGTTGACCGCTTTGGAATTGAGAGCGACAAAATCAGCGAAGGACAACGCAACGAATTGAGAGGGCGCGCTTGTACGGTTTTTCTGGGTATTCAGTTCGGAATCAGGCCGTGTACCGCAGCCCGTCGTGGGGCACGAGGTCAATTTCGCGCACTGGGCTTTGGTCTTGGCCGAGGTAGGTGTAATTACAAGGAGCAATGCCGCGACCAATACCGGGAAAAACTTGAGCATCGAGTCGGCCTCAGATGTTGATGGTTGGCAATTGTGATCTGCGCGGAGTACCTCCGCAATAGAAAATCACGATAACGCGACGAGACTGTTTGACGCGATCGGTTGCGCCTTCTGGGGCGGAACGAAGCCCGCTTCCAGCTTGACTCTTCTTGTAACTGTATGATAAGCTTAGGGTTAGCATGATGAGGCGAGTTTACATCTTGATCGCGTGTCTGATTCTGTTCAGTGTGGTGGCGGTCTTTGTCAGCCCAGGGGTAGACCTGGAGCCGACCGCGATGCGCGCCGTGCAGGCGGCCACGCTGGCCATGGCGGCCCTGGCCGCTGCGGCCACCCTTTTGACCTCAATGCTCCTGGCTTCAGAGCAGTTCACCCCGAGCGGTGGTGCGCTTCACTGTTGCAGCATCGTCCCTCCGGACCTAATCGCTGTTATCTGTACGCGTCTCTGCTAGTCGTCTCCTTCTCCGCGGGCTTTTGACCTTACCTGCCTGGGACACACGTTCAAGCACCTCAACAGAAGGAGAACACCATGTTGCCTTTGAAGGGAAATCAAGAGCCGCGGCCAACGGCGAGCTGCCGATTTTGAAAGCATTCACTGAGAATGCGTTTCGGAGATGCTTCATGAGGTCACGTTTCCCTGGTGAGAGAGTGAATTGAGTGGAACCGGTATTTTTCCGCTCGGGCGGAGCAGAAGGAGGAGAAGAGTTTGACGGATAGAGTCAATGAGTGGATGCGAATGATCGCTACCCATCCCTGGTTGGTCCCTTTGGGGGAGATGATCGCTCTCGCGGTGGGTGCCTGGATTCTGCGGGCGGTGGTGCTCCGGCGCCTTCACTCCCTCGCCTCGAAGACGACCAATCATGTTGATGACGCGCTAGTGAACCTGGCCGATCGTGCCATCACACCAGCCCTCATCCTGGGAATCGCAGCCCTGGGATTGAGTTTTCTTCCGCTGACACCATCGCTGCAGCATGCTAGCAATCGTATTCTGCTGCTGGCTACCCTCGCCGTGGTGCTGTACTACGCCTCGGCGGCAGTCCAGTTGCTGGTGGATGCGTGGCTAAGTCGCAGGGTGGCAAGTGAGAGCGCGCGTGACCCCATCCGGTTCGCATCGCGTGTGCTCTTTGCCGGGCTCGCCGTCATGATTGTTCTCGACAATCTTGGCATTTCCCTTACCGCCGTATGGACAACCCTGGGAGTCGGCAGCGTGGCGGTCGCCTTGGCGCTTCAGGACACACTGTCCAACTTCTTTTCGGGCGTCTACCTTCGTCTGGACAACCCAGTCCGTATCGGCGATTACATCAAACTGGAAGGCGGGGAAGAAGGCTTCGTCGTGCATCTGGGCTGGCGGTCAGCGCGGGTACGCACCCTCCCAAATAATATGGTGGTGGTCCCGAATGCAAAGCTTGCTTCCACTATCCTGACCAACTACTCTTTGCCAGAGGCGGGAATGTCACTGTTGATCTCCATTTCGGTGAGCTACGGAAGCGATCCCGATCAGGTGGAACAGGTCCTGGTGGATGAGGCCACGCGCGCAGCGGGCGTGGTTGAAGGTCTAGTGAAAGATCCGGCGCCTTTCGTCCGCTTCATTCCAGGATTCGGGGATTCGTCGCTGGATTTCACATTGATCTGCCGAGTCAGCAGCTTCGTGGACCAGTACCTTGTCCAACACGAACTGCGGAAGCGAATACTGGCCCGATTCCGGCGCGAGAGAATTGAGATTCCATTTCCGCAACGCGATATCCACGTATACGAGAAACCGGAGAGAGTCTTGAGTGCGGCAGGAGACTCCCGATGAGACGAACCGAGATTACCCATTCATTTGGGGTCAGGGAGCGATGAGCTGAAGCCCATTTTTTATTCAGGGAGAAAACGATGTATCGAACTGCGAGCATTTGCGTAGTGCTGTTGGTCGGATGGTCGGCTGCGGCCTGGTCGGAAACGCCCAGCAGTACACACGATGAAAAATCGTCCGTCTGTACCTACGACGACGGCAAAGAAGTGAGCGTCAAATATAAAGCCGCGTCAATCAAGAACGACAAGATGCAAGATGGAAAACCGTGGACTCCCGGGCATGCTCCGATGTTTCTGTTCACATCGGCTCCGCTGAGAGTGGGCGAGGGCGATGTTCCGGTCGGCGCATACAGCATGTTTGTGATCCCCGGCAGGAAGCAGTGGACCCTTATCGTCAATAAGAGCACCACGGGGGAAAAATACGAACAATCGCAGGACCTGGCGCGCGTCTCCATGGATCTTGGAACTTTAGGTTCGGCGGAGAAGGAAGTTTCCGTTGTGTTTGGGCATCTCGGTCCCAAGCAGTGCAGCCTGCGAATCTATTACGGCACGTTTGGCGCATTTGCTGAAATTCACGAACAGTAGCCCTCAGAAGCGCACGCCGATGCCGCCGGTGACGACCAGATTGTTCTGGCGCTGCAGGAAAAGCGGATCGAGGCCGGGGCTGCCGGAATAGTAATCGCGCACTTCCGCACGAAGAGAAACGTGGGGTAATACCTTAAGGTCGAGGCCGCCGCCAAAATCCACGGCGGCTGTATTGTTTGCGCTTGTTCCTCCGCCGCTGAGGTTGCGGTTGAATCGCGCCAAGCCGCCTCCCACCGCAAAGTACGGCGAGATGAGGAAGGAAGGAGCCAGGCGGGCGCGGACCCCGGGCGTGATGAACAATGCGGTGTAACTGCCGCCGATCAGCGGAATGAAACTCGAGGGTACGAAGGAGTCGAAGGATCCCGCGACAGGAATCTCCAGCGAGAGTTGCAGGGCGGGCACGGCGAAAATTTGTCGCGCATAAGAACCCTCGATGGCGAACGCCGTACCGGCGCTAAGCGGATTGTCGGCGGTAAAGTAGCCTCCGAAAGTGACTCCGAGGTCGTTCTTCTGCGCTTGTGCGCCGCTCACCAGGACGGCAAGTCCCAACAAAACGATCACCATCCGCAACCGTACGCGGCAAGCTGAGCTTCCGGGTGCAGCTGCGAGGCGAACTTCTTCCTTCGCATTTTCCACGGCGTTTGTCCTTACCAGCAAATTTTGTCTCTTTCGAGTGGTAGTAGAGAGATGCGCAAAAAGGCCTGAACCGCTGCCTGAGGAGTGCATTCTCTGCTTTTTTTATGCGAGCGGGGAATGATTGCGGGATGCAGGGGGATTAGGGTAGCCTGTAACCCATCGCCACGCATTCGCGCGGCAACTCCAACCAAAGGCACGGCAGGACGCGGTATGACGCTGGCTTTGCGCCCATCGAAAATTCATTCCCTGGGATGCTACACAACCGAACCTATCAGGAAAGGCACGTTCGTTGTCGAATACACCGGGCCGCGCATCACGGTGGAAGAGGCGGACGAACGCTACGCCAATCATGATGAAACCTATTTGTTCGGACTCACGGACGGAAAATATGTGATTGATGGCCAGGGGGTGGCGGCGTTTATCAATCATTCCTGCGATCCGAATTGTGAGACGGAAGAGATCGATGGCCGGGTGTGGATCATGGCACTGCGCGACATCGCCGCCGGGGAAGAACTGACCTACGAATACGAATTGTACGACAGCGATGAGGGCGAGAAAGCGCCCTGTTGCTGCGGCGCCGCGAAATGCCGGGGTACGATGTATTCCGACGAAGAGCTGGACAGACGGGCGGGCAATGGCAAGGGACCGAAGGAATCAGGTTAAGTGGCAGCTTCCAACGTCGCCGAAACTTTCTCCCACTTCGCCAGAAGCTCAGCGAGTTCACGGCGGCGCTGCTCCAGAAGAGCTGTCAATCGAATCGTCTCCTGCGCGCTCACAAAAGTTTGCGATGCCTGCTCGTATTCCGCAATTTCATTTTCTGCGCGCGTGATCTCATTCTCGAGTTGCTGCCGCTGGTCCTGCATTTCCCGCAACTTGTAAGGATTGACCTTTTTCGATTTGGGCAGGGAAGGCGAGCTATCACCATTGTTGCCACCCGCCACCTCTGCGCCTTGGACTGCTTGGGTGAGTGGCGTTCCCTGATTCTGTTTGCGCCAGAGATAGTCTTCGTAGTTGCCGGGAAAGATGCGCACCTCGCCCTCGCCAATCTCGAACACGCGTGTGGCGAGCTTGTCGATGAAGTAGCGGTCATGCGAAACGAACACCACCGTGCCATTAAATTTTTCCAGCGCATCGAGCAGCACATCTTTGGCGCGCAGGTCCAGATGGTTCGTGGGTTCATCGAGCAGAAGGAAGTTGGACGGCTGAAGCAACATGCGCGCCAGAGCATAACGATTGCGTTCGCCGCCCGAAAGCACGCTCAGCTTCTTGAAAACATCGTCGGCAGAAAAGAGGAAACATCCCAGCAGATTGCGCAGCTCGGTCTGCGCGAAGTGCGGTGCCAAGCTCCAAAGATCATCGAGCATCCGCCGGTCGGCATCCAGTTCCTTGTATTGGTCCTGGGCGAAATAGTCTGCTTCCACATTGTGACCCAGGCGGAATTCGCCGCCCGTCGCAGGTTCGATTCCGGCGAGCAGTTTAATGAGGGTTGACTTACCGGCACCGTTGACGCCGACCAAGGCAACGCGTTCGCCCCGCTCGATGACGAGGCTCACGTCGCGAAATACTTCCTTCGTGCCGTAGGCCTTGGCCACATCCTTGAACTCGGCAACGATGCGCCCGCTGGGTTTGGGTTGCGGAAACGAGAAGTGGATCGTCTTTTCTTCGGGCGGCACTTCGATGCGCTCGATGCGTTCGAGTTCCTTGATGCGGCTTTGCACCTGCTTGGCTTTGGTGGCCTGATAACGAAAGCGATTGATGAAAGCCTCGAGATGCTCGATGCGTTCCCGCTGATTTCGGTACGCCGCCTCCAGTTGTTCTTTGCGTTGATTCTTCTGTTTGAGGAACTGCTCGTAGTTGCCGGTGTAGAAGGTGACGGAGCGGTTCCATATCTCGGCGATCTTGCCTACGGTAACGTCGAGGAAATAGCGATCGTGAGAGATGACCACGTAGGAGTAGGGATACTGGAGCAGGTAATCCTCGAGCCAATTGCGGGCTTCGAGATCCAGGTGGTTGGTGGGCTCATCGAGCAACAGGAGGTTGGGCTTCTGCAGGAGAAGTTTGGCCATGGCCAGGCGCATCTGCCATCCGCCACTGAATTCCTCGGTGCGCCGCTCCCAGTCTTCTTTGCGGAATCCCAGGCCGGCCAGCACGGCGCCCACTTGCGCGTCCAGGGCATATCCGTCGTGCGCATGAAACTGACCCTGCAGGTGATGATAGCGGTCAGCGATCTGGTGGTATTCGGCACTGGCGTGATCTACGTCCGCCATGCGGCCCGCCAGCGACTCCATTTCGCTCTCCATGGCGCGCACGCGGTCGAACACCGACATGCATTCCTCGAAAACCGTGCGTCCGGACAAGCTGAGGCCATCTTGCGGCAGGTATCCGATAGTCATGCCCTTCATGGCCGTCATCGAGCCGTAGTCGAGCGACTCCAGTCCGGCCAGCACTTTGAGCAGGGTGGTCTTGCCAGTGCCGTTGGCGCCGACCAGGCCAACCCGATCCTGGGCCGTGATCAGCCAATCGAGATTTTCAAAAAGAAGTTTGGGGCCAAAACGCTTGCCCGCCGAAGAGAGTTGAATCATGCTTGTGTTTATTGTCGCAGAGGAGCAGGCAAGGGGGAAGTTGCCGGCTAGGATTGCGGCGATGCCGGGGAGTAAACTACGTCGCTCCCTTCGAGGTCATCTGTGTTTTTGCGGCACGGAGCGGGTGAAATTCCCTTATGCATCCAGTTACGCTTGCTATCGCCGCCGGCAGTATCAGCACTTTGATCTGGATTTATCTGCTGCTGGGACGCGGGCGCTTCTGGTTGATAGCGACGCCGGAGGTCCCTGTTAGCAACAATTCCGCAGCGGTGGCGGTGATTGTTCCCGCACGCGATGAGGCCGGGGTCATCGCTCAGAGTATCTCTTCACTGCTCCGTCAAGACCACCGTGGATCCCTGCACGTTGTTCTGGTGGACGATGGCAGTCGGGATGGAACGGTTCAGATCGCAAAACAGGCCGCGGAAGATCTTGAACAAGCCTCTCGACTGACCGTGGTTGCAGGGAAGCAGCTTCCGCCAGGCTGGTCGGGAAAACTGTGGGCCTTGAACCAAGGAATCGAAATGGCGGCCGAGCTTAGACCTGATTTCTTTGTTTTCACCGATGCTGATGTGGTGCACGGATCCCACAGTGTCGCCGAGCTTGTCGGCATCGCGGAGCGAGAGGGCTACGATTTAGTGTCGTTCATGGTCAAGCTGCACTGCCGCAAGGACTCCGAGAAACTTCTTATCCCAGCATTCATCTTCTTTTTTTTTATGCTTTACCCTCCCGCCTGGATCTGCGATCCGAAGCGCCGCACGGCGGGCGCTGCCGGCGGATGCATTCTAATTAAGCCCGAGGCTCTCGCGAGAGCAGGGGGAATCGAAGGCATCCGCGGCCAGATCATTGACGACTGCGCGCTGGCACGAAAAGTCAAAGATAGCGGCGGGCGAATATGGATGGGGACGAGCGCTTCCTCTCAGAGTATCCGTCCGTACCGATCGGCCTTCGACATCGGTGGCATGATTTCTCGCACCGCGTTCAATCAGTTGCGCCATTCGGGTTGGATGCTCCTCGTCGCGGTCGCTGGACTGATTCTGACTTACATAGTTCCTATTGCACTGCTATTCACGCAGTATGTCTCGTTGGTTAGTCTGGGAGCGATACTCTGGTTTGTGATGGCGATTGCGTATTTGCCAACAATCATGCTGTATCGGCTGCATCCGCTGTGGGCGTTAACTCTTCCGTTAGCCGCGGTTTTCTACCTGGGGGCGACCTTGCATTCTGCGTTCCGCTATTGGATGGGACGCGGAGGCCGATGGAAAGGAAGAGTGCAGGATCCGGTGAAGACAAGCGCAGCGCGGTAATTGCATCGAACAAGCATGAGGGATTCCAGACTTCGGAAATCCGAGCCTGCGCGCCGAGTCGGTTTGGCTCGCGCGCTTTCCAAGCTGGGGCACTGTTCACGCTCACAGGCGGCGGAACTCGTACGCGATGGCCGCGTGACCCTGAACGGCAAGGTTCCCCGCGATCCAGAGACAGCGGTCAATCTGAAGCAGGACTGCATCCAAGTGGACCATCGAAGAGTCGAATCCAGGCGCAAGATTTATCTCGTACTGAACAAGTCGCGGGGGGTGCTGACGACCGCCGCCGATGAGAAAGGTCGTCTCACGATCTATGACAGCTTGCCGCACGATCTGCCGTGGGTCGCTCCCGTGGGGAGACTCGACATGGCGAGCGAAGGTTTGTTGCTGCTGACGAACGACTCGGAATGGGGAGCGCGCATTGCCGCTCCGGAGACTCACCTCGACAAGACCTACCATGTAAGGGTAGCGGCAAATCCTGACCAAGCACTTCTCGAGTCACTCACGATGGGCGTGAAGGCTGCCGAGGGTGATTTTCTCAAGGCGAAGACAGCTCGTGTGGTCCGGCGGGGAAAGCGCAATGCCTGGTTGGAAATCGTGCTCGACGAAGGGAAGAATCGGCAGATACGGCGGATGCTTGAGGCGTTGGGGATCGAGGTACTCCGGTTGGTCCGGGTCGCGATTGGGCCACTTCTCATGAGTGATCTTACCAAGGGTTCCTGTCGGCAACTTACGGCGGAAGAAAAATCAACTCTGGATCGAGCCATGCTGGTGGCCACGGGGGGCCGGTTACAGGGACGGGCGAGAGAAAATTTTCGGAACCAAGCAGCGGTTCCTCGCAATCACAGATAAGCCAGAACTGAATTCGCAAGCAGGGACGTTTGCGCCGGCCCTGTACGGCAAGGGTGTTGGGACTAGAGATTTTTCAGGTCAGATTTATGGAGCCCGGCACGGGACCAGAAAAACCAGCATTCCGAGTTGCCGACGCCGGCCAGTTTGCCCAATTGTATGTAGCCGGAGGCAGAGGGTTCGTTGATGCCGCGCTCCCAGCGTGAAACGGCCATAGCGGAGACGCCAAGTTTTTCCGCCAGTTCGGTCTGACTCATTGCCAGGGCAGCGCGCAACTTTTCGATGCGTGTAGCCCATTGCGGTCTTGCCATTTTGGTTGCAGCACGCATAATCTATTCTTGACACGCTTTAACGCCAGAGTTATACGTTATTGGCCAGAGGACGCCATTTCCGAAGAGGCACGCTTGATGACCAGCTATGCTAGCAAAAAATTCGATTTGGCGCGAGTCGCGCATTTCCGCGGCCTGTATGCCCGGGTGGCGCGCCAGCTAGGCGTAGACCGGTCTTTCGTGAGCCGTGTGGCGCGGGGCGAGCGCCGTTCCAAGGAAGTGGAACAGGCACTGCAGAAAGAGATCCGCAGAATCGAGAAACTGTTGCGAGCCTGAATGCAAACTGCCTACGTGGCGCTGGTCCGGCTCTGGGCCAAATCCACTTCCACCTGCCGCTTTTCCTCTTCCGACACCTTGAACATTTCGCGCGGCTTCAGCCCCATCATGCCGGCGATGACGACATCGGGCAATTGCTGGATGCGTACGTTATAAGTGTTAACGTCGTCGTTAAAAAACTCCCGGCGGTCGGCGATCATGTCTTCCAGTTCCGAGATGCGCTTCTGCAGTTGCAGGAAGTTGTTGTTGGCTTTGAGGTCGGGATAGTTCTCGGCCACGGCGAACAGGCTTTTCAAAGCGCCCGTGGTCAACAAGTCAGCCTGAGCTTTTTCTCCCACACTGCCGGCGCGCATGTAGGCCGTGCGCGCCTCTGTAACCCGTTGCAGGGTCTGCTGTTCGTATTGCATGTAGCCCTTGCAGGTGGCGACCAGGTTAGGGAGTTCATCGTGGCGCTGCTTCAGCAGGACATCGATATTGGCCCAGGCTTTCTCGACGTCGTTGCGCAGCCGAACCAGGCCGTTGTAAATAATGACAACGTAGATCAGCAGTCCTGCGCCGACCAACAAAATGATCAAACCAGCCAGAATGGAAAGGCCCATATTCTGTTTTTCCCGCGCCAGATTGTAAGTCGGTTTCGCTCCTCAGAACAGCTTGAATTTAGCCAGGAGAATGGCAAGGCAAACCACCGCCGCCGCCCCACCGCCAAATATCATCAATGCAGCCTTGTTGCGCAGCGAGCTCTCCAGACCTTTTTCGCTGCGCCACGAGATGAGGAACGTGGGGTCATTGGTTCCCTTGGTGATGAGATTGCGGTCGTGAAGCCCTGTGCAGGCGGGGTTTTCGATGCACGTACCGGTGAGCTCATATTCGTAGCCGGGCAAGATACAGTACTCATTCAGGCGAAAGCGACCCTCCACCGGTTCGAAGTCTCCCAGCAGTTGTCCCGAGGACTGTAATTCGGTGAGGTGCTGCAGAGCGGCCTGGCGCTCCTGTTCGTGCTGCGGATCATTCAACTGTTGCGAGGCGATGGCCAACATCGGCTGCAGGAGATTGGGCATGTGTCCGGGATTGGTGGCGGTTCCCTGGTTGAAGGCGTGGAGCGACTGGGCAAGGAGCTGCAGCTTTGCGCTTTTTTCCCGGTCCAGGCCGGCAGGAGCGCGGGAAATCATTCGTTCGGCAAATCGAGTGAAGCGGCGCGAGCCGGCCGAAAAGATGTAGCGCCTCAACTCCACATCCGTCTCAGCGTTTGCAGAACTCGACAACTCGCGCTTCGAGGTTTCCTGCAGGTCGTAGTCGCAGCCATGGGCATCGACCAGGACCTTACCCGTCGCATCTTCCAGGTAAAAATTTGCGCCATCGGCATCGGTAGCATAGTGCGACCAATTGCCTCCGTGGCTGTCGCTGCTCCACTTCTGGATATCAACTTTATAAAAGAGACAGGAGATATGGCTGACCGGGCTGTTGATGACCTGTTCGCCGCCGGCTTTGCCGCGGACTTTCACCAGCCCCATGGGAACGCTGCGGATGGGAATTTGGGGGACATCGGCGATGAGGCGGTAACGGCGGTAGGCGCGAAAGCCCCTGAAGAACGTGATCACTCCGAGAAAGAAACCAACGAAGATCCCGCCATAGAAATTGTCGTCACTGCTGCTGCTCCACAGCATATTCTGATCTGGCGAATGCTATACGATTCGGGTATTCGGACACAATCGCAGGCATGAGGGCGTTCGTATTCCAGCCAACAATTATCGGTTGGGATGATAGGAAACCGGTTGCTCGCGATTGTCAGCCGGGTTTGGCGGCTGCAGAAATACGAGCGGATGCTGCTTCAGGTTGTCGCGCACGTGAGGATGATCCTCGAAGAATTCCTGCAGATCGGCGTGGCGCGCCAGGAATTTTGGGTCATCAATCAAACCTGGGCTGTTCTTTAACTCTTCCGCGGTCTGTTGGTGGAGGGCAAAAAGATGGTCGAACGTGTTCAGTTCATATCGGCTGATATGCTGACCAACCTGAGCGAATCGTCGTTCCCTGGCGAGGAATGCCTGCGGGCGGGTGCGGATCTCGATTTCCACTTGCCGATGATTCTTCAGAAACTCGTCCAGGGAAGGATGATTGATCCGGAATTCTTCGTTTCCGACCAGCGATGGATTGCGTCTGAGGTCGTGCGCAACGGAGGGACGAGCATCGAGAAACTCGTCAAAACTCTCGAGCTCAGCCCGATTGTTTTCTGAGACGGTCTGGGTCGCGGACGTCACTCTCTGGCCCCGAGAAGCAGGCGGAAGAAAAGCGGTCACGAGCGCCAGCACAATCGCCGTCATTACCGCGAGTATGACATCTCTTCTGA
>Ga0070741_10013133_pt1 | contig 14725 bp, 14 predicted proteins | sample Coa_R1_4_FD_66440 | JGI IMG/M metagenome (GOLD analysis project Ga0070741, IMG submission 66440) | Surface soil microbial communities from Centralia Pennsylvania, which are recovering from an underground coalmine fire - Coalmine... | ecosystem: Environmental > Terrestrial > Soil > Unclassified ...
TCGGCGCGCGGCACGAGGTTGATGTTCACGCGCGCGCGGTTCATCGATCCGACGCTGCCGCCGGTGCTGACGAAGAACGAATCGACGTACGGATTCTTCTTGATCACGTCGGCCACGCGCGTCGATGCGGCGACCATGTCGTAGAACGACGTCCCCTGCGCCGCCACCATGTTGACGTTCAGCGAGTCGTTGTCCTCGTCGGGGACGAACCCTTTGGGCACCACGCGGAACATCCACACGGTCGCGGCGATGACGCCGGCAAACACGACCATCATCGCGCCGCGATGACGCAGCGTGACGGCGAGGCTCGCCGCGTACACACGCTTGGTCCGCTCGAACGTCCGCTCGAGGACCGCCGCCAGGCCGCGCTTCGCGTGAATCGACGCGGCGCGAAGGAAGCGGCTGCAGAGCATCGGCGTCAGCGTCACCGACACGACGCCGGAGATGAGAATCGCCGCCGTGATCGTCACCGCGAACTCGCGGAACAGCCGGCCGAGCACGCCGCCCATGAACAGAATCGGGATGAACACGGCGGCGAGCGACACCGTCATCGTCACGATCGTGAAGCCGATCTCCTTCGACCCTTTCATCGCCGCCTCGAACGGCTGCTCGCCGTGCTCCATGTGGCGGACGATGTTCTCCAGCATCACGATCGCGTCGTCGACGACGAAACCGATCGAGAGGATGAGCGCCATCATCGACAGGTTGTCGAGACTGAAACCGAGCAGCTCCATGACGCCGAACGTGCCGAGAATGGAGAACGGCAGCGCGAGCGCGGGAATGAGCGTCGCCGATCCGCTGTGCAGGAACAGGAAGATCACGAACACGACCAGCGCGAGCGTGATCGCCATCGTCCACTGGATGTCGGTGAACGCCTCGCGGATGTTCTTCGAGCGGTCGCCGCGGATCGTCAGGTGCACCGACGGCGGGAGCTCCGCTTCGAACGCCGGCAGGAGCGCGCGGATCGCGTCGGTGACCGAGATCGTGTTGCTGCCCGGCTGCTTCATCACCGACAGCGTGATCGCGCGCTGGCCGCCGCCGTCCTTCGTATACAGCCACGACTCGTTCAGGTTGTTCTCGACGTCGTCGATGACGTTCGCGACGCGATCGAGGCGCACCGGCGCGCCGTTGCGATAGGCGACGATGAGCGGACGAAACGCGGCCGCATTCATCAACTGTCCGCTGGCCTGGATGCTGTAGGTTTCGTCGGCGCCGTAGAGCTGGCCGGTCGGCAGGTTGACGTTCCAGTTCTGCAGCGCCTGGTTGACCTCGTTGAGCCCGATGCCTTCGGCGTGCAGCTTGTTGGGATCGACCTGGACGCGGACCGCGTACTTCTGCGCGCCCATCACCTGCACCTGCGACACGCCGTCGACCATCGAGATCCGCGGCGCGATGACGTTCTCGGCGTAGTCGTCGAGCGTCGACATCGGCACGGTCTTCGACGTCAGGCCGAAGTACATGATCGGGAAGTCGGCCGGATTGAACTTGCGGAACGACGGCGGCGCCGGCATCCCGGCCGGCAGGAGCGGCATCGCGGCCGCAATCGCCGTCTGGACGTCGACCGCCGCGCTGTCGATCGGCCGGTTGAGATCGAACTGCAGCGTGACGTTGGTGCCGCCGGTCGAGCTCGACGAGGTCATCTCGTCGAGGCCGGCGATGGTCGTGAACTGTCGCTCGAGGGGGCTCGCGACCGACGAAGCCATCGTGCCCGGATCCGCGCCAGGGAGCCCGGCGCTGACGTTGAGCGTCGGGAAATCGGTGTTGGGCAGGTCGCTGACGGGCAGCGCGCGGTACGCCACGATGCCCATCACGGCGATCCCGAGCATCAGCAGGCTGGTCGCGATCGGGCGCCTGATGAAGACGGCCGACAAGTGCATTGAATCCAATATATCTGGATTCGCAGCACCGAGTGTGGACGATTGCAACGCCTCAGCGACGCTGGGCGACGGGGATGACGAACTTCTCCCCGGTGTGGGTCGGCGAGAAGCTGATCACTTTCACGTCGACGAGCCCGGCGGCCTTGCCGGCCTCCATCACCGCACGCTCGGAAATCTCGGGCCGCCCCTTGGGACGGATCACCCACAGCGCGCCATGCGGCTTCATCGACTTCTTCAGCGCCGCCAGACGCACGAGCTCTTTCGCGTCGACCGCGCCGAAGAAGATCGCGTCGCTCTCGTCCACGACGCGGCCGATGCTGAGGTGGGCCACGGCGCCGCGGAGCTCCTTGACGAACGCCGGATCGCCGATCGACACGAGCGACACGCGCCACCCGGGCTTGACGCCGAGCTTCTGCAGGCGCGTGCGGTGACTGTAGTCCTTCTCAGCCACGCGTCGCCTCGAGCAGTGCGCGCCGTTTCGGCGGAGTGAAACGCTCGATCGCGTACCGGACGGTCGTCCGCGGAATCGAAGGGCCGCGAGCACGCAGGTAGCGTTCGAGGCGCGCGGGATCGACCTTGCCCGCTTCGCGCAACGCCCAGCCGACCGCTTTGTGAATCAAATCGTGCTCGTCGGGATGCAGCACCGCGGCGACATCGTACAGAAGATCGAGCGGCGCCGAACGCCTCGCGATTGGCTTGATCAAGCCGACGATCGACGCGCGGCGCACCCACAGGTTCCGGTCGCGCGCCCACTGCCGCAGCTCCGGCGCGCGATCCGGAAAGCGGACGAGCAGCGGACCGACGAGCAGCCCGCAGATCGCGTCGGTCGTCGCCCAGTTCGCCGAGTGATGGCGCGCGAGCCACCGTTTCCACCGCGGCAGCAGCGCCGGCCTGAAGTCGCGTGCGTAGCGCGCCACCAGTTCGATGCCGACCGATTTGGCTTCGAGATACGGATCCTCGATCAGCTGATCGGCGAGCGCCATCGCCTCGTCAATCGACCAGCGCCCGCGGTTGGCCGCGTGGATCGATCGCACGAGCGCGCGCATCGGCGCGGTACCGGTGTTGTAGAAGCGAAGGCCGTGGTCGCCGCGGAAGTAACGCGCCGCGTCGAACGCGCCGGCCGGCCGCGCCATCGCCACCAGCGCGCGCGTTACGCGAGCTTTCGTAGGATGAAGCATTTCAGGTAGTAGGTCTCCGGCACGCCGAGCATCACCGGATGATCGCGTCCCTGCATCCGCTTTTCGACGACGGTCACGTGCGCCGCCGCGTCGACGGCGGCATCGTAGACGATGTCGGCGAACATCGCCTCGCTGACGTGGTAGGAGCAGCTGCAGGTGACGAGCGTGCCGCCCGGATGCAACAGCTTCAGCGCGCGGAGGTTGATCTCCTTGTAGCCCGCGCGCGCGTTCGCGACCGCGCCCTTGTTCTTCGCGAACGCCGGCGGGTCGAGGACGATCGTGTCGAAGCGCTCCCCGAGCCGCTCGAGCCCGCGCAGTTCGTCGAACACGTTGCCGACGCGCGCGTCGACCGCCACGCCGTTGCGCTCGGCGTTCGCGCGCACGCGTGCGACCGCGTCCTCCGAGACGTCGATCGCGATCGTCTCCTGACAGCGGCGCCCGAGCACGAGCGCGAAGCCGCCGTTATAACTGAAGCAGTCGAGGAGCCGGCCGCGCGCGTACTGCGCCGCCGCCGCGCGATTCTCCCGCTGGTCGAGAAACAACCCGGTCTTCTGGCCGCGCCGCAGGTCGACGTCGTACTCGATCCCGACTTCCGCGACGCTGACGAGCTCGGGAACGTCGCCGGCCAGCACCTCGACGCGCTGCTCGAGCCCTTCGAGCTGACGCGTCCGCGAGTCGTTGCGCGCGAGGATCCCTTTCGGCTGCAGCAGGTCGGTCAGCATCGACACGATCGCCGGCAGCAGCCGATCCATCCCTTGCGACAGCGCCTGCACGACGAGATAGTCGCCGTAGCGATCGACGACGAGCGACGGCAGGAGATCGGCTTCGCCGTGGACGAGCCGGTACGCCGTCGCGTCGATCTCGAGCGCGCGGCGGAACGCGACGGCCGCGTCGAGCCGGGCGCGCACCAGCGCCTCGTCGGCGACCCGGTCGCCGTCGGTGAGCATGCGCAGCGCGATCTGCGATCGGTCGCTGTAGAGCGCGCTGCCGAGCGGACGGCCGCCGCGGCGGCTGTGCACGGTGACGATGGCGCCCGCGTCCGCGCGCGCGTCGGCGACGTCGGCGCGATAGATCCACGGATGCCCGCTGCGCAGCCGCTCTTCGCCCCGCGCGGTGATCGTGACGCTCGCCATCCGGACAGTCTACAATTGTGCGCTGTGCGTATCGCTATCGGCGCGGATCATGCCGGCTTCCGGCTGAAAGAGCATCTGAAGCAGACGCTCGCGAAGCTCGGGCACGCGGTGGACGACCACGGCACGACCAGCGAAGCGTCGGTCGACTACCCGCCGATTTGCATCGGCGTGGGCCGCGCCGTCGCGGAAGGGCGCGCCGACCGCGGCATCGTGCTCGGCGGCAGCGGGCAGGGCGAGCAGATCGCCGCCAACAAGGTGCCCGGCGTGCGCGCCGCGCTGTGCAACGACCTCTACACCGCGCGCCTGTCGCGCGAGCACAACGACGCCAACGTCCTCTCGATGGGCGGGCGCATCGTCGCCGACGGCCTCGCGGACGAGATTCTCACGCTGTGGCTCGCCACGGCGTTCGAAGGCGGACGCCATCAGCGGCGCATCGATCAGATTTCAGCTGCCGAACGGAGCGCGAGGCTGTAGCCGAGCGATAGCCATGCCAACACAAACCACCCCCGCCATGTGGCGCACGCTGCGCGAGACCGATCCCGACATCGCCGCCGCGATCACCAACGAGCTGCACCGGCAGAATCACGGGCTCGAGCTGATCGCGTCGGAAAATTTCGTCAGCCGCGCGATCCTCGAAGCGGCCGGCTCCGTCTTCACGAACAAATACGCCGAAGGCTATCCCGGACGCCGTTACTACGGCGGCTGCGAGTACGTCGACGTCGTCGAACGCCTCGCCATCGATCGTGCGAAAGCGCTGTTCGGGGCGGACCATGCGAACGTGCAGCCGCACTCGGGCGCGCAGGCCAACATGTCGGTGTACCTGACGCTGCTCAAGCCCGGCGACACCGTGCTCGGCATGAACCTCGCGCACGGCGGGCACCTCACACACGGTCACCCGCTGAATTTCTCCGGCAAGCTCTACACCATCGTCCCCTACGGCGTGAAGAAAGAGGACGAGCGGATCGACTACGACGAGCTCGATCGCCTCGCCGACGAGCACAAGCCGAAGATGATCATGGTCGGCGCGAGCGCGTACTCGCGCGTCATCGACTTCCCGCGCATCCGCAAGGCCGCGGATCGCGTCGGCGCCGCGATGGTCACCGACATGGCGCACATCGCGGGGCTCGTCGCCGCCGGCGTCCATCCGAGCCCGGTGCCGCACTCGGACTTCGTCACGACGACCACGCACAAGACGCTGCGGGGTCCGCGCGCGGGGATGGTGCTCTGCCGCGAGCAGTACGCGAAGGAACTCGACAAGGCGGTGTTCCCCGGCCTGCAGGGCGGACCGCTCGTGCACATCATCGCGGGCAAAGCGGTGTGCTTCAAGGAAGCGGCGGAGCCGGCGTTCGCGGAGTATCAAAAGCAGATCGTCCGCAACGCGACGGCGCTCGCCGGCGTCCTGACGGCGGCCGGGTTCCGCCTGGTCAGCGGCGGCACGGACAACCACCTGATGCTCGTCGACGTGTTCTCGAAAGGGATCACCGGCAAGGTGGCGGAAGCGGCGCTCGGCAAGGCCGGCATCACGGTCAACAAGAACGCGATCCCGTTCGACCAGAATCCGCCGATGGTCGCGAGCGGCATTCGCATCGGCACGCCCGCCGTGACGACGCGCGGGATGCGCGAAGCGGACATGGAAACGGTCGGCGAGCTGATCGTGCGCGCGCTGAAAACGCCCGAGGACGATCACGCGCTCGGCATGGTGAAAGCCGAGGTCGAGACGCTGTGCCGCAGGTTCCCGCTCTATCCCGAGTAGTCGACGAGACGTTCGCCGCCGACGGACCGCTCGCGCGCGCGATGCCCGATTTCGAGCCGCGCGCCGGCCAGGTGACGATGGCCGCGGCCGTCGCGGCGGCGTTCGAACGCGGCGGCGTGCTGCTGGCCGAAGCGGGCACCGGCACCGGCAAAACGCTCGCGTATCTCGTCCCCGCGATCCTCAGTCGCGAACGCGTGCTCGTCTCCACCGGCACGAAGAATCTGCAGGAGCAGATCTTCTTCAAGGACATCCCAGCGCTGCGCGACGCGCTCGGCATCCCGTTCAGCGCGACCTACATGAAAGGGCGCGCGAACTACCTCTGCCTCCACAAGCTCGATCAGCTGCGCGACGGCGGGCCCGCGGTCCACGACGTGTTTCTCCCGATGATCCGCACGTGGTCGGCGACGACGGAGACCGGCGACCGCGCGGAGCTCGAAGACCTGCCGGAAGATCTGCCGTTTTGGACCGAAGTGTCGGCCACCGCCGACACGTGCCTCGGCCAGGAGTGCCCGCGCTACGACGACTGCTTCGTCACGAAGATGCGTCAGCGCGCCGCGGCGTCGGACATCGTCATCGTCAATCATCATCTGCTGTGCGCGGACGCCGCCGTGCGGCAGAACGCGTACGGCGAAGTGATTCCGGCGTGTCATCGCGCGATCGTCGACGAGGCGCACCAGCTCGAAGACGTGGCGACGCAGTACTTCGGCTACAGCGTGAGCACGTGGCGGCTCGAGGAGCTCGCGCGTGACATCGAGCACGCGCTCGCGGCCGTCGCGGGCGACGATCGCCGCGCGCAGCAGGAGGTCACGAACGCGATCGAACGCCTGCGCGACTACGCGCGCGCGTTCTTCACCGAGCTGACCTTCGCCGTCCGCGGATCGAACCGCGCGCGCGCCGAAGAACGCATCCGCGTTTCGGCCGAAGCGCTGCAGCCCGCGATGGAGGCGGCCGCGGACCTGACCGGCGCGCTCGACATTCTCCAGGGGACGCTGTCCGAATTGGTCGGGCTGAAGCCGGAGACGCCGCACGCGGACGCGGACGATCTGCCGGACGATCGGATGGAGCGTCTGCCGGACGTCCCCGCGCTCGTCCGCCGCGCGGGCGAGCTGCGCGACGAGCTCCGCCTGCTGCTCCGCGCCGACGATCCGGAATACGTCTACTTCGTCGAGCTGCGCGGACGCGGCGTCTTCCTGCGCGCGTCGCCGATCGACGTCTCCGCGATCGTCCGCGAGCTGCTCCTCGACAAGATGCAGACGACGGTGCTGACGTCGGCGACGCTGACGGTCGACGGCACCTTCGAGTACGTCCGCGATCGTCTCGGCATCCGGCAGGCGGACGAGCTGCGCCTCGCGTCGGAATTCGACTTCGCGTCGCAGGCGATCCTCTACCTGCCGCCGCGGATGCCGGACCCGCGCGCCGACAACTTCGCGACCGCGGCGGGACGCGAAGTGATCGAGATCCTGAAGCGCTCGCAAGGGCGCGCGTTCGTGCTCTTCACGAGCTACGCCTCGATGCGCGCCGTGCAGGCGATCGCCGAAATGGCGCTCGACTACCCGATCCTCAGCCAGGGCACGGCGCCGCGGTCGCAGTTGCTGCGGCAGTTCCGCGCCACGCCGCACGCGGTGCTCTTCGCCACCGCCAGTTTCTGGCAGGGCGTGGACGTCGTCGGCGAGGCGCTGAGCTGCGTGATCATCGACAAACTGCCGTTCGCGTCGCCCTCGGATCCCATCACCGCGGCGCGCATCGACGCGATTCGCGCGCGCGGCGGCGATCCGTTCGGCGAATATCAGGTGCCGCTGGCGGTGCTCGCGCTGCAGCAGGGGCTCGGCAGGCTCATCCGGCACCGTCGCGATCGCGGCGTGCTCGCGGTGCTCGACCCGCGCATCCGCACGAAGGGCTACGGCCGGCGCTTCATCGCGTCACTGCCGCCGGCACCCGTCGTCCACGATTTGGCGCGCGTCGCCGCGTTTTTCTCCAACGGCCGCGGGGCTATCGGGTAATCTGGTAATCGGGTAATCTGGTGATTACAAAATTTCTGTGGAGGATTCCATGATCCGCCGAGTGAACGGCCGGCTGCTCGCGCTGGCGGCCTGCGCCGCGTTGGCGCTCGCGGTGGCCGCGCCCGCCGGGGCGCAGTCGACCGGCATGGTGCGCGGCACCGTGAAGGACGCGCAAGGGCAGCCCGTCGACGGCGCGACCGTCAAGATCGAGATGTCGAGCGGCACCGCGCGCCATTTCGAAACCAAGTCGAACAAGAAGGGCGAGTTCGTGCAGATCGGCCTGCCGCCCGGCGACTACAAGGTCGTCGCCGAGAAGGACAAGGCGACGTCGAACGAAGCCGGCGGGCGCGTCAGCATCTCGCGGCCGCTCGACGTCACGTTGGTGCTCGGCGCCGGCGGGCCGTCGAAGGAAATGCAGGCGAAGGCCGCGGAGCTGAAGAAGGCGTTCGAGGACGGCGTCGCGGCGAGCCGCGCGGGCAACCACGACGAAGCGATCGCGAAGTTCCAGGCGGCGCTCGCGATCAACGAGAAGTGCTTCGACTGCTACTACAACATCGGCTACTCGTACGCGCAGAAGAAGGAGTACGACAAGGCCGAAGAAGCGTACAAGAAAGCGGTCGAGCTGAAGCCGGACTACTCGGAGGCGTACAGCGGCCTCGCGAACGTGTACAACGCGGAACGCAAGTTCGATCTCGCCGCTGAAGCCAGCAAGAAGGCGATGGATTCGACGCCCGGTCTCGCAGGCGGCGCGGGCAATCCCGACGCGATGTTCAACCAGGGCGTCATCCTCTGGAATGCGGGCAAGATCGCCGACGCGAAGAAGCAGTTCGAGGCCGTCGTCGCCGCGAACCCGAACCACGCCGAGGCGCACTACCAGCTCGGCATGGCCCTCGTCAACGAAGGCAACCTCAATGGCGCGGCCGAGCAGTTCAGCAAGTACCTCGAGCTCGCTCCGAACGGGCCGAACGCCGCGACCGCGAAGTCGCTGCTCGCGCAACTGAAGAAGTGAGGCAGATCGCCGCCAGCCTGGCCGACGTCCGCGCACGCATCGCGCGGGCCGCCGGCCGGGCCGGTCGCGATCCCGCCTCCATCACCCTCGTCGCCGTCTCGAAAACGTTTCCCGCGGACGCCGTCCGCTCGGCCGCCGCCGCTGGTCAGATCGATTTCGGCGAAAACAAAGTGCAGGAAGCGCTCGGCAAGATGGACGCGACGCGCGACCTGACGACCCGCTGGCACCTCGTCGGCCACCTCCAATCGAACAAGGCGAAGAAAGCGGCGCTGTTCGACGTCGTCCATTCGATCGACAGCGCGTCGCTGCTGTCGAAAGTGGATGAGGCGGCCGCCGCGATCGGCCGGCGGCCGAAGCTGCTCGTGCAGGTGGATCTCGCCGGCGAGGCGACGAAGTTCGGCGCCAGCGAGGACGAGCTGCACCTCATCTTCGACGCGGCCCGGCGTGCGCAGTCGGCCGAAACGGTGGGGCTGATGCTGATTCCACCGGCCGTCGACGATCCCGAGCAGGCGCGGCCGTTCTTCCGCCGTCTGCGCGAGCTGCGCGACCGCCTGCTGGCACACGGCGTGGATCGCTCGATGCTGAACGAGCTGTCCATGGGCATGAGCCACGACTTCGAGGTGGCCATCGAGGAAGGCGCCACACTCGTGCGCGTCGGGACGGCCATTTTTGGGACGCGGACCTATGTTCGACCCGGATCTGTTGGGGAGGACGACTCCGGCCGATAAGCCAACCGGAGAAAACACGCGGATGAATGTGAGCCCCCTCGACCTTCGCCAGCAACGCTTCCGTTCGGCGCTCCGCGGATTCGACAAGGTGGAAGTGACGTCGTTCCTCGCGGCCGTGGCCGACGATTACGAGCAGGCGCTGCGCGAGACGGATCGCCTCCGGCAGGACGTCAGCCGGCTCGAAGCGCTCATCAGCGAGCACCGTCACCACGAAAAGAACCTGCAGAACACCCTGATGACCGCGCAGAAGCTCGCCGAGGACATCAAGGCGCAGGCGCAGGACGAAGCGCAGCGGATCGTCCGCGACGCCGAAGCGCGTTCGCAACTGCTGCTCGACAAGACGCAGGCGCGCCTCGAGGACGTGCAGCGCGAGATCGACGGCCTGCGCCTCAAGCGCAAGGACGTCGAGACCACGATCGAGTCGACGATTCAGACGCTGAAGAACACGCTCGAGTACGTGCACGAGCAGGAATCGCGCGACCGCGACGAGAAGATCCTGCTCCACCGCGTGAAGTGACTCGCTACCGCTGAGCGCCGCCGTGGCTGTCATCCTCGACGTGCGCGTCATCCCGCGAGCCCGGACAACCGAGATCGCCGGTTCACGCGACGGCGTGGTGCTGATCCGCGTCGCCGCGCCGCCCGTCGACGGCGCCGCGAACGACGCCGTCATCACGCTGCTCGCCGAACGCCTGAACGTTCCGCGGCGCGCCATCCGCATCGTCTCCGGCGGCACGAGCCGTCGGAAGCGCATCGAAATCGTCGGCGCCACGCCCGAGCAGATCCGCAGCCTACAATAAGCGCGTGCACGGCGACCTGCTGATCCGCAACACGTCGGAAGTGCTGACGTGCGCCGGACCCGCCCCGCGCGCCGGCGCGCGCATGGCCGACGCCGCCTCGCAGCCCCGCGCCGTCGTCGCGGCGGACCAGGGCACGATCGTCTTCGTCGGCGATGAACGCGAGTGGAACGCACGCGGCTCGCTCGCGCCGGACGCCCGCGTCCTCGACGCGCGCGGCGGCGCCGTCGTGCCTGGCTTCGTCGATCCGCACACGCACGTCGTCTTTGCCGGCGACCGCCGCGACGAGTTGCGGCGCCGCCTCGGCGGCGCCAGCTACGCCGAGATCGCCGCGGCCGGCGGCGGCATCGTCAGTACCGTGCGCGCGACGCGCGCGGCGACGGAAGACGATCTCGTCCGCGACACGCGACGCCGCCTCGACGAGATGCTCCGGTGCGGGACGACGACGTGCGAGGCGAAGAGCGGGTACGGGCTGACGGCGGCGGACGAGCTGAAGATGCTGCGCGCGATCGGGCGGCTGAACGGCGAGCAGCCGATCGAGCTGTCGGCGACGTTCATGGGCGCGCACGAGGTGCCGATCGAGTACCGCGCGCGCCGCCGCGAGTACATCGATCTGATCGTGCGCGAGATGATTCCCGCCGTCGCGCGCGAACGGTTGGCCGAATGGTGCGACGTCTTCTGCGAAGACGGTGTCTTCACACCGTCGGAATCGCGCGAGATCCTCGCCGCGGCGCGCGCGGCCGGCATGAAGCTGCGCATCCACGCCGACGAGCTCGGCGCGAGCGGCGGATCGACCGTCGCCGCGGATCTCGCCGTCAGATCGGCGGACCATCTGATCTTCGTCGACGAAGCGGTCGCCGATCGATTCGCCGCGGCCGGCATCTGCGCGACGCTGCTGCCGATTGCGGCCTTCTATCTGAAGCTCGGGCGCCTCGCGCCGGCGCGGATGCTCGTCGCGCGCGGTGTCCCCGTCGCGCTCGCAACCGACGTCAATCCCGGCGGCGGCTTCTCGCCGTCGATGCCGTTCGCGATGACGCTCGCCTGCTTCGGCATGGGCTTCACGTTCGAACAGGCCCTCGTCGCCGCGACGATCAACGCTGCGTACGCGCTCGATCGCGCCGATCGCGTCGGCAGCCTCGAAGCCGGCAAGCAGATGGACGCGGTCATCGTCGCCGGACCCGCGATCGACCTGATCCGCGTCGGTGCGGAGACGATCAGCGGCGTGATCAAACGCGGTAAGCTCGTGTTCGCGCCTGCCGAAGGATGACGATGCCGCTGACCGACCAACCCCTCCGCTCGCTGCTCGACGCGTTCGCATCGCCGGATCCCACGCCCGGCGGCGGCTCCGCGTCCGCACTGGCCTCGTCGGTCGGCGCCTCGCTGCTCGTGATGGTCGCCTCGCTGCCGAAGACACGACACAACACAGACGAGGAACGCGCGGCGCTCGCGGCCGCGTCCGCGGCGCTCGCGACGATTCGCGCGGCGCTGACCGACGCGATCGATGCGGACACCGCTGCCTACGATGCGGTCGTCGCCGCCTACCGGCTGCCGAAAACCACGGACGCGGAGAAGCAGACGCGGCAGGCGGCCGTCCAGCGCGCGTTGAAAGGCGCGACGGACGTGCCGCTCGGCGTCATGCGGCGATCGGCCGACGCGCTGCGGCACGCCACGGCGATTGCGACCTACGGCTTCCCCGCCGCCGCGAGCGACGTGGGCGTCGCCCGCGCGCTGCTCGGCGCCGGTCTCGCCGGTGCGCGGCTCAACGTGGAGATCAACCTCGGATCGATTCGGGACGAGTCGTATGCGGCGGCGGTGCGGGCGGAAGTCGAGCGGCTTACTTCAGCGAACCCTGGAGCGTGACGGCGCTGACGTGAACCTCGAACGTGTAGGGATAGACGTACCAGGGGAGCACGTTGATCGGTTGCGTGTAGCTGCCATCGACAAGGGTGTGTCCCGGGGCGCGCCGAACGGCCACATCGTCGTTCAGCGTGATCGAGCGCTGTGCGGCCGCCTCGAGCACTTTCGCGCGCAATTCGTCGTCACCCATCTTCGTTCCGAACGCCGCGAGCTGTTCCACGTCGTCCTTGAACTTGATGTAGGTGACCCACGCGTTTCCGGCGTTCCACGCCGCGTAGGTGATCGCCGCCGCCAGCGCCAGCTTGATGAGCGTCTTCATCAGCGAATCTGGTGAAACATCCGATCCCAGCGCGTGCGCGTGAAGAAGTGGGCGAACACCGAGAAGATGCCCTTGATCGTCGCGCTCGTGCTCTCGTCCGCGTAGTCCTCGCGCCCCGCTTCGTACGACCAGTAGATGACGACGGCTTTGCCTTTGATGTAGTCGCGCGGCAGGAAGCCCCAGTAGCGGCTGTCCTGCGAGTTGTCGCGGTTGTCGCCCATGACGAAGTACTGATTGGGCGGCACGGTGACGGGCCCGTAGCGTTCGCGCACGTCGAACGACGTCACCTCGTTCAGCTCGGAGTCGATGCCGGGCGCGGTGAGGAAGTGGACGTAGGGCTCGTCGAGCGGCTTGCCGTTGATGTAGACCTTTTTCTCTTTCAGCTCCACGGTCTCGCCCGGCAGGCCGATGACGCGCTTGATGAAATCGCGCTCCGGCTCCTCCGGGTACTTGAACACGATCACGTCGTCGCGCTTGATGGCCTTGACCGGCAGCAGCGCGCGCTCGAGGCTGGAGGCCGTCGGTCCGAAGACGAATTTGTTGACGAGGAGATGATCGCCGATGAGGAGATTCTCCTCCATCGATCCGGTCGGGATCTTGAACGCCTGGACGACGAACGTGCGGATGAAAAGCGCGAGGATCACGGCGATGACGATCGACTCGAAGTACTCGCGGGCCGTCGACTTCTGAAACGGCACCGGTATCGTCGGGGTGCTCTGAGCCATCGCCTCTACTCTTCTTCCGTCCCCATGCGGAGCACGGCGAGGAACGCCTCCTGCGGGATCTCCACCTTGCCGACGCGCTTCATCCGCTTCTTGCCTTCTTTCTGCTTCTCGAGCAGCTTCCGCTTGCGCGTGATGTCGCCGCCGTAGCACTTGGCGAGCACGTTCTTCCGCATCGCCTTGACCGACTCGCGCGCGATGATGCGGCCGCCGATCGCCGCCTGAATCGCGACCTCGAACATCTGCCGCGGAATCAGCTCGCGCATCTTGGCCGCCAGCGCGCGCCCGCGGTCGTACGCCATGTCCTTGTGGACGATGATCGAGAGCGCGTCGACCGGGTCGCCGTTGACCAGGATGTCCAGCTTGACCAGCGGCGACGGCCAGTAACCGGTGACATGATAGTCGAGTGACGCGTACCCGCGCGAAATCGTCTTGAGCTTGTCGTAGAAGTCGAGGACGACCTCGTTGAACGGCAGATCGTAGGTGATGAGGACGCGGTCCGCGGCGAGGTATTCGAGCGACTTCTGCACGCCGCGCTTGTCCTGGCAGAGCTGCAGGATGCCGCCGACGTGCTCCGCAGGCGTCAGGATCATCGCGGTGATGACCGGTTCTTCGATCGTGTCGATGCGCCCCGCGTCGGGCAGCTTCGCGGGGCTGTCGATCTCCTGCACGTCGCCATCGGTCGTCGTCACGCGGTACAGCACGCCCGGCGCCGTGGTCACCAGGTCCATGCCGTACTCGCGCTCGAGCCGCTCCTGCACGATTTCCATGTGCAGCAGCCCGAGGAAGCCGCAGCGGAAGCCGAAGCCGAGCGCGGCCGAGGTCTCGGGCTCGTAGAAGAACGACGCATCGTTCAGCCGCAGCTTCTCGAGCGCTTCGCGCAGCTCGCCGTACTGGTGGCTCTCCACCGGGTACAAGCCGGCGAAGACCATCGGCTTCAGCTCTTTGAACCCGGGGAACGGCTCGGTCGTCGGCCGCGCGCTCTCGGTAATCGTGTCGCCGATCTTCGCGTCGCCGATCGTCTTGATGTTGGCGACGAGGAAGCCGACCTCGCCGACCCCCAGTTCCTCGACCTCCACCGGCTTCGGGTTGAAGATCCCGAGCTGCAGCGACTCGTAATCCTGCCCCTGCGCCATCAACCGGATCTTCATGCCCGGCCGGATGACGCCGTCGATCACGCGGATGACGATGACGACGCCGCGGTAGGCGTCGTACCAGGAGTCGAAGATCAGCGCCTTCAGCGGCGCGTCGGGATTGCCACGCGGCGACGGCAGTCGATCGACGATCGCTTCGAGGATCTCGGGGACGCCGGTCCCCAGCTTCGCGCTCGCCAGGATCGCGTGCTCGCCGTCGAG
>Ga0070741_10013134_pt1 | contig 14723 bp, 13 predicted proteins | sample Coa_R1_4_FD_66440 | JGI IMG/M metagenome (GOLD analysis project Ga0070741, IMG submission 66440) | Surface soil microbial communities from Centralia Pennsylvania, which are recovering from an underground coalmine fire - Coalmine... | ecosystem: Environmental > Terrestrial > Soil > Unclassified ...
GCGCGCCGGTATCGGTTCGAGGAGCGGCTGCGCCACTATGTGCGCGTCGCGGTCACCGAGCCGATGTCTCCGGAGCTGAAGGCGAAGCTCGCCGCGCTCCGCACGCCCCTCGACGCGTAGCCTCATTCGCGTACGTCAACGTCGCCGGGCGACTGCAGGTCGGTGCAGTCGACGAGCCCGGGCTGCACGGCGCGGCCGCCTTCGTCGGGAACGCTTGCCCAGAGCGCGCGGTCGATCGCGACCGGATGGCTCCGCGTCACACCGTCGTAGGTCGCTGCGGCGAACGGGGCGACATCCGTGGCGAGCCGGTCGACGGCGCGCGGGTCGAGCGACGGCCCGTCTGCGAGCAGGACGATCGCGCGGTCGACGTCCGGTCCGAGCGACTCGAGCCCGCAGCGAAGCGATGCGCCCGGGCCGTGCTCCCAGTCGGCGCAGCGCACGACCCGCACGCCGCTGACCTCGAGCGGATGCGCGCCCTCGACGACGGTGACGTCCTCGACCATCGACTCGCGAAGCGCTGCGAGGACGGCGGGCAGCAGATCGTGCTGCTTCACGCCTCCGTAGCGCGTCGACGCGCCCGCCGCGAGCACGACCGCCGCCACGCGAACGTCAGTGGACGTGAAGCGTCGCCTTCTCGATCTCGACGACGCGCGTCGGCTGCTCCGTCGAGGCACTCCCGAGCTTGCCGATCCGCTCGACGACGCCGAGGCCGCTCGTCACCGTCCCGAGCACGGCGTAGTCGGGCGACAGGCCGACGTTCGCGCCGGTGACGACGAAGAACTGGCTCCCCGAGGTGCCGGGTGCCTGCGTCGGCGTCTTCGCCATCGCGACGAGACCGAGCGTGTACTGCGTCGAGGCCGGCGGCTTGTCGACCGTCGTGTAGCCGGGCCCACCGAGGCCGGTGCCGGTCGGATCGCCGCCCTGGATCACGAAGCCGGGCACGATCCGGTGGAAGATCGTCCGGTCGAAGAAGCCGCGGCGCACCAGGTTCGCGAACGACGCCGTCGTGTGCGGTGAGATGCGCACCGCGAGCTTGATCGTGAAGCTGCCGCAGTTCGTCGCGATCACCACGTCGTAGGTCTTCGACCGGCTCAGCTTCGGAAACGACTTCGACCCGCTGCGGGCGCCGAGCTTCGGCTTCTTCACCGTCGAACAGCCGGCGCTTGCGGTGCGTGTGTGGGCGGTCGCGGTCGCCGCGACCGCGAGCAGGGTCGCGAACGCGCAGAGCAGCGCGGTCCTCATGCGAGCGCGGCCCGTGCGCGTTTGACGAGCGCGGCGGCGAGCTCGACTTTGTACGCGTTCCGCGGCAGCGGCGTGGCCGTGTCGAGCCCGTCCTCGAGGAGCCAGGGCATCGGTGCGACGCCTGCGAGCGCAATCCGAATCTCCCCCTGGATGCGCGCGCCGGCGACGCCGACGATCGGAAACGCCCAGCGCTTGCGGTCCATCGCCTTCAGGTACACCGACTTCTCGACCGGCGGCAGCGACACGTCGAGCATGAGCTCCCCTTCCTCGAGCGTCGTCGCGCGCCGGTCGTCCTCGGTCGGAACGCGAAAGAGATCGACGAGCTCGAGCTCGCGGCGCTCCGTCCGGAGGGTCGCGTCGAGAGCGACGAGTGCGGCCGCGACATCCGATGGATGGGCGGACGCGCAGTAGTCGTTCGCGAAGATCGCGTGCTCGCCGTGCTCGCCGGCCTGCGCGAAGCACTCGTCGCCGCCGTGGAGCCGGCACGGCCAATTGAGCCGCCAGTACCAGCAGCGCGTCGACTGCAACAGGTTGCCGCCGAGGGAGCCCATCGCCCGCAGCTGCGGGCTCGCCGCGAGCCGGCACGCATCGCGCAGCGCCTCCGGCACCTCGCCGCTCTGCTCGATCTCGCGCAGCGTCGCGCCTGCGCCGATCCGGTCGGACGCGACTCCTCGAGGGACGATGCTGCGAACGTCGACGAGCGTGTCGGTTCGCAGGAGCCCGGAGCGGAGCTGCGGCACCACCTCGGTGCCGCCGTGGATCGGCGTGCCCGCGCCGAGGTCGAGGTTAGACGCGCGCCGGAGCTCCAACACGTTCCTTCTCCCGGGCCGCTGCCTCGCGCAGGGCCCGCAGCATCTCCTCGCGCGAGATCGGCAGCCGGCGGACGTCGGCGCCGGTCGCATCGCGGATCGCGTTCGCGATCGCCGCGGCGATCGGGACGATCGGCGGCTCGCCGAGCCCCTTCGAGCCCAGGTTGGTGAGGTGCGGGTCGGGCTCGTCGACGAGCTCGCTGACGATCTCGGGCACATCGGCGATCGTCGGCATGCGGTAGCTCTCCAGTGTCGTCGTCAACAGCCTCCCGGTGACGCGATCGTGTAGCCGCTCCTCCGACAGCGTGTGCCCGATTCCCTGGATGATTCCGCCCTCGATCTGGCTCGATGCGCCGAGTGGGTTGATCACGCGCCCGACGTCGTGCACGGCGGCGACGCGCTCGACGGTCACCTCACCCGTCTCGACGTCGACGGCGACCTCGACCACCTGCACGCCGAACGTGAGCACCTGCATGCCCGTCGGGTTCGGTCCGCGCGCGCCCTTGCCGAGAATCTGGGCGTCTTCGAGCAGCGCGACGATCTCCGCGAGCGGGGCGTCCGGCGTTCCACGTTGTTCGGCGATCTCGTCGATCTGCCGCCGCGCGTCCGCGGCCGCTGCGCGCACGGCCGGTCCCATCGACGGCGTCGTCGAAGAGCCCGCGCTGATCGCGGCGTACGGGCCGCGCGCGGAGTCCCCGAGCGACACCGTGACGTGGTCGAGCGGAATGCCGAGCTCCTCCGCGGCGATCTGCGCCATCGCGGTGCGCGTGCCTGTGCCGATGTCCTGCATCGCGGTCACGACCGCGGCGCGGCCGTCGGAGCCGACGCGCACCCAGGCGTAGCTCGGCGGGCCGCCGCCGCCGTACCAGATCTGCGACGCCATGCCGACGCCGCGCTTCACGACGTCGGTCGAGCGCGAACGCACCTCGTGCCGCCGGTTCCAGTGCGCCTCGGCGCGGCGGTAGCACTCGAGCAGGTTCTTGCCGCTGTACGCGCGCCCCTCGACTTCGTCTTGGTCTGCGTGATTCAGGCGGCGCAGCTCGAGCGGGTCGATGTCGAGCTTCGCAGCGAGCTCGTCGAGCAGCGCCTCGAGCCCGAACGTGCCCTCGACGAACCCCGGCGCACGGAACGCCTTCATCGGCGGCAGGTTGAGCTTCGCGCCGTGCGTCGTCGTGCTCACGTTCGGGCACGCGTAGAGCATCTGCATCGGGCCTTCCGTGCTCGACGACCAGCCGCCCCAGCCCACGGCGTTCACGAACTCGCCGCTCATCGCGGTCAGCGTGCCGTCGCTGCGCGCTCCGATCCGAAGTCGCTGGATCGTCGCGTTGCGGTTGCCTGCAGCTGTGTGCTCCTCACGGCGCGTGAGCGCGCACTTCACGGCCCGCTGCGTGCGCCGCGCGAGCTCGGCGGCGATGAATGTGTAGTCATCGGGGCTGTTCTTTGACCCGAACCCTCCCCCCATGTAGTGGCAGACGACGCGCACCTTGTCGGGCGGCAGCCCGAGACCCTCGGCAACGCCGTCGCGAATGCCCCAGATGTACTGCGTCGAGATGTGCACGTCGACACCGTCGCCGACCCACTCGACGATCGCCTGGTGCGTCTCCAGCGAGTTGTGCAACACGACCTGCGTGCGGAACTCGGCTTCGACGACGACGTCGGCGTCCGCGAAGCCGCGCTCGACGTCGCCGCGCGAGCGCACCCGCGGCTCGGCCAGCAGATGGCCGCGCGCGACTGCCTCGTCGGGGTCGAGCAGCGGCTCGAGCACATCGAATCGCGCGTCGATCGCGCGCACCGCTGCGCGCGCCTCGGCGAGCGTGTCGGCGCAGACGGCCGCGACGGCGACACCCTGGTAGTTGCACTCGTCGACGAGCTGCGGGATGTCGCCCGGACCGATCGCGGCATGCACGCCCGGCAGCGCGAGCGCGGGCGCGAGATCGAGGTGCGTCACGCGTGCGCGCGGGTGAGGCGAGCGAAGCACGGCGGTGTGCAGCATCCCGGGAAGCGCGAGATCGGCGGTGTAGACCGCCTGCCCGGTCGCGCGCTCGCGACCGTCGATGCGCGCCGCCGGCTGCCCGACGATGCGGCGGGGCCCGGCCGGCCACTGCTCGAGCGCGTCCTCCTCGACGACGATCCACACCTCCTCGTAGCGGCCTTCGACCTCCTTCTCGGTCCGAATCAGTCTCGCCACGTGCGAATCGCCTCCTCGATCTTGGGATACGCGCCGCAACGGCAGATGTTGCCTGCCATCGCGTGCTTGATCTCGTCGCTCGACGGGTCGGGCGTCCTCGATACGAGTGCGACTGCGCTGACGATCTGGCCAGGTGTGCAGAAGCCGCACTGCAGAGCGTCCGTGCGGACGAAGGCGTCGACCAGCGGATGGTCGCGCAGCCCCTCGATCGTGGTCACCTCGGAGCCCTCGACGGTGTGCACGAGCGTGATGCACGAGAGAACCGGAGTGCCGTCGACGAGCACGGTGCACGCGCCGCAATGACCCTCCGCGCATGCGACCTTCGTGCCGGTGAGCGCCAGCTCATCTCGTAGCGTCTCCGCGAGCGTCGTCCCGACATCGCCGTGCACCGCATAGTCGTGCCCGTTGACCGAGAGCTGAGTCATGCGGCGGTCACCGCCTCGATGTCGGCGATGTGCACGAGCCGGTGCGTGAGCCGCAGGGCGACCCGGGCGTCGAGCTCGTCGTCGAGCTCGGGAATCGTCGCCCACAGGTCGCGTGCCGCCTCGAGCAGCTCCCGGATCCCGTCGACGGTCTCTGCGTAGCCGTCGCGCTCGCTGCAGGTGTTGATCGCGAGGCCGAGCACACCAACCGTGTCCGGCTGGCGCGACCACAGGAGCGGTGTGGCCATCGACAGGTACTGATGGATGCGCGCGAGCTGCATCGGCTGCTGCAGCACGTTCCCGCCGACCGGAACCGTCGGCTCTGGTAGTGGGGTGCCGTCCGCGAGCGCGGTCGCGTTCGCCGAGAGCATGCCGCGCAGCTGCGACTCCGAGTAGCCGGCGTGAAGTGCTGTCTTCACGGCGATGAGAAGCGATGAGGGCTGCTGGCCGTACGGGTAGTCGCTCGCGTACACCGCCTGCTCGGGCGGTACCCGCCGGTAGAAGTCGAGCAGGTCGACCGGGCTCCACGTAGAGGTGTCGAAGAACACGCCCTTGCGGCCAGCCATGCACGTCGCGAGTGCGCAGAGGTCCGCGATGCCCGCGTGCGCGAGGATCAACGTTGCGTCGGGGTTCTTGTCCATGAGCGCGCGCAGCCCGTCGGCGATCGGTGGCAGGCCCCGCCCCGCGTGAATGAGGATCGGCACGCGGCGCTCCGCTGCGATCGCGAAGATGGGGCCGAGGCGCTCGTCGGTCGCCGTGAAGCGCTGCGCGCGCGGATGGAGCTTGATGCCGCGCGCGCCCGCGTCGAGGCACCGCGTTGCCTCCTCGACCGGCGACTCGTTGAGGTCGAGCCGCACGAAGGGAATCAGCCTGCCTTCGCTGCGCTCGGCGAAGGCCAGCGTCCGGTCGTTCGCCGCCCTGAACGCCGGGTGCCGGTCGGGCTCGTCGAGGCAGAACATGAACGCGCGCGAGATGCCGTACTCCCGCTGGAGCGCCTCCAGCTGGTCGTAGTCGCCGACCATCCCGTCGATGTCATGGCCGAGGTGCAGGTGCGCGTCGAAGATGTCGGCGCCCGGCGGCAGCAGCTGCTGGAGCTCCGCCTTCCATTGCTCGACGAGGTGAAGCGCCCGGGCGCGCGCGTCCATCCGCGCAACTCTAGTTAGAGTCGAGCGCATGCCAGACGTCCTGATCTATGGAGACACGTTCCGTTCGCCCGAGCTGCGTCACGAGGTGCCGCTCGGCGTCCCCGACCCGTTTCTTTACGCCGAGAAGGACGGCTCGAAGCACATCGCAACGAGCTCGATGGAGCTGCCGCGGCTGAGCGCGCTCGGCCTGTTCGAGCTCCACTCGTCCGAGGAGCTCGGAAGCGACGAGCTGATCGCCTCCGGCCTGTCGTACCCCGAGGTACGCACCGAGCTGGCGGTGCGGGCCGCTCTGCGGCTCGGCGTGCGCGAGGCGGTCGTGCCGGAGACGTTCCCGCTCTGGCTCGCCGACCGGTTGCGCGCGGAGGGCGTCGAGCTGGCGGTCGACGCGTCGTTCTTCGACGAACGGCGCCGCGTGAAGACGACCGCCGAGGTTGCCGGGATCAGGCGCGCCCAGCGCGCCGCCGAGGCCGCGATGGATACGGCCCGCGAGCTCCTGCGCCGCGCCGAGCCGAACGGTGAGGGTCTCGTCCTCGACGGGGAGCCGTTGACGGTCGAGCGCATGAAGGCGGCGATGAACGTCACGTTCGCCGCGCACGGGACGAGCGCCGACGACTTCATCGTCGCGCCGGGCGCCCAGGGCGCCGTCGGCCACGACATGGGCTCCGGGGCGATCGCGCCCGGCGTCCCGATCGTGATCGACATCTGGCCCCGGGACAACGAGTCGTTCGTCTACTCGGACATGACCCGCACCTTCGTCGTCGGGGACGTGCCGGACGACGTCCGCACGTGGCACCGGCTCTGCCAGGAGGCACTCGACAGGGCGATCTCGGAGATCCGCGCCGGCGCGGACGGACGGGCGATCTTCGATGGCACCTGCGAGATCTTCGAGGCGGCCGGTGAGCCCACCCAGCGGACGAAGGAGCCCGGCGTCCCGCTCGCGGACGGCTTCTTCCACGGTCTCGGCCACGGCGTGGGGCTCGAGGTGCACGAGGCACCCGGCCTCGGCCTCGCCGCGAAGCTGCCGCTCGTCGCGGGCGACGTCGTCACGGTCGAGCCCGGTCTCTACCGCCAGGGCTACGGCGGGGTGCGCCTCGAGGACCTCGTGCTCGTGACCGAGAACGGCGCCGAGAACCTCACGGACTACCCGTACGACCTCGCGCCCTAGAAGGTTCGCTCGTTGCAATTCGTGCGAAAACGGGTAGGTTCGCTGAGAAAAGTCCATCGCATCCCGTTTTTGAACGCCCGGCGCCGCCGGGCGGGAGAAGAGAGGAGAGTCAATGGCAGCGCGCGAGCCGGCCCCCGTGGCCGACCCTGCACCGCTCGGCCTCGCAGGCTTCGCCCTGACGACGTTCCTGCTGAGCGGACACAATGCGTCCTTCATCCCCGATCTGATCTGGGTCGGGCCGGCCCTGTTCTACGGCGGCCTGGTGCAGCTTCTGGCGGGGATGCAGGAGTTCAAGAACCGGAACGTGTTCGGAGCGACGGCGTTCTCGACGTACGGGGGCTTCTGGCTCAGCCTGGGCATCTACATCGTCCTCGCGTCGACGACGAAGTTCCTGTCCGGCTATTCGGGCGGCGACCTGACGAACGCCCTCGCCTGGTTCCTGTTCGCGTTCGCGGTCTTCAACACGTACATGCTCATGCACTCGGCGCGCGTGTCGATGGCGGTGTTCCTCGTCTTCCTGACGCTCGAGGTCACCGAGATCGTGCTCGTGATCGGCTTCTTCAACCTCTCGCACGGTGGCTCGCCGTGGTGGCTCCACTTCGGCGGCTGGTGCGGAATCGTGACGGCGGGTGTCGCGTGGTATGCCTCGGCGGCAGGCGTCGTGAACGGCATGGCGGGACGGGTGGTCTTCCCGGTCGGGGCCCCGCCGATGAGGGTGAGCCCAGTCCCGGCAATCTCGCAGTAGAGAGGAGAACGGCTCGTGTCCACTGAATCCGGCCAGGCAATCGACACGCTCTTCCTCGAGGAGCGGCGGTATCCGCCCAGCGAGGAGTTCGCCGCAGAGGCGAACGCGAAGCCCGAGATCTACGACGAGGGCTTCGACGCCTTCTGGGAACGCCAGGCGAAGGAACGGGTCACGTGGCTCGAGCCGTTCTCCAAGCTCTATGAATGGGAGCTGCCGTACGCGAAGTGGTTCCTCGGCGGCAAGCTCAACGTCTCGCACAACTGCGTCGACCGCCACGTCGACGCAGGGCGAGGCGACAAGGTCGCCTTCCACTGGGAGGGCGAGCCCGACGGCGACACGCGCACGATCACGTACGCCGACCTGCAGCGCGAGGTCGTTGCGTTCGCGAACGCGCTCAAGGAGCTCGGCGTCGGGAAGGGCACCGCGGTCGGCATCTACATGGGAATGATCCCGGAGCTGCCGATCGCGATGCTCGCCTGCACGCGCCTCGGCGCACCGCACACCGTCGTCTTCGGCGGCTTCTCGGCCGACTCGCTTTCCGGCCGCGTGAACGACATGGGCTGCGAGGTGATCATCACGCAGGATGAGGCATGGCGTCGCGGCACGCCTGTCGGCCTCAAGCGCATCGCCGACGAGGCGATGGAGTCCTCGCCCGGCGTCAAGTCGTGCCTCGTCGTCCGCCGCACCGGCGGTGACGTGCAGATGAAGGAAGGCCGCGACCACTGGTACCACGACGTACGCGGCTCCGACGACCCGTCGACCTGCCCGCCCGAGCCGATGGACGCCGAGGACCTGCTGTTCCTCATGTACACGAGTGGCACCACGGCGAAGCCGAAGGGCATCGCGCACACGACGGGCGGCTATCTCGTCGGGGCGGCGGCGACGCACTACTACGTGTTCGACCTGAAGCCCGACGAGGACGTGTACTGGTGTGCCGCCGACGTCGGCTGGATCACCGGCCACAGTTACATCGTCTACGGGCCGCTCTGCAACGGCGCGACGTCCGTGATGTACGAGGGCACACCCGACTATCCCGACAAGGATCGCTGGTGGTCGATCATCGAGCGCTACGGCGTGACCATCCTCTACACGGCGCCGACGGCGATCCGCACGCACATGAAGTGGGGGCCGGAGTACGCGCAGAAGCACGATCTCTCGTCGCTGAAGCTGCTCGGCTCGGTCGGCGAGCCGATCAACCCGGAGGCGTGGATCTGGTACCAGGAGCACATCGGCGGCGGCGACTGCCCGATCGTCGACACGTGGTGGCAGACCGAGACCGGGATGATCATGATCACGCCGCTGCCGGGGATCACGACCACCAAGCCGGGCTCGGCGACGCAGCCGTTCCCCGGCGTCGAGGCGGCGGTCTACAACGAGCAGGGCGAGGAGGTCGGCCCGGGCGGCGGCGGCTATCTCGTGTTGAAGAAGCCGTGGCCGTCGATGCTCCGCGGCATCTACGGCGACGACGCGCGGTATCGCGAGACGTACTGGTCCAAGTTCGGCGACGTGTACTTCGCCGGCGACGGTGCGCGTGTCGACGAGGACGGCGACTTCTGGCTGCTCGGCCGCGTCGACGATGTGATGAACGTCTCCGGCCACCGTATCTCGACGATCGAGGTCGAGTCGGCCCTCGTCGACCACAAGGAAGTCGCCGAAGCTGCGGTCGCCGCGCGGAACGATGCGCAGACCGGACAGGCGATCGTCGCGTTCGTCACGCTGAAAGGCGGCGGCGACGGATCGGTCGAGAAGCTCGAGGAGCTGCGCAACCACGTCGCGCAGAAGATCGGGCCGATCGCGAAGCCGGCGAACATCGTGTTCACACCGGAGCTGCCGAAGACGCGCAGCGGCAAGATCATGCGGCGGCTCCTGCGCGACGTCGCTGAGAACCGCCCGCTCGGTGACACGACGACGCTCGCCGATCCGACCGTCGTCGAGGAGATCCGCGTCCGCGGCCAGGCCGAGCAGTCGAAGGAGGACTAGCTCGTAGGCGAGGGGTACGCTGCGGCGAGTGACGGCCTCACTCGCCGCAGCGCTTCTCCTCGCGGTGACGCCGGGCCACGCGGCGACGGTGCGGGTGCCGGTCGCGAACGTCTGGGCGGCGCCGAACGCAGGACATCTGCCGCTCGATCCGGCGGTCTGGCCGACGCCCGTTGTGACCGTGCCCGAGCGGCTTGCGCTCGTGGGGCACATGCCGACCCAGGTGCTCTACGGCGAGCGCGTGCTGGTGCTCGCGGTGCGGCCGGGGTGGATCGAGATCGCGGTCCCCGACCAGCCGTCGCCGCTCGATCACCGCGGCTACCCCGGCTGGGTGCGCTCCTGGCAGCTCGGTCCTGCGTTCGCGGCGCCGCTCGTCGTCACGGCGCGCAGCGCGCGGCTCGAGAACGGCGACGTCGTCGGGTTCGGGTCGCAGGTGCCTCGGGGAGCGCTGCCCGCCCGCGACACGCGGCGGCTGCCGGTGACGCGCTCAGACCTCGTGCGAACGGCCCGCATGTTCCTCGGGCTGCACTACCTGTGGGGCGGCCTCTCCGTGTGGGGCTACGACTGCTCGGGCCTCACGTGGGCGGTCTACCGCGCGCACGGGATCACGATCCCACGCGACGCCGATGCGCAGTTCGCCGCCGGCCGTCCGGTGCCGCTCGCGAAGATGCTGCCGGGCGACTTGCTCTTCTACGAGCACCCGGTGGTCGGGCACGTCGCGATGTACATCGGCAGCGGGTTGATGATCGAGTCGCCGAACTCGCGCAGCGAGGTGCGCATCGTTCCCGTGCGGACGACCGACTTCGACGGCGCGCGCACGTTCTGGCGTTGACGCGGCTCGCGGCTGCGGGCATCGTCGCTGTCTTCCTCTTCGCGACGATCGGGCAGCTCTCGCACCACGGCCACGTGTCGGCCGGCGGCTACGCAGCCGACTCGCTCCCGTTCCTCGGCTGCTGGCTGGCCGCCGCGTACCGCACGCGGCGGTTCGTGCCGACGTGGCTCGCCGCGGCTGTCGGCGGCGTGGCGATTCGCGCCGTCGTCCTCTCGCACTATCGCTTCGGCGAGCTCTCGTTCCTCGCAGTCGCGCTGGCCTTCCTCGGCGCGGTCGGCTTCGTCGTGTGCTCTTCGCCGGGAAGCTGCCGGCGTGAGCGACGTTCCCCTGCGGCGAAACCGCGACTTCCTGCTTCTGCAAACCGGACAGCTTCTTTCCACATTCGGCTCCGGGATGTCGTCGGTGGCCTATCCGCTGCTGACGCTCGCCGTCACGCACTCGGCGAGCCATGCCGGCTATGTGGGCGCCGCCGTGTTTGCGCCGCTCGTGCTCATGGGCCTGCCGGCGGGAGCCGCGGCCGACCGCTTCGATCGCCGGCGGCTGATGATCGCGTCGGATGCCGCCGGGGCGATCGCCGTCGGCGTGCTTGCGCTCGCAGCTGCGACCGGCCACGTCGCGTTCTGGCTCATCCTCACCGTCGCGTTCGTCGACTCGTGCGCGGGAGTCGCATTTCGCTCCGGCCAGGCCGGAGCGTTCCGCGCCGTCGTGCCGCGCTCGCAGTTGGCGGCAGCCGCCAGCGCAGCCCAGGCTCGCGCCGCAACGGTCCGTCTCGCATCGCCTGCGGCAGGCGGCGCGCTCTTCGGCGTCGCGCGCGCAGTGCCGTTCCTCACGGATGCCTGCTCGTACGCGTTCTCGACCGCCTCGCTGCTCCTGATGCGCACGCGCTTCCAGGAGGAGCGCACGGAGGGAGCCGGGCGGCCGCGGGTGCGCGAGGGGCTCGCGTACTTCGCCCGCATGCCGTTCCTGCGGGCGACGATCGGGATGATCGCGGTCAGCAACTTCACGTTCACCGCGCTGCAGTTGACCCTGATCGTGCTCGCAAAGCGTCAGGGGATCTCGAGCGCGGGGATCGGAGGCTTCGTGGCGCTTACCGGTGCGACGACGCTGCTCGGCTCGTTCGCGTCGCCGCTCCTGCGCCGTGCGTTCTCACTGCGCGCGATCCTGTTGTCGGAGTTCTGGTCCGCGCTGGCCTATGTCGCCTTTCTCGGCTACCCGAGCGTCTACGTCCTTGCGGTTGCGCTGGCGGTCCAGGCGTTCTGCTTCCCGAACACGGACTCCGCCACGACGGCGTATTCGTACGCACTGATCCCCGACCAGCTGCTCGGGCGGGCAATGGCTGCGTCGAACACGCTACGTGCTGCCGCGGCGCCGCTCGGGCCCCTCGCCGCCGGCCTGCTGTTGAGCGTGGCTTCCCCGCGGGCGACGGTTGCGACTGCGATGGCGGGAACGCTCGTCGCGGCGGTCGCCGGCACGGCAAGCCGCGCGATTCGCGCGGCGCCGGCGCGGCTGGAAGACATCTAGAGCAATTGCTCGAACGCGGCAGCGTCGTCGAACGGGCCGATCAGCGCGCAGCGCAGGCCCGAGCCGCCGATCACGTCCTGCGCCACCCGCTGCACGTCCTCGACGGTGACAGCGTCGAGGCCGGCGAGGATCTCCGTCGGCTCTGCAGCGCGTCCTTCGAGTACCTCGCGCCGCAGGCCGAAGAGCAACAGGCCGTTCGGGCTCTCCGTCTGCAATACGAACCGTCCCTTCGCAAGCGACCGCGCCTTCTCGAGCTCGGCGGCCGGGACAGGCTCGTCGGCGAGCTTCTTGAACTCGTCGGCGATTACTTCGACTGCCTCCGGGGCGCGCTTCAGGTCGACGCCGCCCTGCGCGAACAGCGATCCCGTGTCCGTGTACGAGCTGTTCATCGCGTAGACGTAGTACGCGAGCCCGCGCCGCTCACGCACCTCGAGGAAGAGCCGCGACGACATGCCGGTGCCGAGCACTGTGCCGAGGAGCTGCAGCGCGTAGCGATCGGGATGCGTGAGCGGATAGGTCGGCACGCCGATCGCCACGTTCGCCTGGTCGGAATCCTTGCGGTGAATCCTCACGCGCGGCTCGGGCGTGCGCTCGGGGACGACCGGGGCCGGCCCGCCTGCTCCGTTCCCGCCGAGGTCGCCGAGCAGCTCTTCGACCCGGGGCAGCAGGCCGCTGCCCACCGCCCCCGACACGCCGACCACCATGCGCGCCGGTGTGTACCACTCGTCGATGTAATCGAGGAACGTCTGACGCGACGTCGACTGGATCGTCTCCTTCGTGCCGATCGTCTCCCACCCGAGCGGGTTCGAGCCGAAGAGCAGCTCTTCGTACACCGAGCCGATGTAGTCCCGTGGCGTGTCGAAGTACATGTTCATCTCTTCGATGATCACGCCCTTCTCACGCTCGAGCTCCTCCGCATCGAACTTCGAGTTGCGCAGCATGTCGACCAGCACGTCGAGCGCCTGGTCGCGCTGCTCGGCCGCGCAGCGGATGTAGTACGCGGTGTACTCCTTCGACGTGAAGGCGTTGAACTCGCCGCCGATCGAGTCGACCTCCATCGCGATGTCGCGGGCGGTCGGCCGGCGCTCGGTTCCCTTGAAGAACATGTGCTCCGCGAAGTGCGCGATGCCACGGTTCTGCGCCTGCTCGTACCGCGAGCCTGCAGCGAGCATCACGTAGCACGCGACGGACTGCGCATGGTCGAGCGGAGCCGTGAGCACGCGCAGCCCGTTCGAAAGTGTTTGACGTTGATAGACGGCCATGCTGCCGAGACTAGCGGAGCCGTGCGAGGAGCTCGTCGGGAGGCAGATCGGCGAGGGAGTCGACGACGAGGTCAGCGTGCTCCGCGAGGCCGAGGTCGCGCGTGACGGTGTTCGGCACGCCCACGACGAAGATCCCGGCTGCCTTCGCCGCCGCAGCTCCGTTCGGCGAGTCCTCGAACGCGACGGCTTCGCCGGCTCCGACGCCGAGCTGCTCGAGCGCTTCGAGGTACAGCGTCGGCCGCGGCTTCGCGCGCTCCGCGTCGTGGTCCGCCGTTACGATCGCGTCCCAGCCGAGCGCCCTCTCGAGTCGCGTCAGGTGCATGTCGATCCAGTATCGCGACGCGCTGGAGACGATCGCGCGCTTCAGGCCGTGCCGCTCGGTCGCCTCGAGGTACTCGGCGATCCCCGGCCGCAGCTCCTCGGCCTCGAGCAGCGTCAGCTCGCGCGCGTACCGGCGCTGGTTCTCCCGCTCGCGATCGAGCGGCCCGCCGACGAGCTCCTCGAGGTGGCCCCAGATGTCCCAACCGTCGACGGTGCCGACCATCAGCGCCCAGCGATCAGGGGGCAGCTCGTGCCCGTGCTCGCGGTACAGCCACTGCCAGCCGGCGCGCGACGCCGTCTCGGTGTCGAGGATCAAGCCGTCGAAGTCGAACAGGAAGGCCCGAACCGGCACCGCGGCGATGGTATAGAGGAGCCTGTGCCCGGCGAGACGAGACGAGCGGTGTTCGCGCAGCCGGACTGGCTGCGGCAGGTTCCGACGCGAACGGTGCTCCCGCCCGGCGCCCGTGTCGTCTACACGGGCTGCGGCACGTCGTTCCACGCAGCGCAGACCGGCGGCTTCGCGGTCGGCGCCCTCGAGGCAGTGCTGCAGCCGCCGAGCGCCGACATCATGGTCTGCGTCTCGCACGAGGGCGAGACGGCGCTGACGATGGAAGCCGAGCGCGCATTCGGCGGCGACGTGTGGCTCGTCACCGGCAACCCGGATTCGCCGCTTGCGCAGCTCGTCGACGAAGTGGTCGTCTGCACGCCGGAGATCGAGCGCTCGTGGTGCCATACGGCGAGCTACACGTGCGCGGTCGCCGCGCTGCAGGCGCTGCAAGGAGAAGACGTCGAGTGGCTGCCGGACGGAGTCGAGGTCGCGCTCGAGCAGCACGTCGAACCGTTCGAGGAGCAGCGCGTGCTGATCGTCGGTGCCGGGCGCGACTGGCCGACCGCGCAGGAGGCCGCGCTCAAGCTCCGCGAAGGAGCGTGGGTCGATGCCACGGCGTACGAGACCGAGCAGATCCTGCACGGGCACTTCGCCGCGGTCGACGAGTCGGTGCGCGCGTACGTGCTCGAGGGCGAAGGTCGTGCTGCCGAGCGGGCGGCCGACGTCGCGACGGCGCTCGAGACGCTCGGGTGCAGCGTGAAGCTGC
>Ga0070741_10013136_pt1 | contig 14722 bp, 14 predicted proteins | sample Coa_R1_4_FD_66440 | JGI IMG/M metagenome (GOLD analysis project Ga0070741, IMG submission 66440) | Surface soil microbial communities from Centralia Pennsylvania, which are recovering from an underground coalmine fire - Coalmine... | ecosystem: Environmental > Terrestrial > Soil > Unclassified ...
GTTATCGGCGGTTGGCACGCGATTATGAGCACACGGTGGTCTCCAGTGAGACGATGACCTATCTCGCAAGTATTCGGCGCATGCTCAAACTCGCGACGAATGAATTATGAAACACTCTCTCAAGACAAGCCGCGCGTCGCCGCCGCACTCGAACAAGAATTGGAACGTCGTCGCGCGGAACAAGCAGCGAAAACGAGCAACGGCAAAAAAAAAGAACGGCGACAAGAAATAAATGACTGACCTTGAACAATTTCTCGACGCGGTCGCCGCCATGCGCGCGGCGCAAAAATTGGAAATGGACGCGCTGCCGAACAATTTCAAAGTGTGGAAAAAAACGCGCCAACAAATGACCGTCGCGCAATTGGAAGCCCAGGTGGATGCGCTGTTGGAGGAACTGCGGCGCGCACAGAACGACGCGCAACAAAAATAAACATGAGCGCAATCAAAATTCCCGCACGCGGTTATACGCGTGAATCCATTTTCGACGCGATGCAAGCCCTGCGCGCCCGCGATGTGCAATGGCACGCCGGGCGCGTTTTTTCGCTCGTCTTTCACGCGGGCGACGATGTGCGCGATGTGGCGCAGCACGCATACGATTTATTTTTTTCCGAGAACGGCTTGAACCCCACCGCGTTTCCGAGTCTGCGAAAATTTGAAACCGACGTGGTGGCGATGGTGGCGTCGTTACTCGGCAGTGACGGGACGATTGTGGGCAACATGACGTCGGGCGGCACCGAAAGCATTTTGATGGCGGTCAAAGCCGCGCGCGACCATGCGCGGAAATTTCGCCCCGCAATCAAAACGCCCGAAATGATTTTGCCCGTCACCGCGCATCCCGCGTTCGACAAAGCCGCGCATTATTTTGATGTGAACGTTGTGCGTACACCGATTACGCGCGATTTTCGCGCGGACGTGAACGCGGTGCGAAACGCCATCACGCCCAACACCATTTTGCTCGTCAGTTCCGCGCCGCAGTACGCACACGGCGTCGTGGACCCGATACGCGAACTTGGACAAATCGCGCAAGAAAAAAATATCTTGCTGCACGTGGACGCGTGTGTCGGCGGCATGATGCTGCCGTTTGTTCGCAAACTCGGCTACACGATTCCCGATTTTGATTTTGCCGTTCCCGGCGTCACTTCGCTTTCGGTGGATTTGCACAAGTACGGGTATGCCGCCAAAGGCGCGTCGGTCATTTTGTACCGCACGCGTGAATTACATCGCGCGATGATGTATGTCGCCACCGAATGGGCGGGCGGCATCTACGCGTCGCCGACGATGTTGGGCACGCGTCCCGGCGGCGCGATTGCGGCGGCGTGGGCAGTGCTGAATTATTTGGGGAACGACGGCTATTTGCACATTGCGAATGTGGTAATGAAAACGGTGGAACTGTTGCGCGCGGGCATTGCCCAAATCGGCGACATAAAAATTTTGGGTGAACCCGACATGAGTGTGTTGGCGTTGGCGAGTGACGCGCTCGACATTTACGAGGTCGGCGATGAATTGACCGCGCGCGGCTGGCATCTCGACCGTCAACAATTTCCGCCGAGTTTGCATCTCACCGTGAATTACGCGCACGCGCAGAGCGCGGAATTGTTTTTGAATGATTTGCAAGACGCGGTGGCGGCGGCGAAAAAAATGTCGGCGCGAAAATTTTTTGACCGCGCGCTGGTGAACGCGGCGAACGGCGCGGCGCGTGTGCTGCCCGCCGAATGGTTGACCAAATTAACGCGCGGCGCGTCGGCGGCGCTGTCCCGCGGTGCGACCGGGCGCGGACGTTCCGCCGCCATGTACGGCATGATGGGCACGTTACCGAATCGCGGCGATTTGCATGAATTGGTTTTGGATCTAGTCGAAGGTTTTACGACACCGCAGTAAAATCCACGAATCACACGAATCTACTCGAATACAATCTGCCAAGATTCGTGTGATTCATGTTATTCGTGGATCGTTGGGTCTTGAACTTATCAAGTGCATCAGGTCTTGATGCTTACGCAAACATCAGACGCAATCCCAACACAATCAACAACCCCTGAACGATTTGACGAAATCGCAGCGGGTCAATGAAGCGACTCGCTTGCAGCCCGACGAGAATTCCCAGCGCGAGCGCGGGGAGCGCAATCAAAAAATCATTTAGCACTTGCACTGTGACATTTCCGCTCAACGCATGCCCGACCAACACAAGCGCGCTGTTGACAAGAAAAAAACTTTGCAGGTTTCCTTTGAATTCGCCGGGGCTCCAATTTTGACTCTGCCCATACACCACCACCGGCGGACCCGACGTGTTGTACGCGCCGCCCAAAATGCCCGCGACAAAACCAAACAGCCAGCCCCAAAGCGGATTCGCAAACGCGGGCAAACGCAATTTCAACAAAGAAAACGCGGCATAGCTCACCAACACAATGCCGAGCAAGCCGAGTACAATTTTTTCGTCCACGCCGCGTAAAAAGAAAATGCCGAGCGGAATCCCAAGCAGCGATCCCAAGATCACGCGGCGAATGGCTTGCAGCTTGATGGCTTGGCGATAATAGAGCAGCAGAATCACTTCGAGCGCCAAACTCACGAGCGCGACCAGCGGGACCGCCGGTTGGATGCCGATGAGCAGAGGCAAGTACGCCATCGCCACCAACGCCGAACCAAAGCCGCTGACGCTTTCGGTGAACGCCGCAAGCAGGATGATGGCAAAGAGGAAAAAGGAGACAGTGTCCAAAGAACGGGTCCGCGCAGAATGCCCTGCCCAATGATATGCGCGACGGGGAAAAATCAAATTTTGTCGCCGCGGCAAGGGGCGCTGCTTTCGCCCAATGCAAACCTTGACGGGCAGCGCATCCGCCGTTAAGATTGTGTGAGGTGTTATGGAAACCTCGCAGCTTTTGACTTTTTTCGACGCCGTACGCGCGGCGGAAAAATTAACGCCGACGCAGCTCAACGCGCTCATGGTCAAACATGTGCATGACGCGGACGGCAATTCGGTCGCGCAAACGAAAATCGTCGCGGCGTACAAAGAGCTCACCGCGCAAGGCGTCATCCCGTTCGAACGCGAATTGTTTGAACGCTTGCGCATGAAACCCACGCGCACGATTTCGGGCGTCGCGCCGGTCGCCGTTTTGACGGGACCGTATCCGTGTCCCGCCGACTGCATTTTTTGTCCCGAAGCGAAAGGCGTGCCGCGCAGCTATTTGCCCGACGAACCGGCGGTGCAGCGCGCGCGGCGCGCGCATTTCGACCCGTACAAATCCACAAAAGCGCGCATGGACACACTCGCCGCGATGGGGCATCCAATTGACAAAATCGAACTGCTCATCATCGGCGCGACGTGGTCGGCGTATCCGAAAAAATACCAAGAGTGGTACGTGCGCCGCTGTCTCGACGCGATGAACGAAGGCGCGGCAGCCAAGACGCTTGAAGAAGCGCAAAAGCGCAACGAGAGCGCGCGCCACCGCTGCGTCGGCATGGTGATTGAAACGCGCCCCGATTACATCAACATGGACGAAGTGCGCCGCTTGCGTTGGCTCGGCATGACCAAAATTCAACTCGGCGCGCAATCTACCGACGACAAAATTTTGGCAATGAATCGGCGCGGGCACACAATTGAGGATACGCGGCGCGCGGTGCGTTTACTGCGGCTCGCCGGTTTCAAATTGCACTTGCATTGGATGCCCAATCTGTACGGCGCGACGCCGGAAAGCGATGTGCGCGATTTTCAAAATTTGTGGAACGATGTCGCGCTGCGCCCCGACGAATTGAAAATTTATCCGTGCATGTTGATTGAGGGCACAGATTTATACAAGCTGTGGCAAGAAGGAAAATATCGCCCGTACACCGACGCGGAATTAATTGAAACGCTGGCGCAGGCGAAACGTTTCACCCCCCCCTACTGCCGCATTAACCGCGTCATCCGCGACATTCCCGCGCAGTACATTGTCGAAGGCAGCACACAATCGCATCTGCGCGTCGTCGTACAGCAGGAAATGAAAAAACGCGGCTGGCAGTGTCAGTGCATCCGCTGTCGTGAAGTGCGAAACGAAAAATTGGAAATTGAAAAACTAGAAATTCAAGATTACCAATACGAGACGGACGCGACGACGGAACATTTTTTGCAATATGTGACACCGACGGGACGGCTCGCGGGGTTTTTGCGTTTGAGTTTGCCGCGCGCCGATGTGCCGCGCGAGGAAATTTTGGAGGAACTGCGGGGCTGCGCCGTCGTGCGTGAATTGCACATTTACGGACCGGCGCTCGAATTGGGCGTGAGCGATTCCGGCAAAGCGCAGCATTCCGGGCTAGGACGCCATTTGGCGGAACACGCGATGCAGCTTGCGCGCGCAGCGGGATTCAAACGCATGGCGGTAATTTCCGCCATCGGCACGCGCGAGTACTATCGCCGCCTCGGTTTTGAACTGGGCGAACTGTACGTCGCGCGCGACATTTGACCATCTGCATCACAAAGAAACTCCCGTCACCGCACGGGAGTTTTTCGTTACCGGCGCGTCACGAAGATTTCTCACTGCGTTCGAAATGACGAACCCTGTGATTACCACCGCGCGTACGCTTCACTGTGCTTGCGAAATTCCAGATGCTGTTCGCCGAGCAAATGTGTCTCCAAAATAATGTCGCTCACCTCTTCGAGGCACGAAATCCAGTGAAACGCTTCTTCCAGCGTTTGTCCGACCGAAAAGCAGCCGTGCCCGCGCAGCATGATAATTTTATACTCGCGCAATGTTTCGGCGACCAATTCCGCCATCTGCGGCGAACCCGACGCGAATTCGGCGGCGACCACCGGGATTTTGTGCAAGAGGTACGAACCCTCCACGTCAATCGGAATAATTTCATCACGCGTGAGTGAAAGTGCGATTGCTGTGCGCGGGTGCGAATGAATCACCGCCAGCGCGGACGTTTTTTGGTAAATCATGCGATGCACAATCAATTCGGTGCTCGCGCGCGTGACGCCGCTGTCGTTTTCGTAAATGCTCGTGGTGATGAAATCTTCGGGTTTCAATCTGCCCAACTGCGCGCCGCGTCGTTTGATGATGCAGTGATTGCCGACGCGCACGCTCATGTTGCCGCCGTGCGAACTCGTCAGCCCCGTGAGCAAAATGTCGCGTCCAATGTCGCGGAATTGTTCATACAAGCGTTGGTCTATCATCGCACGCCTCCCGCCAAGACTGGTGCCTGCCCATTGTGGCGCGCAATCGTCGGCTTTTTCTCCTCGCGGCACTGTAAATTGGGCAGTGTGTCCAACCCTAACATTTTCAAGCGCGCGGCAGTGGGCACGCCGTGTTTGTCCCAGCCGCGAAATTCGTAATATTCTTCGAGCATCGGTTTCAATTTCACTACATACCCTTCGCTCGGACCCGCGCGCACGGGTTCTTGAAGCAAGCGACGCGGCAGCGTATCCTCTACCTCCGTAAACCCTTCGCGCAAATTGTAAAGCCGTTCCAAATTCCACACGCGTTCGCCTGCGCGCATCAAATCATCTGCCGTATAACGCGTGCCGCACACGGCGGTCAACATGCGCGCAAAATATTCTTCCGTCACCGCAAGATTCACGAATTTGCACAGAACCAGACTATCCAGCACCGCCGCCGAATTTTGATGAATCGCGACAATGCCCGCTTTGCCTTGCGCGGTCAAGCGATCAATCAAACGCGGCAGCGCGAGCACTTCGGGACCGAGCATATTGCCGCGCATATGACACGCGCCGCGATTGGAGGTGGCGAACAACAAGCCTTGCCCTTGCATTCCGCGCGGGTCGTACGCGGGCAGTTCCAGACCTTTCACCGTCATTGAATATTCTTTGGCATTGTGCGACGCGGCAAAACGAAAACTGCCTTCTGCCATTTCAGCGCCCAAATCGAGGCGGTAGGCGATATGGCGCAGCGCGCGCGGCAACAAGTCCGCGCGTCCAAAACGCAAATCGCTGTCAAGGATGCCGCGTTCGGCAAGTTCCATCGCGCAGCCGATGGTCACACCCGCCGAAATCGTGTCCATGCCCAAGTCGTTGCACAACCAATTCGCTTCGACAATCGCGTCGAGTTGGTCAATGCCGCATTCCGCGCCGAACGCCCACGCGGTTTCGTATTCGGGACCTTCGCCTTCGCCTTTGTCGGTGCGCGAAACGCGCGTGCACGAAATCGGACACGCCCAACACGCTTGATTTCCCACGAGCAGCGTTTCGCGCAGCGTTTCGCCGCTGATGGCATCCGCGCCTTCGAATTGACTCGCTTGAAAATTGCGCGTGGGCAGCGCGCCGATGTCGTTGATGACATTCATCATCACGATGGTGCCAAACTCGGGCAGTGCCTGATTCGTGAGCGGACTCGCTTTGACGAGCTTGCCCGTTTCGTACAACATGAACTTGTACAAGTCCATGTCCACCGCCGTATTTTTTTCATTGCCTTCGACGACAATCGCTTTGAGATTTTTGCTGCCCATCACCGCGCCGGGTCCGCCGCGCGCCAAGGCGCGTGCGCGGTCATTCATAATCGAAGCAAAGCGCACGCGATTTTCGCCCGCCGGTCCGATGCACAACACGTTGCGCCGGTTGTTGTCTTGCCCCAACGCGTCGGTCGTTGCAAACACCGTTTTGCCCCACAACGCAGACGCGTCATGAAATTGCAAACCGTTCGGCGTAATTTCCAAATAGGTCGGCTGCGCCGCGCGCCCGCGCACAATCATCACATCATAGCCCGTGCGCTTGAACTGCATGCCCCACCACCCGCCGCTGTTCGCATCGAGCACCGTGCCCGTCAACGGACTTTTGGTCGTGACACTGAACCGATTGCTCGTCTGCATTCCCGACGCGGTGAGCGGACCGGTACAAAAAATCAAAACATTTTCGGGCGACAACGCGTCCACACCCGGTCCGACCAAATCCCACAACAAACGCGCGCCCAAGCCGCGTCCGCCGAGAAATTGATGCGCCATGTCCATATCTAACGCGCGTGTTTCAAATGTCCCACGCGTCAAATCAATATCGAGTATTTTACCTGACCATCCGTGCATGATGCTGCCCCTTTGAGATTGCCGATTTCAAATTGCAGATTTCAGATTGATCATTCTCGTTGCTCACTGCGATTTGCAATTGGCAATTGGCAATTGGCGCTCAGCCGCCCGCGACCGGCGGAAAGATTGCAAGTTCGTCATTTTCGCTCAAGGGCGTTTCTAAATTTTGCGCGTGACGGATGTCGCGCCCGTTGCGCGTGATGCGTATGTGTTCCGCCAACGCGTCGTCGTGAAACAACGCGGCGCGCAAACGCGCATTGTCGCGCGCGAGGGCGTCGAGAATTTCGCGCACGGTTGCGCCTTGTACAACACAGTGCGGCGTCGCGCTCAAGCGGCGCAGATTGCCGTACAATTTCACGCGTGCCATTGTTTCCTCATAGCTTAACCCTTGGCGTACCGGATTGTGTAGCAAGACGGTCAAAATCGCGTTCGGCAAATAAAAAGCCTTCGAGGTCTCAAGACCTCGAAGGCTTTTTATTCGTTGAGCAATTTCAAAATTTGCGGCAGTAATACGTTCGTCGTGCCAATCGCCTCATTTGCCCAAATCGTACGGTTGCCCTGCCAATCGCCAAAGTAACCGCCCGCTTCCGCGAGAATCGGCGGAAAAGGTCCAGCGTCCCACGGCGCCATCACGGGGTCGAGCATCACTTCGGCGCGTCCGGTCGCAATCAACGCATAACCGTACGCATCACTCCAGCCGCCGCGATGGTACGTCGCGTTTTTGATTTTTTCCCACTCGGCGCGCCGCCCGTATTCGTCAAACAATTTGGGGTCGCTGAACGCAACGTACGCGCGCGATAAATCCGCCACATCGGAAACGCGCGCGCGCCGTCCGTTCCACTGGCGCACGGGCACGCGCTTGGCTCGATTCATTCGCTGCGCTTGGGGAAAAGCGCCCGTGTGCCACCAACAGCCCTCGCCCGTCGCGGCGGCGACCATTTCACTCAAAGCGGGAAAATACGTCACGCCGACCTCGACCTTGCCTTCAATTTCCAAGCCAATCAAAATCGCATAGAGCGGAATGCCGCGCGTAAATGCTTTGGTTCCGTCAATCGGGTCAATCACCCAGCGATGTGTGGCATTCTGATGCGCGGACGCGCCGAATTCTTCGCCGAGAATTTGGTGGGTCGGAAAATTTTTTTCAATGCGCGCGCGAATGAGCTCTTCCGCTTTTTTGTCCGCCACCGTGACGGGCGTGTCGTCAGCTTTGAAATCGGGCTGCACGCCGGTTTGGTAATAACCGAGCGTGAGCTGCCCGGCGAGATACGCGGTTTCGATAGCAAAATCAAGATATGTACGTAGATTTTCGGGCATGGGAACTCCGGTGAAAAATGTTTGGATAGATCCACAATAGATTAACACAGCTCGCACGGGCGAAAAAATTTGGACTGCGTTTTGACCACTTTGGCATAGGATTCCTACGCCGATACGCGCATGATGGACATTGCGACTGCCGCGCGCGCAACCTTTTTGGGCGCCGCCCCGATTACTGTCGGTGCGACCCCCGAACACAAAAAATATTGGATGAGCAAAATTGCAGACCAAGCGCTGCTCGGCGCGTACAGCGCAATGGAACCGCCGCAATGTGCGCATCACGTGCATCTACGAAGGCACGCGCGAAATCATGGAATGGACGGTTGCGCGTGACCATTGAAATCCGCAACGACGCGGCGGGCGTCCCGTATGCAACGCTGAACGCGGAATGTTTGCCGTTCCATATTTCGCTCAGTCATTCGCGCGACCACGCGTTATGCGCGGCGACGATGTATGCGATTGGTGCGAACATTGAATGCGTCGAACCGCGCACGTCAAGCTCGTCAACGATTATTTCACGGCAAACGAAATCGCGCGCGTGAATGCGTCCGCCGTTGAAACGCGTAATTTAGTTATCCACGCGATTTGGTCCGCCAAAGAAGCGTCATTGAAGGCATGGCACAAAGGTTTGCGCGTGGACACGCGCGCGGTTGAAATTGCGCTTGCGCCGTTCGAACGCGCGCCGGCAGAGTGGATGCTGTTTCAAATCCGGTGCGGCGGTGCTGATTTCGTCCCGCCGCTGCAAGGGTGGTGGCGCGTGCAAGGAGATTTTGTTTTGACGCTTGCCGCGAATTTACACACTTTGCCTGATACGACCGAGCTGCTGCCGGAAGCCTGTTTGGTGACACACGCGCCTGTGCGCCACGCGCACACGCCGCACCGCATCGGGCATACGCCGCATCACGCAGCGCATCACGAAAATTGAGCGCACGCGCCGCACCGCGTTACTTTGCCACGGGCGATTCAAATTGAAAAAGCAAGGAGCAGAAAATGAATCCATTCGTTCGCATCGGACAGCGTAAACGAAAGGGACCGAACCCATTGCGCCTGGTCACGAGCGCGCTGGCGACATCGGTCGGCGCGTGGGTTTTGTACAGCAATACGCAGATTAATCACAACGTGCCGCTCGCCGACGCGATTCCCGCCAACCGCGAATCCTTCAACAGTCCGTCAGCGGGGCGTTTGAGTTATTACGTTGACCGCGCGGGAAGCGGACGCCCACTGCTGTTACTGCACAGTATCAACGCGGCGGCAAGCGCGTACGAAATGCGTCCGCTGTTTCAAGCGTTTCGCGGCAAACGTCCCGTGTATGCGCTCGATTGGTCGGGATACGGCTTTTCGGAACGCGCCGACCGCGCGTACTCGCCGCAGTTTTTTCAGGATGCATTGGCGGAATTTATGGCAGCCCAATTCCGCGAACCGATTGACGTGATTGCATTGTCGTTGGGCTGTGAATTTGCCGCGCGCGCGGCGTTCGAACACGCGGATTTGTTTCGTTCGCTCGTGTTCATTTCGCCCAGCGGTTTGAATCGGCGCCAAGCGGGCAGCGGTTCGCTCAAGGCGCAAAACGCCGGCATCAGCGACACAGTGTATTCCGTATTTTCGTTTCCGTTGTGGGGACGCCCGTTGTTTGATTTGATTGCGACGCGCAAAAGCATCGAATATTTCTTGCGTAAAAGTTTTGTCGGACCCGTGCCGGAAGAAATGATTGATTACGCGTACGCCACAGCGCATCAACCGGGCGCGGAATATGTGCCGCTGCATTTCCTCAGCGGCAAATTGTTCACACGCGATATCGCACAGCGCGTGTATCCCGCGCTGCAAACACCAACGCTGGTGATTTATGACCGCGATGCGTACACGCGATTCGACGCGCTGCCCGATGTGTTGGAAGCGAATGCAAAATGGCGCGCGTGCAAGGTGGAGCCGTCACTCGGGCTGCCGCATTGGGAACAACTTGACGCCACAATAAATTGCCTCCGCCAATTTTGGGATGGACGCTAAGCGCGTGGGCGCGTGAGGGAGGGGTAGTACACACGCAAAAAAGTGGCGCCGCGCATTTTCTCGCGCGCGATGATCGCGAATGTTTCGCGCAAGTGCACCAGCTCTTGTCGTTTCTACCCAACAACAATCGCAAAGTTCGATTTTGCAGGGCAATCAAAAAATTCTCGAAGAATCGCCCGCACCCTGTTTGAATCACACGCAGCGCAAACATTGTGGACAACCGCGCTGACTATAGCGAAAAACGGCGCCCATTGACAGCAGCGCGACTTGCATTATGCTATGCGGTATGAAAACGTATCCTCTTGCCCATACCGAACTGAAAATTTCACGTCTCGCGTACGGCTGTATGCAAATCGGCGGCACGTGGGACGACGCGCCGTTAACCTCGTACGACCGCGCCCGCGCGCGAAATGTGATTGAACGCGCGCTCGCGCACGGCATCAATTTTTTCGACCACGCCGACATTTATTGTCACGGCAAATCGGAAACGGTCTTTGCCCACGCGCTGCGCGAGTTGGGCGTGCCGCGCGACCGCATCATTCTACAATCCAAATGCGGCATTCGGTTTGCCGACGACGCGACGCCCGGCATTCCGACACGTTTCGATTTTTCGTACGAACACATTCTGCGTGCGGTCGAAGGCAGTTTGCAGCGCCTGCAAACCGACTATCTCGACATTTTGCTTTTGCATCGCCCCGACGCGCTGGTGGAACCGGAGGAGGTCGCGCGCGCGCTCGACGAACTCCATCGCGCGGGCAAAGTGCGCTACTTTGGCGTCAGCAATCACACCGCCGCGCAAATCACGCTGCTGCAAAAATTTGCGCAGCAGCCGCTCCTCGTCAATCAGGTCGAGTTGAATCTCTTGCACGCGGATTTGATTGACGACGGATTATTTTTCAACACGGCGCCGCGTCCGTACACCGGCATCGGCGGCACATTGGATTTCTGTCGCGCAAACGGGATGTTGATTCAGGCGTGGGCGCCGGTGGCGAACGGCTTGTTGTTCAATCCGCCCAAAGACGCGCCCGCGAATGTCAGACGTGTCGCCGGTCTCATCGCGCAAATGGCGCGTGCCAAAAACACCACGCCCGAAGCAATTGCGCTCGCGTGGTTACTGCGGCATCCCGCGCCGATTCAGCCGATTCTCGGCACGACCAGACCCGAACGCGTGGCGGACAGCTGCCGCGCCGATGAAATCGAATTGACGCGCGAAGAGTGGTATTTCTTGCTAGAGACGGCGCGCGGGAGAGCCGTGCCCTGAAAATGTTTTGCCGGCGGGATGCCGAAAATGGATAATCTTGGCAAATTCCCGCCATCGAATTAATTCGACGGCTAAACAACGCGCAAATCGGTTAGAAACCGATTTCGCCAACCGTCTCAAACCTTGTGTAAATCGCGGGGGCGAAGCATTTGCAGATGCGGACGCGCCAACTGAAACAGTTGTAAAGGCGAATGCTTCGCCTCTACTTTGCATTCTGTTGTAAAATCCCCCCGTGCTCAAATCATTCTGTCTCAAACCGCGTCACCTCACCATAACATTGCTTGTTTTGCTCGTCTTTTTTTTATCCTTCTTTCTTCCGCCTTCCTCCGTTGTTTCCGCCGACGAGGAAACACTCACGCTGCTGCCCGGGCAAGCCGATATTTGGCGTTTTGAATACAAGGGCGACCGCACCGAAATTACCGTCGTAGTCGAAGGACCGGAAGGCGTCACGCTGGACGTGTACGAACCCGACGCGACGGAACCCGTTGGACGCGGCGCGCGTCACGGCAACGGCTTGATGTGGGTCGGCAAATTTCGCGCGCCCGGCGTTTATCGCGCCATCGTGACCAATACCACATCCGCGCCCCTTTTGTACAGCCTCGCCATTTTGGGCGAAAGCGTTACGGGCGTGGGACGCGTAACCCCTCCCCCGCCCCCCCCCTCCGCGAATGTTTCCACACAAGGCGGGCGCATCAATCTCAATGTGAGTTTGCCCACCGGCGCGCGGCGTTTGCAATCGCCCATCGTTCCCGCGCAATGCACACCCGCGAACGCGCTGCCACAGACCCTCAACACCAGCATCAAATTGTGTCCAAACGAAATTTATCCGCCGCTGCATTTGGTCGGGGACCATATCGGTTTGTTTGGCGACGACGCGCATTCGGCAGTCATCAACGGCGGCGGACGACAATTTGTCGTCGTAATGCAAGGCACGGGCAATTGGATGGACGGCGTCGTGATTCAATCGGCGCCTGACGAACGCGACGCGGGCGCGTTCTTGTGTCAATACGACGAGTGCATTTTTCCGACACTGCCCGAACCGACGACGATTCAAGGCGGATTGGCGTACGGGGGGGGGGTTCTACTGCTCGGCGCGAACAATGTGGTGCATGATGTAACCGCGCGCGGGGGCACGATTGGCATCGCGTCGGTGGACGGTTACAACAACATATTCGTCGAAAATAATTTGAGCGACCTCAACGGCTGGGGCAGTTTCAATATTCGCAGTACCAACAGCGTCTTTGTCGGCAACACCTTTAATCGCGATGACCATCCCTGCACCACACCGGACGGACGCCAATTTGAAAGCGGCTGCGAGACGGCAGGGTGGGTTTGTTTGCAGTGCGCGCAAAATCTCATCGCCAACAATCACTGCGAATATTCGGGCAATTGTTATTACATGAGCGGCGAACGCGGGCTCGCGTCCAACAACAATCGCTTTGTGGGCAATTACTGCGCGGCGTCGCCCAACAATTGTTTTGAATTCACATTTTCCAAAGGCAATGTCCTGCAAGACAACATCGCCACCGCGCACCCGCAGACCGGCGCGGCGTGCAAATATCCGTTTTGGATTGGCGGCTCGACCGTATATTTTGGCAAAAACGAATGGGGCTGTTCGATTTCGCCGAACATTGCCATCGAGCAAGCCACCGCTTCGACAAATGTGCCAACCGTCGCGCTCGCGTTGGGCGGCAACACGCTGCCGTTTGTGACAAGCGCGCAGCCGACGCCGACCGCCGCGCTTGCCGCCATCGCACCGACGCAAACGCCCGCGCCCGCCAATGCAAAATGCAACCGCCGCTTTCGCGTGCGCCTCTTGTTCGATTGGGACAGATTGAACGCCTGGATGGAATGCGTGCTCACGCCCGCCATACCCTAACCTCAGTTGCCATGCTAACGCGACTAGCATGGCAATCGCTTACGATGGAATGTGTGCTCACACCCGCCATACCCTACCCCCCCCCTTTCGTATCTACAAGACGCGACCGCGCGCCAAAAAAAACAGGCAAGCGAAAGTTCGCTTGCCTGATGGTCTTCACAATCCTACGCTCGTTCCTCTGAGCGACATGAATATTCGCAATGGATAAGAGCTGTTATCGTGAATGGCAACGCGGTGCGTTGCGACGTCACACGCCGATTAGTTCACGCGCGTAACGTTGGTCGCTTGCAGACCTTTTTGACCTTGTTCAACATCAAATTCCACTCGTTCGCCTTCGTTCAACGAGCGGTAACCACCGTTCGCATCCTGAATCGCGGAAAAGTGAACAAACAGGTCTTTGTCGCCGTTTTCAGGGGCAATGAAACCATAGCCCTTGCTGTTGTTGAACCACTTGACGGTACCTTGTTGTCGAGCCACTTTTGCGGAGCATCCTTTCTTGAATGTCACGCGAACGCGCGTACACAAAAAAAGGCACTGCGGCTGCCTGACAGCCCTCAGTGCCCTACACTTGCGTCTGCCGTTCCGTGCAAAACAGATTATAGAGAGATTAGAATTTTCGTCAAATTCAATTGCCGCAAGTGGCTCAACCCTCGACCAAATGCATGGAGGATTGCATATCGAATTTATTGTACCATGACTTGATCGGTTTGCCCGGCAAGAACCATTCAATCACCACGTTCCAATGATCGTCGGCATCCAACACCTCGGTCACGCGTCCGCGGGCGCGCACCGGAATGCCCGACAGGGGCTCGTGCGTTTCAAATGCGCAGCCGATCAAATTCTTTGCTTCCTTTTCGGTGAAACCTTTTGCCATGCCGACCTTCCTTCATGCCGCACGAAAAAAATCAGGCAGAACCGGAACGAAAATTCCCTCATCCTGCCTGACCCATTCGCGACGCGTGATCTAACGTGACTGCTACTCTTGCCGCTCATCCTTCCGAGCATTATACAATCTCTTGATTGATCATTGCAGCCAAGAGCGGGCTCACGTTTGCGTTCGTGCCCGTATTCACTGGCGCGATTTCGCATCCGTATTGCGCGGATCGAGTTCATCCGCGCCGTTTCATCATCCTGCGGCGCTAGTACTCCGTCACACTGATATTGCAAGGTTGGGCAATCGGAGTATCCTGGGAGACAATTTATCAACCCCAAGGAGTCTTCGATGCCGAAACAATACATGGTCAAACTGAAACTGGACG